>JACLAD010001410.1_pt1 | contig 95917 bp, 89 predicted proteins | sample 8027901 | NCBI WGS metagenome assembly JACLAD01 (sample SAMN15725071, study PRJNA655200) | protist metagenome | isolation source: fluorescence activated cell sorting (FACS) single amplified genomes of... | place: Spain: Blaines Bay Microbial Observatory, Mediterranean Sea | collected 2016-07-05 | reverse complement strand
TGCCACGAACAGGTTGTTGATTACGGTGGACGGGGTGAGGATGAATACCGCTATTTTTAGAGGAGGAAACGTACAAAATGTGATCTCCATAGATCCATTATCGGTGAGAAGAACCGAAGTGATCTTAGGTCCGGGATCTGTGATCTATGGGAGTGATGCTATAGGTGGGGTGATGAATTTTTATACGCTAAAACCCGGATTTTCCAGTAAGAAGGGAACTTCGGTTTCAGGAAATGTTTATGCAAGATATGCTACCGTCAATGAGGAGAAAACAGGTCATTTTGATTTTTCAGTAGGGAGTGAAAAATGGGCGTTTTTAACCAGTGCCAGTTATTCAGATTTTGAAGATTTAAGAATGGGTAGCCATGGTCCGGAAGAATATCTGCGGCATGAATACGTGGTGCGAAGGAACGGCGAAGATGTGACAGTTCCAAATGATAACCCTAAAGTGCAGGTGCCTACCGGGTACAATCAGCTGAACCTCTTGCAGAAGATCAGGTTTAGGCCAAATTACGAGTGGGATTATAGCCTGGGGGTACTTTATTCTACCACATCAGATTATCCACGCTACGATAGATTATACAGAAAACGCAATGGGGAACTGCGTGCAGCCGAATGGTATTACGGTCCGCAGCGCTGGATGCAAACCAACTTTCAGATCGGTAAAAAAGGAAATGGTCGCTTTTACGATGAAGCAAAATTAACGGCGGCTTATCAATATTTTGAGGAGAGCAGGAACGATCGGGATTTTGGGGGAGAGACGCTGTATCAAACCGAAGAGCATGTGGATGCTTATTCCTTTAATCTGGATTTTGAAAAGAAATTTTATGAAAATACACTTTTCTACGGAATTGAATATCTTTTGAATGAAGTAGGTTCCCACGGAAGGGAAACAAATATCCTGAACAATGAAACTGCTGCCGGCCCATCCCGTTATCCTGATGGCTCCACGTGGCAATCAATGGCTGCCTATACCAGCTTTCAATGGAAGTTAAATCAGGATCTGGTTTTGCAGACGGGGGCGCGATACAATCATATTTTACTGAATGCCGAATTTGATGATGCTTTCTATGATTTTCCTTTTGAAGAAGCATATATAAATACCGGAGCCCTCACCGGAAGTGCTGGATTAAGCTGGCAACAAAGTGCCGTTTTAAACTGGAAACTGAATTTTTCCACGGCTTTTAGGGCGCCCAATATTGATGATGTAGGGAAGATTTTTGATTCCGCTCCCGGACTCGTGGTGGTTCCAAATCCCGGACTTGAACCTGAAACTGCCTATAATGCCGAACTTGGTTTTCAGCTGAACCTGGAGAATATTCTTGTGCTCGATGTTTCTGGCTATTACACCTATCTGCATAATGCCATGGTGCGTCGGGATTTCGATCTTGACGGGGAAACCATGATCGATTACCAGGGCGAGCCAAGCAGAGTACAGGCGATACAAAATGCTGCCCAGGCGTATGTCTATGGCTTTGAAGCCGGAGCGAAGGTGATCTTTACTGACCATCTTAACCTGGTTACTCAAATTAACATTACCGAAGGAAAAGAAGAACAGGAGGATGGTACCGAAGCTCCGTTGCGGCATGCAGCTCCGCTTTTTGGGAATGCCCACCTTGTTTGGCAGAAAGAAAACCTGAAATTCGACCTTTTTGGAGATTATAACGGGGAATTCAGCTATGATGAACTGGCTCCCACAGAACGCGACAAGCCGTATTTATATGCCACAGATTTTAACGGCAATCCTCATTCCCCCGAATGGTACACAATTAATTTTACCACGCAATACCAGGTATCAGAAAACTGGCTGACAACAGCCTCTTTAGAAAACATTACGGATCAACGTTACCGCACCTATTCCTCGGGGATTGCAGCGGCAGGAAGGAATTTGATCTTGGCGTTGAGGTACAGTTTTTAGAGATGGAAGCAGAGAGTTTTACTTGTGGTAAAATTACGATCAGCAATATCCTCATTTTCTTATAATTAAAGATGTTCGTTGTAATCTTTAATTATAAGGTATATGTTATCCAATGTATATTCGTCTTCCTCGATTTTAGAGATCAATTCCCTATTGTCTCTAAATAATCTTCTTAAGCTTTTTTTTGTGGAGGAAGTTATCAATTAAAACCAATTCTTCATCCGTCTGTACAAAATAATAAATTTTTTTAGTCCTTATATTTGCCCCTGTCAGATTATTGTGATGGTTATTTTTTTTCTCATATTCAAATAACTGAATTCGGTCATCTACAAGTAATTTGAGATAATCTCCTTTGTTATCAAATAAATTGACTCTCTCCTTTTCCTTATAATAAAATATCTCATTATTCATGCGATATGCCTGGATGCTATCATTATTTTCTTTCAAGTTCTGTTTATAAACAGAGCTGCATTGATCGCAGAACAATTAGCATGGCAAGAGAGCAAGCGTGTGGAATGGAGGCTAAATGAACCATTGTTTTACAGCTCTTAGAAAGCCACTACATTTGTCCATTTTAAAAGAAACATTATTAGAAATGTTGCTCCGGTACTCGTGAAAATTACTCCTTGCCAAAGATAAAGTCTCGAGTTCCATTTTTTGTACATCTTCTCACCTAGTTGTTTTTTGTTATAGTAACACAGGATTTTCCAACTAAAATAAATACTTATCAAAAAAATAGCAATTGCTGTTAATGCTGTAGTTTGTTCCATTGTCGATTTTTTATCCTTTATATTTTTAGCTCGTTGTCAATAGCATATTATGTAAAATCTTTGCATTTCTTTTATGTTTCCTAAAAGATTTCAGAAGAGGTGTGTATGATGAAGAATTGCTATACCTAAAGAAGGAAGGTAATTGTCGAAACAATACACTTTGTTATAGGTAATTACCTCTTGAACAGTTTCAAAATTTATTCTTCCAACATCCACTGTAGTAATTCTTCTTTGTCAACGATAGACCAACTGTGAGGATTACGTGCGCCATTTGCTCTATAGCCTTTATTCTCGGTGGTAATATATTCCACTTCTTTAAAACCGTTGGAAGTCAGGAAGTCAGATAATCTTTTCAAGTGAAAAGCATTCATTTGCTCATAATCAATGCCCATATTTTCTTTCCACCAGGTTTTATCCGGTTCGGTATAAAAACGTAGTTTGGTGTTCTTTAAATCCTCTAGATTCTGGACGTTTTTGGTTTCAAAGGTAAACGGAGCGTGTTTTTCATAAGGTTTGATTTCTTCATCGGGGTTCCCTAATTGAGTCTTAAAATAATTCAGCATAAAGGAGCTTTCACCTACGGATGCCGGGGAAAAGTTCCTTTCAATGTTTTGCTCTGCAACACGATATAATGCGGCGATATCTACCGGGGAATCTATGACAAACACTCCGGAAGGGCTCAGGATGTATTCCGGATTTTGAGACAGGTAGTTTCCTATTAATAATGCGATATTCCCTCCGCTGGACATCCCGCCAAAGTAAATTCCATCAGAAGGTAAGTCGTTGGTGTTGATCATTTCCTGAATACTATTGGCCAACTGTGATTTATCTGTTTCCTCCAGCCATAATTTCCGGTTGTAATTTAAATATGCTACTGCAACATTGTTTTCGAGTGCCGGTTCTGTTATTGGAAACCCGTTTTCAATGTTTTCAGCAGTTTCCGGGAATCCGCCGAAAAGGATCACTACTGCTTCAGGATTTTCGGGTTTGTAGAGTTTATAGAATTCGGTTTCAACAGGTTTTTCCTGTATTTCATTTTCCTGGGCAAAAATCAGGGTTGTAAAAAAGAGGATGTTTACGATGATAAAATTTCTTAGAAGATTTTTCATTTGTTGATGTTATAACGCTTCTTTTAGAAACTGGTGGTTAATATTATTATGTAAATAATCGGGAGAAATGAAGAATTCCGGACTTTCGGAGTGGAATTTGTCTAAAACATCAAACCAATTCCTACCTGAAAGCCATAATTCTTACTGGAATCTATGTAATTTTCGCTATCAAAAGCATCAGTAAAACCATGGAAATATCTTGCATCTGCGAAAAAGCCTCCTGTAAAATTATAGGAAACCCCTACTGCTCCACCAAATTCAAAACTGTTTCCGAAATCGGTTTCTTCTCCGTATACTTCTTCATCTACCAAAAAATTAAATGATGGCCCTGCTGCTATGGCTAAAGATTCGGTAAGGTAAAATTTGGCCAAAACAGGAACCTGAATATAATCCAGTTTGTATTCGATTGTTCTGGGGCTACCTCCCAACATAATAACTTCGGCCTCTGTACCTTGTGTGGTATAAAAAACTTCTGGTTGTATGGAAAACTTAGTTGTTATTGGAATTTCTGCCAATAAACCCAAATGCAATCCTGTCATAGTATTGTTTTCAGAAAAACTGTCGGAATTCATACTGGTAAAGTTAACACCAGCCTTAGCGCCAAAAAGAACAGACTCCTGGGCCATACCTTTTGTTCCGTTAAAAATGATAAGCCCAAAAATTAAAATTAAAATTCTCATTTAGTTACTGTTTATGCTTTGTTAATGAAGAAATTGTTCTTTACGAAGAACTAAAATAGAATAAATATTTAATTCAGGAGCCTGATTGCCTGAACTTTCAGGTTTTCCTTTTTTCTGAAGAAGTGTTTTTGTATTTCATTTTCAGGTTTATTTTTTAAGAAAATTTTAATATCTTTAAGAGAGATAATTCTGACCCATGGAAAATTCTAAGCTCTACTATTTATTTATGATAGTGCCACTTTTTGTAATCTTTTCAGCAAAACAGATGGCGCTAATTAGTTCTTATGAACTTTTGATTTTGCTGAGTTCTTATTTCCTGATCTACAGAACGTATCTGGATGGAAAAAGACTTGCGGATAAACACCTCATTACTGAAACTGAGATTTGGAAAATGCTTATTCCGGGGCAGCGTTTCAAATATTTTCAGGAGTTGTATTTTGATAAGGAAAGCAAATTGAGGAAAGTTTAGGAATGACCTCTTGATTCTGCGCTTCAAAGTGAGCATTTTTTTAATATTTTCTGCTCCTGTTCCCATTCTATTCATTTTTCCTTTACCTGGTGTACACGTGGATTTTTCAGAAGTAATAAGCTTTTTCTGAAGAAGAATTTTAAGTAAATGTTTCCGTTATAGGTTTTCCTCTATAAAATCCTTCTATTTGCTAAAATTGATTAATTTTGCAAACCTATTTGAAAGAAGGAGTAAATGAACACAAAATTCCCTGAATATAAAGGACTTGACTTGCCGAAAATAGCAGAAGAAATTCTGAATTTTTGGGAAGAAAAGAAAATTTTTGAAAAAAGTGTAAGTAGTCGTGAAGGCAAGGAACCTTTTGTATTTTTTGAAGGTCCGCCTTCAGCAAATGGTTTGCCGGGTATTCACCACGTGATGGCGCGTGCGATTAAAGATATTTTTTGCCGATATAAAACTCAAAAGGGGTTTCAGGTAAACCGAAAAGCAGGTTGGGATACACACGGACTTCCGGTGGAGCTTGGTGTTGAAAAAGAACTGGGGATCACCAAAGAAGATATTGGTACAAAAATTACGGTGGAGGAATATAATGAAGCCTGTAAGAACGCGGTAATGCGTTATACCGATGTGTGGAACAACCTTACCGAAAAAATGGGATACTGGGTGGATATGGATGACCCGTATATCACCTACAAATCAAAATATATGGAAACGGTGTGGTGGCTGCTTTCCCAGATCTATAAAAAAGGCCTTATCTATAAGGGCTACACCATTCAGCCGTATTCACCAAAAGCCGGTACAGGTTTAAGTTCCCATGAGCTAAATCAGCCGGGGACCTATCAGGATGTGACAGATACCACGGTAACTGCGATGTTCAAAGCCCGAAAAGAAACCCTGCCCGATTTCCTTTCAGAAGCAGAAGGGGAACTTTTCTTTATCGCCTGGACGACTACTCCATGGACCCTGCCTTCAAATACCGCTTTGACCGTGGGCCCTAAGATTGAATATGCGCTTGTAAAGACTTACAATCAATATACTTTTCAGCCAATCAATATCATTGTTGCCAGTAACCTGGTGGAAAAACAATTCGATAAAAAATTCAAAAAGGTTGAAAATGAAGAAGCTTTAAAACCTTTTAAACAAGGCGATAAGATTCCATATTTTGTAGGCGAAAGTTTTAAAGGGAAAGACCTGGTGGGAATTAAGTATGAGCAGTTGATGCCATATGTACAGCCGTACCATAACCCTGAAAATGCCTTCCGAATCATTGCCGGTGATTTCGTGACTACTGAAGATGGTACCGGTATCGTACATACCTCTCCTACTTTTGGTGCAGACGATGCGATGGTAGCAAAACAGGCGGAGCCGGAAGTTCCTGCGCTGCTGGTAAAAGATGAAAATGACAAACTTGTGCCGTTGGTGGACCTTCAAGGGAAATTCCGTCCCGAACTTGGGGAACTGGGAGGCAAGTATGTGAAGAATGAATATTATAATGATGGTGAAGCTCCCGAGAAATCTGTAGATGTAGAGATCGCCATTAAACTAAAAGAAGACAACAGGGCTTTCAAAGTTGAAAAATATGTTCACAGCTATCCTAATTGCTGGAGAACAGATCGCCCAATCTTGTATTATCCGCTTGATTCCTGGTTTATCAAAGTAACCGAGGTAAAGGACAGGATGTTTGAATTGAACCAGCAAATCAACTGGAAACCTAAATCCACGGGTGAAGGTCGTTTTGGGAACTGGCTGGCAAATGCCAATGACTGGAACCTTTCCCGAAGCCGTTTTTGGGGAATTCCGTTGCCAATCTGGAGGACAGAAGATGGCAGGGAAGAGATCATTATCGGTTCGGTAAAAGAGCTGAAGGCTGAAATTATCAAAGCCGTTGAGGCAGGAGTAATGAAGGCAGATCCTTTCCCCGATTTTAAAGTGGATGATCTTTCGGAAGAAAATTACGATCAGGTAGACCTGCATAAAAATGTGGTAGATGAGATTATTTTGGTTTCAGAATCAGGAAAGCCAATGAAGCGTGAAAGCGATTTGATCGATGTTTGGTTTGATTCCGGTTCCATGCCGTATGCGCAATGGCATTATCCGTTTGAGAATAAGGAAAGAGTGGAAGGCGGACTAAGAAAAGCCGATTTCATAGCCGAGGGCGTTGACCAGACAAGAGGATGGTTCTATACGCTTCACGCCATCGCTACCATGGTGTTTGACGATATGGCATACAAAAACGTGGTTTCCAACGGACTTGTGCTTGACAAGAACGGACAAAAAATGTCCAAACGCCTTGGAAATGCGGTAGATCCATTCGAAACGCTTGCAGCTTTTGGTCCCGATGCCACCCGTTGGTACATGATCTCCAATGCAAATCCATGGGATAATTTAAAATTTGATATTGAAGGAATTTCTGAAGTGCGCCGTAAATTCTTCGGAACACTGTATAACACCTATTCTTTTTTTACTTTATATGCGAACATTGACAATTTCACCTATTCTGAAGTCGATGTGCCTTTAGAAGAACGCCCTGAAATTGACCGCTGGATCCTTTCAGAATTGCACACGCTCATTGAGCAGGTAGATAAATTCTATGCCGATTATGAGCCTACCAAAGCGACTCGTGCGATATCCGAATTTGTTCAGGAAAACCTGAGCAACTGGTATGTGCGTTTATGCCGCAGAAGGTTCTGGAAAGGAGAATACGGTCAGGATAAGATATCTGCATATCAGACGCTTTATACCTGTCTTGAAACAGTAGCGAAGCTTGGAGCGCCGGTAGCTCCATTCTTTATGGACAGATTGTATCAGGATCTAAATTCCGCTACTCAAAAAGAAGCCTTTGAATCTGTACATATTGCTGAATTTCCGATAGCCGACAGGTCCTATGTGGATGAGTCGCTGGAAGGACAAATGCAGAAAGCACAGACAATTTCTTCCCTGGTTCTTTCACTTCGGAAGAAAGAGATGATCAAAGTGCGCCAGCCATTACAAAGGGTGATGATTCCTGTATTGGATGAGCAGCAAAAACAGGAGATTCTGGCAGTTGCCGAATTAATAAAATCTGAAGTTAACGTTAAGGAATTGCAGTTGATTGATGATGCTTCGGGCATACTTGTAAAGCAGGTGAAACCGAACTTCAAAGTGCTGGGCCCGCGCTTCGGGAAAGACATGAAATTAATTGCAAATGAGATCCATAACTTTACTTCCAAAGAAATAAGTACCATCGAACGTGAGGGGAAAATTGATGTAGGAATTAACGGAAAAATGATTACTTTAGGCGCCGAAGATGTAGAGATTACTTCTCAGGATATAGAGGGGTGGCTGGTAGCAAATTCCGGTAATATTACTGTGGCTTTGGACATTACGATCTCCGATGAGCTCAAGCAGGAGGGAATTGCAAGGGAGCTGGTAAACCGGATCCAGAACGTTCGGAAAGAATCGGGATTTGAAGTAACCGATAAAATAAATGTGACCCTACAAAAGGACGGTATTGTCGAGGGAGCCGTTCAAAACAATATAGATTATATAAAAAACGAAACGCTTACTGCAAATCTCGACCTAGCAGAAACGGTAAACAATGGCACTGAAATCACCTTTGATGAGGTAGCAACGAAATTGTTTATTCAAAAAAATTAATAACTATGTCAGTAGAAGTAAAAGAACGTTACAGTGATGCAGATTTGGCTGAATTCAAGGCCCTGATTCTTGCAAAGATTGAAAAAGCAAAAGAGCAACTTGATTTGTACAAAAGCGCTTACATGAATGACGGTAATAATGGTACAGATGATACCTCGCCAACCTTCAAGGCTTTTGAAGAAGGAAGTGAAACAATGAGCAAAGAAGCGAACTCCCAGCTTGCAATTCGCCAGGAGAAGTTTATTCGTGACCTTAAAAATGCTTTGGTGCGAATTGAAGGTAAAACCTACGGAATTTGCAGGGTTACCGGAAAATTGATCGCAAAAGAAAGATTAAAATTAGTGCCACACGCAACTTTGAGCATTGAAGCTAAAAATTTACAGCGTTAATACTGGTATTTAAATTATATTTAAAAGCGCTCCTTACCGTTTGTGGTCTGGAGCGCTTTTTGTTTATTGGATCTTATGAGATCATTTTTTGTTTTTTTTGTTTTATTTATCGGTCTTTCTGTTTTTGCACAAAAAGAAACCTCCAGTATAATTGATGCCAATGGAATTACCGCTGTTGTCATAAAAAGTGATGAAGTTTTTAAAATTCAAATTTCGACTGCACCTGTTAAAACAATCACTGTAAAGACAAGGACAGACGGGGAATATTTCAACAATATTAGCATGGATTCTGAAGTCAGCGGGGAGACACTGGTGCTAACTTCGCGGTTCAGGGAAATTTTACAAAGCGGATTTGATAAGTTGAGTGCGCATAAGGTTTTTGCTATGGAAGTGGAAATAGAAGTTCCTGAAGGGCTTTCTGTAGAATTAATATCCAACCTGGCTTCGGTATACGCAGAAGGGGAATATGAGAAGATTTTTGTGCAGCTGAAATCCGGTTTTTGCAAGCTCCGGGAATTTCATGGTGATGCCCTCATCAATACCTACGACGGCAATGTTGAGGTGGAAACCTCCAATGCAGTGGTTGAAGCATGTTCCAGACACGGGACGGTAGAGACTGCCTCAAATGCTTACGGACAACATGCAATTTATATTACCTCAATCAATGGCAACATAAGCGTCACAAAAACTAAATAATATTAGTATTTTTGAGCGTGTAATCTAATTTCTCCATGTCTTTAAAGAAAGCTTCTCTTATTATAATTCTGGTCTTACTGATAGATCAAATCTCTAAATTTTATATTAAAACCAATTTTGCGCTTGGAGAAGAAATCAAGGTCTTTGAATGGTTCAGGATCCTTTTTGTGGAAAACGAAGGAATGGCCTGGGGAGCGAGAATTCCAGGGGAATACGGAAAGTTGATCCTTACCAGTTTCAGGTTGGTGGCGATTGTGGGGATAGGATACTGGCTGTGGGATTCGGTGAGGAAGAATGGTTCGAAAATTTTGATTACGGCTATTGCCCTTATATTTGCCGGTGCTTTCGGAAATATAATTGATTCTGTTTTCTACGGAGTAGTATTTGAGCACAGTTACGGACAGGTGGCGGAGTTGGTTCCTGCAGCCGAAGGTTATGGAACACTCATGCACGGGAAAGTGGTTGATATGCTGTATTTCCCCTTGTGGTCCGGCTACCTTCCGGATTGGATCCCAATCTGGGGTGGTAACTACTTCACCTTTTTTGAACCTGTATTTAACATAGCCGATTCTGCAATAACCGTTGGGGTTTTTCTTCTCATTGTCTTTAATAAGAGAGCTTTTCCTGAAGAAGATGGGCAGAAAGAAGAGAAAAACGAGAAAGTTCAGGCTTCTTCCTGATCAAAGATCTTTTCGAACTTTTTGAGCTCGAAAGGCTTGATCAAATAATCTGTTACCATATGGAAGGATTTGGCACGTTCCAAATCACGAGGATCTATAGAGGAACTCACCACGTATAAAGTAATTTTTTTATTGAAGCTGTTCTTGATCTTAAAAAACTTTCCAAGGAATTCCCAACCGTCCATTACGGGCATATTGAGATCAAGAAAAATAACATCGGGAAGCTTGTCCTGGTTCATATTTTCCAGGATAGGCCTGAAATAGTCAAGCGCTTCTTTTCCGTTTTTGAAAATGATGAGATTCCGGCTTAGTTTTTTTATCTCAATGATCTTCTTAATAAGGTTCACGTAGATATTATCATCATCAATGATACACGCCAACTCTATGGGCTGCTCGATATTTACCGGAATTTGATTTTAAAGGTAGTGCCAATATTTACGGTACTGGTTACCGAAATGTTGCCGCCCATTGCGTCCACCTGATTTTTGGTTATAAATAACCCAATTCCCTTTGCTTCGGGATGGCGGTGAAAGGTCTTGTACATGCCAAACATCTTGTCTCCATACTGGTCCAGATCAATTCCCATTCCGTTGTCACTTACTTCTAAAAAGTTGCTTCCATTCCCCTGATACGTCTGAATGAAGATGACAGGTTTACGGCTTTTTTGTCTGTATCTTATGGCATTGGTGATCAAATTTAGTAAAATACTCTCCAGATATTCAGCAATGTAAGTTATTTCGTTCAACTTGTCGAAATCGGTGATTATCTGCGCATTTTCGCGTTTTATCAAAGAGGAGGTAGATGCAATTACTACCTGAAGTGCATCTTTGAATTTTATTATCTTCTTCTCCTTCGTGACTATGGTTTGCCTCGTTACAACTTCATTAAGATGCCGTATCGCCTCGTCTAGCATGGACGTTCATTAAAAGATCCAGCTTGTCACGGTCTTTTTTAGACTCAGTAAGCAGCTGCGAGGTTAAGCTAAGGTTGCTGCTGTGTGACCTTAGGTTATGGGAGACAATGTGAGCAAAATTAAATAGTCTCGAATTTTGTGCTGCAATAATATCCAAGGAATTCTGTAGAACTTAAAAGTAGCTGAAAAAACGGCTTCTACAAATTTTTGAAGCTATAATTTTTTTCAGGAGTTACGCAATAATCCAGCGGAATATCATTTTCTGAAACCTCCGATATTACAGGTTCCGCCTCAAAGAAAGATAGTCCCACCTTCACGGTCTCTCCTGTGCAGCTGTCTAAAAAGCGATCATAAAACCCTTTTCCGTAACCAATCCTGTTACCTTTTTTGTCAAAAGCGAGCAGGGGAATGAAAACCACTTCGATCTTTTGCGGCGGAATTTCAATTCCGTCTAAAGGTTCGGGAATTCCGTACTGGTTTTGCTTCAGGACAGTGGAATCTGTTAGTAAATAATTCACCATCCGGAAACTGTCGAAATCAGATTTCGAAATCACTACATTTTTATCCTTTCCCTGCAGGATGTGAAGGATTGCTTCGGTATTTACTTCCCTCTTTTCAGAAATACTGAGAAACAGGTGGTAATAGGTGTGGTCCCAGATGGGAAGTTTCAGAAGGTTGTTGGCAATCTCCAGACTTTTATCTTCGATTTCTTCCGGAGAAAAATCCTCCCGCAGTTTCTTATATTTTAGGCGTAATTCATTCTTCTTCATTACCTTTATTTGAAGCGGAAAGATGGAAAATAGCATCTCCCTGATAAACTATTGGCGACTCATTCACATTGATGATATAACCTTCATTGGGCGCTTTCACCTTGTGGCGTAATTTCCCATAAGGATCTGTAATGATAGCGATATATTCTCCTTTTTCAACATGTTTTCCGCAGGGAATTTTCACGTGTAAAAGTCCGCTGTACTTGGCCCGCATCCAGGAACTATTTTCAATGACCACGGTTTCCCCTTTGGGATCGGGTACTTCAAATTTCTGTTTCAACATTTCCAGGTGATGAAGGATCCTCATTGCCCCTTCAACCCCGCTTTTAGCTATGTCTTTATTGCTATCATTGGATTTCCCGCCTTCAAACAGCAAAACGGATTTTCCATGTTTGGAGCAGGTTTCCCGGTATGATTTAGTAATTGTTTTTGTAAGGATGGTAAAAGGTGCATTAAATATGCGGGCAAATTTAAGCGCTTGCTGGTCTCCTTTTACGATCCGGATTTGCGGGGCATTGAACCTGCTGGCACCTCCTGTATGGAAATCCATACAGAAATCTGCTATCGGCAGTATTTTCTGAACAAACTGATAGGCAAACCTGCTGGCGAGAGATCCGTTTTTAGAGCCGGGAAATACCCGGTTGAGGTCTCTGCCATCGGGAAATTCCCTGGCCATATTCAAAAATCCGAAGACATTGATGATAGGAATACAAATAACGGTACCAATAGCCGGTTTGTTGATTTCTCTTACAATGAGCTGGCGTACTACTTCCACACCATTGATCTCATCGCCGTGAATTCCTGCGGTGATCAACACCACCGGTCCCGGTTTTTTTGCCCGTTCAATGATAATAGGAACTTCCACCGATGTGGCGGTGTAAAGTTTCGCCATATTGAAGTTGATGGTGGCGCCTTTACCCGGGGAAATTCTTTTTCCTAAAAGTTCAAGTACGTTGTTTTCGTCTATAGAAGCCATGTATTACATGTTTCTTTCAATATATCGAATAATTGTTTTAGCGATGTCTTTTCCGGTTGCTTTTTCTATTCCTTCCAGGCCCGGTGAGGAATTTACCTCAAGGATAAGAGGACCTCGGGAGCTTTGCAGCATGTCTACCCCTGCAACCCCAAGTCCCATGGATTTTGCAGCTTTAATGGCTGCATTTTCCTCATCATCGGTAAGCTGGATCACAGAAGCAGATCCGCCTCTATGCAAATTGCTTCGGAATTCACCTTCTTTTCCCTGGCGTTTCATCGCCCCAACCACATGGCCATCTACCACAAGGGCACGAATATCGGCTCCACCGGCTTCTTTGATAAATTCCTGAACGATCACCCTCGCCTGAAGTCCGTTGAAGGCTTCAATAACAGATTCCGCTGCATTTTTGGTTTCTGCAAGAACAACTCCAAGTCCCTGGGTTCCTTCCAGAAGTTTAATGATCAAAGGTGCACCTCCTACATGGTCAATCACTTCCCCTACATCTTTTGAGTAGTTTGTGAAAACCGTTTTGGGCAATCCAAGTCGGGCGCGGGATAGCACCTGTAAACTTCTCAGTTTATCACGGCTGCGGACCAGTGACTGTGATTCGGTGGTGGTGAATACGCCCATCATTTCGAATTGACGCACTACTGCTGTTCCGTAAAAAGTAACAGAAGCTCCGATCCTGGGGATTACCGCATCGGTATTTTCAAGATGTCTCCCCTTGTAAAAAATGGAAGGATGTTTTTTTTCAATGATAAGATCACACTTGAGTGGATCAATCACTTCTATAGTATGTTTTCTCTCCTTTGCCGCTTCAATAAGTCGCTGGGTGGAATAGAGATTACTATTTCTGGATAAGATTTTTATATTCATTCTTGGTTGAGATTGAAGGATACGTCAAAATATTCGGTATCTACTATGAATTTTTTTGTGAGAAATTTTCGCCCCAGCAGAACGGGAAAACGCATTTCCTGGCGTGCAGAAAGTGAAAGTGAGATTTTATGGGTTCTGTTGAACAAACTTATGGTGCTTTGAATCTGATATCTTTTCTGCACCATCCCGTTACTGGATTTTACGAAAACAACATCATAATCTGTAAAAGTAAATTCTTTTCCATTGTACAGTGGATGTTCTTCATCCAAAAATGTGCATTTAAGGACACCGTCTTCTTCTTTAATATTATCACAATGAATGGAAGATGTATAGGCTCCCGTATCAATTTTTACTGAAATATCGTTTAAGTGCAAACCCGGGAAGTTTGCCCTGTCGTAACGACCAATCATTCTTTTTTCCATGGCTGCAAGTTAGTAAAACGATCATGTTTAAATCTTAACAATTTCTCAAAATATAATGCTGGATTTCAGGGGGTTTACCAATGAATGCTAATTTTTCCTCTCATGAAAAACGGAGTTCCGGGGGTGAAATGGATCTCTTCCACAGGAGCCGGTTCATCAAAAAGGCGGGTTTCGGTTGCAAACTGAGTCTCGTTCCATAAGGTGTCAAACAGGTTCTCTACAATGATCCCAAAAGTATAATTCCTGTAAGAATAATTCAGGTTAAGATCTGTGACAACATAACCTTCGGCAGTGATGCTATTATCCTCGTTGGCAGGTCGATCATTGAGGTACCGGTAATTGATGCTTCCGGAGAAATTTTTCAGGTTTTCGATGGCGATCCCTCCTGTTGAAGTAAAGTCCGGTGCCAGGGGAATAAAATTTTCTCCATCCGGATCTGCGGTGCTACGGGCGTGGGTGTAATTGGCATCGGCAAAAAGATACAGCCAGTCTGTTGCCTGGTATCTTGCCCCAAGATCAATTCCCATTCGCCTGGTTTTTCCGGCAGGCTCCACAATACCTGCATCTCCAACATACACAAATTCCTGATCCAGAAACAGCGTCCATAAGGCGGCATTAAAAATGAGCCTGTCGGTAGCTTTATAAACTGCTCCCAGATCTGCTCCGTAAGCGGCCGGTAAAATGTCTTGCCCGTTGTTCGCCACCACCACTCTGGTGTCATTTGAATGATAACCAATCCCGGTTTTCAAAAACAGCTGAAACTGAGTCGTTGGATTGTAGATGAAATTCAGTTTTGGGCTGGCGAAGATTTTGGTTTCACTTTGATTGTCGTAAGTTTCCGATAGCAGATCTTCATAATCGAACTTGAAGTAATCCAGGCGAAGGGCCGGATTAACTTTAAATTTTCCGAAGTTAAATTCTGTGTTTACAAATCCGTAGGCGTTCGTTTCATCAATATTTCCAAAGGCGAGGCGGTTAAGCAGTTCTTTTCGGTTGCGGGTGTGCGACAGCTCCACTTCATTGATATCGTCATATCTAAATCCGATTCCAGAAGTGTAAGAGAAATCAAAACCACTGATTTCAGAAATATCTGAAACGGCAGTTTCAAAGCCTAAGATATTCCGATCTTCCTGCTGTTTTATCTGGTCTCCGTTTACAGGATCTTCCAGAAAGAAAGTGAAATTGGAGTAGAGTTCGAAATCGTAGTGGTTGTAAAAAGCTTTTGTTTTCAGTCTTTTTGTTTCACTAAGGTACTTTGAATGTGTGGCCAGTAAATTGGTGCGGCTGGTGTTTCCACCTTCGGTATCATCAATGGCACCAAACCGGGAAATTAATCCGGCGTCTATTGTACGTTGGGGAATTTGTCCCGAAGCATCCCACTTACTTTGAAAATGAGAAGCGGTTAAGGTCATTTTTTGATCTCCGGGAACAGAAAAATTATATTTTCCCAGTAAGTTGAACCGGTTGAAGTTCTGCGGAGATTCAAACGGACCGTTGGTAAGGTTCAGCGAAGATGCCACATAGGCGTTGCTGCTTTCCGTTTCCAGAACATTGAACATTCCAACTGTTCTGAAGGTGTCAAACTGCCCGTATTCTACAGAAACAGCGTTACTCTCCAGTCGATCTTTGGTTTTGAACCCCACATAACCGGCAGTATTGAAATTTCCCTGGTCGGCATAATAAGGCCCTTTTCCGAATTCTATTTTTTCGATGGTTTCCGGGATCAAGAAGTGCAAATCTGCATAACCCTGTCCGTGGGCGTGTGAAACCATATTAACGGGCATTCCGTCAACATTGAGAGTGATATCGGTTCCGTGGTCAATATCAAAACCTCTCAGGAAAATTTGTTCGGCTTTTCCGCCACCAGCATGTTGGCCAATGATCAATCCCGGCACCCTGCGCAGGATCTCCTGGGAGGATTTTACCGGATTCGTTTCCAAATCAATTTCTGCAATCTGGTTGAGAATATTTACTTCGGAAGTGATTAGCACCTGAGAAAGCGAGGTTTCTGAAGGTTCCAAAACAATCCTGATTTCTCTATGAAAATCTTCCGGGGTAATGGAAATGGTCGAAGATTCATAACCGAGATGTGAAAAAGAAAGCTTGTCATTTACGGAAACATTTTCCAGTTCAAATTTTCCGAAGTTATTGGTGTGGGTATGTTGGCCGGTAGTTTCATTAAAAACCGCAACATTTGCCAGTGCCTGGTTGGAGGGATTCAGAAGCAGGCCTTCTACCGTTTGTGTTTGTGCGAATGCAGTTGTAAATGCGAAAAAGAGGATTAGAAAGGGTTTCATTCTATTGAGGGGTTTTAGCGGGTGCAAAGAAAAGCGGTTCGTTTTTTGTGGAGAACTTAATTCTTAAATTAAGAAAAATTTAACGTTTTTAAAAAGCCGCTGTCAGGGCTTCAGATTTTTTATATTTTACCTTTGGATCAATGGATAAACCTAATGTAGAATTACAGTTAAAAACTCTTCCGGAAAACCCGGGAGTGTATCAGTATTTCGATAAAAATGGAAAGATCCTGTACGTAGGGAAAGCCAAGAATCTCAAGAAACGGGTAACATCTTATTTCACCAAGAATAATGACAGTCAGCGTATTCGTGTGATGGTGAAAAAAATTCACGAGATACGGCACATTGTGGTCGCTTCTGAAACGGACGCCTTATTGCTGGAAAACAACCTCATCAAAAAGCTGCAGCCACGGTTTAACGTGATGCTGAAGGATGATAAAACATATCCCTGGATTTGTATTAAAAATGAACGTTTCCCAAGGGTTTTTCCCACCCGGAGACTGGTGAAGGATGGTAGCGAATACTTTGGGCCCTATACAAGTTTCAAAACCGTAAATACATTGCTTGATCTTATTAAGGGGTTGTACCAGCTAAGGACCTGTAATTACGACCTTTCCGAAGAAAAAATAAGGAATGGAAAATACAAGGTGTGCCTGGAATACCATCTCGGAAACTGCCTTGGCCCTTGTGAGGCCAATGAAAGTGAAGCCGAATACCTGAAAAAGATCGAAGCCATACGACAGATCGTAAAAGGGAATTTTAAAGATTCCCTGCAGGAGTTCCGGCAGCAGATGAAAGAGCACGCAGAAAAAATGGAGTTTGAAGAGGCTCAGAAGATCAAATCGAAAATTGATGTATTAGAGAATTACCAGTCCAAATCTACAGTGGTGAACCCCAAGATCAACAACGTAGATGTGTTTTCAATAGTAACAGATGAAGAATATGGCTATGTGAATTTTCTACAGTTATCACACGGAGCTATTATTCGTGCGCATACTATTGAACTGAAGAAAAAACTGGATGAAACCGAAAAAGAACTCCTGGAGCTTGGGATCATTGAGATACGACAGCGATTTAATTCCCTCACCCGCGAAATTTACGTGCCGTTTAAAGTAGATGCGGGAGAAGACATTAAAGTGACGGTGCCGAAACTGGGCGATAAAAAACAGATTGTGGATCTTTCTACCAGGAACGCCAAATACTTTAGGCAGGAACGTTTTAAACAAATGAAGATCGTAGATCCCGACCGCCATGTAAAAAGGATCATGGCGCAGATGAAGAAGGATCTGCGGTTAAACGAAGAGCCAAGACATATAGAATGTTTTGACAACTCCAACATTCAGGGATCAAATCCCGTAGCGGCCTGCGTGGTTTTTAAGGATGGAAAACCCAGCAAAAAAGACTACCGGAAGTTCAATATAAAAACCGTGGAGGGTCCTAATGACTTTGCTTCCATGGAAGAAGTGGTATTTAGGCGATACAGGAGATTGCTGGAGGAGGGAGAACCTTTACCGCAGTTGATTATAGTAGATGGAGGAAAAGGGCAGCTTTCATCGGGAGTGAAAGCCCTGGAGACTTTGGGTTTACGCGGAAAAATAGCCATCATTGGAATAGCCAAGCGCCTGGAAGAGATATTTTATCCCGGGGACACTATTCCGCTGTACCTTGACAAGAAATCTGAAACCCTGAAGATTATTCAGCATCTGCGGAATGAGGCTCACCGTTTCGGGATCACCTTCCATCGGAATAAACGCAGCAGTACTGCTTTAAATACAGAATTGGAAAATATACCCGGGATTGGAGAAAAAACGGTGGTTGAATTACTGCAACAGTTTAGATCACTGAAAAGGATAAAAGAAGCTTCGCAAGATGAACTGGCACAAGTAGTGGGGAAATCTAAAGCCGGAATTATTAAAACGCACTATCAGGAAAATGTTTAAAAAAATACCGTTTCTCTTTCTCTTACTTTTTTGTACTACGCTCCTGTTTTCACAGGAAAAGGAAGATCCTACCGTGGGGGTGGTACTAAGCGGTGGCGGAGCGAAAGGGCTTGCCCACATTGGGGCTTTGAAAATCCTTGAAGAAGCGGGGGTGCAGATAGATTATATTGGCGGAACCAGCATGGGGGCTATTGTGGGTTCTCTTTACGCAGCAGGATATACGGCTCAACAGCTTGACAGTATTTTTGAAAGTACGAATTTTGAAATTCTTATTCAGGATGAGATTCCCCGTGGTGCCAGAACATTTTATGAACGTAATGATGCAGAAAAATATGCCATAAGTCTGCCATTTGATAATTTCCATATTTCTTTTCCGTCAGGTCTTTCGAAGGGGCAGAATATTTATAACATGATCTCCAAACTTACCCTGCACCATTCCGACAAAACAGATTTTAAAGATTTACCGATTCCGTTTTTTTGTGTGGCGACCAATGTAGAAACCGGAGAAGAGGTCATCCTCGACAGTGGCCATTTACCTCAGGCTGTTCTTGCGAGTTCGGCTATTCCCACTTTGTTCAGTCCTATCCTGGTCGATGGAAAGTTGTTGACAGATGGTGGGGTGGTGAATAATTTTCCGGTGGAAGAAATGAAAAAAAGGGGAGCAGACATTATTATTGGAGTGGATGTGCAGGATAGCCTTACAGACAGGAGTGAACTTCGAACTGTGTTTGAAATCCTCACCCAGATAAGCAACTTCAGGACTGTCAAAGATATGGAGCAGAAGATAAAGCAGACAGATGTTTATATCGATCCACCCATTGCCCCTTTTAGTGTAATGTCTTTTGACCGCGGGAGAAAAATTATAGAAGCCGGCGAGGAAGCCGCCATGGCTAGTATCGAACCATTAAGAGAGATTGCTGCCACGCAAATTAAAGAAGAGAGAGAAGAACCTGAAATTCATGAAATAGACAGTCTGTACATTGCAGATATGCGGGTGGAAGGAAATCATTCTTACCCCCGGGCTTACGTGTTGGGTAAACTCAGGTTCAGGTATCCTTCCACAATTTCATATAAGGATTTCATTCTGGGCATCAACAACCTTTCGGCTACAGGAAATTTTGACAGGGTAAATTATAAACTGAACCCAATTAACGGAGGCTACATTTTGGAACTGCAACTGGAGGAAAAGGAGAGCAAAACTTTTCTGCAGATGGGTTTGCATTACGATGACCTGTACAAAAGCGGTGCTTTGATTAATATTACCAAGAAAAGCTCTTTGTTTACCAATGATGTAACTTCTCTTGATGTAGTGCTGGGCGATAATTTTAGGTATAATGTTGAATATTATTGGGATAAGGGTTTCTACTGGAGTGTAGGGCTTAGGTCCAGATACAATAGTTTTGACAAAAGTGTGGGGGTCGATTTTTCGGAAAATGCTTCTGAAATGGCTTCAAATGTCACCGTTAATCGTCTTTCGATAGATTATGCAGATCTTACTAATCAGGTGTATTTTGAAACCTTTTTTGAGCAGGTTTTTTCCGTTGGATTAGGAGCTGAACATAAATTTCTTGATATTACTTCCGAAACTATTAATGACGAGGAAACTACCATCCCATCTACTGTTTTTGATAAGAGCAATTATTTTAGCGCCTTCAGTTATCTGAAGTATGACAGTTTTGATAACAAGTATCTCCCGGGAAAAGGCTTTTATTTCAACGGAGATTTCCATTTGTACTTCCTGTCATCAGATTACCATGACAATTTCTCGAAATTTTCCATTTTAAAAGGTTCGCTGGGATATGCTTTTTCGCCCAGTTCCAGATTGTCGGCCAGGATTTCTGCCGGTACGGGATTTCAAATTGGTAACAATGAAAACAATTCCCTTCATTTTTTTCTGGGAGGTTACGGTAATGATTTTATCAATAATATTTTACCATTTTATGGATATGATTTTCTGGAAATTTCAGGGAATAGCTATATTAATAGTATGATAGAGGTGGATTATGAAATTTTCAGAAAAAACCATTTAATAGCGAGCGCCAATTTCGCCAATGTGGAAAATAAAATTTTTAGCACGGGAGACTGGCTTTCTGCACCCAAATATTCGGGTTATGCTTTGGGTTATGCGCTGGAAACATTTATGGGTCCCATGGAGGTGAAGTATTCATATTCACCTGAGGCCGGGAGCAGCCATTGGTTTTTTAGCCTTGGTTTCTGGTTTTAGATTTTCTTTAATGAGCATTCACATAAAATTTTCCGATATTTGTAATAGAACAACGTTCATATTCGGAAAATACATGTAATTTTTTCCGAAAACGTTTTCTTTTCATTTAAAACTTAAAATATGCCTTTTTATCATAAATTAGGAAAGATACCTCCAAAGCGTCATACCGTCTTCAAAAAACCGGATGGAAGTTTGTATTACGAACAATTGTTCGGGACAATAGGGTTTGATGGAATGTCATCAAACATGTACCATGAGCAGCGTCCTACACAGGTGAAGGAAGTGAAGGGGAGTTATGATGTCCGACCAAAGATTGCCAAAGAAAATAACATTAAATCATACCGGTTTAAAGGTTTTCAGGTAGTACCGGAGCCGGACTATCTGAAAAGCCGGAAAGTAGTACTCACAAATACCGATGTTGATATTGCACTGGCCGCACCACAGCAATCTACTTCAGAATATTTTTATAAGAATTCAGATTCAGATGAGCTTTTGTTTGTTCATAAAGGGAGTGGGAAATTAAGAACCCACCTTGGAAATCTTGATTTTAAATACGGAGATTACTTGGTCATCCCCAGAGGGACCATTTATAAGATCGATTTTGATGACGAGGTAAACAGACTTTTTATTGTAGAATCCCGGCGTCCTATCTATACTCCCAAAAAATACAGGAATCACTTCGGTCAGTTACAGGAGCATTCCCCTTTTTCTGAAAGGGATATCCGGCAGCCTTATGAACTCGAAACGAATAATGATTCGGGCGAATTCCTTATAAAGATCAAAAAGCAGGGGGAAATTTTTGATATGGTGTATGCTTCCCATCCCTTTGATGTGGTGGGTTATGACGGCTATAATTATCCGTATGCTTTTTCAATCCACGATTTTGAACCTATTACAGGAAGAATTCACCAGCCGCCACCGGTGCATCAGAATTTTGAAACCGATGCCTTCGTGGTTTGTTCCTTTTGCCCCAGGTTGTACGATTATCACCCTGAAAGTATTCCGGCACCATATAATCATAGTAATATAGACAGTGATGAGGTGTTGTATTATGTAGACGGTGATTTTATGAGCCGCAATGATATTGAGGCGGGACATATTTCACTGCATCCAGCAGGAATTCCGCATGGTCCGCATCCGGGAGCGGTAGAGAGAAGTATTGGGCAGACAAAAACAGAAGAACTTGCGGTGATGGTAGATACCTTCAGGCCGTTGATGGTCACAGAAGAAGCGATGAAAATTGCTGACGAGACCTATCATAAATCCTGGCTGGAGCATTAAGCTGAAGGAGAATATTCAGAAAGTATAAAAATCAACCTGATTTTCAGGAAAGGAAATAAAACAGTTATGTCAACAGAAAACACAACAGAATTAAAGAAAACAGTACCACAGGCAGAAGATTTCTTGCCGTTGCTGGGAACAGACTACGTAGAATTATATGTAGGTAACGCCAAGCAGGCGGCATACTATTATCAACAGGCCTGGGGTTTCCAGCCTGTAGCATATTCGGGACTTGAAACCGGAAGCAAAGACCGGGTGTCGTACGTGCTTCAGCAGGATAAGATCAGGTTGGTGTTAACCTCTCCAATTCAACCGGGAGGAGATATTAACCGGCATATAGATCTACATGGGGACGGTGTGAAAATTGTGGCTTTATGGGTAGATGATGCCCGCAAGAGTTATGAGGAAACTACCAAAAGAGGTGCGAAATCTTATGTGGAGCCTTATGAACTGAACGATGAACACGGGCAGGTAGTCCTTTCGGGAATCCATACTTATGGTGAGACCATCCATATGTTCGTTGAAAGAAAAAACTATTCAGGACCATTTATGCCCGGTTACAAGGAATATAAACCGAATTTTAAAACCAAAGAAGCCGGCCTAAAATACATTGACCACATGGTGGGAAATGTAGGATGGAATGAAATGAACAAATGGTGTGAGTTTTATGCGAAAGTGATGGGATTTGCGCAGTTGGTTTCTTTTGATGATAAAGATATTTCTACAGATTATACTGCGCTTATGAGTAAAGTAATGAGCAATGGTAATGGAAGAATAAAATTCCCTATTAATGAACCTGCCGAAGGAAAGAAGAAGTCACAGATTGAAGAATATATAGATTTTTATCACGGTGCAGGAGTTCAGCATATAGCTGTTGCAACAGATAATATTATTGAAACAGTAACCAATCTAAGAGATCGTGGCGTGGAGTTCCTGTACGTTCCCGAGGCATATTATGATGATGTTTTAGATAGAGTAGGGGAAATAGACGAAGATTTGGCACCTTTAAAAGAACTTGGAGTGTTAATTGATCGTGATGACGAGGGTTACTTGCTGCAAATTTTCACAAAACCTGTTTTAGATCGTCCCACGATGTTTTTTGAAATAATTCAGCGAAAAGGAGCGCAATCTTTTGGAAAAGGTAATTTTAAGGCACTTTTTGAAGCAATTGAGAGAGAACAGGATTTGCGGGGAACCTTGTAAAATTGGAAATTTAATAAGAATATATCAGCTTAAAGAATAAAATAATAAATTGGAGAAGGGAGTTTAGTTAAAGTAAAAAAATCTGTTGTTGGTAAAGGATTAAAACAGGACTTTTGCACCGCAATTTTGGAGTGGTTACCAAAATTGTAAAATTAAATTTTTTTTCATAATTTAAGTTTTAGTTGGTTAATAAGATTAAAAACCCTGTCGTAATTTGACAGGGTTTTTTCTTTTAGATACATTTGGAATAGAAATTGTAATTATTTGAAAAATAGCCCAATTAATCTATCCTAAATGAAAAAAATATTTACAGTTTTTATGCTGCTGTTTGCTGTTGTAGCAAATGCTCAATCACATCAGGCATTTCAGGGAGGTGAATGGTTTCAGTTCCGGATTCATTACGGCATCTTCAACGCCAGTTATGCCACGCTCGAAGTGAAAGAAAAAACATTTAATAATAAACCGGTGTACCATGTGGTTGGAAAAGGGAAATCTACCGGAGCTCTCCATTGGTTTTTCAAAGTTGATGATAACTACGAATCTTATTTTGATAAGAATACCGGCAAACCATACAGGTTCATCAGGCAGATTGATGAAGGTGGTCACACCAGGGACATACAGATCGATTTTGATCATAAAGACAATGAGGCGCTCGTGTTTAACAGAAAGTATGATTCAAAATCTACACATTCAATTCAGGACGATGTGCATGATATGCTCTCTTCATTTTATTATCTTCGCAATAGCTTAGAAGTTGATGACCTGAAAGTGGGAGATGTGCTGCATCTCAACATGTTTTTTGATGATGAAAATTTTGATTTTCAACTTAAATTCCTCGGAAGGGAGGTTGTGAAGACAAAAATAGGTAAAATTGCAACTTTAAAATTTCGGCCTTACGTAATGGCTGGTCGTGTTTTTGAAGAGAAAGAAAGCCTTACTCTATGGGTAAGTGACGATAAGAACAGGATGCCTGTAAAGATCAAGGCAGACCTGGCAGTAGGTTCGCTCGATGCAGATATAGATGCTTTTAAAGGCCTCAAACATCCTTTGAGGATCATAATGGATTAACAAAACTATGAGGGAAATAAAACCGGAAATAGCTGATAAAGTTTTTCAGCTGGAAGAAAAGTTTAAAAATTCCGGACAGGACCTCGGTTCCTATCTTGACGGTTTATTATACGATCGCTATCTCACCTATTGGGATTACATAAGCCTTGACACGCTTTTGAGCCTGCAAAAACCGCTTACGCATTTTCCCGATGAAGAAATTTTTATAGGATATCACCAGATAACCGAACTTTATTTCAAGCTTGTTATTCACGAACAAAAACAAATTCTCGAAAAAGAGGATTTAACGGCCGATTTCTTCATTCAAAAGCTGAATAGAATTATCCGTTATTTTCGTATTCTTACCGATTCCTTTGATGTGATGATCCGTGGCATGGAACGGGAACAATTTCTGAAATTCAGGATGGCCCTGCTTCCTGCCAGTGGCTTCCAGTCGGCCCAATTCAGGATGATCGAATTATATTCTACTCCGCTTAAGAATCTGGTGCATAAGGAGGTGAGGGATAATTTTGAAGAAAATACTAATCTGGAAGAGGTTTTTGAAAATATCTACTGGAAAAGAGGGGCTACAGATCTTTCTACCGGTGAAAAAACATTAACTTTAAAGCAGTTCGAAAAAAGATATACTCCAAGATTTCTTCGCATAGCAAAAGAGCATCAGGAAAATACCATTTTTCACAGGTATGAGCAGCTTTCTTTAGAAGAAAAAAGCAATAAAAAATTAATTGAGGCGTTGCGTAATCTGGATGTTACAATCAATGTAAATTGGTTGTTAATTCATATAGGTGCTGCACAACGATATTTGGTAAATAAGAATAATTCAGTGGCGCCGGCGACAGGAGGAACAAACTGGAAAGAGTTCCTGCCGCCAAGTTTTCAGCGAATTTCCTTTTTTCCGCAGTTATGGAGTGAGGAGGAGTTGAAAACCTGGGGAAAAGAATGGGTGGAAGAGACATTTACTAATAAAAACTAAGAACTACATTGAAAAGATTAAGTTACCTGCTAGTGATGATGTGGGCGTTTACGTCCTGTAGCGATGAGGTTAGACAAGCTGAGATTGCCGAAGTGATAGAAGAAGAACCAATCCCCGTGGTACAGGAGTTTGGTTTTACCCTAAATGATTATGTGGTCGTGAGGGATACGATACGCTCTGGAGATAGCTTTGGTGATATTCTTATTAACCACGGTGTAAGTCACGGTGATGTGTTTAAGATCGTGCAGGAAGTGAAAGATGTTTTTGATCCTCGAAAGATTGTATTGGGAAAGCCTTACGTGATTTTAAAAGCAAAAGATTCTGCCCAGACCCCGAAAGCTTTTATATATGAAAATGATAAAATTCAGTATACCGTTGTCAATACTGCCGATAGTATAGCAGCATATAAGGCAGAGAAACCGGTCACTATTAAGCAGCGTACAGTTGCCGGTGTGATTAATTCGAGTTTATCGGCTGCGGTGGAAGAGCAGGGGCTAAATTTCCTGATAACTCATGAAATGAGCAACATTTACCAGTGGAGTATTGACTTTTTCAGGTTACAGAAAGGTGATAGGTTCAAACTGGTTTTTAATGAGAAATACATCAATGACACCATCTACGCCGGGATTGAAAATATAGAGGCTGCGGTATTCGTGCATCAGGATAAACTTTATTACGCATTTAATTTCAGCAGTGATTCTACCTCGGGAGACCTGGCATATTATGATGAAGAAGCAAGGCCTTTGCAAAGTTTCTTTTTAAAAGCTCCCTTAAACTACAGCAGGATTTCTTCAAGATTTAGTCCGCGCAGATACCACCCGGTACAGAAAAGATGGAAAGCCCATAAAGGAACAGATTATGCTGCCCCGCATGGCACACCCATCTGGAGTACTGCAAACGGCGTGGTCATCGCTTCCAGTTATACGGCCGGAAATGGAAATTATGTAAAAGTGAAACACAATGGTACATATACCACCCAATACCTGCACATGTCAAAAAGAGCTGTAAAGCAGGGCCAGCGGGTTAAACAGGGAGATGTGATTGGTTATGTGGGAAGTACAGGATTGGCAACAGGCCCGCATGTTTGTTACAGATTTTGGGTGAACGGGGAGCAAAGAGATCCTTTCCGCCAGAATTTACCATCGGCCGAACCTATTGAAGATAAACTAAAACCAACTTATTTTGCTGCAATTGAGCCTTTAAAAGCTGAATTGAACAAAATTAAATTTAAAAACATATAAGAATGAAGAATATTAATCCTACCCATACAAGCGCCTGGAAAAAATTAGAAGAACACTTTCAATCTGCGAAAGATTTTCAGATGAAAGAACTTTTTCGGAACAATCCCGGTCGTGCCAATGATTTTAGTATTCAGTGGGAAGATTTTTATGTTGATTTCAGTAAAAATATATTAGATAAAGAAACGCAGTCGCACCTTTTGTCCCTGGCTGAAGAAGTTGAACTGAAAAAGGCTATTGATTCCTATTTTTCGGGAGAGGTTATTAACAGGACCGAAGGCAGAGCTGTGTTGCATACTGCTTTAAGAGAGAATAGTGATGCCAGTGTAAAAGTTGACGGTGAAAATATTATTTCTGAAGTTTTTGAGGTAAAGGAAAAGATCAAAAATTTTAGTGAAGCTGTGATCGAAGGAACCCGGAAAGGATACACGGGGCTTCCTTTTACAGATATCGTAAATATTGGGATTGGAGGATCGGACCTTGGCCCTGTAATGATCACCGAATCTCTTGAGTATTATAAAAATCATTTGAATGTACATTACGTCTCCAATGTAGACGGGGATCATGTTCATCAGGCTATAAAAAATTTAAATCCTGAAACCACTCTTTTTGTAGTGGTTTCCAAATCCTGGTCTACCCAGGAAACCCTTTCTAATGCCAGCACGATAAGAACCTGGTTTACTAAAAAGGCGCCGCAGGAAGCTGTGGCAAAACATTTTGTGGCAGTATCCAGTAATGTGGAGGCCGTTCAGGAATTCGGGATTGACAGTGATAATATTTTCCCCATGTGGGACTGGGTAGGAGGAAGATTTTCTCTGTGGAGTGCTGTTGGGCTTTCCATCAGCTTATCTGTAGGATATGAAAATTTTAATGCTCTTCTTAAAGGTGCCCACTCGATGGATGTACATTTTAAAGAAACTCCGTTTGAACAGAATATTCCTGTTCAACTGGCACTTTTAAGCGTGTGGTACAATAATTTTTTCAAAGCAGAATCTGAAGCAGTTATTCCTTATTCACAATACCTGCATCGTTTGCCGGCCTATCTTCAGCAGGCAATCATGGAGAGCAACGGTAAAAGTGTTGACCGCAACGGAAATCCTGTAGATTACCAAACCGGAACCATCATCTGGGGGGAACCCGGAACCAATTCTCAGCATGCATTTTTTCAGTTGATCCATCAGGGTACAAAGTTGATTCCTGCGGAATTCATCGGGTTTAAAAAATCCCTTTTTCAAGATAAAGATCACCATAACAAGCTTATGGCGAACTATTTTGCTCAAACCGAAGCTCTTTTGCAGGGAAAAGATTCAGCAACTGTAGAGCAGGAGTTAAAAGCAAAAAATGTTTCGGAAGAAGAGATCGCTCGTTTGGCACCTTTTAAAGTTTTTCCCGGAAATAAACCAACTACCAGCATTCTTATTGATAAGTTAACACCCGAAAGTTTAGGGAAACTTGTAGCCCTTTATGAGCATAAAATATTTGTTCAGGGAGTGATCTGGAATATCTACAGTTATGATCAATGGGGAGTGGAATTAGGTAAGCAGTTAGCAACGAATATCTTGAAAGAGATAGAGGGGAATGACGTAGCTGAACATGATTCTTCTACGGAAAAAATGTTAAAAATTTTCCTTAGCTAAAATGTTTCTTTGTAAAAATATTAACGACTTGTTTTTAATAGGTTGATAATAAGTGATTTGTGATTTTTAGTTAAAAGAGTATAGATGAGCACTTTTCAGAAAAAATCTTAACGTTCAGTTAAAGGATATTTTTCAGGAAATGCGTTCTTTTGCACTAACTTTTAAAACTCAAACTAACAAATTACACAATGAGGAAATTATTAGCATTAGCGTTGTTTCTAACATCAACGACAATTTTTGCTCAGGGAACTATTACCGGAACGGTGATAGATGCCGAAATGGACGCTCCATTGCCGGGTGCAAACGTAGTGGTGAGCGGTACCGATAACGGTGCTATTACCGACTTCAACGGAGAATTCAGTCTTAATGTACAGAAGACGATAGGTACTATTGAAATCAGTTTTCTTGGCTTTGTTAAAGAAGTCATTAAATTCAATGTGTCTAATGGAGCTACTGTAGACTTGGGACAAATTAAAATGTCTCCCGATGCAGATGCACTGGATGAGGTAATTGTTACCAGTTATGCACTGGCAATTGACCGTAAAACGCCTGTAGCTGTTTCAACAATTCGTGCAGAAGAAATTGAAACCAGATTGGGTAACCAGGAATTCCCTGAGATTCTTCGTTCTACGCCGGGTGTTTATGCTACTAAAGGTGGTGGTGGTTTCGGTGATTCTGAGCTTACGCTAAGAGGGTTTAATTCAGAAAATATTGCGGTAATGATCAACGGTATTCCTGTAAACGACATGGAAAACGGTCGTGTTTACTGGAGTAACTGGGCTGGTCTTTCAGACGTTACGCGAACTATGCAGGTACAACGTGGATTAGGAGCTGCACGAGTTGCTGTTCCATCTATTGGTGGTACTGTGAATATCCTTACGAAGACTACAGATGCCGTAGAAGGTGGTAATATTTTGATGTCAACCGGAAACGACGGTTATCAAAAATATGGCGCTACTCTTTCTACGGGTTTACTTGATAATGGTTTTGCAGCCACTATTTCTGCTTCCAGAACTACCGGTAACGGATATATTGACGGAACACAGTTTGAAGGTTATTCTTACTTCGTAAACCTGGCAAAAGATTTTGGTGATGATCATCAATTATCTTTCACGGCTTTTGGAGCACCACAGTATCATGGTCAGCGTCAAAATGCTGAATCTATTGAGACGTACAGAGACAGTGAGAGCGGAACAAAATTTAACCGTGACTGGGGATACAGAGATGGACAGGTTGTGCATATCGAAGATAACTTCTATCATAAACCACAGCTTTCCCTTAACCACTACTGGACAATTTCAGAAGCAACATCATTGTCTACTGCTGCGTATGCTTCCTTTGGACAAGGTGGCGGCGGCGGCTGGGGAGGAGTCAACAAATTTGGTATTGGAAGTTACAACAACCCAAGTCCTTATCGTGATGGCTACCTTCAGCCCGTTAATGTTGATAGAATTGTAGATGAGAACGTTGCTCGTGGAGCACTTGGTTCTGAAACCTACTTAAGAGCTTCAAGAAACAATCATAACTGGTACGGAGCTATTTCAACACTTTCTACAGATATTACAGATAATATCGAATTTATTGGAGGAATTGATGCGAGATATTATGTAGGAGAACATTATACTGAAGTAACAGATCTTTTAGGAGGTCGTTTTGTTTTTGATGATGATGATGAAAATAATCCGGTAGTTATGGCTCAGGTGGGCGATAAAATTGATTATTATGATGAAGGAACTGTTCTTTGGGGTGGCGCTTTTGCTCAGGCAGAATATTCAAAAGATGATCTTTCTGCATTTATATCTGTAGCTGCTTCTAATACTTCTTATAAAAGAGAAGATTTCTTCAGCTATGTTGATACAGATCCTTTAAGAGAAACAGATTATCAAAATTTCTTTGGATATAGTGGTAAAGGTGGGGCTAACTTTAACCTTGATCAAAACAATAACATTTTTGCCAATGTTGGGTACTTCGAAAAAGCGCCTTTCTTCGATGCTGTATTCTTAAACTATCGAAATGATATCAATGAGGATGCCAAGAACCAGAGAATCTTTAGTGCAGAACTTGGATATGGTTTCCGTAGCCCGAATTTTAGAGCAGACCTTAACTTGTACAGAACCAATTGGAGGGATAAAACTTTAGTTCAGTCATTCCAGAATGCTGACGGTAGTTCAGGTTCCGCGAATATTTTAGGGGTTAATGCCCTTCACCAGGGTGTTGAACTTGAATTCTCTTACAGACCTATTGAAAACATTACCATTACCGGGATGGCCTCTATTGGTGACTGGAGATGGCAGGATGACGTAACAGGAGTGCAGCTTTTTAATGATGAGCAGGAACTTGTTGCAACAGTAGATCTTTACATTGAAGATCTTAAAGTAGGTGGATCGGCACAAAACACATTTGCTCTTGGTGTAGATTATGAAACTATCGAGGGAACTTTTGTCCGACTTGATTTCAACTACTTTGATGAGTTATATACCAACTTTGATCCTAACACGCGAAACAATCCTGAACTTGGACAATCATGGGAAGTACCTGCATACAGTCTTGTAGATTTCGGTGTGACACATGATTTTGAATTTGGTGGATTTGATGCTACTTTAATGGGTAACATCAACAACTTGCTGGATACTGAATATATTGCTGTGGCACGTGACTCAGGACAATACTTCTACGGGTTCGGAAGAACTTTCAATGTTGGAGCAAAAATAAAATTCTAAAAAAAATTATAAAATGAAAAACTCAATTTATTTTTTAATGTTGTTAGTAGGCCTGGTCTTCACCGGTTGTGAGCCTATGGAAGACATTCACGAAGATGTGGATGCAGAGCTGGAGGCTAGACCTAACGTAGGGAACGAAAGCTTAATTTTAACTGAGGAAGACTATGAGAATTTAGGTTTTGACAGATCCTATTTTGTTTCCGTAGAAGAAGCAAATGATTCACTTCCTGATTATTTATCTGAATTGTACCCAGTATTGGGTGAAGGCTCTATCGCAAATGTTACTGCAGAAATTGCTGAACCTGTAGATTATTCTCTTTCCAAAACCGAATATGAGGTAACAAAAGAAGATTATACTGCAGTTGGATCAAAATATGGAAACTTTGATAATTTAGCTGATGTTTATAATCTTATTGATTATAAATTTCCAGGTGCTGAAGCAGGAACAATTATAGAGTTGACTTATATATGGTATTCAGGATCAGCTTCAGAAGTAACTTCTGAATTTCTTAAAGTCAATGAAGATACATGGACAGAAGTGCTTTATTTGGAATCAGAAGACTATCAGGAAATGGGTGAAGCCTTTTCTAACTTTGATAGTAGAACAGAAGCTATGAATAAAATTCCTGTTTATCTTAACCAGTTGAACCCTTATGCTGCTGCTGATGAATCTCAGGATGTACTTTTTAAAGTGTATCTTGGTGGTGGGGAGAGCGCGAGTTACCTTCAGACTTTCACTTATGATGGTGTAAGGTGGCAGGGAAGCTTTGAAAGAACCCTTCAGTTTGGCTATTCCGGGACTCAATGGGAGCCAGATAATACTATTCTTTACACAATGGATGCCGCTGATTTCGAATTAGTAGGAGAAGAATTGGAAGAGAAGTATGTAGATCCGGCATGGAGTGCTGGAAATTATGCAAACTTTGACAGACGTGAAGGAAACAGGAACTACTGGAGCGATGAAATGCTTCTAGAAGCAGTTAACATTGTGTTGAATAATAATGTTGCTCCAAACGCCGAAGAAGGACAAAAGTACGTGGTATATTTTGCGATCTACAATGGATCTTCAGGTGTCGAGTCTTTAAACGTAATCAAACAAGATGGAAAATGGGTTCTTAACCAATAAGAATTCCAAACATAATAGTAAACCGCCTCTCAAAAATGGGCGGTTTTTTTATGTAAAAAAACTACCTTTACAAATAAATTTCAACTTATGTATTCAACAGTATACTTTATTCATTCCTGGTGGGCCTACCTTGTAGTTTTGGTTTTAATTATTGCTTCTATCAATGCTTTGATCGGATTTTTTAGTAAAAGAGACTATAATGCAAATGATTTCAGAATTTCTCTGTTCACACTTATTGTCTCCCATATTCAGCTGTTAATAGGGATAGTTTTATTCTTTGTGGCGCCTTATTTTCAGGTACTTTTAAACAGCGGAATGGGTGAAGTAATGGGCGATAGTACATTGAGGTTATATATTATGGAACATCCCTTAATGATGATCATAGCAGTAGTTTTGATCACTATAGGCTATTCCAAACATAAAAAGAAGCTAACTTCGAGGCCTAAATTTAAGATGCTGGCCATTTTCTATACCCTCGGATTATTATTTGTTCTTTCAAGAATTCCCTGGGCTAACTGGCTGAATTAGAAAATTCTTTTTCAGAATTTATCTTTCGCAATGTTGTAGGATAAATTAAAGATTTCAATAAGATTACTTCTAAACCGGAATCAGATTTTGCTCAAATGAAAGATCTGTTTCCGGTTTTTTGCTTCTGAAATAGATCACAAAGTTCTTTCTGTTAATCCCTATGATCCAAATGGGCAGGGGATCCGGAGGTTTCTTTGATCAGGTAGATATACACCGGAAAATGATCTGAATAACCACCTGTAGCACCTCCATACCCAAAGCTTCGGAAAGGATAGCCTTTATACCGTCCGGAAGGGGTGATCAAAAATTTTCATTTGCAGCCTTTGCCTGGTAAAACGGGAAGGAAGAATAATCTTCATCAATAAACTGACTCGAAACTATGATCTGATCGAATAAATTCCACCCATCCCGGTAGGCAGAACTAGAAAACATTCACTTTTGCGAGTGAGAACAACGATAAATTTGACGGGGAGCGAAAAGTGGAGAGCTGTACCGGTGATTTTCCGTTCATTTTGAGCACCAGTACCTATGCGAATTTTAAAGCTCTAAAATTGCCGGGAAATTCCGCCAGCATTCAGGGTATTCTAACTCGTGATTATTATGACGATTTTTTCACTATTTATTTGATACCCCTCAGATGTTCAATTCACTAAAGAAAATCGCTGCGATCCCGAAACCTTTGACTGCGGAAGAGCCGAAAGTACAGGGAAAAATGTGGCTTTCGAATATAATATTCAGAGTCAGAGGAATAATATTGCTATAAAGGGCAAAGGTTGGTTCAATCCGGTGATGCAGGGATCGGAACCCTGGGAAGGCTTTACCGCAACCGGAACCAATGCTTCTCTGGGCAGAGGCGCTCGCGTGCAGACGACGGGTTCCAGAGATTATATGACCGAAAGTTGGCTAATTGTTTCTGAAATAAATTTTGATGAGCAGGAAGGGGAAGTGCTGGAGTTCAAAACGTCTACCAGCTTTTCCAGAATAGCATCCTGGAAGACCTCTTTTCAAATAACTGGGAGGGGACTGAAGAAAATTTTACAATGCAACCTTGAAGATCCTTTCTTCGGCTTATATTGCGCAGCGAACCGACTTTTTTGGGAATGATTTTCCTCCGGAAAGGTGGAACTTTCCTGTGCCGAAGGAACAGGTTACATAGCCTTTAAATTCACCGGAAGTGATTTGCCGTACTACGAGGGGATCTAAGAACTGGATGATGTTTTGATCACTTCAGATTAACTGAACCTCAGGAAGTAAAATTCCCATTATTCTGAAAGCAAAGGTGAATCAGTTATATTTGCAGCATTCTAAAACAGCAAATGCAGCACGAATACAACATACAGGTACCGCCCGAAACAGCAGGAAATCCGGTGGATTTGAAACATTTTGTTTCTAAACATACTGGAATTTCTTTGGATGAGATTTCACACATCAATATCCTGAAAAGGAGCATAGATGCAAGGCAAAAAGCCATAAAAGTGAACCTTAGAGTGCTGGTTTTTGTAAAGGAAGAATTTGAGGAACAGAAACCGGCACTTCCCAATTACAGAAATGTTTCAAATGCTGAAGAGGTCGTGATCATTGGGGCAGGGCCGGCAGGATTGTTTGCTGCTCTGCGCTGCATCGAAATGGGCAAGAAACCCATAATTCTCGAACGAGGAAAAGATGTGAGGGCGAGACGACGTGACCTGAAAAAGCTGAATATTGACCATATTGTCAACGAAGATTCCAACTACTGTTTTGGAGAAGGCGGCGCCGGAACTTATTCAGACGGAAAATTATACACCCGAAGTAAAAAACGCGGGGACGTCAACCGGATCCTGGAACTATTTGTTGCCTTTGGAGCTACAAATCAGATTTTGGTGGAAGCGCATCCGCATATCGGGACAAACAAATTACCGGGAATTATTCAGGAGATGACAAAAACCATTCTTGAGAATGGAGGAGAAGTTCTTTTTGAATCCAGGGTGGTGGATATTGAGGTAAGGAACAATGAAGTTGCCGGAGTAGCCCTTGCCAACGGAACAAAAATTCCTGCTAAGAAACTGATTTTAGCTACCGGACATTCAGCAAGGGATATTTTTGAGCTGCTGCATAAAAAAGATATTCTTATTGAAGCAAAATCTTTTGCGCTGGGAGTGCGAATAGAGCATCCTCAGGCGTTGATCGATAAGATACAGTACAATCGGGAAGACCGGGGGCAGTTTTTGCCACCATCGGCTTATAGTCTGGTGAAACAGGTGGAAGGCCGGGGAGTGTATTCTTTCTGTATGTGCCCAGGTGGAATCATTGCGCCCTGTGCCACTTCCCCGGGAGAAATTGTTACCAACGGCTGGTCGCCAAGCAGGCGGGATCAACCTACGGCTAATTCCGGAATTGTGGTGGAAGTGCGCCCCGAGGATTATAAGATCTTCGGAAATTCTCCTCTGGCAGCATTGAATTTTCAGAAGCAGGTGGAACAGAAAGCCTGGCTGGAAGGTGGAAAAACACAGACGGCACCGGCACAGCGAATGGTGGATTTCAGCAACGGAAAACTCTCAGCAGACCTTCCGGAATCTTCCTATAAACCAGGAATCGCTTCGGTAGAACTTGGAAGTGTACTTCCAGATTTCATCTACAGAACCCTGCAAAAAGGATTTCAGGAATTCGGAAAGAGCATGAGAGGATATTACACCAATGAAGCTGTTGTCCACGCCACTGAATCAAGAACCTCTTCCCCGGTACGCATTCCGAGGGACAGGGAAACCTTTGAACACGTCCAGATCAAAGGATTGTACCCCTGCGGCGAAGGCGCGGGCTACGCCGGCGGAATCGTTTCTGCGGCCATAGACGGTGAAAAATGTGCTGAGAAGGCGGTGGGTGCGATGAAGAAATAAGTTCTCTGTAGGACATGCCTCACAGGTTTTTAAAACCTGTGAGGTCTACTACTAAATATGTGTTATTTTATCTTTTATAATTCAGCTGACTATGGTTGTTGTAAATAATTTCGAATTCCGTGCACAGCTTGATAAATTTCTTGATGATGTTGAGAAGAAAAACGAAACCCTTGTGATCAAAAGGGGGAAAGGCAAAGGTGCTGTTGTGATTTCCCTTGAGGAATATTATTCTATCATGAAACAATTCGTTTATTGGGTTCAAGGAAAAATGCAAAAAGGTTGTTTGAATCCGTTCAGCAAATGGAGGAGTAGGGAGAAAAGATGATCGGTTAAATCGAAAGTCTAATCAATGACTATTGTTCCTTCTTATACGCCTCTTCGTAAGGAGACCAGATCTCGTAAATAGGATCACCTTTTGAACTTTTTCCGCTGTGGTGCCATTCCCCGTCTTTTACCTCGTAATCAAATTCCAGTTTGGCTCCTACGCGACTATCGTCTCTTGAAAAGAATTCGATATTTTCGGTGTATTTTCCATTTTCAGCAGAATAGGTGCCGCCTCCCGTACCGCTGAATTCTTTGGTTTCGGAATTGAATGCTACCCACTGAAACCTTCCACCTCCAAGGATTTTAATCGTTCTTCTTGCTCCCGGGGTGCTGCGGCGAACTTCACCATCTCGCATTCTTCCGGTGATCACCCAATTGCCGTTAAGGTCATCATCTCTTTCAGATAATTTCTGCCACACTTTAGAATGATCGTCGTTCCAGATTTTTAATTGATCTCCCTGTACGCGAAATTCAAACTGACTTGGCTCACCAATTTTTTCAGGATCTTTAGTATTGAAATCCTGCGTTTCTTCATAGAATGATTCGTTCAGGGAATATTCCCCGCCAGCTGCTTTTATAAATGCATCTGTAGCTGTTTCTTTTGTTCCGTAGGCGAAATAGCCATCCTGGTAGATTTTTATTGTTTCGTCATTTGTTACCTGTTGCCCGTCTTTTTCAATAAGTTTCCATGAACCTTCAATATCCTGAGCAGAAATGATTCCGAAGAAAAACAAAATGCAGAGAAATAATAAGTTTTTCATAATGAGTGGTTTAATAGATGACTAAAAATAAAGAAATTTTAATGTAAAAAGCCTTACAAATTATGATATCTGTAAGGCTTTTTAAATATGGTTTTGGATCGAAGCTATTCTTCCTCGTCCCCGTACGTATCATATTCGGGGTACAGGAAATTGTTGTACGGAAACCTGGTGATGTGAATCTCACGGACGGCTTCATATACTTTCTTTCTGAATTCTTCCATGTTCTCCTTGTTAAGAGCCGAAATGAAAAGAACATTGTCTCCCAGCCTGTTCATCCAGGTATTTCTCCAGTCGTCCAGAGTATAATGAGATTCGGTTCTTTCGGTCACCAGATCATCTTCTTCAATTTGTTCAGCAACATAATTGTCGATCTTATTGAATACCATTAAAGTTGGTTTATCTGCTCCTTTTATTTCAGAAAGCGTCTGATTCACGGAAGCTATATGTTCTTCAAAGTTGGGATGAGAGATATCCACCACGTGCAGGAGTAAATCGGCTTCTCTTACTTCATCTAAGGTAGATTTAAAAGACTCTACCAGCTGGGTCGGTAATTTCCTAATGAAACCTACGGTATCTGTTAAGAGGAAAGGTAAATTCCTTATCACCACTTTTCTCACGGTAGTATCCAGGGTCGCAAAAAGCTTGTTTTCGGCGAAAACTTTACTCTTGCTAATCACGTTCATTAAGGTAGATTTTCCTACGTTGGTGTAACCTACAAGGGCAACACGCACTAATTGTCCGCGGTTTCCTCGCTGCACCTCCATTTGTTTATCGATGGTCTCGAGTTTCTTTTTTAGAAGTGCTATTTTATCCCGTACAATCCGGCGGTCAGTTTCAATTTCTGTTTCCCCGGGCCCACGCATTCCAATACCACCACGTTGTCTTTCAAGGTGAGTCCACATTCCCGCAAGTCTGGGGAGTAAATATTGGTATTGCGCCAGTTCTACCTGTGTGCGGGCATAGCTGGTCTGTGCCCTTTGGGCAAAAATATCGAGAATTAAATTAGTTCTGTCAAGTACTTTGCACTGAAGGATCTTTTCAATGTTCTTCTGTTGTGCAGGAGAAAGTTCATCATCAAAAATGGCAGTTCCTATATCATTTTCAGAAACATACAACCGCACTTCTTCCATCTTCCCTGTTCCAATAAAAGTCTTTGGATTGGGCATATCCAGTTTTTGCGAAAATCTCTTTTGTACCTCGCCACCGGCAGTATAAGTAAGAAATTCCAGCTCATCCAGATATTCCTTTAGCTTTTCTTCATCCTGTTCCCTGGAAACGATTCCTATTAAAACAACCTTCTCATATTCTAAATTGTTCTTTTCTAGCATAGAATGTTTTGCTTTTACTACAAAGTTACATAAATGATTAGTATTAATTTCTTCTGAAAGAGCAGGCTTTGATTTTATATTTATTATCGAAATTTGCCACTATTTTTTTCGGGAAGAATGAACAAAACAGATATTCTTTTTTTGTGTTCATTACTCGTTAATTAGTAGCTTTTGAGGAATTTAATATCTTTAAAAATTTGCTGCGAATGCACGAATGTTCTTTTTGCCTTTTAGCACTCTGAAGACTCCTGGTGTAAAGCAAACAGAAACTTTTCGCAACTAATCTTAAGATTCAAAGGGTGGAACCAACAGAAAATTAATCGTGTATTAGTGGCTATACTTAGCAGAGGAGAAAAACTAAACGCGCAGAACCTGATTAAAAGTTGATATTGAAACCCAAACCAAATACTTCCCTTATCTGAAAAGCACCCACAGCATTATCATCATAGATTGCCTGGAATATAAGGTTGGTGGTTAAAAAGTTGTTGATCTCCATTTCCAGGTTAAGAAGGTAATCAAGATCAATATTATCAGCATTTTCGAGATAGTTAGAATACAGGCTTATTGTGTTTTCCATCATAACATTCTCTATAATTTCAAATTTACTATATCCGGTGAGGGATGCACCCCATTCAAACCGTGTGGATTCTCCCTTTGAAATCCCAAAATACCTACCGTCCTCGTAATTTTCACTGCTTGTAAATCGCGGATCTACAAAAATAAACCTGGCAGTGGAGGGTGCGATATTGAAAAAGAAATCTTCATTTTTTTTCCACAGGATTCCCGGTCCGAACTGAAGGTAAGCAGGGGAGAGAAAAGTGGTAAATTCGGTTCTGGATTCTTCCCCGGTATCGGGATTGTTGGCGTATTGATAGCCTTTGTCGATCTGAGTTCTGAAGTTTGTGAAAAACGAATAAAACCAGTATGATTCTTTCAGTTGTTTTCCAACAGTAGAATTAATTTCGAGCCGGTCACTTGTTTTCCTGAAAAAGTCACTGGCTTCAGTTCGTGTGAGTCCGTAGTTGGCTAATATCTTTGTGCTCCAGGTAATATCTCCTCTTCGGTAATTAAGATCGTAATCTAAAGTTGCATTTCCGGCTATACTGGAGGTTCCGCCACCGGTCCATTCCTTATTAAATGCCGACTGATTGAAAAGGATCTGAAATTTTCCTTCTGAAGACCATCCTATTGTGTCCTTGTCCTCTTCCGTTTCCTCCTGAGCATTAACTGAAAAAATTCCGAAGAAAAAAACTACAGAAATGAGCAACTTGTACATAAACCAAACTATTTTTTAAAGAGCGGAACAGAAGAACAGGCTTCCCCATACATAAGGCTCCGCACGACAGGTTGCAGCTTCTCTATTAGCTGGATATAGGCATTTTGCGGAACAGGTTTGTTGGAGCAGCCTTTTACAATTACAGGCTTGTCCCTGTATTCAGATACATCAAGCTTTTCAATCACCTCTGTGTATAAAATACTGTTTAAGGTTTCCAGATCGCCTACCACTACTTTTTGTGTGTAAGGGGAAAGATAGGTAGTAAGAAGCATATAAGCCCAACCGGGAATAATAGCATCGGAAGAACAGTGTAAGGCAACGAATTTATCCTGATAGGCCGACCAGTCATGCTGTTTTGCTGCTTCACGAAAATCTTTCTCCCGCAGCACAAACCCTTCCAGTAACCAGTCTTTAATATCAAAAAGAACTCTTTCGCCTTTCGGATAATGATCTTCCAGGTCAAAAGTTATTAACTTGCTGTTTGCTACTCTATTTACTATTTCTGCCGACATATTTTATCCTTTCTTTTGGACTGTGTTAGTATGCACGAATAAAAAATTCAGAATTCGGAGTTTATATAGTTTAAACCCTGCCTCCTGAATTTTCAAAAATATTGTGGATGTGTAATTACAATTACAACATTCCCAATTCGAGCTTAGCTTCTTCGCTCATAAGCTCTTGTGTCCATGGTGGGTCAAAAGTAATTTCCACCTCGGCGTCCTTGACTTCATCAAGTGACTTTACCCTTTCTTCCACTTCCTGCGGCAAAGATTCTGCTACGGGACAGTTAGGGGTAGTAAGTGTCATTAAAATTTTAACCTCATTATCTTCATTGACCATTACATCATAGATAAGACCTAGTTCGTATATATCTACAGGAATTTCTGGGTCATAAATGGTCTTTAAAACCCTTACAATTTTCTCTCCTAATTCCTCTGAGTTCTCTGCGTGTTCCATCTTAATTCAGTTGTGTTTGGTATGCTACAGCATACATTTTTAGCTGCTTGATCATACTCACCAATCCGTTGGCACGGGTGGGCGAAAGGTGTTCTTTTAATCCAATTTCATCAATGAATTGGGTATCTGCATCAATAATATCTTTGGGATGTTGGTTTGAAAAAGATCTTATCAACACAGCAATGATACCTTTAGTGATAATGGCATCACTATCTGCAGTGAAGATTAGTTTTTCATCTTTCATTTCAGCATGTACCCAAACCTTACTTTGACAACCTTTAATAAGATTGTCTTCAGTTTTATATTTTTCGTCAATTAGCGGAAGGGATTTTCCCAGTTCGATCATGTGCTCATAACGTTGCATCCAATCATCGAAAAGTGCAAATTCATCTACAATCTCTTCCTGTATCTCTTTTATATTGTTGCTCACTTTAATTAGATTTAGTTAACGTAATTAGAGGCCTATTTCCTTCGGAATAAAAAACAAATTCATCTCCTGTGCGAATAAATTTTGTAACTTCTTCGAAGGATTCAAATATTCGTTGTTCTGTTTTCATTTTTCCCTCACAAAACTTCCTGGTGCTAATGGGAGTAGTAAAATTCACCTCCCTGCCTTCCTGATGGAAGTTCGCCGAAAACTGGTTGCATCCTGTATTTCCGGAAAGGATGTTTCCAATTGGATTGAAATTGAAAAGGATCTCTTCGGAAAAAGAATTTCCCCTTAAACCTGTTACCTGATAATCACCATCCAGGATTTCATCAGAAACAGTGTCTGCTGTATTAGCACAGGATACTGAAAAAATCACCGCTAAAATAAACAGGAGAGGTCTCATATTCATTTTTTAAGATAACATGGTTTTTGCCTTTTTCACGGCTTCGATAAAGATATCTATTTCTTCCTTAGTGTTGTAAAATGCAAAGGAAGCTCTTACGGTTCCGGGGATTTTAAAGTAATCCATGATAGGTTGGGCGCAGTGATGTCCTGTACGTACCGCTATTCCCAATTTATCTACAATGGTGCCTATATCGTAGGGATGAATGTCTCCGATATTAAAAGAGATGACAGCTGTTTTCTCTTTTGATACTCCGTAGATCTTCAGATCTTCAATCTCCAGTAATTTTTCGGTGGCGTATTGCAGCAGTTCATGCTCGTATGCAGCGATTTTTTCAAAACCAATGTTGTTAAGGTAATCCAGTGCTGCTCCAAAAGCAATTCCGCCGCAAATGTTTGGAGTTCCGGCTTCAAATTTATGTGGTAGTCCTGCATAGGTGGTTTTTTCAAAAGTCACCGTTGCGATCATTTCACCACCACCCTGGTAGGGAGGAAGTTTTTCAAGCCACTCTTCTTTTCCGTACAATATCCCAACTCCTGTAGGACCACACATTTTATGTCCTGAAACCACGTAAAAATCAACATCAAGTTCCTGAACATCACATTTTATGTGAGGGGCAGCCTGTGCGCCATCCAGCAAAACAGCTGCTCCTTTAGCATGTGCTTTCTGAATGATTTCTCTCACTGGATTTATAGTTCCCAATGCATTGGAAACATGATTCAGAAATACAAGTTTTGTTTTTTCTGAAAGTAATGCTTCAAATTGATCCATTCGTAACATCCCGTCGTCATTCATTGGAATGACTTTCATTACAGCTCCGGTACGTTCGCACAGCATTTGCCACGGTACGATATTGGAATGATGCTCCAGTGCGGAAACTAATATTTCATCACCTTTTGTTAGCAGGGCACCAAATCCATGTGCTATAAGATTAATGGCGTGCGTAGTTCCTGAAGTAAATATGATCTCATGGCTTTTTTCAGCGTTGAAATGTTGCTGAACTTTTTGCCTCGCACCCTCATAAGCATCTGTTGCCTCCTGTGATAATGTGTGAACACCTCTGTGGATATTCGCATTATAACCGGAGTAATAATCTGAAATGGCATCAATTACCTGCTGAGGTGTTTGAGAGGTTGCTGCATTGTCAAAATACACCAGCGGATATCCGTTCACTTTGCGGGAAAGAATAGGGAAATCCTTCCGGATGGATTCGACGTTAAAAATATTTTTTTCAGCAGCAATTTTCATTTCAGAAGTAAATTTAGAGAGGTTAGAAATTCGGTTACTAAAGATTGAATCCTATACTCACCCCCAGTTTGTTGGCGATGATCTTGTTGATCTTTCTTTTAATCTCCGGAATCTTTACACTTTCCAGTACATTATTGGCAAAAGCATACATTAACAATGCACGTGCTTCTTTCGCCGGAATTCCACGGGAACGAAGATAGAACAACGCATCTTCGTCAAGTTGACCGATGGTACAACCGTGACTACATTTTACATCATCTGCAAAGATCTCCAGTTGAGGCTTTGAGTTAATGGTGGCTTTATCGTCCAACAAAATGTTGTTGTTGGACTGAAAAGCATTTGTTTTTTGTGCTTTTTTATCTACTAAGATCTTTCCATTAAAAACCCCTGTAGAGCTTGCTCCAAAAACACCCTTGTAATCCTGATGGCTTTCACAGTTAGGTTCCTGGTGGTGAACCAGGGTATTGTGATCTACATGTTGATTATCTTCGATAACCGTGATTCCCTTCAAAGTAGAATCTATGCGTTCTCCTTTTTGGTAGAAATTAAGATTGTTCCTGGTGATGTTTCCGCCGAAGGAAAAAGTATGTACAGAGCAAAAGCTTTCCCTGTGTTGTTCAATAAAAGTATTGTCAACAAGAGAAGCTGATTTTCTGTCGTTTTGGATCTTGTAATAATCCACAACAGCACGCTTATCTGCAAAGATCTCAGTCACCGAATTTGTCAATACCGGATTATCGGTAAGGCTTTGATGACGCTCTATGATCTGAACATGGGAATTTTCACCCACCACAATCAGGTTTCGAGGCTGTACAAGTAAGGCAGCTTCATTTCCGGTTGAGAAATTCACCACCTGAATAGGCTTGTCGGCCATTGTATTCTTCGGAATATTAATGTAGGCTCCTTCCCTCGAAAAAGCAGTGTTCAGGGAAGTCAGGCTTTCTTTTGGTGCTACTTTGTTAAAATAGTTGTCAATTACCGCCTTATACTTTGGACTGTTCATAGCCGAAGACATAAGGCATGCATCTATTTTTTCATGAGTGGTAGCCGAAAGGTGAGAAGAATAAATACCGTCAACAAACACTATTTTATAAGTGTCAATGTCGTCGAGAAAATATTTCTCAACATCCCTATAGTCAATCGCATCCTCCTTTTTTGGGAAAACAGTATAATCGTGCTTTAAAATTTTATTTAAAGAAGTGTATTTCCATGCTTCCTCCTTTTTAGAAGGAAAACCCAGGGCATCAAAATCTTTAATGGCATGGCTTCGTATATCATGCACTTCAGAATGCACATTCACCTGCTCTTCAAATGCCAGAAAAGAGGATAATAATTTATCTTTTAATTCCATATCAATATCAAATTGTCCCTTTCCGTAAACCGGAAAAATATATTTTGTAAGCTTCTTTATTTTCAGTCTTTGGAACTGAGTTTATGAGGCGCTTACTTCTTCTTTCAGCCAGTCGTAACCTTTTACTTCAAGCTCTTTTGCAAGCTCTTTGGTTCCGGATTTTACGATCTTTCCATCCACCATTACGTGTACAAAATCCGGAATGATGTAATCCAACAATCGTTGGTAGTGGGTGATCACTAAGGTTGCATTGTCTGGCCGTCTCAGTTTGTTCACTCCGTTTGCAACGATTCTAAGAGCATCAATATCCAGTCCGGAATCGGTTTCATCAAGAATAGCTAATTTCGGCTCAAGCATCGCCATCTGGAAGATTTCATTCCTTTTCTTCTCCCCACCGGAAAATCCTTCATTGAGAGAACGGGATAAAAACTTACGGTCGATCTCAAGCAGTTCAGATTTGTCTCTAATCAACTTAAGCATTTCATTGGCCGGCATATCTTTCATGCCCTTTGCTTTTCTGTTGGCATTGATCACAGCTCTCATAAAGTTTGTTACAGACACTCCGGGAATTTCAACAGGATACTGGAACGAAAGGAAAACTCCTTTGTGTGCTCTTGCTTCCGCATCAAATTCTGTAAGATCTTCTCCTTCAAAGTTGATCTCCCCACGCGTCACTTCATATTCCTCTTTTCCGGCAATAACAGATGAAAGGGTGCTTTTTCCCGATCCATTGGGCCCCATGATAGCGTGAATCTCTCCCGGATTAATTTCCAGGTTAATACCTTTTAATATTTTAAGGCCTTCTACTTTAGCGTGTAAATTCTTTATTTTAAGCATAATTTCTATTGAATATTTCCTGTTCTCCAGGTATTTCCTAAATTTTATTCTTCAAAAGCTTCTTTTTCTGAAGCCGGTTTACTTTCCGGTAATTCCAGTACTTCTCTAATTTCTATAGTTTCATTCCAACCCTTGGTGCTACTGTTTTTAAGGATTTTGGCTTTTACGGTTACCGGTATCATATCAAAACTTTCATTTTTGAATGGTTTTACCTTTTCGGCAAGATCCAGGGAAACAGAATCTATGGCCACTCCATAAATGAAGCTTTCTCCTTTTAGAATAGCCTCATTTGAAAGGAATATGAATTGCCCTTCAAGGGTAGGGATGCTGTCTGTAACAGCCTCTGGTTCCATGCTTTCCATTTGGTCATCACCCGAATCTCCACAAGCGGTGAACAGGAACAAACAAACTAGTAATGCTAAAACCTTCTCTTTCATATTTTTTATCCTACAGATCCTTCCAGGGAAATCTCCAGAAGCTTTTGTGCTTCTACTGCGAATTCCATGGGAAGTTTATTTAAAACTTCTTTACTAAATCCATTAACAATGAGTGCAATGGCTTTTTCGGTGTCAATTCCACGCTGGTTACAGTAAAAAATCTGGTCTTCCCCAATTTTACTGGTGGTCGCTTCGTGCTCTATTTTCGCCGTCTTATTCTTTGCTTCAATATATGGGAAGGTATGAGCACCACATTCATTCCCCATTAACAGGGAGTCACACTGCGAGAAGTTTCTCGCATTTTCTGCCTTGCTGTTAATTTGTACCAGTCCGCGGTAACTGTTCTGTGATTTTCCGGCAGAAATTCCTTTGGAGATAATGGTGCTTTTTGTGTTTTTCCCAATATGGATCATCTTAGTACCGGTATCTGCCTGCTGATAATTGTTGGTAAGTGCAATGGAATAAAATTCCCCAACAGAATTATCGCCTTTCAGGATACAGCTGGGATATTTCCATGTAACAGCCGATCCTGTCTCTACCTGGGTCCAGGAAATCTTTGCGTTTTTCTCGCAAATTCCTCTTTTGGTAACAAAATTATAAACCCCGCCTTTTCCTTCTTTGTTTCCGGGGAACCAGTTCTGGACGGTGGAATATTTGATCTCTGCATCATCTAAGGATATCAGTTCCACAACCGCAGCATGCAGTTGATTTTCATCACGTGATGGAGCAGTACAACCTTCAAGATAACTAACATAACTTCCTTCATCTGCAATTACCAGCGTACGTTCAAACTGACCTGTACCGGCTTGATTAATTCTGAAATAGGTAGAAAGTTCCATTGGACAGCGTACTCCCTTCGGAATATAACAGAAGGAACCGTCACTAAATACTGCTGCATTTAAGGCAGCATAAAAATTATCTCTCTGAGGAACTACAGTCCCCAAATATTTCTTTACCAGTTCGGGATGCTCCTGAATTGCTTCTGAAATTGAACAGAATATAATTCCTTTTTCTGCCAGTGTTTTTTTGAATGTTGTGGTTACTGAAACCGAATCCATTACAATATCCACGGCTACCCCGGCTAATTTTTTCTGCTCATCAAGAGAAATTCCAAGTTTCTTGAACGTATCCAGCAGTTCCGGATCTACTTCATCGAGGCTGTCGTATTTAGGCTTCTTATTAGGAGCCGAATAATAGGAAATATTCTGAAAATTAGGTTTTTCGTAATGTACGTTTGCCCAATCTGGTTCCTTCATTTTTTCCCACGCGCGATATGCTTCCAAACGCCAGTTGGTCATCCATTCCGGTTCATTTTTCTTTTTGGATATCGCACGAACAATATCTTCATTCAAGCCCACAGGAAATGTATCAGATTCTATATCGGTATAAAATCCGTACTTATAATCCTCTTGCTGGTCGAGCTCTTTTTTTAAGTCGTCTTCAGTATATGCCATATTCTTGGTTTAAAGTTCAAGGTTCAAGGATCTTTCCAGAACCTGAAAGCTTAGATTCACTTTTCTGATGATAATTGCAAAGCCAATTATCATATACTCAGTATTATTTTTAGGGGATTAAAGCGAAAAACTTTCTCCGCATCCGCAGGTTCTCTGGGCGTTGGGGTTATTAAAAATAAACCCTTTTCCGTTTAAGCCTCCCGAATATTCCAGCGTAGTGCCGGCAAGATATAAAACACTCTTTCTGTCAATTACTATCTTTATATCATTATCCTGGATAAGTTTATCACCTTCAGCCTGACTTTTGTCAAACTTTAATTCATAGGAAAGGCCCGAGCAGCCTCCACTCTTAACTCCAACGCGTACAAAATCCTGTATCGCATCGTAGCCGTCTTCTGTCATTAATGCCGCGATTTTCTTTTTCGCGCCTTCGCTTACCTTTATCATAGCTTATAAAGATTAAATCTAAATTGTCTGCAAATATACTACAATCTGTAGGTTTTACCATAGTGAATTCCATTAGAAAAAGGAATATGACTATCATTCTTCGCTATTCCTTGCATTCCACACGGATTTGCTGAAAAATCTGTAAACTTACTGATTCTTAAATAGTTTGGTTAAGGTTTTAATCCTGGTCAAACTTTCTAAATACTTCTTTATCCAAATTAGTGCCGTAATACCTTGTTTTGAAATTTTATCCTTTAATTTTGCAGTTCTAAAACAATCAGGATATGTTCGATAATAGTGGGGAAAATAAAACCAGTCTTTCAGAATTAGGGGAATTTGGATTAATAGATCATCTAACGAAGCATTTCAAGATTATCCACTCCACAACGATTAAAGGGATTGGGGATGATGCTGCTGTTATTGATTTTGAGGATGAAAAGGCGGTTGTGACTACAGACCTGCTTGTGGAGGGGGTGCATTTCGATCTTGCTTATATGCCTTTAAAGCACCTGGGGTATAAATCTGTGATGGTAAACCTATCAGATGTGTATGCAATGAATGCTAAACCCAAACAAATTACTGTTTCTATAGCCGTTTCCAACAGGTTTCCGCTGGAAGCGCTGGAGGAGCTTTATTCCGGAATCGAACTTGCCGCCAAATTATATAAAATTGATGTGGTTGGTGGTGATACTACCTCGTCTACTTCCGGATTGTTGATTAGTATCACTGCTTTGGGCGGGGCAAACGAAGAAGATATTGTATACAGGAGCGGAGCAAAACCAAACGACCTGCTGGTTGTCACCGGAGATCTTGGTGCTGCCTACATGGGATTGCAGGTGCTGGAACGGGAAAATGAGGTTTTCAAAGTAAATCCTCAATCTCAACCCGATCTTGAGCCGTATTCTTACCTGGTGGAGCGACAATTAAAGCCTGAAGCAAGGCAGGATATTCCGCCGTTGCTGAAAGCGCTGGAGCTGAAACCAACTTCTATGATTGACATTAGCGACGGACTTTCTTCTGAAATTATTCATCTCTGTAAAAGTTCAAAAGTAGGGGCAAATCTTTTTGAGGAGAAAATTCCTCTTGATCCTGCTGTAATTTCAGTTTGTGAGGAATTCGACATCGATAGTACTACCATTGCATTAAGTGGAGGTGAGGATTATGAACTTTTGTTCACTATAGATCAGGGGGATTATGAAAAGATTAAAGGGAATCCCAATTTCACGGTAATTGGACATATGACCGAAGAAAATGAAGGAATGCATCTTGTGACCCGTGCAAATCAAAAAATTCCGTTAATTGCAAGGGGCTGGAATGCATTAGGGAAAGAAGAGGAATAATTTTAGGCTCTGAAGTAATTTGCGAAGGGTAGGAAACCTGACATGTTATTCTGCTTCATGCTTAAAAAGATGTTTTTCCATTGCTTTTTTGGGCTTTGAACTGCCGGAAAAAATTCCTCTGTGTAGTGCAGATTTCGATCAGCTGAAGGAACTTTTGTGAAGCGGAAGTTTATCTATGAAAATCTCATTAGGAGGCTTTAGGAAACGCACTTCTCCTTCTTCTGCGTTCATGAATTTTTGCAATGAAAGCATTGGTCTCCTTGAATTTTGGAGTGAGTTTGGCAAGAATTCCATTGGCGGTGTTTGTGACTTCTTCTCCGCAATGGCTGCATTTATATTCTTTAATGTGATCTGTGATCACGTTCGATACCCGGTATTTGTGACCAAAAAGTGTACAGAAGATCCGGGTGACCGAAAAAGAATGGAGGGCTTTTTCGTATTTCACTTCTACTGAATTATTAGGGGTTTGCTGTAAACATAATAAAAAAAGTTAAAAAAACGATAAAGGACACTATTTAATCGATGAAATACATGATCTTAAGGAATTCTTCTTTATTTTCCAGAAGCGTAAGGTGACCTCCCTGAAAGGAGTAAAATTCACAACCGGTTTTCTCTGCCAGTGATTTAATGGTGTTGAAATCCAGAATAGGATCCTGCTCTCCTGCCAATATAATTTTTTTCCCCTTAAACCTTTCCAGAACCGCGCTTCGGTCTTTGCGTATTTTCATTCCTTCCAGGGCTGCAGTAATTCCTTCTGTGGGAAATTCCATCGCCAGGGCTTTTAGTGCCTGTAGTTCGGATTTAAATCTTTGGTAGCTTTCCGGAGGAAGTAGATTGGAGAGAGCCATGGTGACAAATCCTTTTTTATTTCTCCTCACAAGATCAATAGCGCGTTCCCTGTTCTGTTTGCGTTCTTCCGAATCTGCACCGGGAGTAGAATTTAATAGCACCAGCTTTTTTACCTTTTCAGGATATTTTTCCAGAAAAGCCATTGCTACATAGCCTCCCATGGAATGTCCTATGAAATCGGCTTTTTCAATTTTCAGATCCTGAAGCACATGGTGAACCGTTTCTGCCATTTCTTCCATGCTGTGAATGGCTCCCAGAATTCCGGATTTGCCGTGCCCGGGCAAATCTATGGTGATCATTTGACGGCTACCGGAATATTCCGACAAGAAGTTTTTCCAGATGCTTGCTGATTCTAGAAACCCGTGAAGCAGAATAAAAGGATCTCCGGTACCCCTGCTGGTATAGAAGATTTCGGTGTCTTTGTATTGCATGTTCATTTTTTGAAAATTTAATCAATAAACACGGAAGCCGCAAGTCAGGATTCTTAAATGACTTGCGGCTTCCGAAATGCTATTTTTATCTTTCCTGAAATGATTTTTTCCGGATCCATGGATTACACAATTGAATCCTTCAGGAGGATAAAAATTATTTTGAATTCATAAGCTCTTCTATTTCATCTGCTTCAATAGGAATGTTTCTCATAAGGTTGAAAGGTTCTCCTTTTGACTGGATTACCACGTCGTCTTCGAGTCTTATTCCGAAGCCCTCTTCCGGTAAGTATATTCCGGGTTCCACGGTAAAAACCTGGTTTGCTTTCATGGGCTCATGGAGAAGTCCGTAATCATGAGTATCCAGGCCAATATTGTGTGATGTTCCGTGCATAAAATACTTTTTATAAGCAGGCCATTCCGGGTCTTCATTCTGAACATCTGCTTTGTCAAGCAACCCAAGTCCAAGCAATTCTGATGTCATTAGTTTTCCTACCTCCACGTGATAATCTGCCCAGATAGTACCCGGAACCAGCATTTTTGTGGCATCATTTTTCACACGGTTTACAGCATTGTATACTTCTTTTTGTCTCCTTGTATACTTTCCTGAAACAGGGATGGTTCGGGAAAGATCGCTGGCATAGTTGGCGTACTCTGCCCCGGTATCTAAAAGGATCAATTCGCCTTGCTTGCATTGCTGATTATTCTCGACGTAGTGCAGCACATTAGCACTGCTTCCGCTGGCGATGATTGGCGTGTAAGCGAATCCGCGGGAACGGTTTCTAATCATTTCATGCCAGTACTCGGCTTCGATTTCATATTCCCATACTCCCGGTTTAACAAATCCAAGCACTCTTCGGAAAGCTTTTTCTGTGATGTCACAGGCGGTCTGCATCAAATCGAGCTCAATTGGATCTTTTACCGAGCGCAGGCGCTGCAGGATAGGGTTACTTTTTTCTAATTTATGTGCAGGGTAATTTTCTTTGCACCACTTTACGAACCTGGCTTCTCTGGTTTCGGTTTCAATGTTTGCACGGTAATGTTCGTTGGTGTTGAAGTAAACAGTTTCTGCCTGCGTCATCACTTCAAAAAACACCTTTTTGAAATCTTTTAGCCAATATACATTTTTGATCCCTGAAACTTCTAGCGCTTTTTCTTTGGTAAGTTTTTCTCCTTCCCAAACAGCGATATGTTCATTGGTTTCGGTAAGGAAAAGCATTTCGCGGTGTTTTTCTGAAGGGGCATCGGGAAACAGCACCAGGATGCTGTTTTCCTGGTCAACTCCGCTCAGGTAAAAAAGATCCCTTGCCTGTTGAAAAGGCATGGTGCTGTCTGCACCTATGGGATAGACGTCATTGGAGTTGAAAACGGCTAAACTGTTTGGCTTCATATGGGCCATGAAGTTTTTGCGGTTCTTTATAAACAAATTACGATCTATTTGATGATATTTCATGTTAGACTTTTTATGTTGTGCCACAAATTTAAAAATATTTAAGGGAAGCCTGTCGGTGATGACAGGAAACTTCTGCATTAGAAACAAGCTTTTTGTGGTTCTTTAAATCCATTCTAAATAGCAGTTAAAAAAAGTGTGAAAGTTTGTTAATCACTTTAAAGGGGTGTATTTTTGCTTCACTTTTTATCAAATAATCATTTTATTTTATGGCAAAATCTGCGCTATTAAAGTCATCTCTGGCAAAAAAATACTGGATGGCTTTCACCGGCCTTTTTCTTTGTGTGTTCCTGGTTGGGCATCTTGCGGGAAATTTACAACTGTTGGTTTCCGGCGAAGGTGCAAGGGATCAGTTCAATGAGTATGCTCTCTTTATGACCACTAATCCGGTAGTGAGGATATTATCCATTGTTACTTTTGTGAGTATTTTATTTCATGCAATAGACGGGGTGATCTTAACTATTAACAACCGTAAGGCACGTCCCCAGGGATATGTAAGCTTCAAGCCTTCTACAAATTCTACCTGGTCTTCCCGTAATATGGGAATTCTTGGAACAGTGATCCTTGCTTTTATAGTGATTCACCTGGTGAATTTTTGGGGTGAGATGAAATTCGGTGGACTCGATAACACCATGTACACTACTGCGAACGGAGATGAGGTAAAGGATTTATATACTTTGACCATTAAAACTTTTCAGGATCCTGAATTCGGATTATTGTGGGCGTTTGGCTATTTAATAGCAATGGTCGCAATTGCTTTTCACCTGTATCATGGTTTTGGAAGCGGATTCCAGTCTTTAGGGCTCAACCATCCGCAGTATAACAGTATTATCAGGAAACTTGGGGTGGCTTTCGCTATCATAGTTCCCTTGCTGTTTGCCATTATACCTTTTTACATCTATTTTGTACTAGAAACTATTTAAGCTATGGGAGTTTTGGATTCAAAAACACCACAAGGGCCATTGGCCGATAAGTGGGTAAATCATAAGAACGATATTAATCTTGTCAATCCTGCCAACAAGCGTAACATAGATGTTATTGTTGTTGGAACAGGGCTTGCAGGAGGAAGTGCTGCCGCTACTTTGGCAGAACTTGGATATAATGTAAAGACATTCTGTTATCAGGATTCCCCGAGACGTGCGCATTCTATTGCGGCACAGGGTGGGATCAACGCAGCAAAAAATTATCAGGGGGACGGAGATTCAGATTACCGTCTCTTTTATGACACCGTAAAAGGTGGAGATTACCGTTCGCGTGAAGCCAACGTTTACCGACTTGCGCAGGTATCTGGAAATATTATCGACCAGTGTGTGGCACAAGGGGTTCCTTTTGCTCGTGAATATGGTGGATTACTTGATAACCGATCTTTTGGAGGGGTGTTGGTTTCCCGTACGTTCTATGCAAAAGGACAAACAGGACAGCAGTTATTGCTGGGTTGTTATTCAGCAATGAACAGACAGATCAACCGCGGAAAAATTAAATCCTACACCCGTCACGAGATGCTGGATTTAGTTTTGGTTGGCGGGAAAGCCCGTGGGATCATTGCACGTAACCTTGTTACAGGGGAAATAGAAAGACATTCTGCACATGCAGTAGTGATTGCTTCCGGTGGATATGGAAACGTGTTTTTCCTTTCTACCAATGCAATGGGAAGTAACGTAACTGCCTCCTGGAAAATACATAAAAAAGGAGCTTTCTTCGCAAATCCTTGTTTCACTCAAATTCACCCTACCTGTATTCCGGTTTCAGGAGAGCATCAGTCTAAATTGACATTGATGTCTGAATCTCTTCGGAATGACGGAAGGATCTGGGTTCCGAAGAAATTAGAGGATGCCGAGAAGATCAGAAAAGGGCAATTAAAGCCTACAGATCTTGCTGAAGAAGACCGTGACTACTATTTGGAAAGACGTTATCCTGCTTTCGGAAACCTTGTGCCTCGTGATGTGGCTTCAAGGGCTGCGAAAGAAAGATGTGACGCCGGATACGGAGTTAATAAAACAGGAGAAGCTGTATATCTTGATTTTAGTGCCGCTTTTATGCGCTACGGAAGAGAGGCTGCTTCTACACAACATTTAACCAATCCTACCGAAGAACAAATCAGGGAACTGGGTGTGAAAGTAGTGGAGGCAAAATATGGTAACCTCTTCCAGATGTACGAGAAAATTGTAGATGAGGATCCATATAAAACTCCGATGAAAATATATCCTGCAGTGCATTACACGATGGGTGGTATCTGGGTTGATTATAACCTTGAAACCACAATTCCGGGATGTTTTGCGGCCGGAGAAGCTAACTTTTCAGACCACGGAGCGAACCGTCTTGGAGCATCTGCCTTGATGCAGGGGCTTGCCGATGGTTATTTCGTTCTTCCATATACTATGGGGGATTATCTTTCAAAAGATATTAGCACCGGAAAAATTCCTACAGATACAAAAGAGTTTGATGAGGCTGAGCAAAAAGTGCGTCAGCAACTGGAATCTTTTATAAATACCAAGGGAACAAAAACAGTGGATCATTTCCATAAAAGATTAGGAAAGATCATGTGGGATAAAGTTGGAATGTCCCGCAACGCACCAAATTTAAAGGAAGCGATTCAGGAAATAAAAGCTTTAAGAGAAGAATTCTACCGCGATGTAAAAGTTCCCGGGACTGCAGACGGAATGAACACTGAACTTGAAAAAGCCGGAAGAGTAGCCGATTTCCTTGAACTGGGGGAATTGTTTGCTAAAGATGCACTGCACAGGGAAGAATCCTGTGGAGGACACTTTAGAGAAGAATACCAGACCGAAGAAGGAGAAGCCTTGCGTGATGATGAGAACTTTATGTACGTAGCAGCATGGGAATATGTAGGAGAACCCGGAAATGCTATCCTGCATAAGGAGAATCTGGAGTACGAAAACATAGAAGTTAAAACAAGAAGCTATAAATAGAAATAGATGTGAGGTATGAGAAGTGAGATGTTCGAATCTCAAATCTCAAATCTCATTACTCAATACTAAAACAGTATGAATCTTACACTAAAAATATGGCGTCAAAAAGATGCCAAAGCAAAAGGAGGGATCCAAACCTATCAAATAGCCGATGTGGACCCGGATATGTCTTTTCTGGAGATGCTGGATGTGCTTAATGAAGGTTTGGTTGAAAAGGGAGAAGAGCCGGTAGTATTTGACCATGACTGTCGTGAAGGTATTTGTGGTACGTGTAGCCTGCAGATCAACGGCGAGCCTCACGGCCCCGACCGCGGAGTTACAACCTGCCAGCTTCATATGAGAAAGTTCAAAGATGGGGATACCATTGTTATTGAACCTTTCCGGGCGAAAGCATTTCCGGTGATCAAGGATTTGATCGTTGACAGATCTGCCTTTGAAAGAATTCAACAGGCCGGTGGATATGTTTCTGTGAATACTTCCGGAAACACCCAGGATGCCAACTCTATTCCTATTGAAAAAGATAAAGCTGATGCTGCCTTTTTTGCTGCAACCTGTATCCAGTGTGGAGCCTGTGTGGCAGCTTGTAAAAATGCCAGCGCCATGCTATTTACTTCAGCCAAGGTGAGTCAGTATGCACTATTGCCTCAAGGTAAGGTAGAAGCCACAAAAAGGGTTCTGGATATGGTGGAGCAAATGGATAAAGAAGGCTTCGGAAACTGTACCAATACAGGGGCATGTGAAATTGAATGTCCTAAAGGAATTTCCTTAGAGAACATTGCCCGTATGAACAGGGAGTATCTTAAAGCGAGTGTTATCTAAAAGAACTGCACATTATATAATACACAACCCGGACTTTGCAGTCCGGGTTTTTTTATGCATCTTAATAAAAAAAACAATGGCAGGATTAGAATCACTTCCTTCAAAGCTTCCACAAAGTAAAATCAGCATTTTCACGGTAATGAGCCAGATGGCGCAGCAGCATAATGCGGTGAATCTTTCTCAGGGGTATCCGAATTTTGAAACCGATGCACACCTGAAAGACCTGGTGACCAGGGCCATGAAAAAGGGGTACAACCAATATGCTCCATTGGCCGGAATTCCGGAGTTGCGGGAGCAGATCGTGAAAAAGGTGGAAACCCTTCATGCTCATGCCTATGGTGTGAAAACGGAAGTGACTGTAACCAACGGTGCTACTCAGGCGTTGTTCCTGGCGATCACAGCGTTTGTTCACAAGGGAGATGAAGTTATTGTGCTTAAACCCGCCTATGATAGCTATGAGCCGGCCATAGAACTAAATGGCGGAAAAGTGGTTCCGGTTCAAATGAAAGGTAAGAATTTTCAAATTGACTGGAAGGAAGTCGGGGAAAAGATATCCTCCAGGACCAGAATGATCATTATTAATACGCCGCACAACCCGAGTGGAAGGGTATTTTCCAGAGAAGAAATGGAGCATCTGGAAAAACTGTTGAAGGGGACCAATATTATTCTGTTAAGTGATGAGGTTTATGAACATATAGTTTTTGATGAGCACAGGCACCTTAGTGCCTCGTCCTTTACCGGGCTGGCAGAAAGAGCTATCGTCTGCGCCTCCTTCGGAAAGACTTTTCATAATACCGGCTGGAAAATGGGCTATTGTGTAGCTCCTGAAATCTTGATGAAAGAAATCCATAAAGTTCAGGAAGTAAATGTGTTTTGTGTGAACCATCCCATGCAGAAAGCTTTTGCCGAATATCTGCAAACTCCTTCCCATTATCTTGATTTAGGTAAATTCTATCAGGAAAAAAGAGATAAGTTTTTATCACTTGTAAAAAATACTAGGTTCAGGATGGAACCTGCAGAAGGAACTTATTTTCAGCTGCTGGACTATTCTGAAATAACCGATGAGAAGGATGTTGATTTTTCCAAACGGTTAATTACCGAATACGGACTCGCTTCGATTCCCGTTTCTGTTTTTAGCCTGCCCGGTGAAGGCCACAGCCAACTGAGATTTTGTTTTGCAAAAACAGATGAGACTCTTGAAAAAGCTGCTGAAATACTACAAAAAGTGTCGGGATAAAAACCCTGACTTACCTAAGTTTTTTGATATTCTGACTTATGAGACCACGTACAACTTCAGTGGTCACTCCAAAAATTACGTGCGCTGCCAGCTCTTGTAGCTGCGTGATAATAGGTACATCTTCGGGAGCTTTTTCAATGCCAGACATAGGAAGTGAAGTCTCATGAGTAGAAGCCCAGGTGGTTGCGCCAAGAATCACGCCGTCTATAACATTAATTTCGTCATTGTCTTTTTTTCCATATCCGTAAGCGGCACCTACGCTGGCGCCCAGAGGAATATCAGCAAATTGTTCGGCGATTTGTTCACTCACCCCGGAGAGTTGGTTTCCTGTTATTTTTTCTGAAAGATCATCTATAACAGTCATTTGTGCTGCCTCTTCATCTATCTTTCTCACTTCCAGGAATTGCTCTGCGGCCGATTTTACCATCGAACCCACAAGCCCTCCTAAAAATCCTGAAATGATACCTCTTGCTATATTGCTGTTTTTTTCCATAAATCTGCTTTCATATAATTAGCAAAATAAAACTATTTATTATGCTGCTCTCATGCAACCTTTTAACAGGTATTTAGGAGCGTATCAGCATTTTTTAATAAATTTACGTATGGGAGAAAAATTAAATATCGTGTTGCTTCAGGCAGATCTTGTATGGGAAAATGCAGAGGCAAACAGAGAACAGTTTCAGAAAAAAATTAATAATCTTTCGAAGGAAATTGATCTTATCGTGCTTCCGGAAATGTTTAGTACGGGATTCTCCATGAATGCGAAAAACCTGGCAGAACCAACAGGTGGTCCTTCTTTGGAATGGATGAAGAAAATGGCTTCAAAAAAGGCCGCGGCAGTAACCGGTAGCCTTATAATTTTTGAAAATAGTAATTACTATAACCGGCTTTATTTCGTCTTTCCCGATGGTTCCTTTGAAAAATATGACAAACGGCATACTTTTACCCTGGCGAATGAGAATGAAACCTACGCTTCGGGGAACGAACGGCTTATTGTGACCTACAAAGGCTGGAAGATTTGTCCGTTGGTTTGTTATGACCTGCGTTTTCCTGTGTGGTCGCGCAATACAGAAGATTATGATGTGCTTATCTACGTCGCAAACTGGCCTTCTATGCGCGTGCAGGCGTGGGATACCCTGCTGCGGGCTCGTGCCATTGAAAATATGTGTTATTGCGTCGGCTTGAACCGGGTAGGAACAGATGGTAATGATCATCCCTATCCGGGACATTCTGCTGTTTTCGATGGTTTAGGGAACCCTCTGAATGATCCTTCAGTAGAAGTAGAATTCGAGAAGGAAATACTGCTCAAAAAGGCCCATCTGAAAGAAATACGCAGCAAGCTACGCTTTTTACAGGATCGGGACAGGTTCAGCATAGAGAAATAACAGAGATGAGCTACAGGGGAAAGCTGTACGTTTGATCCCAGTTAGCTCTAATATCCAATGTTTCAGGATAATAAATAATCTCCTCGGGTTGCTCTCCTTCCAAATAGTTTCCGGTGTCCCAGATGCCATTTCCGTTGGTATCATAAATAGCACGCAGCAAATAGTTTCCCGCTTTTAGATGCTGAAAGGTGAAACTGGTGCCCGCTTCTATATATTTTGATGATTGAACTTCTCCTTTTTCATTGGTGAGCTGTAGGATTACCGGGTATTGTTCTACATTCTGAAGGCTCACAATGGCACTTCCAAAATCTGAAAAGGACTGTGTACGGAAACTTTTTTGAATAGTATCATTTTTCGTTCCGTAGAAATCTGTAAAAGCTCCGGGAAGTGCCTGAAAGGTGTAGTTGCTACTTTCCTGTTTTTCAAAATCCAGGATCACCCGGTTTTCAAAGGCTTCATATCTTGTGATAAATTCCACCGGAATGGAATCACTTCTGAAAATATTCATAAGCGAATCTTCAACATTTTCAAGGGGAATGGTAGGTAGAATATTCAAACTTCTGTCAAATACAAGTGCGCCTGAAGGATCAAAGGAAAAGCTAAGGGAATCTTTCTCCATCTCTTTTCTCCGCACAATTAATGTATCACTGAATTCGGAAGCTTCTGCAATGAATCTCAAACTGTCATTTTCAATCAGGGGCTTATACCAGTAATGCAAAGTGTCTTTGGCAGGATCTTTTGTGATTCTGCTTTCAAAATTCTCGGGTGTAGGAGAGATCATGTTGATCTGTACGCTATCTCTGTCTAATTTTCCGGTGTAGCCAAAAAGGATATGCTGCTGTGCAATTTGTGCAGGCCGCGTAGTGGAAAAGGGAGGAATCTCTTTGAACATGGTCAGCTCATACAAAGAATCTGTAGGAACGGTGATAAATTCTTTCAGAAAAGCTATTTTTTCACTTTTAGGATCAAACATGTAATTGTTGTTGTCATCTTGAATGGCTACCATCTGATAGGTTCCTTCCTTTAAATTATTCAGCTGAAAAAAGGTGGAATCGAGCGTATTCGTGATGTATCGTGGAGTCTCGTTGTAGATTACTGAATCTGTATAGGTGGAGTCAACCTCGTACAGCATTACCGAAATAAAAGGATCGGGCTGAGCTAAATATGCATCGGTAACAACTCCGGAAATGGATAGGGAATCAATATAGTTTCCGGTGGAAAATACATACTGAAAGAAATCCAGCGGATTTCCCTCATTGTTGTCTACAATACTTCTTCCGAAGTTAATCGTGTAAGTGGTATTTGGCTGAAGCGTATCGTTTATTCTTATTCTCACCGATTTGCTGGCAGTTCCCATTGGAGTGATTTCCGGGCGCGGATCCATGGGAGGTGAAATGATGATTTGACGTTGGGCTTCATTAAGTTTTATATACTCATTGAAAAAGATCCTTATCTCATCTGAATCAAAATTGGTAGAGAAATTTTCAGGATTGGCCCTTACAAAACGCGGAGGTTCTATATCCAAAGGTCCGCCCTGCGGAGTTCCTCTTTTTGCGCAACTGTGAAAAACCAAAACGATTACCAGGAAAAATAATATGTTGCCCGCCTTCTTCATTAAATAGAAACTTTTTACAAATAAACGATTTATTCTACTATTTCTGAAGCTCATTAATGGGTGATAGTCATGGTGGCTATGCTGACTTTTACACCGGGTATTTTCAGCAATTTTGCGGCACAGGCTTCGAGGGTCGCGCCGGTGGTCACCAGGTCATCTACCAGCAGTACATGTGCCTGCTCAATTACAGAAGGATTTTCCAGCAGATAGGTAGCGTCCATATCTCCCCAGCGGGCAAATCTTTTTTTAATGGTTTCAGTTGTAGAAGCCGATTTCTTCACCAGTACGTTGTCTATATAAGGTACTTCCAGTGCTGTTGCGATGGCTTTCCCAAACTTCTCCACCTGATTATAATCTCTTTTGCGCAACCTGGATTTATGCATGGGAACCGGTATCACGGCAGTAATTTCTTTGTATTTTTCCAGTTCTTTGAGTTCACTGCCCATCCAGGAACCTAAAAATTATCCAATCTCTTCATGTCCCTTATATTTAAGATTATGGATAAGATGCTGTACTATTCCCTTTTGCTCAAAGAGCAGTAAGGATGTTGCATTTTCAATATTGACCCTGCCGTAAAATACTTTTTCTACGGCGTTGCCGTTTTCAAGGTGATAATTTGTTAAAGGAAGTTCATGAATACATTTTGTACAAACCACGTTTTCATTGGCTAACAAACCTGCGTCGCAGGTATGGCATAAACGGGGTATAAAAAGTTTAAGAAATCGTGAAACATTCGTTAACAAATTAGTTTTTACGTTGTTAAAATCTATAAATTTACAAACTAAACGAAAATTAAGGAGTGATGACTGATCAAAAGAATAACAATGCCCTGAAAATATTAACCGGTATTTTGGCGGTGGCTTTGGTAGCATTAGCGATTTATACTGTGAGGTTCTACAATGAAGAGAAAGAGAACCAGGAATTGCTGCAACGGCAAAAAGCTGTCATGGAGGAAGAGCTCAATGATTTGATTGTACGCTATGACGAAGCTATTGGGGAAAACGAGGAGCTGGATACCGAGCTAATTGCCGCAAGACAACGAATTTTGGCATTACGTGATTCTGTGCAGGATATGGAAGCCAGCCTTAGAGTGCTGGACAGGTATCGCAACGAACTCAATAATCTTAAAAGAGAACGGGATGAACTATTTAGAGTGGTAGACAGCCTTAGTAATCAAAATCAGCGACTTATTACCGAAATGGACAGTACCAATAATGTGCTTCTGGAGAGAACAAGAGTTTCAGATTCTTTAAGACAAAGAACCGAAAATCTTGCAGATCAGGTAGACCGGGCTTCCGAATTGAAAGTCAGTGGACTTCGTGGAGAAGGAGTGATTGAAAGAAACAGCGGCCGACTTGTGGTAAATGACCGTACCAGAAGAGTTGATAAAATCAGGGCCTGTTTCACTCTTACAGAGAACGAGTTGACCGAACCTGGAGAAAAGGAACTTTACGTACAGGTTTACAATCCAAACAATAACCTGGTAGGGGATCAAATCGCCGTCCAACATGAAGGCGGAGTAATGGTTTACAGTGCTGCTACAAAAGTTTACTATGAAAATAATGAACTGGATGTTTGTATCCTTGCAAACACTCTTGAAGAGAATTTAATAGAAGGAACTTACAAGGTTTTAGTATATAATGGGTCACAACTTATTGGTGCTACTAACTTTAACCTAAGATAAACATCTGTTTTTAAAAATATACAGCCGCCTTGACAGGAATCAGGGCGGTTTTTTTATTTTTGTGCTATGGCAAAACAAGAAGATCTATTTAAGAATGTAATTTCCCATGCCAAGGAGTATGGGTACATATTTGCATCAAGTGAAATTTATGACGGTTTAAGTGCTGTTTACGACTATGGTCAAAACGGGGCTGAACTTAAGAAAAACATCCGCGACTACTGGTGGAAGAGCATGGTGCAGTTGCACCAGAATATTGTGGGCCTTGATGCCTCTATTCTTATGCACCCCACTACCTGGAAAGCTTCAGGCCACGTAGACGCGTTCAACGATCCTTTGATTGATAACAAGGATTCTAAAAAGCGTTATAGGGCAGATGTTTTGGTAGAAGATCATGCCGAAAAAATATATCAGAAAGCTCAAAAGGAAATTGAGAAGGCTAAAAAACGCTTTGGAGATGCCTTTGATGAAGAGCAGTTTGTCGCTACAAACGACAGGGTGAAAAGATATTTGTCTGAACGTAAAGAGATTTTGGAACGTTTAGGCCGCTCTCTTACCAATGAAGATCTTAAAGATGTAAAAGCTTTGATTGAGGAACTGGAGATAGCCGATCCTGATACAGGTTCTAAAAACTGGACAGAAGTAAGGCAATTCAACCTAATGTTTGGAACTAAATTAGGTGCTTCAGCAGAATCTGCTTCCGATCTTTACCTGCGTCCCGAAACGGCTCAGGGGATCTTCGTGAACTTTTCCAATGTTCAGAAAACCGGAAGGATGAAAATTCCGTTTGGAATAGCTCAAACCGGAAAAGCTTTCAGAAATGAGATTGTAGCGAGACAATTCATTTTCAGGATGCGTGAATTTGAACAAATGGAAATGCAGTATTTTGTGCGTCCCGGTGAAGAATTGAAGTGGTATGAACACTGGAAAGATATCAGGTTAAAATGGCATTTATCATTAGGATTAGGTGAAGAAAATTATCGTTTCCACGACCACGATAAACTGGCGCATTATGCCAATGCTGCAGCCGACATAGAATTCAACTATCCATTTGGATTCAAAGAATTGGAAGGAATTCATTCCCGAACAGACTTTGACCTTAAAGCTCACGAAGAACATTCGGGCAAGAAATTACGATTTTACGATCCCGAACTGAAGGAGAATTACGTGCCGTACGTGATTGAAACTTCCATTGGGCTTGACAGAATGTTTTTGGCAGTCCTTTCCGCAGCTTTAAAAGAAGAAACCCTGGAAGACAACAGCACCAGAACTGTGCTGAAGCTTCCGGCCATCCTGGCACCGTACAAAGCCGCAATTTTGCCATTGGTGAAAAAGGACGGACTTCCCGAACTTGCCCAGGATATCTTTGAAGAACTGAAATGGGATTTCAACATACAGTATGATGAAAAAGATGCCATTGGAAGAAGATACAGAAGACAGGATGCCGCCGGTACACCGTTATGTATCACGGTAGATCATGATTCTTTGGACGACAAATCGGTGACTGTGCGTTTCCGGGATTCCATGGAACAAAAACGTGTATTGATTACAGAACTTAAAGGCATTATCGCCAAAGAAGTAGATTTTAAAAAGTGGCTGAAATCTGAATAATTTCACCTGCTTCTGAATGATCTTTTTTTAACTGCCTGTAAGATTTTACAGGCAGTTTTCTTTTTATGCTTTTTTCAGTTCGGAATGGTAGCAGAATGTAAAATTCTCAATAACAGCGAAATCTTCGTCATGAAAGAGATATTTTGGGAAAATTTTGTGGTTTAAATGAATGTTTCTATGTTGCAGCTCTTTTTAATTCTGTAATTTTAGAGCTGCTTTTAAGAGATTGTACATGGTCAAAAAATTCCTTTTTATTCTTTTTCTGATGTTGGGTGGAGCCTGGAGTGCGATCGCCCAGGTAAATGAAGAGGCGAAGCCTGTATGGACAGGTTCAAGCCATGCCATACATACAGAAGCTTTGGCTAAGAAAGATTTGCTGCCGCCTTCCGGAGAATATAAAGTAGTGAATCCGCGGAACAGGGGCTCGAATAAAGTGGTGCCCGGAAAAGGATATCCAAAGACCAAAGATGCTGCAAGGCAAAGTGAACAGGGAGAAATAAAAACCAAAGCACCTATTCTTTCGTTTGATGCAGCCACATCGGGCTCAACACCTACAGATCCTACAGGTGCAGTAGGACCAAATCATTATGTGAATGCCTGGAATTCTTCTTTTGCGATCTATGACAAACAGGGAAATATTTTATCTCCCCCTGCATCTCTACAAACTATAGGAGGAACTTTTGAGGGAGAAGATCTCGGAGATCCCATTGTGTTCTACGATGAATTTGCAGATCGTTTTTTAATCACTCAGTTTAGCGATACCCCCAATAGTTTTTTAGTTGCAGTTTCACAAGGCCCCGACCCTGTTAATGACGGCTGGTACACTTACCGTTTTGAAACCGGAGCAGCCTTCCCCGATTACCCCAAATTTTATATCTGGAGTGATGGGTATTATATTACCACCAACAAAGATTCCAATACAGCAAACATCAGTGAAGTGGTTTATGTGCTGGAAAGGGATCAGATCCTTTTAGGGCAGGAAGCTCAACATGTAGGTTTCCCATTACCTGGCATCAATACCAACGGATTTTACAGTCCGTCAGGATTTTTTGCCGTGGGGGATGAACTTCCGCCTCGTGGGAATGCACCCATTATTTATTTTCAAGATGATGCCTGGGCAGGAGTGAATGAAGATCATCTGAAGTTATGGCTTATCAATATGGATTGGCAAAACCTGCAAAATTCTACCATTGCAGAATCCCAAATAATTGGTCCTTCTGAAGGGATCACACCATTTCTGGCCACTTTTGACGGTGGCTCCTTTACCAATCTGGCGCAACCCGGAGACTCACCCGAAGTAGATGCGCTTCAGGGAGCGATTATGTATATGACTCCCTACAGAAGGTTTGAGACACATAATTCGGTGGTGATGAATTTTGTAGTAGATACAGATGCTTCAGCAGCAGAACATGCGGGGATCAGGTGGTATGAGCTTCGGCAGGATTCAGATGGGCAGCCGTGGTATGTGTATCAGGAAGGAACGTATGCACCCGATGGCAGTGACCGGTGGTGTGGAAGTATCGGGATTGATGAAGCCGGGAATATTGGAATGGGTTTTACAGTGATGAACGACAATCCCGAAAATCCTGTTTTTCCGTCGCTGCGATTTACCGGAAGGTATGCTCAGGATCCTTTGGGAAGAATGACGGTGCGTGAAGAAACGGTGGTAGAGGGGCCGAGTCCTAACCCTTCGAGCAGGTACGGAGATTATGCTCATTTGACTATAGACCCCGTAGATAATGTTACTTTTTGGTATATAGGTGAATATTTCGTGAATGCGCAGCGGCGGAACCGTGTTGGAGTTTTTCAGCTGGAGCCTGAGAATGCTATAGATGTTGGTATTGTTGATATTGTTTCTCCACAAGATGCCACTCTTGGTGCTTCGGAAGAAGTTACGGTGGTAATTAGAAACTTCGGATTATCACCACAGTCTAATATTCCGGTGGAATTTTCGGTTGACGGAGGTCCTGTTTTTTCAGAAGTTTTTACAGGAACTATTCCCAGAACTTCAGAAGTGGAATTTACTTTTTCCACCACAGTAGACCTTTCAGAAATAGGGGAATCGTACGATATTACAGTGAGTGCAACTCTTGAAGGAGATGAAAATGCCAACAACAATACCTATTCAGAAACTATTGAGAATTTATTCCCTGTAGATGTGGGAATTACTTCTATTGATGCGCCTACCACCGGCCAGTCCCTTGGGGTAATAGAAGAAGTGACTGTTACGATCCAAAATTTTGGGGGAGAGCCGCAAAGTGATATTCCGGTTTCATACAGTATTAATGATGGCAGCGAAGTGACCGAAGTATATGGAGGTACTCTTGGAGTAGGGGAGCAGGTTTCTTATACGTTCAATAACGGTGCAGATATCTCTGTGCCCGGGGCCTACAATTTTTATGCGGAAACCAATCTTGAAGGAGATTCAGATACTGCGAATGACGGTACCGAAAAGGTGATTGCAAATTTAAATTGCATTCCGGAAGGATCCGATTGCAGTTTCGGTGACGGAATTTCCCATTTTTATCTTGAAAATATTATCAATGAAAATATTCCCTGTGGCGATGGTTATGATGATTTTATAGGATATAGCACAAAATTGGATCGTTCTGTAGGAACTTTTACCGTAGCGATACGTTCACGGTATGCCAATGAAGACGATGAAAAATTCTCCATGTGGATTGATTTTAATGACAACGGATCTTTTGATGAATCTGAATTATTAATTGACAGCGCAGTTATCCCAACCGAAAATGAGGTGCATAGTTATGAGTTTAGCATTCCTGAAGATGCCAACCTGGGAGAACACATTTTACGCATTAGGGCAGGGGATACTTCTTTTAGCGGAGATCTAAATGATCCCTGTAGTGTGATTGAATATGGAACTACGCACGATTATTCTGTCATAATCACCGACAGTACCATTGTTCTTGATGATTCCGTTTTAAATGAAGCAGATCTTATAATTTCAAGTGGCGATAACAACATTTTTGACATAAGAATAATCACTCCTTACGAAGAGAATCTAAGGATCACAGTACACGACCTGCTGGGGCAGAAACTTGTCGAAAATAAGATCGAAAAATCGGCCCGGGCATATCTTTATCAGCTGGACATGTCTTATGCGGCTACAGGAGTCTATTTAATAAGGGTTGGAACCAGGAAAGTGGGGAAAGTCAAACGAATTATTGTACAATAGGTAAGCTATTGTGGTTGACACTTGTATTTTTTCAATGAGAAAGTCAAGAATTCCCTATTAAGCCAATTCAGATTATAGCTTGCGGGATCTTTACTAGTTCATGAAAAATATATAAAGCGATTGATTTTTCTGCTCCAGGTATAAATTAAAATTACCCTCTTAATCTCCTGTATTTTCCGAATAATCTTATTTTTGAGCAATCTCAGCAAAGGCAGATTTTTCTGTCAAAAAATTAAGATTACAAGTATGAAAATTATCTCTTACAACGTTAACGGAATAAGGGCAGCAATAAAAAAAGGTTTTGTAGAATGGCTGGAGCAGGCAAATCCAGATGTGATTTGTCTTCAGGAGATAAAAGCAAATCCAGATCAATTTGATGCCGGTGTTTTTGAGGAAATCGGGTACAAATACAATTACTGGTATCCCGCGATGAAGAAGGGATATAGCGGGGTAGCTATTTTAAGTAAGGTAGAGCCTGAAAATGTCGCCTACGGCACAGGCATCGATTATATGGATTTTGAAGGCAGGAATCTTCGTGCAGATTTTAAGGATTTTTCTGTAATGAGTTTGTACCTCCCTTCGGGAACTAACATTACCAGGCTGGATCATAAGCTGCAATTTATGTCAGATTTTCAGGAATATATTAATGAACTGAAACAGGAAATCCCTAACCTCATTATTTGTGGAGATTACAATATATGTCATCAGGAAATCGATATTCATGATCCTGTAAGGCTTAAAAATACCTCTGGCTTCCTTCTTGTGGAAAGAGAATGGATCGATGGCTTTATGAAGAGCGGATTTATTGATTCTTTCAGGCACTTCAATTCTGAACCCGATCAGTATTCGTGGTGGAGTTATCGTGCCGGTGCAAGAGGAAATAATAAAGGTTGGAGGATCGATTACAATCTTGTGGCAGAGCCTTTGCAGGACAAACTTAAACGGGCAGTGATCCTGCCGGAAGCAAAACACAGTGACCATTGCCCTGTGCTGGTAGAGCTGGAATAAATTATAAAATTATAATCTAATATCTCAATATGTCTAAAAAAGCCATTTTTGCGTTTTTAAGCAGTACCATATTGCTTACTTCTTGTGTTTCCTCGAAGGTTTACAAAGACCTGGAAGGTCGTTATGAAAATCTGGAACGTGAAAACAATGAACTTTCTACCGATCTAGAGGACTTGAGGGAGAGGAATGCAAAAAATGAACAGGATCTTCAAAATCTGCATGTACAGTATGAGGAAGCAGTAGCTGAAAGGGACAGGTTGCAACAGGAATATACGGCCACTAAAGCCAATTACGAAAAATTGAAAGGTTCTTATGATGCCCTTGAAGCCAACAGCTCGTCTGCATTGACAGAAAATTCCAGGAGAAACCGCGAACTTCTGGCAGAACTGGAAGCTAAGGAGAAAGCCCTTGCCGAAGAACAATCCCGTCTAGAGCGGCTTGAAAAGGATCTTGCCGCACGTTCCAGGAGAGTAGATGAACTGGAAAGTGTAATCGCTGCGAAAGATGCGAAAATGAATGCCTTAAAAAATTCTCTTTCTGAAGCGCTTACCAGCTTTGAAGGAAGAGGCTTGACAGTAGAGCAACGCAACGGAAATGTGTATGTTTCTATGGAGAATAAGTTGTTGTTTAGCTCCGGAAGCTGGGCGGTTGGTGCCGAAGGTAGAAGAGCCGTGCAGCAGCTGGGGGAAGTACTGGCAGATAATCCCGATATTGCCGTACTCATTGAAGGACATACAGATAATGTACCTTACGGCGGAAGCGGACAACTTAAAGATAACTGGGATCTTTCCACTAAGAGGGCAACTTCCATTGTTCAGATCCTTCGGGAAAATAATAATATAGATCCGCAGAATTTAACAGCCGCCGGAAGAGGAGAACATGCCCCGGTTGCCAGCAATGAAACTGCCGAAGGAAAAGCAAAAAACAGAAGAATTGAGGTGATCCTTACTCCAAAGCTGGATGAGATTAACAGGTTGTTGAACGAAATTGAATAACTGAAGATCGAGATAGAAAAGTAATTCACGCCTGCCCATCCGGCAGGCGTGATGTTTAAATCACAATGCTATAGAATCCAAGGCCTGCGGGTTTTACTAAACTGAAAAAACAAATGAAATATACCACTCTTCCAAATTCTGATATTAAAGTAAGTAAGATCTGCCTTGGCACCATGACCTGGGGTCAGCAGAATTCTGAGTCCGAAGGCCATGAGCAAATAGATTATGCACTGGGACAGGGGATCAACTTCCTCGATACAGCAGAAATGTATTCTACACCGGCACGACCCGAAACGCAGGGAAATACAGAAAAGATCATTGGATCCTGGTTTAAAAATACGGGGAAAAGAGAGGAAGTGATTCTGGCTTCCAAGATTGTGGGGCCGGGGGAATCAATGCAGCATATTCGCCCAATACTCGATTACAGTAAAGCTTCCTTAACAGAAGCTCTCAATAACAGCCTGGAGAGGCTTCAAACAGATTATATCGATCTTTATCAATTACACTGGCCGGAGAGGAATACCAATTTCTTCGGAAAACTGGATTACAAAATGGATGCTGCTGAAGAGTGGGAAGATAACTTTAAAGAGATCCTGCAGCATCTTGAAGGTTTTATTCAGGAAGGGAAGATAAGGAAAATCGGACTTTCCAATGAAACTCCGTTTGGGGTGATGAGGTATGTTGAGGAAGCGAGAAACGGAGCTCCAAAGATAAGTACCGTTCAGAATCCTTATAGCTTGCTCAATCGGAAAGATGAAATTGGGTTAACCGAGATCCTGCATCGCGAAAACATCGGACTTTTTCCTTATTCGCCGCTGGGGATGGGCACTCTCACCGGAAAATATCTTGATGCTCAACCTGAAGATGCGAGATTAACCATGTTTCCGCAGTACAGTCGGTATTCAAATCCGCAGGCAGTGGAGGCAACGAGACGGTATGTTGAGGTCGCAAAGAAATACGATCTGAAACCTGCACAAATGGCCCTGGCTTTCGTAAACCAACAGCCTTTCGTCACCAGTAACATTATTGGAGCGACTAAAATGGAACAATTGAAGGAAAATATTGAAAGTATTAATGTGGAACTTTCAGAAGAAGTATTAGCCGAAATTGAAGCAATTCATACTGCTATTCCGAATCCTGCGCCTTAGTATATGAAGCTAAAAGTTCCTTCAGGCGGTTGGCGACATAAGTTAACCGTTGCTACCATGTCTATCCTTCGACTCATCCGCTCTGAAAAGAGCAGCTCAGGATAACAGGTAAAAATGGCTTTTGGTAGTAGAATTTCCATCATGTGAAATTGACATTACTTAAATCGGCGACACCAGACTTTCATGAATAAACGATTTCCGATTGCCTGCCATGATGTGGTACCATTCGTTTGATTTTCCCAGGAGGCGTAGTGTATCCCCAGATTGGCTTTGTCCAAGAACAGGAAATTTAGTTGATGGACCCATTCTAAGGTTTGCACGGGCACCTGTAACAATCAAGTGATCTGATAATTCTTCCACCGGAAAATCTGGAATTTCAGGTTTTTCTGTTTCCGAGATGTAATGAAGAGGATCTACAGCACCACGATATCCTTTATAAATCCCGAAGTGTAAGTGCGGCGGAGTGGTACGGGCGTTTCCGGTGTTGCCAACCAGACCTAAAGTGTCTCCGGTGGAAACAGACATTCCCGGGGTGGCAATAATACTATCTAAATGGGCATAGTACAGGGAATTTCCTCTTTCCCGATCCCTTAGCCACACCTGCTTTCCGCCAAGTCCGCGGTTTCCCGTGCGGGTGACGCGGCCTTTCACCGCTGCAACCACAGGCGTTCCACGCGGTGCGAAAATATCAATTCCTTCATGGCTCCTTCTGCCACCATCCCTAATTGCTCCCCAAAAACTTTGAATGGATCTACTGTTGATGGAAGCTACCGGAAAATCATATACCGGTTCCCGGTATAGCTGAAGCTGAAAAGGGGTGTTAGCCTCAATTTCAGGCTGAATCAGCACTTTATAAATTCCGGGTTGGGTAATTTCTTCAGCTAAAGAAGAAGCTTCGTATTTGGCACTGCGTTTATGTTTAAAAGTTTTCAAAGAATCACCCTCCTGCCGAAAAAAGTCAATAAAGATAAGGGTTTCCAGTGTATCTGTATTCACTTCCACTCTAAGCCTTTCGCCCGGGTTAAGAGCCACTCCATAAGAATACACCGGGAAAGTGCGCGGAGAGAAAATTCCTTTTTCTGCATAAGGCAGGTTTACGGTTACCGAGTCAAAAAGTGCATCTGCAGCCTCATTTTCCCAGAGCGCATACAAATCCTGAGCTTCTTTAAATTCCCTGGAATAGATCTCCTTTGCCGAAGGATTTGTAATTAAATCTTTGGCTTTATTTATTCTTGAGCAGGAGGTGGTGAATAGTGTTATTAGCGCTACCCATACAACTCCCTGAAGTACGGTTGATTTCTTTTTCACGCTTCTGAAAATGCAGAAATTATGCCATTATGGAAAAGGTGGAACTCAAGGCACCTGATCCGGTTAATCTGATGAGAGAATGGCATATTCAAAGTTGTCTGACCATCCTGAAGATAGTGGTAAAACCTGTCTTTTTCTGCCTTCCCTGGTCATTCCCGCTTTTTCTAAAGTGCGGATGGACCCTATGTTGTCAACGGCACACCCGGCTTCGATGCGGTGGAGGTTGAGCTGATGGAATCCGAAATCCAGAATTAGTTTTAAAGCTTCAGTAGCATAACCTTTATTCCAGTGGGTAGGATGAAACTTATACCAGACTTCGGCATTCCTGAATTTTTCTTTTCCGGAGTTAAGGGCAATCAGGCCAATAAATTCTTCCTGATCTTTCAGCTGTACAACAAAAACAAAATTGCGCTGTGGGAATTTCTCATGAATTGTAATCCAATTTGAAATGACTGCTGAGGTCTGCTCTGTATTTTCCGGAATTCCCAGCGTATTGTACCTATCTGTTTCAGGAAAGGAATGAAGCTGGTGGATGTTTTCCAGATCAGATAATTTTACCTGTCTTAAATCCAATCTTGCACTTTGTAGTCTGGTTTCGCTCATCAGGGTAAATGTAGTTTAAAAGAAGTTATTTTTTAAGGACTGGTTTACTACGTGATTACAAAAAACCTAATTTTTGTATCTTAACCTGAACATGTTTGTGAAATGTATTTAGAGAAGTGATTTTGAGCTGCTGGATAATAATTTTACCTATAGTGTAACCATCTGCAGATTCCAGTCAATGAATGAGAAAACCAACTAAGAACCTATGAAAATAGCAACGTACAACATCAACGGAATAAATGCAAGGCTCCCGGTACTGCTGCGGTGGCTGGAAGAGGCAAAGCCAGATGTGGTATGCCTTCAGGAATTGAAATCCCCAAATGAAAAAATTCCGAAGAAGGCAATTGAAGATGCCGGCTATAGCGCCATCTGGCACGGACAAAAGCGATGGAACGGTGTGGCCATTCTTGCAAGGGGAATGGAGATACAGGAATTGGAGCGAGGACTTCCCGGAGATCCCGACGATGTACAGAGCCGCTACCTGGAGGCTGTGGTCAACGAGGTGGTGATTGGTTGTATTTACTTGCCTAACGGAAATCCTGCACCGGGACCAAAACTCGATTATAAGCTGAGGTGGTATGAACGTCTAAAAGCCCGCGCAGCTGAACTTATTGAATACGAGACGCCTGCAATTTTAGTGGGAGATTACAACGTGATGCCTACAGAGTTGGATACCTATAAGCCAGAAAAATATAAGAATGATGCCCTTTTTTTGCCTGAAGTAAGGGAGGCTTTTCATCACCTGGTGGAGCAGGGATGGATAGATGGGATAAGAAAGCTATATCCTGATGAACCTATTTATACATTTTATGATTATTTCAGGAATGCTTACGGGCGTGATGCAGGTTTGCGGATAGATCATTTTTTACTGAGTCCCCATCTAGATAAGAAACTGCTTTCGGGAGGTGTGGATAAACATGTGCGAGGCTGGGAGAAAACCAGTGATCATTGCCCGGTTTGGATTGAGTTGGGGAAGTAAGTAATTAATTAAAAGATGAGAAGCTTCAATAATTAGGTTACCGAAGCTTTGATTGGCAGTAAATTCTAAACCCCCCAGTTGAATTTACTGCCGTACTCATCTATTTTCGATTTGGTAAGATTCCAGTTTTTCTTTCTGTTCCATAAGAACGCTGACAATCAGGGGGCAAAGTTTTTGGTTATATAACGCTCTTGCATATAAATTTAGATTTTGTTGTTCCTTTTCGTCACAGGCTTTCCAGTTTGAAAAACTGAAGATTTCTTTCACCATGTAGATCAATTTTGAAAGTATCGGTAGATACGCTGCAATCATAGACAGCAGCCTGGATTTTTCTGTCTTTTCCTTTACAATACCGATATGCTTCCTTAGTTCCGGCTTTATTTTTTCCCTGGTATTGATGAGGTACTGTACGCGTTCCCTGGTAAATTTTTCTTCTTCGGGCAGGGCATAATAAAGTACATAATATAACTGCAACAAATGATCATTTGTGAGGTCAAGTTGCAACAGTTGCCGGTACAATTGAATTCCCATATCGTTTCAAATTCAGGGTTGATTGAACACCTAAAGAGGTGCTAAATTAACAGGAGAATTTTTAAAAAAAACCGTCAGATTACTGATTAACACAACTTTATTACTGGCTGTAGGAAGCTATGACAGACTTTGTGGGAAAGTAAGATCATTTAACTCCATTGGTCGACTTTTGTAGTGTCAGAAAACAGGAATAAAAAAATCACTTGAAAGTGCAATTAAGATAAATTTTAGCCACTTTTGAATCGGTGGTACAGGCAGTAAAAGAAAAGACCTCATGAATACTCGTGAGGTCTTCTAAATATTTCTATTTCAGATTTATCTTATCCAAACAAAAACTCAACAACATCTTCAATTTTTGAAACTTTCTGAATGTTAATAGCGTAATTGCTGCCGGGGATTTTGCTTTGTTTGGAGACCATAATAGTGCTGAATCCGAGTTTTTCGGCTTCTATGATCCTTTGTTCTACCCGGGTAACGGGACGAACTTCTCCGGCAAGGCCGATTTCGGCGGCAAAGCAGATATCTTTGGCTACTGCAATGTCTTCACTGGAAGAAAGAATGGCTGCGATAACCGCAAGATCCAATGCAGGATCATCTACAGAGATCCCTCCGGTAATATTTAAAAAGACATCTTTTGCTCCGAGTTTAAAGCCGGCACGTTTTTCAAGAACGGCCAGCAGCATGTTAAGGCGTTTGGCATTGTATCCGGTAGTGGAGCGCTGTGGAGTGCCGTAAACTGCAGAACTTACTAATGCCTGGATCTCTATCATCAACGGCCGCATTCCTTCCAGAGTGGCAGAAATAGCAGTTCCGCTAAGATCTTCTTCGTTTTTTGAGATAAGGATTTCCGAAGGGTTATCTACTTCTCTTAATCCGTTGCCCTGCATTTCATAGATTCCAAGTTCATTGGTAGAACCAAAGCGGTTTTTGTGTGCTCTTAAAATCCTGTACACGTGATTACGGTCTCCTTCAAATTGTAGCACGGTATCTACCATATGCTCCAGAACTTTTGGTCCGGCGATACTTCCTTCTTTGGTAATATGGCCTATCAGGATCACAGGAACACTGGTTTCCTTGGCGAATTTAATGAGTTCTGCCGTACATTCGCGGATCTGGGAGATACTTCCCGGGCTGCTTTCAATGTAATCGCTGTGCAGCGTTTGTATAGAGTCTATAATAACAATTTCGGGCTCCAGCTTCTCGATCTGTTTAAAGATATTCTGAGTTTTGGTTTCGGTGAGAATATAGCAGTTAGAGGAGTCGGGTTTAATTCTTTCGGCCCGCATTTTTATTTGTTGCTGACTTTCCTCTCCCGATACGTAGAGCGTTTTCAGCTTCAGGTGTAACGAGATCTGAAGCAGCAACGTACTTTTTCCAATTCCCGGTTCTCCGCCCAATAATGTAAGGGAACCGGGAACAATTCCGCCGCCAAGCACCCTGTTCAGTTCATTGTTGTAGGTATTAAGCCGTATTTCTTTGGAGGCTTCAATTTCTGAAAGTTTTAAAGGCTTTGCTACCCGCTTTACCTCTTTGGCAGCGGGAGATTTCCAGTCTTTGGGATCTTCCTTCTGTAAAACCTCTTCTACCAGCGTATTCCATTCCCGACAGGAGGTACACTGTCCCTGCCATTTAGAGTGTTGTGTGCCGCAATTCTGACAGTAAAAGGTTGTTTTAGTTTTGGCCATTAATATTCAATATTTGTAACAGCTAATAACCGAAATCTTCTTTAATTTTTTCAGCTTTTTCCAGCATATAATCTGTAGTGATAAAGGCAATTTCCTGCTGTCCGTAGGCATTTTGATAGGTGCGCATGGCTTTCTTTGGCTGTCCATTCTCTTCGTAAGATCTGGCGAGATAATACATGCCCAGCATGGTGTTTGGGAGATGTTCCAAAGCGAGCTCCCCCAGTCTTTCAAGGTCATTCCATCTCTGGTTGAATTCCAGCGCTTTTCCGATGGCTAAAAAGTCATTGAGCCTAATAGCGGTTTTTAGTCCGTAATTGTTTTCAATGGTTCCGTATTTATCCACCAGATAATCATAGGGGGAAATACCGGAATTTACAATTTCTGTGTCGTAATCCTTTTTATTAATAGGCCGGTAAGGGCTAAAGATACTTTCCAGTGCCTTTGGGATCGCCTGGGCAACCAGGGAGTAATGCGTGGCATTTTGAAATACCTCAAACGTGTAATGAAGTTTATCGTTATCAATTAATTTTAATTGTTCATCGAGTCTTTCGCAACCTTCCTTCAGGCTGGGTTCATCATTTGTGGCAGTGGCAAGGTAGAACCATTTCTGCGACCGTGCAGATTTAAGGCTTTCTACCAGCCTGTTCTCCATTTCGGGTGCAAGTTCGGGGCTAAGGTTAATGTATGCCTTAAACAAAGGTTCCTCTTTAAAAAGATAATAGTTGATAAAGTTGGCGGTAAGGTCGTGTCCTGCGAGGACTGCAAATCTTGAGGTGCGGTAGTTGTTGTCGATGTATGGGAGCAGTTCCATGCCAAGGAATTCGAAGAATTCGGCACCCGTATCTGAAGGTAAAAAGGTTTCGTTATCGTAGAAACTGTCTATTTCGCGCGTTTGGATTTGGTTCACCCCCACTACAATGGCTTCGGGTATTTCATCCCAATAGGAATAATAGTCAACATTTCCGGCCATGGGTTCAAAAAGGTAATCGCCGTCGAGAACGATTATGACAGGATAGATTTTGTCTGTATTGTTATCGTAATTTCTTGGTAACTGGATCTTTAATTCCCGCTCCTGCCCGAGTTTTGAAGAGTTTATTCTTTTGTATTGGGTTTGGGAATAAACGAATCCGGAGATCATAAAGATCACCGTGAGGAGTAATTTTTTTATCATGTGCTATAGATTTGGAAATCATAGCAATATAGTATTTATTTCTTTCGGTTGAAAACGGGAAGAAATATTAGGGAAAGACCTCCCAGAATCAGTGTTAGCAGAGTTTGAGAGCCCCATGCGATCCAGCCAAATGCTTCGCCGGCCTGTTGATTTATTCCGAAGAGAAGAAGAACAGCTCCCATGGCAACGGGATATACGCCAATGCCGCCGCTTGTGGTGGAGATGGCAAAGGTGCCCACGATAAAAGCTGCCATAACGGCTGCCCATGAAAGTGAAACGGTCTCGGGTATGGTGAATTTTACCACATAGAACATTAGTACATACATAAGCCAGATAAAAATGGTGTGAAGGATAAAAGCTCCTTTTTGTCTCATTTTTAAAATACTACGCATGCCTTCCAGGAGTCCTCTGGCAAAATTTCTTAATTTGATGAAGAATGGCCAGTCCGAACTTTTAATTATTCTTAGAGCTATAATCCCCAGCAGTACCAATATGAAAAAGATCCCAAAGGACCAGAAGGGGTTGATGTTTTCATCATTGAAATAGGAAAGGATGGTATCGGTTTGTAGTAAAAGGCTAAAAATGACAATGAGCAGTAACATGACAAGATCTGCTATTCTTTCTGAAACGATGGTTCCAAAAGCTTTTTCAAAAGGGACTTTTTCGTAGGTGGTGATGGTGGCTCCCCGCAATACTTCTCCAGAACGGGGGATTCCCATGTTTGCGAGATATCCTGCCATAACGGCCATAAAGCTGTTGGCCAGGCTTGGCCGGTAACCAAGAGGTTCCAGTAAAAATTTCCAGCGGTAGGCACGGGAAAGGTGGGAGAGAATTCCAAAAATGATAGAAAGCCAGATCCATTTGGAGTCTGCCAGGATAATGTTTCTCCACAGTTCCTGTCGTTCTGCAGCAGTGGCGCTGCTAAGAGAATACCATATCAAAAAAACTCCCAGCAAAAGTGGGAGTGTGGTTTTTAGAATTGTTATGGTTTTCTTTTTCACCTAATCAGATCAGAAGGTTGTTCTCCTCGTTAGGAAAAACCAGGGAAGGTTTAAATTTTTTCGCTTCTTCAATATCCATCATGGCGTAGGTGATGAGGATAAGGATATCGCCTTTTGCTACTTTTCTTGCTGCTGCACCGTTAAGCGTAATTTCTCCGGAATTTCTTGGCCCGGGGATAGCGTAAGTTTCAAGACGTTCCCCGTTGTTGTTGTTTACGATCTGGACCTTTTCTCCTTCAATAATATTCGCGGCATCCATAAGATCTTCATCTATGGTGATACTGCCAATATAGTTGAGGTCTGCGCCCGTCACTTTTACTCTGTGGATTTTCGACTTTACAACATGAATTTGCATGATGTTCTAATTTAATGCTATGTTATCAATTAACCTTATTTCGCCAGAATATGCAGCGATAAAAGCTCTGTATTTTTCTCCGTTTACGGGCTCCTGAATGCTCTTTAAAGTAGCTTCGCTGGCGATCTCAAAATATTCAAGCCTTAGTGTTGGATTCCCGTTAAAAAGTTCCTTTACCCTGCTGGTCACTTCAGGAACACTTTTTATGCCAAAATCTTCTTTAACCTGCTGAAGGGTCTCGTAAATAAACGCTGCTTTTTGTCGTTCTTCGGGGCTTAACCTTTCATTTCGGGAACTCCTTGCGAGTCCGTTGGTTTCCCTGTCTATGGGACAGCCTATAATTTTTGTATTCCAGTTGTTTTTCTCGGCAAGTTTTCTAATGATCTGTAACTGCTGAAAATCTTTTTCCCCAAAGAAGGCTTTGTCTGGATTTACTATTTCGAAGAGCTTTTTTATTACCGTTCCTACCCCGTCAAAATGTCCGTCCCGGTACTTTCCTTCCATTTCATATTCGAGACCGTCAAAGGAAAAACGCTCCCTGGAAACCTCTTTTCCATATATTTCAGAAGGATCGGGGGAGAAGATGATGATGTTATTATCGAGGTTTTTAAGCAGGAAAATATCATCTTCAAGGGTGCGGGGATATTTCTCCAGATCCTTGGGATTGTCAAACTGGGTGGGATTGACAAAAATACTTACCACCACTCTGTCACAGGAGGCTAAGGCCTGCTTTACCAGGGAAATATGTCCCTGATGTAATGCTCCCATTGTAGGAACAAAACCAATGCTATAACCTTCTTTTTTGAAGGTTTTAATAAGCTCGCTAAGCGCTTGTTTCTCCTTATAAATCTGCATCTTATTCAAAAATTAACAGCGTGCAAACTTAATATAATACTATCAATCTGCATAAATTTTTGTAATTTTGCATGTTAATTATTCCCAACAGCATTAAAAGAAGTGATTCTATGAAAGATAAGAGGATATTGTACGTATCATCTGAAGTAATACCCTACTTACCCGAAACCGAAATCTCATCATTGTCGTTTGAAGCCCCCAGAGCCGTAAACAGTCAAGGCGGGCAGATACGAATTTTTATGCCCCGTTTCGGGAATATCAATGAAAGAAGGCATCAGTTGCACGAGGTGATAAGATTATCGGGTATGAACCTGGTGATCAATGATCTTGATATGCCTCTTATAATAAAAGTGGCATCTATCCCAAAGGAGAGAATGCAGGTGTATTTCATTGATAATGAGGATTATTTTAAAAGAAAGGCAACGCTTACAGACGAAGAGGGCAACCTCTTCCCCGATAATGATGAAAGAGCAATCTTTTTTGCTAAAGGGGTTATTGAAACTGTAAAAAAATTAAACTGGGCTCCAGATATTATTCATGTGAATGGATGGTTGTCATCCCTGCTGCCGCTGTACCTTAGAAACTATTATGGTAATGAGCCGCTATTCAATAAGGCAAAACTTGTTACCTCTGTATACAATTCCGGCTTCGAAGGAACGTTAGATAAGGATATGTATAAAAAAGTTTTATTTGACGGACTCGAAGATGAGCAGGTACGGCATCTAAAAAAGCCAAACTACGTGAATTTGATGAAAACGGCTGTGGAGAATTCTGATGCAGCCATTATTGCTGGTGACAATATTCCTGAAGAGCTTAAAAAGTACCTGAAAAAGATAGATCAGCCTGTACTGGATTATAAGAACAGGGAGGAATTTGCGCAGGCATATCAGGATTTCTACACTAATAAAGTTTTATCTTAAAACAAGAATTTAACAAACCGAATGACATTAAAAAATACGATATTGAAAATAACAGCAATTTTTATTGTTGTTTTTTCTTTTACAGGATGTGAGAATGATTTTGATCCCATTGGGAGTGAGATAATAGGAGGGCCGGGTTTTGAGGCTGAATTATATGATGAGGCCGAAATCAGTGCATACACAGCTACCCTTGGGGCGGTCCAAACTAATAACCTCTCTTTTTCGACAGGAACAACTACTGCGAGGCTGCATTTGTTGGGTGTTTATAAAGATGCCGTTTATGGTGTTCAAACAGCTAATGTTTATAGCCAGATTGGATTGAGTTCTGAAAATCCTGATTTTGGGAATCAGCCAGTGGTGGACAGTGTGGTTTTGAGTCTTCCTTATTTTTCTACCGAAGGGCAACCAGATGATCTTGGAGAAACTGCATATAAACTAGATTCTGTATATGGAAATTCTCCTATAAAATTTTCTATTCTGGAATCAAAATACTTTCTTAATAGTTACGATCCTGAAACAGATTTTCGGGATGCGCAAAAATATTATTCTGATATGCAGCCTCAAATAGAGAACAACCTTACAGGAAAAGTTCTTTATGAGAGCAGTAGTTTTAAGCCTTCTCCTGAGAAGTATGTTTATTACGAAGAAAATTCTGAAGGGGAAATTGATACGATTACAGCAGCTCCCCGCATGCGCCTGCAACTTTCCAAAGAGTTTTTTCAGAAAAAAGTTATAGACAAGGCAGGTTCTTCAGAATTATCAAGTAACAACAGCTTTCAGAACTACATTCGCGGATTCTATTTTAAAACTGAGGCCATAAATGCTAAGGGAACTATGATGTTGCTTAACTTCAATAGTACCGATGCCGGAATTACTATTTATTACACCTCAAAGGAGGCGGATACCGGAGATGTGGATGAGGATGACGATACAGATGAGTTGGTGGATGTCCAGAAATCTTACAGAATGAGTATTGGTCCAAATTCCCTGAACACATTTGATCAGGAAGACCCTGCCATGACTGGTGATAATTTATACCTAAAAGGAGGGGAAGGTTCTATGGCCGTTATAAACCTCTTCCCCGGAAGTTATGAAGGTAATGATGAGCCTTCAGAAGATCTTAAGTTTCTTCGGGAAAACGACTGGTTAATTAATGAAGCTAACCTGATTTTTCATGTGAATCAACAGGAATTAGGAGGTAGCAAGGAGCCGGAGCGTTTATATCTATATGATTTAAATAACAACATGAGGCTGGCAGATTATTCTTTTGACAATAATCAGGGGCAGTTAAATTCATGGAATGCTAACGTGAACCAGGGTCATCTCGGAGTTTTACAACGTGATGATAATGGGAACGGAGTAAGTTATAGGCTTAGAATCACCGAGCATGTTCGAAGGATTTTAAAAGAAGATTCAACAAATGTAAGACTTGGTCTTGTTGTTTCTCAAAATGTGAACTTATTAAAGAATTCTGCAGTACGGGAGTCGACACCTTCAGGAATTGATCGTGTACCTTCAAGTTCTGTCATTACTCCTCTGGGGACGGTCCTTTATGGTCCAGATGCTGAAAATGAGGAGAAAAGGCTTAAGTTGCAGATATATTATACTGAACCAAAAAATTAAAATATGTGTGGAATTGTAGGATACATTGGTCATAGAGAGGCCTACCCCATTGTTCTTAAAGGTCTTCAGCGGCTGGAATACAGAGGTTATGATAGTGCGGGGATTGTTCTTTTTGATGACGAAAAAGGGGAAATTAAATTAAGTAAGACCAAAGGAAAGGTAGCCGATCTTAAGGCGAAGCTGGAAAGTGAAATTAATACTTCCGGAACTATTGGTCTTGGGCATACCAGATGGGCAACTCACGGGGTGCCTAACGATGTAAACTCTCATCCGCATTTTTCAAATTCCGGTGACCTTGTGATCATTCATAACGGTATCATTGAGAACTATGAATCCCTCAAAAAAGAGTTGATCAAAAGAGGTTATAGCTTTACTTCGGATACGGATACCGAAGTGCTTATCAACCTTATTGATGATGTAATGAAGAAGGAAGATGTGAAGCTTGGAAAAGCGGTACAGATTGCTTTAAACCAAACGGTTGGTGCATATGCCATTGCCGTATTTGATAAAAACAAGCCAAATGAAATCGTGGTGGCACGATTAGGAAGTCCGTTAGCTATTGGTGTTGGTGAAGATGAATATTTCATCGCTTCTGATGCTTCTCCGTTCATTGAATTTACAAACAATGCTATTTACCTGGAAGATGGGGAGATGGCTGTTGTTCGCAGGAAGAAAGGTGTGAGCGTACGCCAGATTAAAGACGACAAACTAGTTGACCCGTATATTCAGGAGTTGCAGTTGAACCTGGAACAAATTGAAAAAAACGGATTTGAACACTTCATGCTTAAAGAGATCTATGAGCAGCCAAGTGCAATTACAGATACCTATCGTGGACGTTTACTCGTGGACGAAGGGGTGATAAGAATGGCCGGAATCGATGATAATCTGGAGCGTTTCACCAATGCAAAAAGAATTATTATTGTTGCCTGTGGTACTTCATGGCATGCCGGTCTCGTGGCAGAATATATTTTTGAAGACCTTGCCCGTATTCCGGTGGAGGTAGAATATGCATCAGAATTCAGGTACAGGAATCCGGTGATTACTTCAGAAGATGTTGTGATTGCTATTTCGCAGAGTGGGGAGACTGCAGATACAATGGCCGCTATTAAACTTGCAAAAGAAAAAGGTGCTTTCGTGTTTGGTGTTTGTAATGTGGTAGGTTCTTCCATTTCCAGGGAAACTCACGCAGGAGCTTACACTCACGCAGGTCCTGAAATTGGGGTGGCTTCTACAAAAGCATTTACTACTCAGATTACTGTGCTTACTTTAATTGCCCTTAAACTGGCAAAAGCAAAAGGAACGATCTCAAAATCTGATTTCCACATGCATTTGAGTGAATTGGAAACAATTCCGCAGAAAATTGAAGTAGCTCTTTTGTCTAATGACCATATTAAAAAGGTTGCCGACAAATATAAAGATGCAAGAAACTGTCTTTACCTGGGTAGAGGATACAATTTCCCTGTAGCTTTAGAAGGTGCTCTTAAACTTAAAGAGATTTCATACATCCATGCAGAAGGTTATCCTGCTGCTGAAATGAAGCACGGTCCTATCGCTCTCATTGATGAAGATATGCCGGTAGTGGTAATCGCTACCCGAAAAGGGCATTATGAGAAGGTGGTGAGTAATATTCAGGAGATCAAATCCAGACAGGGTAAAATCATTGGGATCGTTACAGAAGGTGATACCAGTGTGCGTGATCTTGCAGATTACGTGATCGAGGTTCCAGATACTATTGAGTCTCTGACTCCGTTAATAACGACCATTCCGTTGCAGTTGCTGTCTTACCACATCGCAGTGATGCTTGGTAAAAACGTAGATCAGCCGAGAAATCTGGCGAAATCGGTTACAGTAGAGTAAACAATTTAAAATATCAAAAAATACCCCTGCGGAAATATTTTCTTCAGGGGTTTTTTCTTTTTTCAGAAGAGGTTTCAGGGAAAATGCACAGAAAAGACTTTATCGGCTGAAGCCCAGCTAAGACGGGCTTTCTCCGGAAGTTAAAAAAGTTATGATTTCCCTTATAAACTTTTGCACAAAAAACATATCTTTGCAGCCTGAAAAAGATAATGGCTCCTGCTAAGTTAGTGGGAATTAAAATTGTACTTTTCTTACTTAGTATTATAAAACAATAAAGTATTAGATAATGTCTAAATTTACAGGTAAAGTTGCACAAGTTATCGGCCCTGTGGTTGACGTGGCTTTCAACACAGAGAATGCTGAATTACCAAGAATTTACGATTCCTTGGAAATTACTCGCAAAGATGGATCTATTTTGGTTCTTGAGGTTCAATCACACATTGGGGAAGATACTGTAAGAACAGTTTCTATGGATTCCACCGATGGTTTGAGCAGGGGAGTGGATGTAGTTGCTACAGGTGCTCCTATTCAAATGCCGGTTGGAAAAGATGTTTACGGGAGATTGTTCAACGTGATTGGTGATGCGATCGACGGGATTGGTAATTTGCCAAAAGCCGGAGAAGCAGGATTGCCTATTCACCGTGAAGCACCAAAATTTGAAGACTTATCTGTATCTACAGAAGTTTTATTTACCGGGATCAAAGTAATTGACCTTATTGAGCCTTATGCAAAAGGTGGTAAGATTGGTTTGTTTGGTGGTGCCGGGGTTGGTAAAACGGTACTAATTCAGGAATTGATCAACAACATCGCAAAAGGACACGGTGGTTTATCTGTGTTTGCAGGTGTTGGTGAAAGAACCCGTGAAGGAAACGACCTTTTAAGGGAGATGCTTGAATCGGGAATTATAAAATATGGGGATGACTTTATGCATTCCATGGAAGAAGGCGGATGGGACCTTTCCAAAGTAGATAAATCTGCTTTAAGGGAATCTAAAGCAACTTTCGTGTTCGGACAAATGAATGAGCCACCTGGGGCACGTGCGCGTGTTGCACTTTCTGGTCTTACCATTGCTGAATACTTCCGTGATGGAGCCGGAGAAGGACAGGGGAAAGATGTACTTTTCTTTGTTGATAATATTTTCCGATTTACACAGGCAGGTTCAGAAGTATCTGCACTGCTTGGACGTATGCCATCTGCGGTAGGTTACCAGCCTACACTTGCGACAGAGATGGGTGCAATGCAGGAACGGATTACTTCTACCAAAAACGGATCTATTACTTCTGTACAGGCGGTTTACGTACCTGCAGATGACCTTACAGATCCGGCACCGGCAACTACGTTTGCCCACCTGGATGCAACCACAGTATTGTCTCGTAAAATTGCAGAGCTTGGTATTTACCCTGCAGTAGATCCGTTGGATTCTACTTCAAGGATTCTAACTGCTGAAATTTTAGGTGACGATCATTACAACTGTGCACAACGTGTAAAAGAATTGTTGCAACGGTATAAAGAACTTCAGGATATTATTGCCATTCTTGGTATGGAAGAACTTTCTGAAGAAGATAAGCAGGCAGTATCCCGTGCAAGACGTGTACAACGTTTCCTATCACAGCCTTTCCACGTAGCCGAACAGTTTACCGGATTAAAAGGAGTGCTGGTTGATATTAAAGAAACTATTAAAGGTTTCAATATGATCATGGATGGTGAGTTGGATCACCTTCCAGAAGCAGCTTTCAACCTTAAGGGAACCATTGAAGAAGCGATCGAAGCCGGAGAGAAAATGTTGGCTGAAGCATAAAAAAGTGAGCAGTATTCAGTTGGCAGTAATCAGTTACTGCGGACTAAATACTGTGGACTGAAAACTGAAAATATATGTATTTAGAAATAGTCACGCCCGAAGCGGTCCTTTTAAGTTCAGAAGTAGATTCTGTAACAGTTCCGGGGATTGAGGGTGAATTTCAGATGTTGAACAATCACGCTCCGATAGTTTCAGTTCTTGAAAAAGGAACCGTTAAGGTAAAAACCAACACTGCAGGTATTGATGCTGCAAAACTTTCTAAGAAGTTTGCCAGAGATGCTGCAGATAATAAGATCCTTTTGCTGGAAATTGATGGTGGGGTTGTTGAAATGAAAGACAATAAAGTTATAGTGCTGGCAGATTAAGCATGGCAATATTAAGATAAGGAAAGCCTGTTGTATTCGTACGACAGGCTTTTTTTTGTTTATACAAACAAATCCCGTTTCCCTTCCGGTGACTTTGTAATTAGAGTTGAAGAAAGCTTTAGTTGAAAATGTTAGGGCAGATGGATAACCCTATTTCTGCTGCGTCTTCTCTAAAAGAAATAGTAATAAAGATTTCAGATTCACAAATGCTTGAGCAGCAGAAGCCACTTTTTCAGGATCTTTGGATATTTGTTAAAATTGTGGATAAATCTTCGTTTGGTGTTTATCTGAGTGGGGATGAAATTTACCGATTATTAAAAATGAGTGGCAAGTTTAAAACCTCATTTTTTCCTGCTATATTTGCAATTAACGGAATTTTGAACGTCTACTATGCTTGCAGCAATACTTTCAGGCTTTTTGTTTTCTTTGTTTTTGGTGGTTGCCGGAAAATACTTCAGAGGTAAACTGGCCGTTCTTTCAGCAGTAATTCCTTTAGGTCTTTTTATTTACTTTTTCAGTTTTATTGAAAGGGTTTCAAACGGGGAGGTGATTAGGCAGTCCTATGAATGGGTGCCTTCCTTTGGATTAAATCTGAATTTTACCCTGGACGGGCTCTCCCTGTTGTTTTCTTTACTGATCACCGGAATTGGATTTCTGGTTTTTGCCTATACCGCCTCATATCTGAAGGGGCATTCTTATCTCGACAGGTTTTACGGCTACCTCGGAATATTTATGGGTGCTATGCTCGGGCTGGTACTTTCTGATAATTTGCTGTCCATGTTCCTTTTTTGGGAACTCACAAGTATAAGTTCATTCTTCCTGATAGGTTTCAATAACACCAGCGAAGCTTCCCGGAAATCGGCTGTACTTGCGCTGGCCATTACCGGAACAGGAGGGTTTCTGCTTCTTGCAGGGGCATTACTTTTGGGTAGTGTGGCAGGAACCTACAGCATTTCTGAAATGATTAGTCTTAGCGGAGCTATTACAGGGAGTGAACATTATCTCTGGATCGTTCTGCTGCTTTTTGGAGCAGCCTTTACCAAATCGGCTCAGTTCCCGTTCCATTTCTGGTTGCCGGGAGCCATGAAAGCCCCTACGCCTGTATCCACCTACTTGCATTCCGCAACTATGGTAAAAGCCGGAATTTATCTCTTGTTAAGGTTTACACCTGTACTGGGAAATACTGAACTTTGGAACACAACATTAATTATTGTAGGTGGAATAACAATGTTCTATGCTGCGGTTCACACCCTCTTTAGAACAGATCTTAAAGGTGTGCTTGCTTATTCAACAATTTCTGTGCTTGGTTTGCTGGTCTTTCTAATAGGATTGGGCACTCAATATGCACTCACTGCTGCCGCCGTTTATATTATCGTCCATGCCTTATATAAAGCTACTTTATTCCTGGTAACAGGGATTATTGATCATGAAACCGGAACCAGGGATGTAACTGCTCTTTCCGGACTTAGAAAAGTGATGTGGCCTGTGGCTATAATAGGATTCCTGGCTGCAATATCGAGCGCCGGAATGCCGCCAACAGTTGGCTTCGTTGGGAAAGATCTCGTTTATGAAGCTACGCTCCACATGGAGTATTGGTCTGTTGTCCTTACAATCATCGCTATTGCAACAAACATCCTGGTGCTTTATGCTGGCTTTGTGGTCGGGATAAAACCATTCACCGGAAAATTACCTGAAAAATATTCAAAAGTTCATATGCCACCTATGTTGATGTGGATTCCGCCGGCTATTTTGGCTGTGCTTGGGCTTTTAATCGGAGTATTTCCTTCAATTATTGATGGGCCACTTATAAAGCCAATCGTAGATTCCGTAGGAGGAACAGGCTCTGAAGTTCATCTGAAACTCTGGCATGGCTTTAATCTTGTGTTGCTTTTAAGTGCCATCACTCTTGCAGTAGGAATAACGCTCTATTTTGTTTTAAAACCTTCATCTAAAAGAGAAGCGGCGATTTCGAAATTTGATGTAATTGCTCCCAAAAACCTGGTAACAGTATTCGGAAGGAATTTCAGAAATTTTTCAGGAGTGTGGACAAGTTTGTTTCAGAATGGATTTTTAAGAAATTACGTATCGACCATCATCCTGTTTTTGATCCTGTTAGTAGGATATTCCTTATTTACCACAGACAGGGGCTTGCCATTAGACCTTTCGTCTTTTTCCAGAATGACCTACTATGAAATGGTGATCATGGGGGTAATGTTTCTCTCTGTTTTATTTGTAGTGGTTGCTAAATCTCGTCTTACGGCAGTAGTGGCAATGGGAATAGTTGGTTATGCAATCTGTCTTTTGTTTGTGATCTATAGCGCACCAGATCTTGCCATGACCCAGTTTTCAATTGATACGCTTACGGTCATTCTTTTTGTACTGGTGCTTTCCAGTTTACCTAAATACCTTTCGATTACAGACTATAAAATGCGAATCAAGGATGGTATTCTTTCCATACTTTTCGGGCTTCTCATTACCCTTATTTCACTGGAAGTACTGGCAGAACCTGTAAATAAAGAAATTAGTGAGTTTTATGCAGATAATGCCTATATTCTTGCTCACGGAAAGAACGTTGTGAATGTTATTCTGGTGGATTTCAGGGGTACAGATACTTTAATAGAGATTTCTGTGCTAACGGTAGCGGCACTTGGCGTGTTTAGCTTACTTAAATTGAGATTGAGAAAAGATGAGCGGAATATCAATGATTGATTTTTCTGAAGTTGTAATTACAATGCTAAAAAAAAACAGATGAGAACCTTAATATTAAAAACCGCATCAAATTACATGCTGCCTTTGTTGCTGGTTTTTTCTGTATTTATATTGCTGAGAGGACATTATCTTCCCGGCGGCGGCTTTGTTGGTGGATTGATCGCCTCTATTGCCTTTGTCCTTCATGCATTTGCAAACAGTCTCGAAAATACTAAAGAACTAATTCGTATTCACCCCGGGTTTCTAATGCCTACAGGCCTTGGCCTCTCCTTTTTAAGCGGGTTTGCGCCCTTACTGGGAGATAAGCCATTCATGACCGGAATCTGGTTTCCGGAACCTTTCGCGGTATTGGGAAATGTAGGTTCAGCTTTGTTTTTTGATATAGGTGTATACCTTGTGGTAATAGGGGTGACCCTTACAATTATATTTTCAATTTCAGAATCCACTTAAATTATGGAAATATTACTGGCTATAATGGTGGGGACTCTTTATGCTGCCGGCATATATATGATTTTACGCCGAAGCTTTGTGAAGCTTATTATCGGAATAATTCTGTTGGGAAATGGAGCCAACCTGCTTATTTTCCTGCTGGGAAGAATAGCAAAGGGACAGCCACCTATTATTCCTGAAACTTCAAAAACATTTTTAGAAGCATATTCAGATCCGCTTCCGCAGGCATTGATCCTAACTGCTATCGTAATTAGTTTTGGCCTGCAATCTTTTGCCATTATCCTGGTAAAAAGAGCTCATAAAGTGGTCAAGACAGATGATCTAGACGAAATGAACGCAACAGACGAATACTCATGACAGAACAGTTACTGCTTTATCCTTTATTACTTCAAATGTTTCTTGCTATTGTCCTGATGTTCTCATGGAGCAGGATTAGCTGGCAAAAAGGAATTAGTATTATTGGAAGCCTTCTCAACCTTGGAGTGGCGGTTTGGTTGTTTACTCATGTATGGGAAAACGGCACTCAAACCATACAGGCAGGAAATTGGGCGCCTCCTTTCGGAATAACCTTTGTAGCCGATACCTTATCTGCTACCCTGGTGCTTTTAACTTCCATTGCGGGTGTTGCTGTTTCCAGCTTCTCTTCTGCTTCTGTAATACCGTCACGCCTTAAGTTTGGGTACTTTCCAATATTTCATTTTCTGCTTCTGGGATTAAACGGAGCATTTCTTACGGGGGATATTTTTAACCTCTACGTTTGGTTTGAGATCATTATCATAACTTCCTTTGTGCTCCTCACCATTGGGGGAGAGAAAGCGCAATTGGAAGGGGCTGTAAAATATTTCACGCTTAATATCCTTGCTTCGGTTATTTTTCTTACAGCCATTGCAGTGCTGTACGGACTTACCGGTAGTTTAAATATGGCCGATCTTGCAGGGAAAGTGGCTGCCGTGGAGAACAGAACGCTCATCCAGGTCAATGCTTTATTATTCCTGATAGGCTTCGGAATTAAATCGGCCGTTTTCCCGCTTTACTTCTGGTTGCCGGCGTCTTATCATACCCCTCCTTCTGCTGTTTCTTCCATTTTTGGTGGATTACTTACAAAAGTCGGCGTTTACGCACTGCTAAGGGTGTTCACACTCATCTTTGAGCTCGATACCTTCCTGCAGAACGTTCTGCTTACCATAGCAGTCCTCACGCTCTTTAGCGGGGCCATTGGGGCGCTGGTACAGAACAATATCAGGAAAATGTTTTCATATCTGGTGATATGTCATATTGGATATATGATTGCCGGTCTGGGGATGATGACAGAAGTGGCAATTGCAGGAGCAATTTTTTACCTTATCCATGATATCCTGGTGAAGACAAACCTCTTCATGGTGACGGGGGTGATTTACAAGCTTAAGGCTACCAATAGCATGAAGAAACTGGGAGGATTGTATGCAGATCATCCTCTTTTAAGTCTGCTGTTTGCAATTCCTCTTTTCTCGCTGGTGGGTATTCCGCCTCTTTCAGGATTTTGGCCTAAGCTTTCTCTTATTGGAGCCGGTTTTGAAACAGAGAATTATATAGTGATCGCAGGGATACTTTTTGCCAGCTTTCTAACCCTCTTTGTCGTAGTGCGATTCTGGGCAGAAGTTTTTTGGAAGAATGGTGAAAAGATGGATAAAATCAGAAATTTTCCTTATTTTAATAAATTAAGGAATTACAAGAAGTTCCAGATTATTGGGCCAATTGTATTCCTGTCAGTAATTACTTTATATGTAGGTTTTGGAGCCGAAAATATTCAGGCACTGGCAACCAGAATCTCTCATGAACTTATGAACAGTGAAGGATACATTGATGCCGTTTTTAGTAACGCCAGAATAATGGAGAAATGAAAAACAGATTTTTAGCAAACCTACTCCTCACATTCATTTGGGTGGCCCTTACGGGAACTTTCGAATTTGCGAATGTGCTTTTTGGTTTTCTTCTAAGTTATTTTCTGCTTTGGGTGATCACAAGGGGAAGCGGGAATGTGCACTATTTCAAGCTGGCGCCAAGGGTAGTTTCTTTCTTTTTTTTCTTTTTGTATGAACTTGTTAAGGCAAACGTACAGGTAGCTTATGAAGTTATTACCCCTAATCTGAATATGACCCCGGGAATTGTTGCTGTGCCTCTTGATGTCACTTCAGATTTCCAGATTACCATGCTGGCAAATTTAATAACCCTTACCCCGGGAACCCTTAGCCTGGATGTATCTGAAGATAAAAAAGTGCTGTATGTGCATTCTATGTACATAAAGGATAGAGAAGAATTTATAAAAGGTATCAAAAACGGATTTGAGAAACGGATAATTGAGATTTCAGGATGACATTAGAAGAATACCTATATTATATCATATTGCCGATAGTTTCATTTTCAATACTACTGGTGTTTGTCCGTTTTATTAAAGGGCCGACAATTTCAGACCGTATTATTGCGGTAGATCTGCTGGTAACCATCGGGATAGGCATTATTGCCGTATACAGTGTGCAAACAAACCAGTCTACCTTTCTCGATATAGCATTAATTCTGGCATTGATCGCTTTTCTGGGTACTGTGGCCTATTCATCTTACATTCAAAAAAGGAAGAAGAAATGATATCAATACTTATTGCTATACTGGCAACTTTAGGAGCTATTTTTGTGCTATTGGCGGGAGTAGGAATTTTGCGCATGCCAGACACCTATCTTCGTATGGCAGTTACCACTAAGGCCGCAACCTTAGGTGTAGGATTATTACTGGTTTCTGCTGCAGTATATTTCAATGATCTTTCAACTACAACACGTGTGCTGGCAATAATTGTTTTTATTCTTCTAACTGCGCCGGTTGGTGCCCATCTCATGGGAAGGGCCTCTTATATTGTAGGAAATAAGCTTTGGGAAAAATCTGTCATGGATGATTTAAAAGGCAAGTACAGGAAATCTGCCGTGAAGGAAGAAAAACCCGCGGAACCAGATTCCGAAGAAGGCCCTGCTATTCCAAAAGATTAATCTTCGTTCTTCTCTTCGTTAGAGGCGTTAAAGGTGCGACGTATCAATTTATCTATAGGGTCAAAAAATACATTTATAAAGACAATGACCCCTACCAGTGCAAATAATTCCTGAAATTGTCCTATTGCGGCAAGACAGCCCGCACCGGCACTACACCAAACCGTTGCCGCTGTTGTCAATCCACGTACAAAAGTCCCTTTGTGAAGGATCACACCTGCACCAATAAATCCAATTCCTGTGACTACCTGTCCTATAACACGGGTAATGTCTACGTATTCTTCATTTTCGAAAGTTAGAGATACCAGCACAAAGACAGAAGATCCTAATGCCACAAGGGCATTTGTTTTTAGACCTGCGTTTTTATTCCGAATTTCCCGTTCCACTCCTATTAAGAGTCCGGCCAGTAGTGCTGCCCCAATTCGTAACAAAAAATCCTGAAGTGCCATATTTGATTTTAAATTGTAATTTCTGATTTAAATGCGAAACATACCCTTAAAAGTAGCGAAAAGCCTTGAGAACAAAAAGCAACAACATGCTTTTCGGAAGCTCAGCAGTGCAGGAACATAATTGATCTTTCTATAAATGATCACCTCAGGTTTTCTTCTTCTGAAAAATTGGGTTTTCAGTTTCTTGCGGAAAAGAAAGAATGCGGTTATGCATTCCTAGTTTTAATTCCGAAGAAGAAATTACACAGCTCCTTAAGCTGCTATTAAGTATCTTTATAAAATGAACGGAGCTTTCACCACCATAGCCGATTTTCAGTATTCATCGGAAGCCCTTATTGTAAAAGGAAGATTTGAAGCTGAAGGCATTGAAACTTTTTTACGAGATCAACATACTATAGATACAGATCCTTTGGTGAGCAATGCCATTGGAGGGGTAAAATTAAATGTTCGCAGGCAAGATGAAGCGAAAGCTCTGGAAGTGCTGGAATCCATCAACAGATATTCGCTTGATGATACGGGTGTGGCGATCACCTGTCCAAAATGCGGTAGCAAAAATGTTGATTTACAATCGAATGTCAAAGATGTGAAATCTCTTATGTTTTTCATGTTTTCCTTTTTCATGTATGTGCTGCCTATCTATATTAAATACGATTATCGCTGTGAAAATTGTAAGAATAAATTTAATCTGAATTAAAATAAAATATTCCATCATCGGAACAGGAACTGAAGTTGGCAAAAGCATTGCTTGAGCTTGGAGTTATTTCTTCTTTCGATCTCAGTTTGACAATAGAACGTTATAGAAGCCTGAGGAATGGGTTTTTTAAGCATTTTACGGAGGATGGAGTATGATTTTATGTCTTCTTGAATATGGATCTATATTTCTGCTCCTTTCACTATTCCTGATGAAGAATTAAATAAAGTGTACAAAAGCATGAAATTTGTACACAAAAATTCCGATTTTTCAAAGTTTGGCTACTCTTTAAAAAACTGGTTTTCAGTCAAAAGAGTTGAATGACGAATGTTTTCATTTTGTATATTAGGCGATAAAAAACCTGAAAAAGATGATGCATCCCGATACGAAAATTGAATTTATTAGTGATGAAATTGGTTATGGCGTAGTAGCTGAAAAGTTTATTCCCAAAGGCACCATTACCTGGGTGCAGGATGAACTGGACCAAATCTTCACTCCACAACAATATGAAGATCTGAATTCCGTCTCCAAAGAGATGATGGACAAGTATTCTTTTAGAAATAGCAAAGGAAACTTCATCCTGTGCTGGGATCTTGCCAAGTATGTGAACCATAGTTTTAATGCAAACTGCTTATCCACAGCTTATGATTTTGAAATTGCCGTAAGGGATATTTTTCCCGGAGAACAATTGACAGATGATTACGGCTACTTGAATGTAACCGAGCCATTTGTAGCCAAAGATGAAGGAACAGAAAGAAAAGTGGTTTATCCAGATGACCTTCTTAGGTATCACCCGGAATGGGATGAAAAAATCCAAGATGCCTTTGGGAGTTTGAAATCTGTACAGCAACCTTTATTGTCCCTGGTTTCTCCTGCTGTTCAACAAAAAATAGAACACATACAAAAAGGGAAGGAAAAGATAGATTCCATCCTATCCCTCTTTTACAGCGGAGGCTTATAATTTGCGGGGTAGGCATTTGCCTCATTTTTGCTGATGACTTATCCTTGGGAAAACTCCCGTTACTATAACTTCTAATTACTTAAGTATAAATGAAGATTTCCTTTGCTCAGTTTGAATCCTGATAAATCAGTTCTTTATTCCGGCTTAAACTCCAGAGTGCAGTGGAAGGCGGGGCGGGAAAAAAGGGGAGGATATGGATATGCACTTCCATGCTAATAGTCAAAATTTCCTTATTAGTTGCTATCTCGAAATTCGGACAGGCATTTTAAAAACATTTAGAAACGCTTACATTTAAATACACTTTTCGTTATTTTTGAACCTAAATTTATTCAATGGCTGTTAAACACCTGGACACGCGAAGAAAACCTGGAGATTAATAGTTAACCTTTAATGGAACTGCTTAACGAAGCTGCTTCTGTGCCGTCCTGGGCATGTCATTGAAAGAAATCTTGAAGCTCAGAAAAGAAAGCGAAGATATAAGTAAGGAAGGTGGAGCAAGCCTGAAGAGTGTTAAACAGAAAATCCGGAAGAAGGAGGAATGATGGAGGAACGAATGAAATTAACTGAAATTCCAAGGGAAACGAGGATTTCCCGCAAGGAATTTGTTCAGAAATACGTGAAGCCGCAAAAGCCGGTAGTCATTGAGCATTTAATCGAAGACTGGCCGGCCTATAATAAATGGTCCCTGGATTACATACAGGAAGTGGCCGGGGAGAAAACGGTACCTTTATTTGATAACAGGCCCATCTCTTCAAAATATAAATTCAATGAACCTCATACTAAAATGAAGATGAGCGAATACATTGAACTTATGAAAGCCGGCCCTACAAATTACAGGATCTTTCTTTATCACCTTCTTAAGGAAGTTCCCACACTTCAGGAAGATTTTAGGTATCCCAAGGTAGGGTTGAGACTTATAAAACAAATTCCCATGCTGTTTTTTGGAGGTGAAAACTCTAAAGTTTTCATGCACTACGACATTGATTTTGCCAACATTCTACATTTTCATTTCCACGGAAAAAAGAAATGTATTCTCTTTCCCCCTTCAGAAACAAAATACCTTTACAAAGTCCCCCATGCACTGATCTCCAGGGAAGATATTGATTTTCATGACCCGGATTACGAAAAGTTTCCAGCCTTGAAAAATGCAAATGGTATGGTTACCGAATTGAATCATGGTGAAGTGCTGTACATGCCTGAAGGTTACTGGCACCAAATGACGTACCTCACACCGGGATTTTCAATGAGTTTACGTGCAGCACCCCGAAGAGTAACTAATTTGTCCAAAGCTTTTTATAACTTGTTTTTTATGAGGTATTTTGACAACTACATGCGCAAATGGAAGGGCCAGAAGTGGATCGATTATAAAAATGAACAGGCAATAAAGCAGACGCATAGGAAGAATAAAGTTGCTTCATAGTTACTCTTTTACAATTTCTCGAAAGTTATCTGAACCATTCTGAATTATTTTCACGCTAAAATGTTGTTAATCGGTGTTAATCTCTGCTAATTATGGTTGCTGAAGTTTTTTTGCTGTTCTGAAATCCAGATATTTAGATAAATAATAAAAATAACGATTCCATGGGAAAAGAACTTAATATTGAGGCACAGAAAAAATTTGGAGAAGCAATTAATTCAGGAAATCTTGAACAGCTGAGAGATTTGGTTTCCGACGGAGTTAAGGAACATGATCCGGCACCAAATCAAGGTCCGGGTGCGCAGGGTTATATCGATTTCTTTACCATGATGCGAAATGCCTTTCCCGATATGCAAACCGAAGTAGAACATATGGTTGCAGATGAGGAAAGTGTGGCTTTCGCCTATACTTTAAAAGGTACGCATAAAGGTGAGTTTATGGGAATTTCCGGAACAGGTAAGGCGGTGGAGGTCCGCGGAATGCAAATAAGTCGGTTTAAGGATGGAAAACTGGTAGAAAGATGGGGAAGTAGTGATGAGTTGGGAATCCTGAAGCAGATAGGTGTTAATCCGGTTTAAAACAGATCCAGCCTGAACTTAATCAATGATTTCTTCAGAAACTGAGAATACAAGATTAGATTCATATCCTTTTTGAAGGAGGTAAGAACTTAACTTTTTTCTCTTTTTGAAATGGTCTGTTTCTTTTATGAGTCTAATTTTCTTTTCAGCAAGTTCATAAAGGGTTTTCCGGTATTCTTCTTCGTTGATTTCGGTAAGGGCGAGTTTGATGATTGGGGTAGAAATTTCTTTGAATTTTAACTCCTGTTTTATCTTTATTCGTCCCCATTTTTTAATCCTGAATTTGCCGCGTACAAAACTTCGTGCAAAGCGTTCTTCATTAAGAAAGTTCTCCTGCATTAACTTTATGATGATCTGTTCACAGGCAGCAGGAATCATCCTCATTTCCCGTAATTTCTCTTCTACCTCTTTTTGCGACCGGTCACGATAGGCGCAATATTGCATTAGCCTTAGGGTAGCTTCATGTACGGTGTAGGATTTATGAGAGGTGTCCTGCTTCATAACAGCAAAGATATTGAAATTACTTATTTCCTTCTGAAGAGAACGAACCTCTATTTACTTTATGAAAATATTTCATGGAATGTTTTTGAGGTGTTGCCAATGATGCATAAGAATTAAGGAAGTAAGGCGAAGCAGAAGTGCGCATTGTGTTTTATATGAATTTGGTTTACATTAGGGGGTTTTAAAAATGCGCCATATGAAAAAACATTTATTTCTTTTGCTTGTTTTCTGCTGCTTTTCAGGAATGAATGCTCAGAAATCTGATAGTAAGGATTATTCCGAAGCTATCCAACTTATTGAAGTCTGGCTGGAAGCACAGAAGGATTATGAAAAGATTCCGGCAATCATGGCGATCGCAGTTGAAGATCAGGAGGTGATCTGGGAAGGAGCATTCGGGCTGGCAAATTTGGAAAAAGAGGTAAATGCCGAACCGACTACCCTGTGTAGCATTTGTTCTATTTCAAAGCTGTTTACATCGGTTGCTATTATGAAGCTTTATGATGAAGGAAAACTTCGGCTGGATGATGAAATAAGTGATTTACTTCCCTGGTTTGATCTAAAACAGCAATTTCCGGATAGTGGTCCAATTACCGTAAGAAGTCTTCTTACACATTCTTCAGGATTGCCCAGAGAGGCTAATTTTCCATACTGGACCGGTCCTGATTTTCCTTTTCCCGAAAGTGAGGCTATTAAAAAGGAATTAAATAAACAGGAGACTCTTTACCAGTCTTCTACTTATTTCCAGTACAGTAATCTCGGACTCACTTTGCTTGGTGATGTGGTCGAGGAAATTAGTGGTATGCCATACGATGATTATGTGGAGCAGAATATATTGAAGCCGCTGGGGCTCAGTAATACTCTCACTGAATTACCTGAGAAATTGTACGGAAGCAAGCTTGCCATTGGATACAGCCCGCTTTCCAGAGATTTACAGCGGGAAAAGATCAATTTTTTCCAGGCAAAAGGGATTAAAGCTGCAGCAGGTTTTTCTTCGAATGTTCAGGATCTTGGAAAATTTGCTTCCTGGCAATTACGTTTGCTCGATACTACAACTACTGAGATTCTTAAGCCTTCTACTTTAAGAAATATGCATAATGTGCATTGGATAGATCCAGATTGGGAAACAAGCTGGGGACTCGGATTTTCGGTTTATAAAGGGTCTGATGGTACAAAGTGGATTAGCCATGGAGGAAGTTGTCCGGGTTACAGATCAACTCTTCAAATCAATCCAAAAAGTAAAAGAGCCTATTCGGTAATGATCAATGCCAATGGTACAAATCCCGGTAAGTATGTACAGGGGATTCACGCTATTCTGGAGAAAATAGGCACAGCTAAAGATACATTGAATACGTCAAACCAGAAGAAAATCCATTTGCAGCAGTTTGAAGGCTATTATGACACGAAACCATGGTCCAGCGAAGTCTACATTGCTACATGGAAAGATCAATTGATAATGATGAGCCTGCCAACTTCTTCTCCTGTAAATGCGATGACTTTTTATAAGCACATAAAAGGCAATACTTTTAGAAGAATTAGGGATAACGATGAGCTGGGAGAGACTTTAGAGTTTGAAACAGGGGAGGATGGCGGAGTGGTAAGATTCAAAAGTCATGGCAACTATTCGCAAAAAATATCCAAATAGAATTTAGCAAAGTTCCTGTATACCGCCGGCATTGAATCGTGACAAACAAAAAAGAAGCTGTCTCATTAATTTGAGGCAGCTTTTTTGTTTTATGGCTGCA
>JACLAD010013121.1_pt1 | contig 96005 bp, 89 predicted proteins | sample 8027901 | NCBI WGS metagenome assembly JACLAD01 (sample SAMN15725071, study PRJNA655200) | protist metagenome | isolation source: fluorescence activated cell sorting (FACS) single amplified genomes of... | place: Spain: Blaines Bay Microbial Observatory, Mediterranean Sea | collected 2016-07-05 | reverse complement strand
AAACACTCATCTGTTGTAAGGAGATCTGGGCAAAACACCCAGGCAGACGACTACGCTTTAAGCATATTGGTGGTGGTGGTGGAAAGGGTCAACGGGTTATTCAAAGTGAAGCAGATATTGAAGCCGCCGTAAGGGCTGTCTTGATTGAAGCTCGAGTGACTGGTCCGGGTGACAACAAGACTTTCCTAATCGAGATGAACATTGAAGATACTCGCCACAACGAAGTCCAGTTACTTGGTAATGGCCAGTGGTGCATAGAGTTGGGCGGTCGTGACTGTTCTCTACAGATGCACGAACAAAAATTAGTTGAACTTTCACTCACTGAAGAGCTGCTTGAGCAAACGATTGCTGAATATCTTGAGGTTGGCAAAAATCGTCAAGCAGAAGTACTTCAGCAAGACCTAGTCGTACTACGTGAGATGTGTAAGCAAGCTCAGGACTTCGGAACGGCTCTAGGGCTGGATAACGTATCCACCTTTGAGTGCATTGTTGAAGGAGACCAACACTACTTCATGGAGGTAAACACTAGAATTCAGGTCGAACATCGAGTCACAGAGATGGCTTACAGGCTCGAATTTACTAACCCGGACAAACCTGGCGACAACTTCCTTGTAGATTCACTGGTTGCCGCAATGTTTCTGGTTGCCTGCTACGGACAAGTGCTTCCCAAACCACAACGGCGACTCCGAAATCTATCTGGAATGGAGGTTCGAATCAATGCAACCAACCAGGGATTACAACCTCATGCTGGGGGTATTTTACGCTCATGGTCGGCTCCAATTGAAGGGGAACTACGAGACGACCAGGGGATTGGATTACGGAATCCTGATACTGGTTTATTCCAACCTTATCATCTTGCTGGCGCCTACGATTCTAATGTGGCCCTGTCCGTCACATGGGGCAGGACACGTTTAGAAAATCTAGAGCAAATGGCTCGTGTTCTTAGAGAAATGGAAGTGCGCGGAACAGATCTACAACTCAACCTGTCATTTCATTATGGGATTCTGTATTGGATGTTGGGTGTGGATTCGATGGTAAAGCCAAACACCCGTTTTGTGGAGTCCTACCTTGCGCTCTGCGGCAAGCTGAGCTTGGGTGCGAAAGATATCGACTTGGAGTTCGCTTGGCAGCATTTGAGTGGATCATTCAAGGAGCTAGGCCCAGAGGCTCTTAGAGCTTTTGAAAGGAAAAAAACGCTGCTGCTAAGACCACTCAGGCGCTTGTTGGGTATGCCACATCTCCTCGCCGGATGGCTTGCCAAACGTCAAAAGCCTCGATGGCAAATTCAGGAGCAGCAGATTCAGTGGTGTCAGAATCCGATTCATGTGCTGCGTGAGCTTTATCGTTACCTGCATTGGGAGAAAAGAAGTGGACTACCTCCCAGTGAAATTATCTGGGAGGATGATCATCTGTTACTCGAAGAAGGACTCCAGTTTTATGCAGATTTGGAAAATCGCTTAGGTTACCCAGAATGGGAAGATTTGCGGAATATCCTCGAAAACAAGGCCCCTGTCGGATTTGACGAGGATCTCTGGTCAGACGTACAAGCAGCGCATGCTGGTTTTCAAGTCGGCTTGGTTCCCTTGCTGAGTATTCTCATCTCATTGGGCATTAGCAGCGGGTATTTTGATTGGAATTGCAATCAAGCACTGGTTCCAGTCATTCCAAAGGAGTTTCAGAATACTGAAAAGATCAAGCAATACTCCCAGGCACTGGCACCTCTTCCACCATCTCATAGCGATGAAGTACGAAGTTGGACAGGAGGAACCTTCTATGCTTGTGAAACACCCAGCAGTCCACCCTACGTGGAGGCTGGGCAACATGTGGAGCAAAATGATGTGCTTGGACTGTTAGAGGTGATGAAGATGTTTAATCCAATTAGGGCAGAATTTCCGGGAACGGTGAGGCAGGTATGTGTAGATTCTTCAGGAGGCACTCTGGTTTCAAGGGGACAACTGCTCTTCCAAATTGAGCCTGATCACCCAATTGTGGAAGAAGACGCCACCATGTTGGCAAAATATCGTCAGGAGGTCACACTCAAACTACTTACTCTTTGAAGATGAAAAAGCGATCAGGCTTTACCTTGCTGGAAGTAGCACTTTCACTTCCTTTGTTGCTGCTGGTGCTTTGGAACACAAACCGGATTGCTGAAGCCATCGCAAGCGGGATTCAGCAACAAAGAGAGGCCCGACACATCGCAAGCCAATTTGACAACTGGATGGTTTCAATGTTGCTTGCAGAACCTGACGATGATTTACGGCAAATCGGTTCTCATCAACGCGAATTGACTGATCCCATATTTTCTGACTGGCAACTGCACTGGCAGGTTGATTCCGGTTTGCCCTCAATGGCTTTGGGAAGCCTTCAGAAAGATGGAATAGAACAATTGAATTGGATCACTGCACTACCTTAGCGAGGTCAAATTCAATGTTTTTTCTATCTTTCCAGTCCGGCTTGACCCACTCCTCGAAGGTCTGATATCTATTGAAGAAGCAACACAGGTTGCTGCAGCGAAGCTGCATTTTTCAACTCTCAAACGGTTGACACTCATGCGAATCGCCATTTTGGCTGCAATCGGTATTGGTGCATTTTTGTTGGTATTCTTACCGGGATACTTCTTTCTTCTTCCCTCAGGCTCAGAAGTACCTGAAATGGTTGCTCCTACAGACGAGGAAAGCGAAAGCTGAGAGGAGACTGCTATCGATGCACGGATGAGTTGAACCTGTTTGGGAACACCGTGTTGGACACACGGATTGTATCAACGCCAGATCCTGAGGAGGTAGTATGTCTATCCATGTTAGTTTCAAAAACATGAAACATTCTGATGCAGTTAAAGAGCATGTTCATGAACTCTTTGATGACCTGTTGAAGATTACCGACAATAAATACCCCTTTCATGTGAATCTGACTCGTCAGAAAGACGAGAGCTATCATGTAGGTATTAACTGCAGCTACCAACAAAAGATGCTCGCCAGTAATTCCGATGATAAAAATCTCTACAAGGCTCTGGCGCGCGGAGTGGACTCCATGCGAACACAAATCATCCGCAAATCAGACAAACTGAAGGCTTCGTAGTGCTTCCAGCACCCAGTGATGCTGGGTGCTTTCTCCATTTCACCCGATCTCGCGTCAGCCATGCGCTCTTCATTGCTCCTCACATCTCTGTTTTTTCTCGGAGTAGCAGAAAGTTTTGCTGGCTGTGAGGGCACCATGATGGGTGCTACAAGCGAAGACCCCTTGCTTTCCTCTGTGGACTTAACCTTCTCTCCCGTTTACTCCTCTGCGACAACTTCTGGGACATCCAATTGCCCGAATTGGGACATTGCGCTGCAGGAACGCTTCGCCCGTTGGCAGTTTTTAGTCGCCAACCAAGCCACGCTCGAAGAAGAAGTTGCAATAGGCCATGGTCCACACTCAGAGGCGCTGGGAGCTTTGTATTATTGTTCTGAGGTCGGCCAACAGCAGTTTGGCAATTTCCTGAGATTGCATCAGGAGAGGATCGATTTCCACTTACACAATAATGGTCAAGTAGAGGCCTTGGTACCTGTACTGAGCCAATGGATTCAATCACATCCGAGTTTGCGCCATGAATGCAAGGTGGGCTAGTTTTTTTGTTACTGCCTGGCTTCTAAGTAGTGGTACTGCCTGGTCTTGTCACGAGGGTGGACCTATGGGATTTGCTGATGGGAAGCTTGATGCGTTCTCCGTAGACATTTCCTCTTCATCCACCTTTGCTTTTGCCAGTTCTTCAGGGACCATGGGTTGTGAAGATTGGACATTGGGTCAACGTTATGAGGAAGAGCAGTTTCTACAGGCAAATTGGGATCAATTGACCGAGGAAGCCGCGAACCGCAGTCAAGATCTGCACTGGATATCCCTTGCACAACTCGCAGGATGTAACCCCACAGAATCTAAACAATGGTCGATTCTAGCAAACCAACACTTTGCTACGCTGTTTGACAGTCCCACTTCCTCTGAAAAGGCGCGCAGAGATTTTCGTTACCAATTCAATCAACACCTGAGCGATGCTCAGTTGTCATGTCGTCTCGCCTCCTAATCTTCCTACTTCTCCTTCTATCTTTCCCAGCTGTTGGTTACTCATCCAAGGGACAACTGCGTATTCTGATCACAGGAGATACCAAAGGCATTCTTGCTTCAAAGTACGCTAGTCGCAATCAAGGTTGGCTTTATCTTGCTGATGCTCTGGCTCCCAAGCGCGGAGAAGTCCCAACTTTACGGCTTGATGCAGGGGACTTGTTAGGAGGATCAGATTTTAGTCACTTTTTAACGCATGAGCACTCTCCTCCCAGATTTCCACAACTGGAAATCTTGAATGCACTACAGTGGGACACCGTAGTCTTAGGAAATGCTGATTTGGCGTTGGGTGCTGACAAGTTGAAGGTCGCTCAGAAAATAGCCAATTTCCCGATGCTCGCTGGAAACGTGGTATCAAGAAGAGGCACCTGGCCCAAATTCCCAAGTTTCGAAATCATTGAAAAAGGAGGCTTTCGAATTGGGGTCTTTGGTTTGACGACACCTGCGGCTCCAATGTGGCATGAAAAATTAGCAAATGATTTAGCATTTCTTGACATTCTTGAAAGATCCAAAGAAATCACAAAAAATCTTACGTGAAAAACAGCAGGTCGATCTCATTATTGCGTTGTTGCACAGTGGCTCAAATAAAAAGTTCGGAGATCAAGAAAACCTATATGCTGGCCTCCCCAACGCCAATGTTGCGGGCTGGGTGGCCGATCATGTACCTGGCGTTGATCTAGTTGTATCGGGGCATGCTCACCAAACATTTCCTAGACGGTCGACCTCTCACCTCAATCGGTATCGAGCCCCCTTAGTGGCTCCAGGTGCTTTTGGGAATGGCTGGATTGAGGTGCATTGGTCTCTGGAATTAAGACAGAAGCGTTGGCGTATTACGCAAAGCCACTATCAATACGTGGAGGCGCCTCAAGAAATTGCCGAGGACTGGCTATCATGGCTTCCTTGGCAAAAGCGGGCAGACCAATTTATGACAACGGAATTGCCCGTTCGCTGGCTGAAGGAACCATCCAAAACAGCTTGGTCAAATTGCATAGACGAACTGATCAAATCGGCGCTTCCAGAACCAAAAAGAGCCCTGCTGCCAAGTTGGCAATATGAACCACCACTCTTTCCAAATACTGGAGAACTTTAGAAACGTAGCCACTTACATCGATGGTGGCCCTATCGAAATCACTTACAGTTAGCCTCCTTATATGGATCTCAATTAGACATTTTGATAGACCAAAAAAAGTGGTCACTGATTGGTAAGCCAGTGATGGGTACTACAAACCAAGATGTCTGGATGCTGAATTACCATCTTCAAGGTAACGAGGGAGTCTTTCGTGCCCTGATTGATCATGATCAGATAGGGCAATTAGACTCTATCTCCTGGCCAGAAAGATTATTCCAATTCTTGAGGACTGCCAGGATACTCCCTGCTGAGTGTGATTTTTTGAACATCATTCCATGAAAAATGTCCTCCCAGATTTTGCGAAATCCTGGCTAAATCAGTTCCCACCAAGAATTTTATTTCCTCATCAAGTTAATGGTTTTTCACTATTTTGGGTCATTCTGAGGCAGGTACAAACCTATCAGGCTTTGATCGCAGCTCCTACACGACAACATGTTGCAGAAGCTCTTTTTGAAGATCCAGAGAAAGGTATCCCGGTAAACTGGCCTTGGACCAAAGGCCCAAAAGAATATCGGGATAGCCTCAGTATTATTCGGCTGTTACAGGGGGATTTTGTTCCCAATTGTAAAGAAATCCTGATTCTTGGTGGACAGCACGTCACAACAGGGAAACTACTGCATTCAAAAAAGCTCGCAGAAATTCAATCCAGTCGATCAGGATTCCATAGGGATTGGGTCTGGTCTTGGCCAAGATGGCTTTGTATTCCTGATGTGTCAGAATTTGTTTTGGAGATACCTGTCTTCAATTTCCAAACAGATGAATTATATCTTCTTCGATGCCTCTACCGGAACGAGATAACAAATCTCAAATACCTTGGCTGGAAGTTTCACGCACGCCGCTCCGGCAATGGCCAAGACATCCAAGCCCAGTGGAACTGTGAACCAGAATTAAGCCAGAAATTAGACGTTGAGGAGTGGTTGTTCAGCGAAGTTGGAAGTCAGGGGGAGGAATGGGATAAATCTAATGATGCGCAGAGGGAGGAAGACAGACGCCGTAGTTGGCTACAGCGTCTACGCTCATTCAAAACTCTGAATGTGCAATTCTCAAATGATCTGGATTGATAGAACTATCGTCATCAGACATGAATGGATCATCAAATTCGTTGTTCCACAATGCCGTTGATCGGGGATCCTGAAGGTGAGTAATGGATCCTCCTTTTGCCAAGAAATTTGCTAAGGCAGCGTCGATTTCTTCTTGTGTGATTGCGTTTTTCGATCGAGAAATGCTCATATTCCTTTCCATTCTTTAATAGCATTAAGTTTAGGTGAATCAGGCAAGATACTTTGCCTATTTGGAGCGCCGTGAACTCCGGCTTGAGCCAGTTCTTTGTGCACTTTTTTGGTTACTCGCGATTTTGGCCGCCAGCGACTTCTCTTCAGAAGTCGATTGAGCCAGTACGAATTCACTGGCTTGTTCAGTTGGTTTGTTGCTCTGTGGCTTGGATTCCTTGTTTGCCAAGATGGGACCTGCCGACTTCTGGGGATCCACAGCATCTGGGATAGCCGTTTCCGTCAGTGGAGCTTTGACTTCTGTCGAAACTGCTTCTTCCTTATCTTCCTCCACAGTTACTACAACCATAGGACGTGCCCAGACCTTCAGGGTATTTTTCTGAATGCTATCAAGATGTTCATTCAAAAAGTTTTGGGACAACTGCTGTGCTGTGTTTTCTACCTTTTGGCTTTGCTCCGCAGCTCGTTTGGTCATCACGACAGAATGATCAATTTGCTGAAGAACATTCTCACAGTAATTGCTGAAGTTTTGCTGCAGCGTATCCCATTGTTTTGTGGTCTTAGGTAATCTTAATTGAAACGTTTGATTGATAGACTTTCTGACCGCCAGTTGATTTGTCAGAATTTGCTGCCCAATGGTTTCAGTAGCATTTTGGAGGGAGATTTGCGTCCGACCAAGACTCTCATATCGAGAAATTCTTGATCTTTCAAGATTTTCAAAAGCCATCTGGAGAGTCTGTTTCTGCATGGAGAAGAAGGCTTCGACCCCTTCGGCAACCTTGTCAGCATAGTTGAATGGAGTGAGTATCATATTTTACCGAAAGTTCGGTTAGGGAATAACATTACTTAGAGTATTGAATGGCTAAGTATTTTATTGATAATCCCCACAATGAAGGCTCATCACTTCGTTGTCAAGAAATTTTGTGCACTGCACAAAATTTTTAGCAGTAATTTGTTATTTAAGTTGTAATACTTGTGTAGGTTGACTTACTGATTCAATTCCTCCCGCCATGTTTTTGCAGGATGGAAAGAAATCACTCGGCGGGCATCAATGCGGTGTTCCACTTTGCTCTTGGGATCCCTGCCAGGTCGGGCAACCTTGTCCTTCAGTTCAAAGAGCCCAAAGTTAGTGACCATCAGGTTGTCCCCAGACTCCAGGGTCTGGCGCATGATTTCCAACAGTTCATTAATTAAGTCCTCAGCTTCACCCTGAGAAATGCCCGTTTCTAAACGGACTCGACGTACAACATCAGCTTTGACCATCTAATTACCTACGGCATAAGGATACCGCCCCATTAGCGTTGGAGCAGGGGTGGTGGAGGGAAGTCACCTTCGTACATTACTTCCCCAGCAGCATTGAAGTATGAACCACGTGCAAAAACACCAGCTCGAAACTCTCCCTGGTAGAGCAGGCGTCCTTCGTGGTCAAACAACTTTCCAGCGCCTTCGAGACGCCCCTCAATGAAGTCCCCGTCATAGCGGACCTTGCCGTTCTTCCAAAACAGCCTTCCTTTCCCATGAGCACGATTGCCTTCGATGGGTCCCAAGTAATAGAGAAACCCATCTCGATAATAGCGCTCCTGTGCCGGTTTCAGGGATTCTCGAACGAAGATCTCCACCGGCTCAATAGCTGGCAAGCGAGGAAAGTCAGCCCAACAGTTCAACGGTATTATACTCACCAGCAGGCTTAAACTCACGCCTAGCCAACCCATGACAGGTTTTGGTTTGACCATAAGTCGTCAAAAGCTAGTAGAAAGCCGAAGAAAGTGCAACGCTTGTGTTTGAAGAAAATTCAATTCCACTCTGTCCAGAGCACACATGTCCAAACAACGACGAGGTTGACTAGGCTGAGAAAGACCGCAGCACTGCCCATGTCCTTCGCCTTTTTAGAGAGAAGATGGTGATCTTTCGAAATACGATCAACAACCGCCTCAACAGCAGAATTGATAATTTCAACGATCATCACCAGTAGCACACTCGCAATCAATAAAGCCGTACTGAGCACACTGATCGGCAGTATAATAGAGAGGGGAATCAGAAATGTGGCTAACCAGACTTCCTGTCGGAATGCTTCTTCACCAGTGTAGCAAGCGCGTAACCCCTCCAAGGAAAAATGGAGAGCATTTTTAATTCTACGCCATCCAGTCTGGTGGGGAGGTGATGTGGGAGATTCCCCTTCCATTGAATCAATCATGAACGAGGGGATGAGGGAAATAGAAGATAGTTAGTTGCTACTGAGAAGTTTAGACCTTGATACTGACATTGCCTTTGCTGTTACTCGCATCACCCAAGCCGGCTAAACCTCCAAAGTCCTTGATCATTTCCAAGGCCCCAAACATCAGAGTTTCAGAACCAAAGTCTTGCATTTGCTCTGCAAAACTACGTTGGGCACTATCTTTAGACTCCATGTACTCAGCAAATTTTGGATTTTTCAGAAGCGCAAATGCCTCTAATTGCTGCTGTTCATCCTGCATCCGTTCTGCCAATTCTTCACCAAGCTCCCGAATGTTCTCTGTCTCAAGACGTTTGAATTCTGGTAATTCTTGGATTTCCCTCAGAGCCTGCTCATTTAGGGTGTTCAGGCGAAGTTGGAGGGTCTCCGCAAATTGCTCTGCAGCTTTATCCGTAAGCTGTTGTTTCTGGGCAACCTTCTCGAAACTGGACACTACCATTACATAGGAGCGGCGAAGGGTGATTGATTGATTATGGTCTTCTGGCCCTCGAACATTGTTGTAGCGCGTATCTGGTTGGTGAACAGGCTGAGCCGCTTGTGGAATCGGGAAGGGCAACTTGCTTTCTTCTGTTTTCTCAGCTTTTTTCTGATTTGCAGCCTGGGCTGGGGCGGGCGTATTGCCTACTTTCATTTCATTGCTCGTTCTAATGGGAAGGGACCAAAAGTATTCTTAAGTTCATACAAATTTTTGACCAATCAAGGCTCTAGTTCACTGTTGGCAAAACGCATTACACTACTCAGGGTTGTTGTTGGAAATAGCCAGAAGTCTGGTTCTTGCCCGGATGGTGGCACTACGTTTAGTTGATGATCCAAATGAAGCTGATGACTGAAAGAGAGTAAAATGCCTGAGGCAGGCAGTTGAAACATCGGCACTATATTCCCATCTGGATAAGGACCTGTGTTCGTTCCGAGTAGAGTAGCATTTGGCAATTGACGGCTTAGCCCCACCAAAAACTGACAACCTGGTCCACACTGGTCATTAGCAATCACGATCAACCGCTTGTTCCATTTTGGAGATTTCGGTTTGCCTTGAAACAGAAATTTCGTCTCCATCCATTTGGCGTTGATCGATTCTTCTTCAAAACGCTGTAACATCGATGCAAAAACACCTCGCTGCTGAGCTAAGGCATCTTGCAGCCACCCTGATTGCGAAAGCTGGCGTTCCTGCCACTCCATTTGGCGCAACAAGCCTGTGATCGTTGCGGGAGTTTGCTTTTCCCGGACGATGGAACTTTGCACATTATTTCGTAAAACATCACGAAGCCAGCGCTCAATAAAGGAAAAGCTGCCCTGAGCATTGTCACGGACATCGAGGATTAGCGTTCGGGCCGAACCCATTCTCTCAGGCAGCAAATAAAAATCTCTTACTGCCGTCTCCTCTTTACGTCCATCACGAAGCCAACGAACATAAAACACACGACCTTCATCTGCTTGAAACAGGGTTTGTCTTGGAGAGACCAACTCTTTGACAATACGTTGTAAGAGAAGCTCTCGAGTGACTTTTCGGTTCAACTCATCAACAAATTCACACCTGATTCGTTCTGTAAATTCAGATGCATAGATCCCCAGCATCACTCTTTCCTCACGAATTCGCTCTGGTAGGATTGGAAATAAACGCACACTTGGATGATTACATTCGTTCAGCCAGAGATTCGCCAGTCCAGGGAACTTTTGATCAGGAAGCACCCGAAAGCGATCTCCTTGTTTAGCGAGACGCAAGTCTGTGAACCGGGGTTCGACTAGTAGAATTCGAGTCTGATAGTGCCGCCGAGGTAGATGGAGATCTGCTCGGAAGACGGGATCCTCTGTGAACTGCAAAGCTTCCAAGAGTTTTTCCTGAAAGTGCTGGGTCAGCATTGGGCGAGGATTTTCCAGCAACTGTGATCTTAACTCTGAGAAGACTTGATCCCAATCATGGCCTGCCTGCTGAAGACGCTCATAGTGGACGTAGTTCTCTCGGATCAATTGCTTTGCTGCAACAAGATCATCGTGCACTTGGGCAGGTGTCAGGTATGCTGGAGAACGACTCCATTCAATGGACTGAGCCGATAGAGAATGAGTGCATGTGCTGATAAATAGCCATCCCAATAAAATTAGGCAAATTTTCCAGCTTGATTTGACCGTCATGCCCCGCATCTCCTTCACTTGGTACAGGCTGGTCGTGTTTTCTTCTAGTAACATTTTGGGTTTAGGAGAACTCATTCTTTTATTCTAGCTCATCCACTTTGTAGAGCAGGGGTTTTGTCAATGAGGCAAGAGAGATTTTTTGTGCCCGATTTTCATCGAAATTTTCTTCAGACAAATATCTTAAGAAACACCGCTCTAAATTTTTCCATTCCTTGTCAATGACAGCAAACCAAGCAGTGTCTCGATTCCTCCCCTTGACAATCAGAGCTTGTCTAAATGTTCCTTCGTAAGAAAAGCCCAATCTTTGCGCTGCCCCGCGAGAGTTGATGTTGAGAGCATTGCATTTCCATTCATACCGGCGATAGCCATTTTCAAAAGCCCATTTCATCATCAGGAACATGGCCTCTGTTGCTTCGGTAGTTTTCTGCAGTAAGGGGGAGAAATTTAGATGTCCAACTTTTATCGTTCCATCTTGGGGATTAATTCTCAGAAAACTAGCGACACCTACGGCTTTTCTCATGGTCTTGTTGATTATTGCAAAGAAAACAGGATCCGTCTCATCTTCCACCAAGCGAAGCCAATTCAAAAATTCTGGTTGGGTTGAAAACGGTCCATAGGGTAGATAAGTCCAATTGTTTCCTTGCGGATCAAGCTGATATGCTTCGTAAAGCTCCGCTGCAAACTTTTCAGCAGAGAGTGGCTGGATCATAACCCACTTCCCTTCCAACTCAATTCCACGAGGATGTGGAGGAATTACAAATCCGTCTACGATTTCACCCAACGGCAAGTTTGATGACACTTCTCCTCGCATAGAAAAACTGACGATTGTAGCTAGCAGAAAGACGAAAGGAATCTAAGGTGGACTACCTGACTTGCTAAACAAAATTCTTTGTGATGCCCTCTGGAACACAGTGAATGGATCTGGTAGCCTTTTCAGCAAAATTCTATGCGGTCGTGTTCATCGTTGATGAATGAGCTTTGAATGTTGATCAGAATCAGTGCTGTTCGAAAGGCCGGGTGTTTGGATCAGGAGACAGAAATTCAGGTAAGGGGTCGGTTGGCCTATTCACTTCAGGCAAGGGTTCTTGCTCACCTGAACAAGTAAGAATTACCGTTCGAGGACTATAAACTCCCAGAGTGACGAAGGTGAGTACGCCTTGACCGAGAGAAGTAAAGAAGTGAGATTCGTAAAGTCTGCCTTGGGCGCAATAATGATCAGCCTCAATTTGCCAATCGCCCACAAGTCCCCAGAACCAGAAATTTCTTTCTAGTCGGTGCTGCTTTGGAGAAGGACTTTCTGAGGGATATTGCAGACGCACATGACACCCCCCAAGTGCTAACAGTCCAATTAGAGTCAAGGCTACCCATTTCATAGTACTGAAACTCACTTCAAAGATTCCAAAATTGTGATTCATGCAGAACATTACCCCGGTAGAGCAATCTCCCACCAAAGGGTTGCTGCTGAAAGACCATCGGGGTGAACAGTCGGTCTCCCTCCCACATTGGCAGGGAAGTCAATTCTTTCTTAGAAATCCAGGCAAGGATGCCTTCCGGACAATCCTCTCGCAAGGCACCCTGAAAACTGTTCGAATAAAAGACAAAAACGTGCCATTCATCGCCAAAGGGAGAATCTCCTAGATCCGGGAAACTCAGCAACCCTTGAAGGTGCAGATCGGTTAGTTTCAGCCCAGTTTCTTCAATCACTTCTCGACGGGCAGCTTCATGCGGTGGTTCATTGGCTTCAATTTTTCCACCAGGAGCCAACCAAAAACCTTGATGTTCATCTCGTTTCTGGCGATGAATCATCAAAATCTGCTCATCTTTTTCGATATAAACTAATACTCCTAAACGCATCATCACACCAAATGGAAAAAAAACTCAGACTCAGTAATGAAGATATTCAAGCCTTGCTCAAGGGAGTCCCTGTTGGCAGCAATAAAGAAATGCAAATTGCCGACGACATCGTCCCATTCGACCTAGCTCGTAAAAACCGCATCATACGTGGTCATCTCCCTGGATTGGATAACGTTCATGATCGCTTTGCCCGTTCTTTACAGCAAACCCTCTCCAATCACCTGCGACGCAGTTTTCGGATCGTGCGACGCACCACGGAATTAGTGAACTACAAAGACTATATTGAAGGTATTAGCTATCCCACATCATTGAGCCTTTTTCACTTACCACCCTTACGTGGAACCGCTTTACTTGGGATGGAGCAGCGCCTGATCCATTGTTTCATTGACCTGATGTTCGGAGGAGATGGACGCCTCCAGGTACGGGATGTAGAAAGGGAATTTACCCGTATTGAATCTCAGGTTGTCGCCAAGATCGTCCACAGTGCCCTGATAGATCTGCGTAACGCCTGGCAAACTATTGTCCCTCTGAAGATGCGTTTTGATCGAATGGAAACCAATGCTCGCTTGGCCCAAGCTGCGAGTGATGAAGAGATCGTTGTTTACACTACTTTTGACGTGGAATTGCATCGCCTACCGATGACGATGACCATTTGCCTGCCCTACAACATGCTTGATCCAATTCGGAATCGTTTGGACGGTGGTGCGGTCAATGCTGATACTGAACCAAGTCCGGTCAATCGCGCTCGCTTGGAGGCCCACTTGCGAGGATCTAAGGTAGAAGTTCGGGTGCCTTTGGGGAATGCTCAGGTTTCACTACGGCGCTTCTTGAAGCTACGCGTTGGTGATCATGTGCAGTTGGAACAGTCCAAGGACGATGCTCTTGAGGGCTACGTGCAGAACGTCTTGAAGTTTCGAGGATTCCAGGGAGCGTATCGCGGACGCCGGGCGATCCGGATTCAAGAGTTCGTTGAGCCCAAACCTGGTTATCAGGATCTGTTCGATTTACCCTCGGAAGAAGGTCCTGTGAATTAGCTTGGTCTTAGAGGGAAGCTCAATTTTTGAAGTTGATCAATCGTTCCGAGGCTTGCGTCGATTCTCTACAAGTTTTACTCCCTGCTCACGGCTTTGATCCACTCGATGGCGCAAATCCTTGCCTGTCCGAAAGACAGGGAGCTTCTTTGGAGGAACACGCACAGATTCTCCCGTCCGCGGGTTGCGGCCTAGGTAGGCTTCGTAGTGCTTGACCGTGAATGAACCAAATCCTCGAATTTCAACCTTATCACCCTCGGACAAAGCCTCTTTGATGCTGTCAAAAAAGATGCGTACGACCTTGTCAGCCGTCTTGATTGGACAATCGGTTTTCTCAGTGAGTGTGTTGATCATCTGTGACTTGTTCATGTGTAGCGTCCCTCGAGAGTTTGAAGAGGAAGTTCAAATTTTTTGAATCTACAACCTAAGGCAATGATTTAAAATTGCAAGCATATGATTCAACAGATTATTTTCTTTGGATTCAAGCCAGTGAAAACAGTTTTCGCCAAAATCTTGCATAAGTTGCAGGTTATTTTTTTTGTAGACCCCCTTTGGGCTGATGCCCCATTGTTGATTCGATGAGCGAACCACTCTGGGACTTTATGCCCCCGCTCAGTAGTGATCTTCAGGATCGAGAGGTGTCTCAGCGCGGCAGTCGACTTTCAAACAAGCGAATTGCCCTGATTCTTTCCGGAAGTATTGCAGCCTACCGCAGTCCTGATTTAATCCGCGATCTACGTCGGGAAGGCGCAGAAGTTCAAGTCTTTGCAACAGCAGATGCCTTGCGCTACGTCGCTCGGGAAGCTCTTGAATGGACATCCCTCAACCCCGTGCTGACGGAATCTAGTCCAAACGCAGAGCATTTGAGTGACAACTCTCCCTTTTCTGCTTATCTCGTTGCTCCTGCCACCTACAACTTACTGAATAAGTTTGCCTGGGGCATTGCGGACGACCTGCCCACAGCGTTGCTTGCCTCTGCCCTAGGTCGTGCTGAGCGGGCAAAGACTCCAATTCTTGTTGTTCCCACCATGCACGGTTCTATGCATAACCAGATTCTGCAGGAATCCTTGCAGCGGTTACATGATTATGGAGTGACCGTAGTCCCACCTCGTCAGGAAAATGGTAAGAACAATTTGCCGGACAACGAATTTTTAGTGGGACATTTGATGCGCTCGCTTAGCGCAGGAACTCTCAAAGGCCAACAGTTGATGATCACTGGAGGACCAACCCCGGTGTGGGTAGATCATGTCCGCCTATTCACTAATCGTTTCACAGGTGCGTTAGCCATTGAAATTGCCAAGCAGGCATGGGTTGAAGGAGCTGCAATTCAATTGATCCTCGGACAAGGGAGCCTACCAGCACCAAGTTATTTGCCTCATCAGCGTGTGGTAGACTTCAGCAGCTACCGTCAAAAAGTGCTTTCCGGGTTGGATGATGGAGCAGTTCGCACAGCCATTTTCAGCGCAGCTGTTGCAGATTATCAACCTTCTCAGGTGTATCCTGGCAAGCTACCCAGTGGCCAGCAGCTCACGCTCTCCTTTGAACAAACCCCCAAGGTGATACGTGAGGTACGAGCTACTCACCCCAAGCTCAACATGGTGACCTTCAAATACGAAGAAAATCGTACCCATCGAGAATTGATGGCGATCGCCCGAGAACGCTCAAAGGAATATCAATTGGTCGTGGCCAACCGTGGAGAGGAATTTATCGAATATGGAGATCAGGTAGCGTGGCTGGTAGAGAACAATAAGCCGGAAGAGCAGGTGATCAGTAAGCCAGCTATCGCTAAGGCAGTACTCGAACATGTAGCGAGTTGGCTGTGAATGTCAATCACCTCTCCACCATGCGTTTTTCGCAATGGCGCCCCATCGGGGTCTGCGACAATGCCCCTGATGGTGAGCGCAAAGCTCGGATGTTTGCACGGGATGATTTGGAGAAAATCCTTGCTCCAGGGATAGGCCGCAACAATTGGGAAAACTCCCTGGAACTAAGAAAGATTATCGAACGCTACGCCAAGGATGTGGCGAAACTTTCCCCTAAAGCAAAGTTGCTCAAACGTCCAAAGGTTGCTGAAATCAGGTTGGTTGGAATGGAGTTGCGCTTTGCTCCTACACCAGGTCTTAACAAGGAATCCATCGAAGGGCAGGTACAGCTTTTCGAGGTGTCCTTTGAGGAAGGGGGCCCTCCTCCTCCAATGAAATGGCATGTGGGTTGGATTGCAGTGATTGGAGCGTTGTTGATAATTCTCTCTGGAATGCTAATCGCGATTCCCCTGCTGCAGGAGGATGAGAATAGATCAACGGCTGCGCAGGATGTTTTATGTGGAACAGGTCGGGCTTCGATGACCTATCAGTCTCATCTGCAGCAAATGCTGCGGGAACTCGAACTTTATGCCCGCTCCACGCCCACAGGACGCAACATGAGCTACAGTCGCAGCGCCTGTGAGGATCCATCTGGCAATGTGCCGAAGGATGAAGCATCCTTGCTCAGATGTGTGCTGCAGCTACAACGCACTGATAGTGCTTTTCTCCAAACCCGCACTAGCGAACGCGCTCAATTCTGTGTCAGCCAGATCTGTGCGAATAGACTGCCTGAACACCAGGCTTTTTGTCGGCAGTTCTAAGGCAAGTTCTGCTGATATCAACTGGGAGGAACTGCTAGTTCTTCCCGTTTGCGTTGATAGAACCGTAACTGGAAGCGCAACTCTCCAATAAATCCCCGCAAGCCATCAGACAATAACCGATCGTAGTTAGCCTCTTCCTGAAGAAAATTGAGCAGTTCCTCAATCAAATTTTCTTGGTCCGTGGTCTCAACAATCAGTTGACGGTCCAGAACGGATAACAAGTCCCGAAGCTCCCGATCCACCTTACGGAAGAGACTTAGGATGTACTCATGGAACTCCCGTTGACTGCGAACCTCAAAACGGAATTCCTCCGATCGAGTCACGTTCGGCCCCTGGAAAGTATCGCTGTCACTGACCTCAATCCAAGCCGTCACATTATCTCCGGCTCTTAAGGGTGTTGCCGAGAGTTCCCAGAGATAGCTTTCCTGGTAGCTCTTGAAGTCTCCTTCAAAAGACTGAATGATCTCACGCTCAATGCTTCCTGTGGCTTCGTTGCGATATCTCAACAGAATCTGGCGGAGTCCGTAGTCGTCCTTGGCTTCCAACTCCACCTGCAGTTGGGATAAGTCAAAGATGTACTTATCAGGAGGCCAAAGGACCATCACCGTGGGACTCAGATCTGGAATCACCTCCACTGCAACACTCTGTTGACGCCACTCGAGAAAGAGAGTCCCAGTTTTCAGTGGTGTCAACGCCGAGCGCCAGCGCTGTTGTTGAGGAACCCACTGCAAGGGTTGGGGTTCATCCTGAATTGGTCGATAGGCACTTTGGTCGCCATCCGGTAATCCTTGCTCCAGAAAGATTTCCAACCGGCTTCCAGCAGGAATTTGCAGCTCGTTGGGAAGTGTGGAAAAGACTTCGGAATCACGTTTGAGATACGCTGGATAGAGAATACGGTAGGAGTGGGGAATTTGTAATGCCTCCGCTGCAGTTGGGCCTTGGTTGACCAAATACTGGGGCAGCCACCAACCGCCAATCCAAACAACAACCTGCAGAGACACCGTAACCCCGACAAGCGTACGCCAAGGTGGCAGTAGTCGATGGGTCTCCTCACCTTCTAAGCGCTCAAGCAACTGCTTCTCAAAGCGTTCAAGAAAAATATTGGTAGTTTGTGAAGCCGGTGGATTCTCTCTGAATTGTAAACTGCTGTGCAATGCTTCTGCGAAGGCAGGGTCTTGCCGATAGAGCTTTTGCAGACAATACTCTGGTCGATGTAGCAACCAACTGCCAATCAGACACACGGCAAGGATCGCAAACGAGCCGAGAAGAAAATTTAGAAAGGGAAGTGGGGTACTTTGGAGCAGCAGAAAGGCAAGCAATAGACACGCTGCTCCGGCACAACTGCGACCAGCAAACTGTAGCCGCAGATTCCGGCAATATTGATCAAACCAACGTTGGGAAGGGGATGCTTCAGCAGCAGGCATGAACTAGTTGATTAGGTTACCCCGCTCCAGTAGTTCCGCCAAGTCATCCAGCATGTGTGCAAAGACATGGGTTGCGTAGTCGATCTTTGTTTCCTTGTCCAGGAAATTGGCTTCCAGAGAGTTAGCTAAGTCCAGAATTGCCTGGGAGACCTGCAATTCGAAGCGCTCACTGTTTTCAAAGCCGACTAGCGTTTGGAACTGTTCCAAGCTCAGGGCTTCGGTGGTTTCGCTCATTAAAAACTCCATTTGAATCGGAACACGATCAACTGTGATTGACAAGCCGACAAGTCCGGTACGACGCTACACCCCAGCGAAAGGTGTTGAACTTGCTTCGGCTGAAAGCAATAAACTCAGTAAGATCATCGGCAGCGATTCCAAAGACTTTAGGAAAAAATGCAGAAACTAATAATATGCGTCAGCTTGATGCTTTGGCTAAGCACCTTACCCAGCCTAGCTCAGCAATTCCCGACAGATGGAATTTACCTCGAACACTATGACCGCAAGGAGTGCCTGGCACGTGTCGAAGCCCAAATTGAAAAAATGAAAAAGGCGATGCTGACCATGCCCAGCGGCCAGCACGATCAGTTTCTGAACAGTCACAGTCGAGATCGTTATCGTACAGGCTTACCCATCACCCCCAATCAGCGCCAGCGAGTGTATGCGCCAAAGCCTCCCAGCCAGCCCAATTCTGCTGAAAACACCCTCCGTATGATGGCTCGTTTTGATGCAATGCGTCGCAGTTGTCGCTAGTTGATCTTGCCTGGTGGACCTATCCCCTTCTGCTGCTGGTCGGCTCCATCGCAGGCTTTACGAATGTCATGGCCGGTGGTGGATCAACGCTTAGTGTTCCCACTCTTCTCTTCCTGGGTCTAGACGCCGCCACGGCCAACGGTACCAATCGTGTTGCCCTACTGATTGAGTGTGTTGCTGGAGTACGCGGCTTTCACGACCAACAACAATCCGCCTTCGCAGATAGTCTGCGCCTTAGCCTGCTCACTCTACCCGGGGCGTTGATCGGTGCCTGGTTTGCCGTCAGGATTGATGGCGAATGGTTTCGCATTATCCTCTCGCTGGTGATGGTGGGAGTGGTGCTTTCGCTGATCTTTCCGCTGAAACAACCAGATCCCAATGTGCCTTTGACCACCCAACGTCGCTTGCTCGGCAACTTGGGCATGGTTGGGATCGGCTTCTACGGTGGCTTCATCCAGATTGGGGTAGGATTTCTACTAATCGCCCTGCTCTTTCATGGATTTCGGGAGACCTTGGTGAGGGCAAACATGCACAAGGCCTTCATCGTCATGATCTACACGATCCCAGCCCTACTGGTGTTTGTCTGGAATGAGAATGTCGATTGGGGACTGGGTCTTGCCCTTGGGGCTGGCAATGCAGTGGGTGCCTACGTTGGAGCCAATCTTTCGGTCAAGAAAGGTGAGGCAATTGTGCGCAAGGTACTGTTTGTTGCTGTTATTGTAATTGTTCTCAAACTGCTGGATTTCTTCTGAAAAGAAATTAAGAAAACACGACAATTTCTCAAATTTGACGCTCGTCAATTCCTCTCTCCACTTTTTCTTACATCTTCTCTAGTCAGCAGGAGTACCTTCCTAAAAAGTGAACTCACAACAATGCAATCTCCTAAAGAGGTCTCATGAAACCCACAACCCTTGTTCCTGTAGACAACACTCCCGTCAGCAAGGAGGTGATAAGTTTTGCAGATAATCATGGCATCTCACTCACACACTCTGGCGGGCAGGCTATTTCTGGGCAGCAACACGGACATGGCCCTGCATCAAGGTTCGACCACCATCTTTGTCTATAAGCAAACTCAACGAGATCCTTAACAGGTTGTTGTTCCGTTGGATCTCAGCTCGATCTCAAAATCACTGCTCCGTAAGACAGACGAGCTTGCTCTCGCGCCCCAGGGCGAAATTGCACCTCCTGCACATGTGGGACTATCCGGAAATTCATGTTGTCGGGGGTGGAGCTTTCTACGGAGTGGCGATTGATGGTGATTTCCTGCAGGATCGACGCAAACAGCTGTTGGAACATGGACGCAAGAGCCTTGAAGAACTGGTAGCCCAAGTTGAACTGAAGTCTCCCTATCAACTGCATCTCGATTTTGGGACACCCTACCCGCAAGCGCTTCAACTCGCTGAGCGAGTCAACGCTGGACTAATGGTGATTGGTGCGCATGATCACACCGCATTGGGGCGACTGCTGATGGGTAGCAACACGGGCTATCTCGTTCGCAATTACGAAGGCTCGCTCTAAGTCCACCAGGAACCCCAGGGCTAGTTACTGCTTTGAACGAGAACGGGCAGTCTCTAAAAACTCCCTCACCCACCACTTGCGTGGTCCCCCCTCTCTCCCACTGGGCGAGGATTTTAGCCATTGATTTCATTTGAAAATTTGATCGTTTTGGTGAGAAGCAACCGGCTTGTTCAGCCATCAATCCAAGCTTAAAGCCTCCAGGCCCTCCCAGCACACCGGAACTTCGTAGTGCTGAATCGTCTGATCTTTCGTAATCAGAGTCATTTGATGCAGGAGAGCTTGGGCAATCATCAAGCGGTCAAAAGGATCTTTGTGATGTGGAGGTAAGGCTACGGAGTGTAGCATTTCAGGGATCGTTGGAGAAAGGCATCGAATCCCAGCGGCATGCTGAAGCTCCTCGCTCCAGTTCTGCACGTTGAAATCAGCGAGTCGGCCAGACCTGATGAGGAGAGCAATTTCCCAGAAGACAACCGTTGAGATGTGGAGTCGGCCCTGCTGAGCTAAACGATCCAACTTCTCTAGCTGAATTTTTGAGAGAACTTGCTGATTGCTCCAGAATAGCAGTGCGTGTGTGTCCAGCAGAAAAGCCATTGGGAGGTGTCAGTCGTACTTTTGCCAGAGATCGTCAGCCAGGGGCTGCAGCAGTTCCTCAGGATCGACCAGGAGCTTAGGCTGATCCGTAAGACTTTTGCGCCAGTCCCGGGGAGTAGGCCCGACCAGTCGGGCAACTTCCTGCTGGTTGCGTTGAATCACAATGGTTTCACCAGTTGCAACTTGATCCAGGTATTGAAAGAGGTGTTGGCGGAAGTGAGAGACAGAGACAGTGAGCATGGCAGTTTTTGTACAAGATAAAAATAGATGTACAACACTAAGTAAATGGCTGCTTCATGTCAAGTGTGGAACTGCCGCTTTTCGAGTAAAGAGGCGGGAAGAAAGTGGCTGAATAGCAGGCGAAAGAAAGTTTAGGCAGAAACGGGAGTTTCTGATTCGGTGGTAAAAGCAGGAAGGTGTTCTCGAAGTTCCGCCTGTCGCTCGCGTCTCAACAGACGCAAATCGTACTCCATCCGCAGTTGGAGCCAGAGCACAAAGGAATTAGCATGTGCATGGAGGCAGGATTTGAGGGAAAGAAGCCAATACATTCTTTGCTTACTCCCTGAGGGAATATGCGGATAAACAAAAAAAGCCCTGAATCCCACAAGGAGATCCAGGGCTTGAAAGGTTGTTAGATTTATTCAGAACGTCAGCAGTTATGAAGAGAGGACAAGATCAAGGGAGCAATATCTTCACTTTTACCAACCAGCCTTGCTACCCCAGCAAGTATATGAGCCATTACTCAATCCAGCGCAACTCCAATCTTCTCCAGCAAAGATTGACTGTGGATCAGTCAGTGTAGGTACAGTAGTCTGTCCAGCTGAGTTATTACCAGTACAAGTTACAGCGCCACTCTCTAGGTAGCAGATATGATACCTACCAGCAGCGACATCTGTAGCAACACCACTATTCAATACAAAGTGATCCGTATATACAGTGCCGTTGTATTCACCCCATACAGCAATACTACCATTGTCAATCAATGCGGCAGTAAATAATGACTCAGCACCAATACTCACTTTGGAAATTGTTGATCCAATCAATTCACCAATTGTGTCTGGTGACTTCTTTGACTTAGTACCAGTTCTGTTTACACTATCCCAAAGTGTTTCTGCCATCTGTCCTTCTTCATTACTACCCCAGCATTCCATAGCACCAGCTGCGGTTAAAGCACAAGAGTGTTTTGCGCCTGACTCAATGCTGACAAATGTAGTTGAGGTATTGGAAGCCTCAGGAGTCACATAGGTATTGTTGTTACCTGTGCCAAGTCTACCTTTAACATTACTTCCCCAGCAGTATGGCTTGCCACTACCATTCAAAGCACAAACAAAGTCTTTGCCAACTGATACATCTAAAGCTGATGTGAGTGTATCTACAGTGACATATGATGTAGTGTTAGTGGTATTAGCAGCATCACCTAAGCCACCACCCTGATAGCCTTTACACTGAACACCTGTTGCTGTAGCAACACACTGGCTGTCAAAGCCATATGACATATCAATCACTCCTGCTATAGTATGCTCAACTGGTGTAGAAGCAGATGAATACTTCATTCTCCAATCACCAAAGCCATTCACACCTGAATGAACAATATAGCCAAGCTCTGAGCCGTTACCAGCAATGGATACTGGAGTTGTAGCAGATGGCAATGAGCTTGGTGTTGGACACGATGATGTAGCAGCATTTAATGTCAAATCATTATTCACTCTATACAGCAGAAACTTTCTAGCACCACCTGAGTTGACAGTATTATTACTAAACTGGGTGCTGCTAGGCGAGGTTGGATTGCCAAGGTAATAATTCATAGCCCGATCCTGTCGTGTAACACTCGCTACATATACAAAACAACTTGTAGGATCAACATAAGCATCTTGCTTCATCTGCGAGCCAATGCTTGCTTTCATTGTCTCCCTAACCAAACTGTTACTGTACTTTACAAACTTTCCGGAGCCGCCTGACGAACTGCTACTGCCTATAGCATAGATGGATTCACCATTTGTAGCTAAGGTTTGCTCGTCATCAAGACTGTTAATACTATCATCAGTTCCACTAATAAAGGTGCCTTCTGAGTTGAACTTCAACAAGTTGCCTACAGAAGTATTCACTGAAAGGAATATATTGCCTACAGCATCAGCTACAGCAGTTCCAGTATGTCGTTCATGTGATGACTGATTAGCTGAAATTGGAGTTAGGGGAAGAACACTACCATCTGCGTATGATATATCCAATGTGCGATTCTTGAAGATGACACTACCATCTGAAGCCCATTTGGAGCCCATCAAATAATCCTGTGAGTTCTTATTCACAAACTGGAACCAAAAGAATGAATCATCTGGTAATACTACAACCATAGGCTTACTGGCAAACTCACCAAGTGTCTCACCTGTTGTATCAGCAACTCTGTCGTATGTAGTAGTAAGATTACCATTTGTATCGTACTTGGCATATCCTGACACACCACCTGAGCCCCAAGCGACATATGAAGCACCTGTTGAATCTACAACCATTTCAGCCAACATACCATTCAGTACACTATTTGAAAAATGCGCACTTGAGTTAGACATTGTTGTATTCCACTGAGCATTAGTAAATGGATTAATCAACTTTTTCCAAATATATGAACCATCAGCTGGATTGATTTTAGCCAAGATATAAGCATACCAGCCAGTAGAAGTTAAATCGCTTGGAACGGAGCTACTATAAACTCTCATCAATGCCATCAAATTTCCGTCAGGAGCAAAAGTTAATTCCATTGCTCTACCAGCGGGGTAGTTGCTACCATCAGTTAATATAACTTCATACTGTAACTCAGATACTTCGTTATACTTGAATAAATGATGATGATCATATGATGTAGCCAAGACATATGCCTCACCTGTTTGTGAACCAGCTACCTGAACTTCTTGGAGCATATCATTTCCATCATACACGATAGTTTCCCAAGCTGGCTCTACAGGAACAGCATTCTCTCTATCAATAACACCAACACCGCCGCCACCTTCTGGCACAACAGCATATCTATATGTAGTTCCTCCATAAGTAGGAAAGCCTGAGTCAGTGTAAGTTGTATCAGAGCCACCTAATGTAGCTACCAATGTACCAGCAGTTTCTGGATTACCACTTGAGCCTGTCATTCTGTAAATCTTGATGCTGGTTACACCATTAGTATCACTCCAATTAAGTGTAACTTTACCTGGTGCAGACACATCTGCTGCCGCTAGTTGTACTGTTCTTGGAACTGGCTGTTCCTCAACGACATTGGAATACGTAGATTCACCACCTGAGTTGTATGCTACAAGCACAATTGAAGCCAGTTGGTTAATAGATACTGTAGTGATGTTCTTTGACGTATCACCAGCATTTACAGAAATAGTATTAGTTGGGCTTGCTAGGATATTACTCAAGCTATGAGAGCCAATCCTGTAAATCAGTCTATAGCCATCGTGCCCTGCGGAAGCAGTCCATTGTGTTTTAATACCACCACCTGATGACTTAGGTGTAGCTACCAATGTACCTGGAGCTTGTGGCAGCACCTCAGTGGATACTTCAATACTATTTACAGCACCAACTTCATTACGTGGAGTTACCATATAGTGCCAAGTGTCCCCAGCAGTCAATCCTGTATGGACATATGATGTGCCAGTGCCAGCATTTACAGCAGTGTCACTTGTAGTAACTGGTGTAGCGGTGCTCATATACACAATATAATCGTCAGCACCGTTGACAGCAGTCCAAGTAACTGTATTGGATGTATCTGTTGTTGGGCTCACAGTGGGCGATGTAGCAACTGTACGGGGCTGGCTAGTAGCTGTGGCTGATGCTGGCGAAATGCCTGAGTCATTTACAGCCGTTACCGTGTAATAATATTCTTTGTTGGGATCAAGCCCTGTGAAGGTATGAGTGGAGGATGTAGTCTCAATCTGATTCTGTGTGCCAACTGGCAATGTATCAGAATGATGTACAAAATAGTAATCAGCACCTGAAGCGGCATAAGAAATCGTAATGGATTCAGTTCCAGCAACTGGAGTCACATTTGGTTTGCTGGGTTTTGGTGGAGGCGCCGTGTATGGAGCTACATCACAGCCAATTGGACTGTTCTCACATGGATCGGGTGTCTCGAGCATGCAGCCGGTGGTGGTGAGCGCGGCGGTGATGATTGTGATGAGCCATTTCATGAGTGATCTCCGCTGTTGGTAACTAAGGTGACCCAATGGGTCGAAGTTGAACGGCATTTGTTCTTTATGTGACATTAATGTTATATTAATGTTTTTTCACTGTCAATAAAAAAGTATCATTTTATAGATAAAATTTCCAAACTACTGTTATAATTGAATATATTATTTTCAATAATTTGAAATTTTCTCAATTTTAATAAAAAATACTCTAAAGATGAAACGATTTTGATAGATCGATGGACTACAACTGAACTTCTGATTAATTTTGTAGAGTTGATTGAGAGAAAAATAGGGAAATCATTCACAAATACAAGTGCTGTTCACCAAATTCGGTAACAAATTGAGAAAAACTTTCAAAACACCCAAAGTGTAGCGGATTTGCGGAGGAGAGTCGGCCGCTTTTCAAAAGTAGACATTCGGCAACACGGACACCTCAGATATTCCAATCCTAAAGATGGAAGCGAGTTCTCCACACCGAACTTCGACGATCTTCTCTTTCTCGTCTCTAGTTTTTTCGGTTGAAGTCCATTGATTTTTTTTGAGTTGTACCGAGAGCTAGTCAATACCACACCTGAATCTATCATCAAAAATATAGATTTATGATATAATTGGTTATTTTGCCGGGCTGAACTTTCATTTGTGACAAATTTATTAAAAATAATAAAAATAATAAAAAAATTACTTGACCTTCTCCACAGGACTGCTTAAATTCTGAAACATATTTCAAGTTTGTTGCTCGATATGGCATATTTATTTTCAGCAATGTTTCAAAAATTCTAAAAACACCTCAGAAATCATTGCACCACATCCACTGGGAGGCCCCAATGTCTAGTAATCGCAAATGGATTTTATCAATCTTGATGGCTGCCGTAGTTGGCTGGACACAAGTCGGCTGTATGATGCCGGAGGAAGGCACGATCATTTATGACCAGGACTATCCCGAAATACCTAATGAAAATGTGGGAGGGAGTGGAAGTGGTGGAGATAGTGGTTCCAGTGGAGGAACTGGGAGTGGTGGTGGCAGCGGAACGGGTGACCCTGACCCAGAATCAAACGCTGGCTTCACCGTAGCGGAAACTGAGGGAGGGACTTCCGTCACCGAGAGCAGCGACAACGACACGATCAGCATAGTACTGGATGAAGAGCCGACTGCAGATGTGACCATCTCACTCGTCACTGTGCCTTCGGATCAGATCTCCTCCTCGCCCAGCAGCTTGACCTTTACTCCGGGCAACTGGGACGAGCCCCAGGTAGTCACCGTCAGCGCTATCGAAGATGGCGATCTCGATGGGGACGTTACCTCTACCTTGAGTGTACTGGTCAGTGGCTCAGAAGATCCCAACTATGCCAGTGGAATTGAAGCTCATGACATCAGCGTCACCACCATCGACAGTGGCACGATCATCCTGCCCCCTCCTCCAGCTAGTGGACCCGGGATCACCGTTACCCAAACCGATGGCAACACCGTTGTCGAAGAGAGCGGTGCCACAGATCTAGTTTATGTACAACTCAATGAAGAGCCCACCGGGGATGTGACCGTGGCCATTACTTCCCCCGATGGAGAGATCAACGCCAGTCCTGACACGGTAACTTTCACTCCAACCAACTGGGATCAACCCCAGTACGTGACGATCAGTGCCGTCGAGGATGGCGTTGCTGACAATGACCAGGGTACTAACTTCACTGTGGCCGTCAGTGATTCAAATGATCCCAACTACAGCAGTGAATTGGGAACCATTCGTGTGCCCGTCAGCGTGATCGACAGCGGCAATGTCTCTGGCATCGTCATCACCTCCAGTGGTGGCAACAACCAGCTCAACGAGGGTGAGAATAACGGGGACAGCTTCACTGTTGCCTTGAGTATGAAGCCCAGCGCTGAGGTCACGATCACCCTCAGTGATAACGACTCCAGCGAGATCAGCTACAACCCAACCACGCTCACTTTCACACCTGAGAATGACAACTGGAAAACGCCCCAGACTGTGGTACTGAGCGCTCCCGAAGACAACATCAAGGATGGCAACCAGACGTCGCTGCTGACCCTGACTTCCACTTCTGAAGACGCAGCCAGCAACGGCTTGAGCACCAGCACCGAAGTAGTCACCGTGGACAGCGCAATGGAGCCCGGAGTGACCATCACAGACGCCCCTCTGAGCCTGATGGAAAGTGGAGACAGTCAAACCTTGAGCATTGGACTCGACACTCGTCCAGCAGCAGGGACAGTCGTGACCATCACTCTGAGTGATAACGACTCCAGCGAGATCAGCTACGAACCAGCTGTGCTCACCTTTACCAGTGATAACTGGGGGCCCCAGAATGTTGAAATCAACGCTGTTGAAGATGGCATCAAGGATGGCAATCAGCAGGTCAGCCTGGACATCAGCGTCAGCTCTACTCCAGCCGGTAGCTACGGCAGCGCAATGGACACCAGCCTAACAATTACCACGCAGGACAGCGGCAAAACCCCTCCTGATAGTCCAACTGGATTTGTGGCCACCCCGACTACACCTTCGGGTAGTATCGACTTGAGCTGGACAGAACCATCCAACCCAGCCGCCGACAACTACACGATCTACTGGACCGATGATCCCAACACGCCGATTGATCCGAGTAAGCCGAGTACATACAGCGGCTCCCTCCTCGTCACAGCTCCTGCCACTACGGAGACAATCACTGGTCTGGATCCAGCCAATGATTATGACTTCACGATTATTGCCACCAATTCCCTGGGGGACAGCACACCGGCTGCAGAAGACGACGCCAGGCCAATTCCGGAGGCACCGACCGGACTGACAGCCTCTGCAGGTGCGGCCAGTGGTCAGGTAGATCTGGAGTGGAACCCCTCTCCGGGAGCAGACAGCTACACAATTTACTACAGCAACGACGGTGGGAACACCTTCACAGCAATCAGTCCGAATGTCACTGGCACTTCCTATCCACACACAGGACTCAACGATGGCACCGAATACACCTACTACGTCGTGGCCAACAACACTGGAGGGGCAAGCGAAAGCTCTGACACCATCAGCGCCACTCCTGGGGTGGAGCCACCCAGCGCTCCGTCCAATCTGACGGCTACCGCGAGTTCCGGTGAAGTCACCCTCAACTGGACAGCGGTCGATGGCGCCGAAGACTACACGATTTATGTAAGTACAAGCGGTAGCAACTACACAGCGATCAGCCCCAATGTCACCGGCACCTCATTTACCCATACCAATCTGACCAATGGGACAAACTACTCCTACTACGTCGTGGCCAACAACGCTGGGGGAGCAAGCGCCAACTCAAACGTGGTGAATGCTACACCAAAAGCGCCAACCGTGGATCCACCAGCAGCTGTTACAGGATTCAATGTGATCCGTGGAGTACAAGCTGAACAGCCAACTTATTTGATGATGTGGGACTCTCATCCAGATGTGGAGGAGAATTGTTGGATGTCTAGTTGTACGCCTGTTGATTATTATTACGTCTATGTCTCTGATGACATGGCAACTCCTATTGATCGCACTGATTCCAGCACTTGGGATTTTGAGATTGATCTGCAGGAGTCGGGAAGTGAGGATTTTTATACTAATACTGACTCAGACTTCCCGTGGGTGGAAGGCACTCAGTACCACTTCGCCATCTACTTCTATGATGTTTCAAGAGGAGAATACTCTCCAAAGGCAGTCCCTACTGATCCTGTGGTGGTTCCTGCCAGTTTAGCAAATCAGACAGTTGACAATGTGACTGTAATACAGGGTTTTATTACCAATGACAATCAGAGCATATTCTATTGGGATCCGGTTGGTAATAACGTCCCCAGAATTCGTTATAACGAACCTATACAAAGTGGTGAGAGAGTCATCTTTGACGGGCAAGTCTTTTATGATGAAGTTATCAATTTTTATGAAACTATGGGTTGGGGTGACCCCAGTGATTGTGTTTATTTAAGACTGATGAATGCAGACAATGTGACTGATGAGGGTGACCGTCTCGCTCAATCATCATGGGTTTCATTGACTGTCACTAACAATATTGCTCTTAATGAGAGTTACCTCAACCTCTCTGGCGGTAGCAGTAATTGTGGTAATACCTATGAAAACACTGATATTAGACATAACTTCGATCCAAATACGGTAGCGCAGAATTATGACTTGGCGTGGGAAATTTCTAGCTCAAACTCTGCTGGTAGAATTCTACACAATGGCACGTTGAATGGTGCTACTGACTATTCTGTAGAAGCTGGCGGAAACAGCTATACGAAGTCATATGTAGATACAAATCTTTCTGGCTATAGCTATAATTATAACAGTAGCAACTGGGACAGCAGCATTAGTGATGAGGCTTATGTAGAATTGCGTTTAAAACATGATTCCCTTGGGTATACTGGTGATTGGAATGACTCCAAAACATTTAATATAAAAAATATCAGTGCTGGGTTTTCAAAAGTAGCGATTCCGATTACTCCTCCCACCAATCTAGCTGGAACCACTCCTGCCAACACTCAGCAAGTCAACCTGACTTGGACTAAAAGTACAGATCCTCTTGTAGCGAATCATGTCATCTACTGGAAGAAGGCTTCTGGTAGTCCAATCGTGATTGATCCAGATGACAGCACCACCTATGACGGCAAGATCACGTTGGCAAGTACCGAGAATAGCTACACCCACAGCGGTTTAGATGGATCAACACAATACAACTATGTGATCCGAGCAGAAGCAAATGTTGGTGGAGTCTCTACATCTGAGCCTAGTGTCAACAGCTACGCCAAAACTACAAACAGTTTCGATGAAGGTGGTCCGATCAATCCAGATCCGGATGAGGATTTGCTGGTTTATTATCAGTTCAATGGTGATCTGACAGACACTGCTCAGTACCATGGTGACAATCGTTATGACCTCACAGCAGTCAGTGGAGCAAACATTGTTTTCGCAGACTCCCAATTCTCAAATAACACTGCAGCTTATTTTGATGCCAGCAACGGCTATGCTTACAACAATAGCTTGAATGACACCAATGAAGCTGACCTCTTCAGCAGTGGCGGGTTCACAATTAGTCTCTGGTTTTATGCCGATGAAGACATGAAGCAATTCAGTTCTCTGATGTCTTCTCGCTATGTTCCTGAAACTGGCAATGATGGTGGAATTCAAAGTTGGCAGTTAGATTCTAACAAAAACCAAGGGCTACGATGGCGTAGTCAAGCAGGAGAGGACAAAAGCACAAGAGTTCATACGTCAACAGGGAACACGTATCCAACCAATCAATGGAGCCATGCAACCTTTGTCAAGCAAGCGGATGGGACTTCTTTGGTTTACATGAATGGGGTGCTTGAGGTTACGAGTAGTGAGTCTCAGCCAACTCCCATGTATGCCTTAAAAATTGGAACCAATCGCAGGGAAGAGCACCCTTGGAAGGGGTATATTGATGAATTCAAGATTTACAAGAGAGCCTTGACGGCGGAGGAAGTCAACAATCTCTACATCAATGATACTCCAAGCACGGATGGGACTTCCTGGAATCAGGGTGTTGATTTTAATGGTTCCAGTGGGTATGCGAGAAATTCCAACAATTGGAACGGACAAAATCCCCTTCATAGATTAACTAGTATCACACCAAGTAATTCCGTTTCTAGTGGTCAAACAGCTGCCAGCGGGCAACCTTGGGCGGTTGCTGCGGTATTCAAACCTACAGATCTCAGTACTTCACGCACACTCTGGAGTCAGTCGAAAATGGAGAGTGATTCGCGACACAACGATAGCGTCAAAATTGAAATCGACACAAACGGCAGAATCTTTTTCAACTACGGTGATAACTACAATGCCCTCCAATGGAGATCTGCCAACAGCTTAATCACTGCAGGTAATTGGTATGGGCTATACGTTGATTTCAATGGTGGCTCTACAGGAGTCAGTTCCGGCGACATCAATCGATATTACAGTCGCTTCCAGTTCAAGTTAGTCAATCTATCCAATGGGTCAGTGACAGATATCACATCAGGTGGCAGTTGGTCTCATGTTAACTCTAGCTACGGTACCACCCAAGATGTAGGTGGCTATTTTTATGTTGGTTCCTACGTAACAAACACGGCCAACCGCTTCAAAGGGCAAATTGCTTCGACTGTGGTAACTACCCTGAGAACTGGCCAAAGTTTACCAGACGACACAGAAGTCGCCATGATAGTAGGAGATCCCATTAAGTGGATCACCACCTACAAAATTGGGAATCCATGGCGCAAACCAAATGAGAACGCTGATTACAGCAGTAATTTTGCGACGGGGTCAGCTACAGGTGAACAGGGTACCAAAATTTGGCTGATGGGTGATGGCACCAATGATAGTAGCTCCAACATTGCAAGCCAGGTCAACGGTTCAAGCTCAGATCAATATCTGCAGCTGAACTCGGCGAGTACGACATCTGTCAGCATTCCTAGCCTCTAGTGAAGTGTGAGTTTGGGTTCAGCTGAGTGGTCTGATGAAGGTGGATGAGGGGCTACTTCAAATGCTCAATTCCCTCACATTTTCAGTCCGCAAATCTCCCTCACCCACCGTTTTCAACGGTCCCCCCTCTCCCAAAACGGGCGAGGGTTTTCAGTGAATTGATTTCATTTGCAAAATTGATCTTTTTAGTGAGAAGCAACCAGTTGATTCTTTTCCTTCTCCCTCAGGGAGAAGGTGGCCAACAGGCCGGATGAGGGAATTCATCCAAATCTCTAATTTTACTAACTTTTTTATCATCTGATCCAATCCCTCACCCACCGTTTTCAACGGTCCCCCCTCTCCCAAAACGGGCGAGGGTTGTTCAGACCATAATGCCGTCTCAGAGCACCGTCAGGAGCACCAGCTTGCACTTCGAACCTTCAGTGAGGATGTAGTCGATGGTCTGCAGCTCGGTGGTGTCCGTCAGCCCGGCCTGTTCGAGTTCATTCAGGAGTTTGCCAAAGTTGCTCTTGAGCCAGAATTCATCGCGGACTGTGAAACAGATCACTCCGCCTTGCTTCGTGACACGAACCATTTCTCGCAGAGCTTCTGGCTGTACATGCCCGAGTGTAAAGGTCCCGATGCAGATCACTGCATCATAACTAGCAGTTTCATGAGTTAGGGGTTGATTCAGGTCCACCTGCTGAAGGGTCTGATAGCACTGCTTGCTCTGGGCTTCTGTTAGCATGGACTCTGAGTAGTCCACACCATCGAGTTGGAAATCTCCGGTCGTGGAGAGCAATTGCCCAACCAGCCCAGTTCCACAACCTGCGTCCAACACCCTGCCGGTTGCCAGATGCTTTCGTAATAACTCGACGCTGCGGGCGGGTGCTTGGTAACCCAACTCGGTCAGCAGGTCCTGGTCGTAGCTCTTGGCCCAGATCCCGTAGGCCTCCGAGATGTCCTCGAGGCTTTTTGCGTTGAGCACCTTGTCGTGGATTTCCGTGCGATTTCCCATTTAGCTTTCCTCTGTTTTGAGTTCATAAGCGATGTGATCCCGAGTTGGGATACTGGCTTACCTTAACATGAGGTCTGGCCCAAATGGCAAATCTGCGATTCGCGTGTTGCGGAGATCTTGGTGGGGGATTTGTTCCAATTGACTGATCTTTTGATCTTTATGAAACCAATCAAATCCCTCACCCACCACTTGCGTGGTCCCCCTTCTCCCAACTGGGCGAGGGTTTTCAGAACGCTTTGCTGACTCAACGATCTCTCACTGGGCGAGGGTTTTTTGTTATTTTTGGTATATTATATTTTCAAAAAGTACTATCTTTTATAGATTAAGTACTTATTTAGGGAAATTCCATGGAAAACCAGTTGACGGCTGCCGAACTGAAACGACGGGGGTTAGTTGCGATCGAAGAAGGGCTTCAACGAGGTCCACTACACTTGGTCAAGCACAACAAGCTGACAGCAGTGGTTCTGAGGGCAGCAGACTACGAGCAGTTACAGCGTAATCAACATCGGTCTCCCGAAGATGGCTTGACCGCTTTGCAATGGTTGCTGGCTACCGAGTCTAAAGGTTCCAGGAGTAAAGAACAGATTGATGCGGATCTTGCTACCGAGCGCAGTTGGTGATCGCTTTTTTGGACACCAGTGCGCTGATTTACTTGCTGGAGGGAGAGAGTGAATTGCGGGAGAAAGTCCAGCAGCGCCTCTTCCAACTCAGCCAATTGGAAGCAAATCCGGAGTTGGCCCTCAGTCGTCTGACCTGGCTGGAAGCACGAGTTGGGCCGATGAAGCACAAGAACTTGGACCTGCTGAAGAGCTATGATGCCTTCTTTGAACGTCCCGACTTACACTGGATAAAACTCAGCCAAAATGTTGTGGAGTTGGCAACTGCGATCCGCGTTCGGCATGGCTTGCGAACTCCGGATGCCCTACAAGCCGCAAGTTGTCTCCAACTAAGAGAAGAGCATCGTTTCCTCACAGGAGACACAGGCTTCCTGAAAGTCGCTGGACTACATGTTGAACACCTTGTCAGCTGAATAGGGATCTACCAATTGCCTCACATTTCCGTTCACAAAATCCCCTCACCCACCACTTGCGTGGTTCCCCCTCTCCCAAAACGGGCGAGGGTTTTTGAGCCGTTGATTTCATTTATAAATTTGATCTTTTTGGTGAGAAGTCCCCAGTTGGTTCTTTGCCTTTTCACTCAGGGAGAAGGTGGCCGCAGGCCGGATGAGGGGATTCCTCCAAAAAATTCTCCATCACGCTAAAAAAAGATTTGTCCGTAAAACTTGATTTGTCAGATCTTGCATTCATTTTGTCTGGAAATCTGATCTAATGTGACAAAATTATTAAATAATATTGAAGAAAGTACTTGTGAGTCAGTGAAAAAATGAGTAAGTAGGCATATATATTTCAAGCTTGTTAGCAAAACAACAGAATCCAGCCAAGCCATGGACGGCGTATCGGCCGATACAACCGAGTCCCACTTCAGCCTAAAAAAACCAAAATGCGCCACCGGTCACTCTCCTCTTTTATCCTGCTCTGCTGCCTGAGCCTGGCCCTGCTGGGCTGTGATCGGATTCCTGAAGAAGGCACGATTGTCTACGATGTCGACTTCCCTCGGGCCGACAGCGATGAGGCGCAAGGTGGAAGTGGCGGTGGCGGCGGAAGTTCCAACGGCTCCACTCCCTCCGGACTGAGCACCTCGGCTTCGGTGGAAGTCGTCACCATCAACGAAGGCGCTACTGATACGGAGACCTTTGTCCTCTCCGGTCCACCCAACGGTACCGTCACCATCACTTTCTCTTCTGGAGATACTTCCGAGGCTACGCTCTCACCGGCCTCGATGAGCTTTGACAACAGCACCTGGAATATCCCACAGACCCTCACCATTACAGCTCCGGAAGACTACAGCGTCGATGGTGATCAGACCACCCCCATCAGCTACACCATCGCCTCCACCGATCCGACCGACACCCTTCATGGGGCTGCTGGTAACTTCAATGTGGTCACCGCCGATAGCGGAGCGACCGCGGTCAACGTGGCCAACAGCAGCCCCAGTGTCACCGAGGGCACCACCAACAACAGCACCACCTTTCAGCTCTCCGGTCCACCCAACGGCACCGTCACCGTCACGCTCACCTCCAGCGACACCGGCGAAGCAACCGTCTCGCCAACCACGCTGACCTTTGACAACACCAACTACAATGTAGCGCAGCCAATCACCCTGACCGGAGTCGAGGACTATCTCGTCGATGGCAACCAGAGCAGCACGATCAGCTACACGCTGAGCTCCACCGATACCACCGAGCCTTTCCACAACGCCTTTGGCAGCTTCAGCGCCAGCATCATCGACAGCGGCAACCGGCTCTTTGTAGTCTCTGATGACTCCCCAACGGTCAACGAGGGCTATTCCAGCACCATCACCTTTGCCCTGGATTCAGCACCCAATGGAACGGTCACGGTAAACCTCAGCTCTGCTGATGACAATGAGACCACAGTCTCCCCCACCACGCTGACCTTCAACAGTGGCAACTACAATGCAGCCCAGACGATCACGCTCTATGGGCCTGAAGACTACATCATTGATGGCAACCAGCAGACTGTAGTCAACTTCGCGGTGACCTCCACCGATCCGACTGACGTGGTTCACAACGTCAACACCAGCATCACAGTGACCACTGTAGACAGTGGACTGGGCACGGCCTTCAGCCTCTCCAACAACAGCCCCAGCACCACCGAGGGCACCACGGACAACAGCACCACCTTTGTGCTGCTCTCCCCACCAAAGGGAACGGTGACGGTGACCTTCAGCTCTGCCGATGACAATGAGACGGTGGTCTCCCCGAATACGCTGACCTTCACCCCGGCCAATTGGAATGTGCCGCAGGCGCTGCCTTTGGTTGGAGTGGAGGACTTCATTGCCGATGGCAATCAGACCACGGCAATGAACGTCAGCTTCAGCTCGACCGATTCGACCGATGGGGTGCATGGAGAGACTGGCTCCTTCAACGTCATCACCAACGACAGTGGAATCACCGGGACCTTTACGCTCTCACCAAGCACTCCGAGTGTTGGTGAGGGCAGCTCCAACAACAGCAGCTCCTTTGTGTTGACCTCAGTACCCAATGGAACCGTGACGGTGACGCTGAGCAGTGACAACAGCAGTGAGTTGGGGGTCTCTCCAACCAACCTAGTCTTTACTCCAGCGAACTGGAATGTACCTCAGAACTTCACGGTGACGGGAGTCGAAGACTTTAACATCGATGGACCCCAGCCCACCAACATCAACATCTCCTATAGCTCCAGTGACACCACCGATGGCATTCATGGTCAGAGCAGCTCTTTTGCGGTGAACGTCACCGACAGCGGAACAGGGGCTACCACCATCACAAGTGCTGTAGCGGGAGATCAGCAAGTCACGCTCAACTGGAGTGGCCCAGCTGGAATGAGCAGTCACACGATTTACTATACGAGTGATGGTTCAACACCAACCACCAGCAGTGACAACATCACCATCACAGATGGCACTGCTACTTCTTATGTTGCGAGTGGATTGACAGGAGGTTTGAACTACAACTTCAGCATTGTGGCCAATTTAGGCGCGGACTCATCGAATCTTGTAGGACCTGTTGCGGCATCACCAACTTCATTCACGGGCTGCACAACTTCTGGAACCTTGACAGACACAGACCCAGATCTATTGGCTCATTATGCCTTTAGTAACAATCTCAATGACAGTGCTGGATCTGGAACCACAGGCAGTCCATATAATTTGAGCAATACAGGCGGGACAATCAAATATGCTCAGAGTTGCGCCTATGGTCAGGCAGCTTACTTTGATTCCTCTACTGGATATCTGGAGAACAATAACTTTAACAGAACAAACATCACTTCCTTAAATTCTGGAAACTATACCATTGCTTTATGGGTAAATCGTGATGCGGATCTACCAATGCCTGACTTCTCATCCGCTATTTCCAGTAAAGATATTTCAGGCAATACTGGTACTTGGGGAGATGCACTTCAGATTGATGTTGGTGAAAGTGGTGGGAACAACTACATACGCTGGAACAACGCTCCTCCGGCAGGAATTGGAAGTCAAGCAATGATCACTGATGGAACGGCTCTGTCAGGCTGGTCTTATATCACCGCAGTTCATTACGACAATGACACCGCTCAATTATATCGAAATGGCGTGTTGGTGGGAACAGACACCACCTTTCCTGCAAGATGGTACAAGATGAAAATCGGCATCAATCGAGGTGGTGGTGAACCTTGGAAAGGCTACATCGATGAGGTCAAGGTCTATGGCAGAGCCTTCACTGTAGACAACGTAACTGACACCTGTCTGCTCTATCAAGAATGTGAGAAGTATCTAGCACCTAAGACGCCTACTGGACTTACTGCAACAAATCCCGGCAGTGGTACATCCATCAATCTGTCTTGGAATGCCGTCAATGGTGCTGACAATTACACGATTTACTGGACATCAAATACTGGGACTACGATTGATCCATCTGATCCTACGACTTATGACAATTCTACTACGGTCAATGCTCCGACAACTACCGTGTCTGCCTCTCCACTAAGCAATGGAGTCAACTACGACTTCACAGTGATTGCCACGAATACTGCTGGCAACAGTTCTCCTGCGACTGAAGTCAATGCGACACCTACTCTAGTTCTACCCGCAGCCGTAGACAATGCCACAGCCTATCATGGCTTTTCTAGCTTATACGGAACCGTTTATGGCAAAACATACAACTTCAACCCGTCTTACTATATAACTTGGAATCACCATCCAGACAGAGCAAGTGGAGACAAGTATTATATCTACATCTCTGACAATGCGAGTGTGCCGATTGATCCAAATGACAACACCACCTATATCGCTACCAGAGAATCATCATATAACTCCAACAACACCCAGATTCTGACAGCGCACAGTGTCTATCCTGAGAATGATCCTAACTTTTTGGTAGGTATTCCCCCAAGATTTGGAGTGGTCTTCTATGATGCGTCAAAAGGTGTTTACTCACCAATATCCAATCAAGTCACACCACCAATGGCGTCTGAAGCTCTTCGTGAGATTGGAGACTTGAGAATCCAATCAGGTTATTTCTCTGCTGACAACAGCACATTGAGTTCATTTGATAGAGCAACTGCGATCAAAATTGTACACAAAGACATGATCAATGTTGGTGAGCGATTCATTATTGATGGAGCCTTCCTGTCAAGTGATGTAACTCCTCAACTTGGTGGGAATGCTGGCTATGATTATCTAAGATTGAATTTCTTTAATCCTGCTCAGACATTTACCAACGGGAGAATTGAGACTAACGGAGCATACTTTCAATACAGGAATAACGCCTCATATTTTCAAACAAATACCATCTCATCCAATGGGTTCTGTGGAACAAATAACTCTGCAGACTGTCACTTTGGAATGGATATCATAGCTGACAACAGCACAGGAATGGTCATCAAGAAGGGAACTCTGAACAATCCGACAGATTACGCTGTTAGTAATTTAGCAGATGGTTCCGATGGGCCTACCTATTTTGCACCCAACGGAAAAGAGCATGTCACTCGCACTAGAGTGAGTGGTCAACCTTGGGAGCCCTTAAGTGTGAATGTAGATAACTCTTCTTATGCTGGGCTGTATGTCTACACCAATGACAATGTTCAGATAGACATCAATCTTGCCAATGCTGATGCTGCTATGTCGAAGGTAGCGATTCCGCTTCCTCCTCCGACCAATCTAGCTGGAACGACTCCTGCGAACACTCAGCAAGTCAACCTGACTTGGACAGTTAGTCCTGAGTCTGCTCTCTCTTTCAACCATGTCATCTACTGGAAGAAGGCTTCTGGTTCTCCGATCAGTATTGATCCGAATGACAATACGACTTATGACGGCAAGATTGTAAAGGGTAAGAATGCGAACAGCTATGTCCACAGTGGATTGGATGGGGCTACTCAGTACAACTATGTGATCAGAGCAGAGACCAGTGTCGGTGGAGTTTCTACTTCTGAGCCAAGTGTGAATAGTTATACAAGAACTACAAATAGCTTCACCAGTGCAGGCCCAGTCACTGTGGACAATGACCCACACTTAGTAGTTTACTATGACTTCAATAACAATGGTACAGCAGGAAGTGAGTTGATGAACAAGTCTGCGAACTCAGTGGGCTCTTATCATCTAACTGCGGTTGGGTCAGAGGTCATCATCGCAGAATCACAGTTCACAAACAACACAGCCGCTTATTTTGATGCCGCAGAGGGCTATGCCTACAGCGATGATGTCAACCAAGACAACATTACCGAACTCTCAAACACCGGCAACTTTACAATCGCAGTTTGGATTTATCCTGATCAGGACATGAGTAACTTCAGTTCTGTGATGAGTAGTTCAGATAGCACGAATCAGGGTGATGGAGGATTCCAGATTTCCCAGATAAGTTCTTCTCCTAATCCCAACAAGATTGGCATGTACGCACAAAACACGGATATCAAGCTAGAAGGCCCAACCATTTTGGACAACACTTGGTATCATGTGGTCTTCACAAAAGAACAGAATGGTGTGGATAATGGGACAGGAACTTTCTATGTGAATGGAGTGCAAGCAGACAATGAGACGAATTTCAAAACAGGCTTCTTAAAGCTGAAGATTGGCATCAACCGAGTCAGCCAGAACAATTGGAAAGGCTACATTGATGAGTTCAAGATTTACAAGAGAGCGCTAGACAGCACGGATGTCTGCGATCTCTTCAAAAACGATGGTCCCCTGAATGATGGTGCGACTTGTCCTTGATGCTGGTACTTCATTTTACCTTCTCCCTGATGGAGAAGGTGGCCGAATAGGCCGGATGAGGGGCTACTTCAAATTTCTGAAATTCCTCGCATTTTCCATTCAAAACAATCCCTCACCCACCATCTGCGATGGTCCCCCCTCTCCCAGTTGGGCGAGGGTTTTTTGAAGCCTCATTGAATCCAAATTTACTTGCGAATCGAAGTGTTTAAATCTGAAGCAAGTTGTCCTTCTACCCCAGAGAGGAGAACAAACAGGCCCCATCGGATAAGAGGATTTCTCTGATGTTTTACTGAGAAAAATCCGAGTAGCGCGCATTGCTATGAGCGAGCAGACTTTGCATCAATGCACGTAAGAGCGAAGATGGGGGATTTCGGAAGGGATTCACCGCCGTGACACCTCTCCAAGTGAAACCATCCTGAAAATACTCAGAAAGTAGAAGTTGACGGCCTCTTTTTCAGAAAAGAGCTCCAATACCAGCAATTTGGTAGAGTTGGTCGTATTCTCCATCAAGTATGGAGAGGGTAGAACTCTGATAATCATGGTTGATGTGGTGCAGTCGAAGGCCATAGGTGAGCTCAATGTCGCCTAGAGCCATACCGAGGGTCAGACCGTAAGCAGTACCCTGCAACGAGATTTCATCTTCCAGATTGGCAGTGAAGGTGTAAGGAGGAAACGGAAGAGTAGTCGTTTGTGAATAGCGAGCTTTCCCAGAACCATCGAGTAGGGTTCCATAACTCAATTGGAGCGTCAGATTCTCGCCGAATAGGTAAGATAGATCTAGAAACTGGGTGTCCGTTTCTTGATCAAATGATAAATCAGTACTCCCTATCGTGAGGTCAAACTTGGCCTTGGCAGTGAAGGTACTCCAACCCAGACCAAACCCATTGGTAAAAATATACTCTACGCCATAGCCGCTCCCTTGTTCAATGGTGTTGGTAGCACCTTCGATGTCCCCATATTCAGCAGCAATCGGAGTAGTCAGTCGCAGTCGACTACGACCTTCTGCACAGACCCACGTCTCCAGGAAACCAAAAACAGCTAAAAAAACAATCAGGAGCCTACGACACATTCTCCCCCCTCGGAGAAAAATCCAAGATTCTTGTGACTTCATGTTTTCACAGGAGAACCACTCCACGCAAAAAGTGGACTTTCCATCTGTAATCAACGGAACTGTAAAAAAGTTAGACAGGCAATTTTGTCACAAGACTGCTTGCGACAAGCCAAGTAAAAATGCAATAAATCAAAGGAAACATCGCTTTACGAAAATGAATGCAAAGACCGTCTGTTTTCTTCTCAGAAATCTGATTGATTCGTCGATCCATCTCTTTTTCAGAGAATCATGATAGCCAAAGCACACGCCGCCACGGTTCTTGGCATTGAAGCCCATCCGATCACAGTCGAAGTGGATGTGGCGATTGGATTGAGTGCCTTTAATATCGTTGGTCTTCCAGACAACACGATTCGGGAGAGTCGAGACCGTATCCTGGCAGCATTGAGCAACTGTGGGTTTGCGCTGCCACCTAGGAAAATCGTGGTCAACCTAGCCCCAGCACAACTCAAGAAGGTGGGAGCAGGCTTTGATTTGCCGATTGCGGTCGCGTTGCTTGCAGCGATGGGACACTGTCCAGCAGAGCGACTACAGGACTGTCTATTTGCCGGTGAACTCTCCCTGGAGGGAAGCCTACGATCTGTGAGAGGGGTGTTGCCGATGGCCCTGATGGCTAGGCGCCAGCAGTTGAGCCAGCTTGTCCTGCCTATCGCTAATGAGTTGGAGGCAGGCGTGGTTCCTGAACTACAGCGTGTGCCCGTTAGACATCTAAGGGATGTGATTGCCTTTCTGCGCAACGAACAGCAGTTCCCACAGACGGAACTGGATGCAGAGTCCTTGTTTCAGCACCATTCAACTTAAATTAGTCTTTAATTTCTGTACTTTACAATAGCACAGTCAGGACCATACCTCTGATTTTCCCCCATTTTTCAATTTCAGAAGACTTTTTGGGCACAACTTTGGGCACACTTTTGGGCACACTCCTATCCTAGATTTGGAGTCTGTCAGTGATGCCAGAAGGGTCAGACATGCATCGCCAAAGTCATCTGGTTCAACAACCCTCCACTCGCACCTACTTCTTTCGCTCCATCATTCCCAAAGCTCTGAGAAATCACTTTGACGGCCAGCGTGAATTTAAAGTATCTTTGGGGTGTAAATCCAAAGCTCGCTCTCAACGAGCCTCCTTCCATCTCTATGGTGTTGTTCATCATCTTTACGATTCCATTCAAGCTGGACAGTCTCAAATGACCCTTGAGGAAATCAAGCACATCCTCAGAATTGAACTAGAGAAGAGCTTTCGCTACATCAAGCACATTCAGCTACGCACCAATCGCTACAATGCCGAGCGAGTACAAGCAGCGATTGCCGACCTAGAGGCAAAGAAATCCAGTCGTCTGGACTACTACGCAAATAAGTCCGAGCAGACCGAAGGCAGAATTGAAGAGAAACTGAGCAAGTACGAACAACGCTTTGGTCAGCAGTGGGACAAAGAATCCTTGGAATACCTTCAACTCAAGGAGCAACTGAAGGAACTCTACCTCAAACGCTTGGACTGGGCGATTGACTTGTTGGAGGGCAAGGACTTGGTGCAAGCAGAGTTGATACAGCAATACGAGAGTCCCCTGCAAACCAACCTTGATTGGTTGTCCTCCAAGACAGCAACTTCTTCTCTGAGTGCCCCGCCAGAATCCACCACAGTCGCACCAGCGCCTTAAAGACAGCATCCCAACCAAACCCCAACGAAATTGCTGAAAAAACAGAAATTTTAGAAAAAGCAGCGGAGATGCAACTGAGCAAGCTGATGCAGGATTTCTTACGAGAGAAGGAAGCCTCCAACATCACCACAAGCACTGTGCTGTTTCACCAAGTCTGCTGTGAGGATTTTGTGGAATGTGTTGGAGATATGCCCGTCACGGAGGTGAACAAAGCTGTGGTGCGCAAGTACTTGGAGATGCAGAAGCAGCTGCCAGCACAACGCAAGAAGAATCCACGCTATGCCAAGAAGACGATAGAGCAGATTCTCAAGATGAAGGGTGTGGAGCCGCAGAGCATCAACAACATCAACAAGAAGGTGAGCTACCTCAAGCAGTTCTTCAAGTGGTTGGTCTATCGCTTTGACGAGGTGGGCAGCAATCCCTTTGATGGAATGAACCTAGCGAACAAAGCCCAAGTGATTGAGCGAGGTCATTTCACAGACAGTGACTTGCAGAGAATATTGGGCAAGGAGTATCTGAGCAGCACAGTGCATCGTGTGGACAAGGAGAGCCGCTTCTACATCAAGCATGGAGTCAACTACTACTGGGCTTTTCTGATTGGCATTTACTCAGGCATGAGAACAGAGGAAATCTGCAAACTGAGAGTGGATGAGATTCAACATGAGGAAGGCATCTGGTTCTTTGACATCAAGGGAAGAGTCAAAACAAAGAACAGTGTGCGTAGAGTACCGATTCACAAGCAGTTGATAGATTTGGGCCTGCTGAAGTACGTGGAGATTGTTGCCAAGCAAGGAGAGGAGCGTTTGTTTTGGAACTTGCCCATCATCAATGAGAAATATTCCAAGACAGTGAGCAAGTTCTTCAATGATAGCTATTTTAAGAAGGTTGGGGTCTATGAACCCAACACCAAGATTCTCTACAGCACCCGTCATACCTTCATCACCAGAGCAAAGGTCAATGGAGTGGAGGATGCGTTGTTGAAGAAGCTAGTCGGTCATGAGCAGGAGTTCACCCAGAAGCATTATGCAGCGAATATGTTTGATTTAGCAATGCTGCAGAAAGGCATCAATCGGGTGGAGTATCCAAGTTTGGATTTGAAGGCATTGAGAGTGAAGTGGGATAAGAGATTGGTGATGGAGCGGAGGAAGTGAAGGAGTAATAACGTATACTTTGGGACAAGAGCATATCCTCAAAAATAGTTCTCTTGTTGACGGAGTAGAGCCATAGGGGCACACTGAATCCACGAAAAAATATTTAGCAAGAAACTCCTAGACACTACTGATGCATATCATCTCTCGCAAGCGGCTCAACGGCTTTGCTGCCATGCATCCTGATGCTAAATCTGCTTTGGCTCATTGGTATCAAGCAGTCAAAAAACAGTGATTTGAGTCTTTTGTAGAATTGAGACAAGTCTTTCCACAGGCAGACCAAGTTGGAAAATTGACTGTGTTCAATATTGGAGGCAACAAAGTCAGACTGATTGCCGCAGTTCACTACAACAGCAAAAAACTTTATATTCGCTCAATTCTGACCCATGAGGAATACAACAAAGGGAAATGGAAGGAGTAATCATGGAAATCACAGCATCCCAAGTTCAGCAAAGTTGGGGGAACCTTGCCTCTATGGTTTTCGTGCCCCATCGTGAAGAAGATTATCAGCGGTTGGTTGAAGTGCTGGACAGATTGATTGACTTGGTTGGTGAAGACGAATCACATCCTTTGGCTTCCATGATGGAAGTGGTTGGCGTTTTGGTTGCTAAGTACGAAGAGGAATATGTTCCTGAGTTGGAAGAGGACAACGTAGCTTAAAACAGCAGACCACCTCGTGACTTTAATACTAGAGAATTCAAGCTCCAACTCTTCACGAGGTCAAGTGCTTCTAGACTTGGAAATATCTAGTCTGCAGCGATTTTTCAGGTCATTTTTTTCACATCAAATTCGTATTCCCATCGCAAGCTCCAAAGCATCTTCGTTCTCCACTCCCAGATATCTTGATGTGTTCGCAACTGACTGATGACCGAGCAGTCTGCGCACAGCTTCAATGTTCTGTGTCTTCTTGAAAATCACACTTGCCTTGGTCTTGCGTACTGAGTGAGTAGAACGTCTTGCTCCATCAATCCCTGCCATCTCACACCACTCCTTGACCAATCTGCGATGCTGGGTCGAAGTGATGGGCTCATTTCCTTTGCGACCTGTGAACAACCAATCTGTCTCTGTCTTCTCTGATTGAGCTAGCCAAGCTTGGAGAGCGCTCTGTGTTTTCTCATCAAGAACACAACTGACCATCTTGCCTGTCTTCTTCATTTTCACATCAAGTCGCTGAACGATTCCTCCTTCACTCTTCAGCACATCTTGTACACGTAGATTTCGTAAATCACTTGTGCGCAGCATCGTGTCCACTCCCATGCGAAAGAGAGCAAGGTCACGAACCTTATCTGTTCTTCTGCTCAACTCTTTTTCAATCTTTCGTACTTCAGTCTCTGAAAATGGCTTGGTAATCATGATTTCCTCTGAATGTTCGGTTTGGATTCAATCAATGCGGCCAACGTACATTCGGCACTTCCGAGCCTCAAGGGAAAGTCCAGCGAAAGTCCATATTGATAGTTAAGTAGCTGAATTATTGTATTTTTTATAAATTAGAATTTTGAATGTCTGGTTTTGTTGAAAGCAGACATTCGGCTTGGCTGTGCTGGGGAGGAATTCAGGACTCCATAAATATTCAGAAGATGAACCCCATTCAAATCTGAACAATAATCAAAAAGGAGGAGCGATGCTGTCGTTCAAACAGAAACTAGAAGAAAGTCAGGCAAGTCGATATTCATTGGGCAATATTCTGAGAGTCACCAATGAGAAGGAGTCCTTTCGTGGATTGGTTATTTCCAACAGAGGAAGTCAAGCAGTGCTGCTTGTGTTGACAGGAGAGAACACAGGAGATTTGGTTCACACAGAGAGTCTACAAGACTATGACATCAACATTGTGAGTGAGATGGAAGGCAGGGTGCCTGAGAATCGCTATTTCTTTCAAAAGCCTGCTTCAGAGCGTAACATCAAGTCCATTGAATATCACAAGAATGAACTGAAGGAGGAGATTCAGCGTTCAGATATTCAACTATGGTGGAATAGAGCCAGAAAATTACGCAAGACTGAGGAAACGAATGAGAGGTTGGACTTGGTGTTGGAGATTTTGCTGAGTGAGCAGATGGAGCGAAGGTTGGTGTATTGAGTGTATCCTGATAAAAAGCTTTTTTTAGACTCTTAGAGTTAAAATGCTTCATAAGAGTAAAATAAATATTTCAGACCTAATTGCTATTTTATTTAACATCAATAAATACAAATTTTTTCTGAAGTCAAAAGTAATTACAATTAATTGATTTCTTTACTTAACAGGTTCAATTACGACCATAGGGTATTATTTTAAACCATCAGTAGTAATTTCGTAAGACATAATTTAAAAGTTATCAAAATTATTCTTCCTAATAATAATTAGCAGAAGTTTTTTAAGAAAAAATTTTAGAATCTTTCGAGTACATTTCTTAGAGATACGTACTCGTTGAGAAATTCTTAAACTTTCATTAAAATTTAGTCTAATGAAACTAATTTTGTTCAATCAAATTTCAGTTTCTTTTAAATCTTTCCTCTAATTTAAGAAATTATTTTACATTCAGCCTCAGGATTATCTATAGCGGCTTTTTCTAAAATTCTAAAGTACTCAAGCCTTTTTAACTGAGGGTCTTTATTGTTATAATCCTTTTCAGATAATTTATGTGAAAAATCTTCAGAAATTCTTTTTTTCAGATTATCGCTTTTTCCAACTTCGCATCCAGCAGTGAATAATAGACCATCCAAGTGTGTTCCACTTCTTGCTACAGTTTCTTCCTCCAGATTAAAGTAGGCAATCTGAATGTATCTTGTGGTTTCAATTAATGAAGCACTACAAGCATCCTCACTGAGAGTTGCAGATGTAACTGCTGTCGTGCCCAAATCCCAAATAATATTTGAACTGGAAGCCCAACCTTTATCGTCTGCATCATCAAAAATCATCCGACCTATACCACAGTCTGTCCAAGGATTTGCAGCCATAGTAGCGCTGCCAGATACAACAGTGAGTGAAACAGATAAAATAAATTTCCTTAAATTTTTCATAAAATTTCCGATAATAATTAACATTACTTGTAAAATGTGCTGGCTACAAGGAGATGCAAAAAAAATACCAGATGTATCTTTTAATAATTTGATATCAATTCTGTTAAAAAGACCCACCTCGTGACTGTAATACTAGAGAATTCAAGCTCCAACTCTTCACGAGGTCAAGTGCTTCCAGGCTAGTAAATATCTAGTCTGGAGCGATTTTTCAGGTCATTTTTTGCAAGCAAATAACAACATCAATCGTCCTGCTGTTTTGTCTGATTCTTCACTCCTACGACCACTTCTTCTCAATTTGAGTAGTTGTTCCTTCACTTCCACCAACTCCTGTTGCTCCCTTGCCTCCTTCTCCATCTGCTTTCTATCAACAATAGTCCAATCTCCATGCTGATATTCCTCTAGTGCTGCCCAGTTTCCCTTCAGCATTTTCATAAAACCGTTGTACCAATGACGTAGTTCCTCTGAACTTGAACACTGCTGCATCTTGTCCTGCTGCTCCAGCAGTTCATGAACAAGCTCACTCTGCTCACCAATACCTGCTGCTCCAATGAGGTCATGGATAACATCCCGATAGACACGGTGGTCAACCCCCAGCGTTTGCCAAGCTTGCTTCAAATCCTCAAAGACCAAACCAAACTTGTTGAGTACTTCCCTTTTGTTTTGCTCTGACTTCTTCAGTCCAAAGAGTGTGTCAAACTTTTGGTTCTTCATCCTATCCAGCAGTAGCTCAAATTGCTGGCGCTGTTCCTCCACACCATCCTTGGATTTGAGAATTTCCAGAACTTCCTTCACAAATTTCCACTTGGGAGTGATGTAGAGTTTTTGGACATAATCAGCCTTTGCCCAGCGAGTCATCATGGCCTTGAAAAGTTTGTCTGCTTGGGGCAATTGAGTCAGCGTCAGCAATGAGAGCAGAGTCGCATAGCGATAGGCCTTGGTGACGCACTCCTTGGTTCGCTGCAAATCAAGTCCTGTCGTGTCCAATCCCAACAAGTGTGCTTCCGTCTTCTTCATCTGTAGAGGTAAGAGTTCCCTAAGCTTTTGATACTCCTCTCGCTCCTCCTCATCCTTTGGGGCATCCTTCATCTGTAGTGACTTAAAGTCTGCTCTGGCTAAGTTGTAGGCAGCAATATTCTTAAGAATCTCCACTTCCTCCATTTTGAGAATTTTCTCTTCTCTACGTTCTTGAGCCAACGCAGAACAGACTTGCTTGGATTCTTCAGAAATCGCTAACTCTCCAGCAAAGTCCTCAATGACAAAGGAGTAGTCTCTGGGTGGATGTTGCTTCAAGTACTCAACAAAGGCAGCTACTCCAACGCTTTTACAGAAATTGCCAAAGGCACTGCGCTCTGCGTTGAGCAACTGATAGAGCGGGTGAAAGAACCAGAATTGACTCTCACTGTCATATTCCAGCAGCCGAATCTGTTGCTGTAGCTTTGGGTCATCAAAACCTCGCTGAATTTCTTGGTTGATGTTCTCCTGCACCCAGTTCAGATATCCCAGCTCCCGTAGGAGATTTGTGCTGTATCGCCCATAGCTGAGATTTCTTCTCTTTTCTGTGATGAGAAGAAACTCTGTGTTCTCTGGCTCACGAACTCTGGCAGTGTATTGCTCCAAGTCCTGTGGTTGAAAAATGGAGTCTTCTGTGACCAAGACAAACAAATCAATCTGCGTGGTGAAGCTGATGCCTGTTGCCAAGGAGGGGCTACCCACGATGTACTTTGCTGCTTGGTTCAAGGGAGTGTCCCTGTCTGCATTGACCAAGCAAATTTCCTTGGGCTCAACTCCAAGTTCCCTCTCAAGCAAAGTGGCCAATCTTTCTGTCTTCTCCTTACTCTGACAGAGAATGGTGGCCCTAGTCGGTTGACGTGCTTTGAGTAATTCCAGCACTTGAGGCAGTGCTTGATTACGGGAGAGACTCAAGTGCTCTAAGGCAATCTTTTTGGCAGATTTTTGAAAAAAGTAGCTTTTTTCTGCAAAGTCTAAGTCTGTTGCCAACTGTTGAGTAAAAGCTCTGCTGAAGGAGGTTTGAGTAGCTGTAAGAGTGATGATACGGCTAACGTAGGTTCTGCAGAATTCAACAAATTCTGGATAGTTGGTCTCACAACTAGGCTCAAAGAGTTTCTCTGCCACTTGATGCACTTCATCCAAGACCAGACAAATGCCTTTGCCCATGTAGGGAAGCTGTTGTTGACGGACCAGCTTGAGCAGTTGAGTGATGTTTCGCTTTGGTGTGCACAAAGAATTGATGGTGGTAGCAAAGATTTTGGCAGTTGGAATATCTTTCAAGCCATCCATGTAGCCCACTGCCTTCAAATCTTTCTTTGCTTGCTCTACGAGTCTGACCAAGGGACTGACATAGATGATGCGCTCTCCCAGACACTTTTGAATTTCCTTGAGAGCAATCATCTTCCCTGAGCCTGTTGAAGCAATGAGGTTGGTGACACTCTTTGGGGCATAGTGCTCTGGTTGCAGCAACTTGCTCAGGTACTGCCCACTTGGAATCTGAGTACGAGGAATGGAAGCATCGTAAGGATAGAACTCTGCGATTTGATTTTGCTGCTCTAGCACTACCTCAACAGAATTTTCTTCTCTCGTTCTCTCTTCAATTATCAAAGGCTGTTGCTGACCCGCTGAATAGGCACTGAGTACATCTCGTTTTGCCTTCTCATTGCTTGTACAATTACCCTGGGCTGCATTGATGAGTGCTTGCAGAGCTTCATTACCATCAAAGTAGAGATGGTAGCCACCCATCGTGAAAGCCAACCTACGTCTAGTCTCAAAGCGCTGTCCCTTGGCGCAATCACGTATTTTCTGACAGGCTTTCTCCAGTAGCTTTTGAGCAATTCGCTGTTGATTTTTTGTCCTAGAAAAACCCTCTAACTCAGTATCCGTCTGCGATTCCCGTCTTGACCTCGTGAAGAGTTGGGTCTTGATGTTCTCTAGTAATTCAGTCACGAGGTCAGACTGGCTGAAATCCTTTGCATGCCAATTGACATATGCCTTGGGGTCATAGGAGACACTGAATTTTCGACCTAAGTCCAATACGCTTTTATCCAGCAGACGCTCCTCAATCCCATAGGTTTGCTTGAGGTAATCAAGCACGGCCAGTCCCATCTGCTTGTGTTCGTCCTTGTCCTTGCAGACACCCATGTTAAAGATGCCCTTGACTCCAAAAGATGGTGAATCCAAGACTGCTACCATGTAGGGGTCTACACACAAGCCACCGCGGTAGCACTCGTAGAACTGCTCTCTGTCTGCAGTGGTCTTCAAATCAATGTCTACCTGCAACAAACCACTGTGCTCTTGCAGACTATCCTGTTTGGTAGTCTCAAAAGTTCCAGAGAGAGTGATGGCGGGCAGCTTGTTTGTTTTGAAATACTTGCGCTCCTTCTCAGTCTTCAGTGAGCGATAGTACTCCAACTCCTTTCGCCATCTGCCATTGGCAATTCCATCAACAAATTCCTCCACTACAATGGTGGTTTTCTTTTCTGGCTGTTGAATTGAAAAAATCAGATTTACAGCTTTTTTTCCAAGATAAATACTATTATCCAGATGATGATTCATAATGGTTCTCCTCTATTTTGAATGATTGTCTTCTCCCTTTTGTCTAGAACCTGTTGACTACCCTCCAACAGGTTCTCTTGCGTTCAATTCCTCCCTAGCCCATTCTCTCCACGTACCACTGGTTGGAGCGCAACTTACCAAAGGAAATCTTCAACTGTTGACGCACCGCTTCCTCCAACAAGAACGAAATCGCCCTTGCCTTGGGTAACTGAAGCTTTTTGGCAAGTACCTGCATCTCTTGATTGAGTTGCTGGTCGAGGTAGATGGACTGTTTGATTTTCGTATTACGTTGCATGGACACCTCTACACAAATAGAAAGAAGAATTTCTCAAGGATTTGAGAAGACTGTCCCAATGACAGTCCTATTTGTATTTAGGTGGTTTGGCAGGAAAAAAAATGAGGTGGAGGGAAAAAAATTCAGTTGGGTTAGCAAATGAAATTAGGCTTGGTTCCTCTTTGAGGAATCGAACCTCTGGCTTGCTAGAAATCAGACTTTTTCTCGGGAATTCTCTTGAATCTTGGGCTCACTTTTGGGCACACTCTGGTCCTAAATTTCATACTTTTGAAATTGAAAGATAAACAAAATCAGATTGTTGAAGGGTACTGATTTGGAGAGACCACTTAATTTTTCGTGTCTCCTTGTTTCAGCAACATCAGCAACTTGGTGAAGACCTGCAGGACGTCAAGGGCCAGGAGCACGTCAAACGGGCGCTTGAAGTGGCAGCTGCCGGAGGACACAACCTGTTGATGCTCGGACCCCCAGGTTCCGGTAAAACGATGCTTGCTCGAAGAATGGTCAGCATCTTGCCGCCACCATCTTTTGACGAAGCGCTAGAGGTTACCCAGATTCACAGTATTGCAGGGCTACTACCCGCCGACCGACCACTTCTCGGTACTCGGCCCTTCCGAACACCACACCACACCATCTCGTCAGCGGGCTTGGCCGGAGGGGGAAGCATTCCAGGGCCGGGTGAAATTTCACTGGCTCACAATGGTGAGCTTGTTTCTGGATGAGTTGCCAGAATTCCCAAGATCTGTGCTTGAGCTGCTTCGTCAACCGCTCGAGGACCGTCGACTGACAATCTCCCGAGCAGCGATGGCTATTGAGTTTCCCTGTGACTTCATGCTGTTGGCGGCAATGAATCCTTGTCCCTGCGGATTCTATGGAAGTCCTACGGGGAGTCAGCCCTGTCGCTGTTCGCCACATCTGGTACAAAAATATCGCTCAAAAATTTCTGGACCTCTCCTTGACCGGATCGATCTTCACCTACAGGTCCCGGTTGTTGATCCAAGTGAGTTGGGTGATCAACGGCGCGGGGAATCCTCTGCTGTGATTCAACAACGGGTAACGGAAGCACGGCGAGTCCAGGAACATCGCTTCCTCGATAGTTCTACCCGATCAAATGCGGGGATGAGTCGTCGTGAACTGGAGAATTTTGCGACACCGTCGCCGGCAGCCTTGAAATTACTGGAGCAAGCCATGCAGCGAATGCAACTCAGCGCCAGGGCCTATGATCGAATCCTCAAGGTAGCCCGCACGATTGCTGATCTCGCTGAGTGGATAAAATTGATACACCTCATCTGGCGGAAGCTGTTCAGTACCGGGGATTGGATCGGCCTCTCCCTATGTGAAGATCGTCTGTTATAGTCTTCACAAAATCTTCATATTCTCTCCCCAATTTCCCCACAATTTTCCTCTAAGCTTTAAGGCAAGTCATCGGGAAATGGATTCCCGGAGCTCCTCAGAGGCATTCCTGTCTTCTTGAAAAAATGTCGGCAGGAGTGTCTCTTTGGCAAAATTACTACTTTATTTACAATTCCGCATTATTTTTTCATGAATTATGCAGCTTATTGTTCAGCAAAAGAGGCAGGTTCTTTCCCATCCTGAAGAAAGTAGTTCTTCAGTCATCGCCTGAAAAAGATCGCAAGACCTGCACAATAGTAGTTGACAAATTTGTTAGCACTTGCTCTCATAGAGTGCTAATAATAAATCTTTTCCCAAAAGAGGTAATGATGAAAAAAAACAAGGACTCAGCATGGAGTGAGTTTGTGTTTGAAGATGAGACTTGGAAGGAAGACAGTGTGAAGGAGCGCCAACATGCACAAATTCAGGCAGCTGTGCAGAATTTTTTGAACAGAGGGAGAAAGATTGAGATCCTTCCTCCACAGCCAGATCGGGAATCACGCAACGTGCGAGCCGACCACTGGGGTGGGGCGTATGAAGAATTTGATGAGGTACTCACCAGTCTGAACTAGGCAACGAACTTGCTGAATCATCAAGGATCTTGATGATTCAGCGGCCCAGTCAAGCGGACAGTGAACGCCTGCGTACACTTTCAGAACCCCATGTAGAAACCGAAGAAAGTTCCAACGCCTCCGAGTTCCAGGGTCTTGCTACGCGATTCGACGGTGAGTGGGGCGCGGATATAGTACTGTGAAAGCATGACCCCGTATTCTCCTGAAGGAAAGCGAATCCCCCATTTGTAGTAGTAGGGTTCTAGCACTTCACCAAAAACCACTGAGTAGTTGTTGGTCCCGTCGCTCTCAACAAGATTTTCCTCAACCTTACTCAAGTAGTTTCCAGTACCGACTCCAATAAATGGATAGAAGAAGCCGAAGCGGCCATAGAGGCTGAGCCCGTAGAGCAGGCCAATGGTTTCTGTAGTGACACGGCTTCCACCGCTAAATTGGTATTCTTGATTGTAATTCGGGAGTAAGAACACCCCGCTCGGTGGGTCATTCTGAGCAATGCCTGAGAGCAGATCAATGCTGAACCCGATACCCACGTAGCCATCAACTCGGTAGTATTCGAAGGAGATCACCGTGGGTTCTACCTTAGGGTCGTAGGAAACTGACCCATAAGTCTCCTCCATCGCAATCAGGTAATCATTGTCAACAGCAAATGGAGGCGCATTGCGCTTGGTGTCGATGCTACCGTACTGAAGCGAAGCGAAGTAGAAAGTCTGCTCGACCGCTTGAGCTGTGCTAATCATGACGGACCAAAGCAGCAAAAGCAGGCCCCAAGGAATGACTTGCCTCACCATCTCAACCCCGCATCAAAGAAGACAACAAAGTCGGTCTCGTTGCCACGATTGCTGTAATCCTGCACAAAGCCAGTGTCGAACTGAAGATTGTAAATTTGAATCTTGTAACCGACCATGATCAATGCGGTAGATGCCTGTAAGTTGTAGTTGCGAACCTCCTCGGGAATCGATGAAGATGGATCTCCTTCCGCTGGAAACATACTGGTTTGAATCACATTCTGAATGACAAGAGACTGATTGGAGAACATCATCCACTCGAGGCTGATGAAACGATGGAAAACCGAATCAGAAACCCAGGATGGATTTTTGCCAAAACTTGTCATTCCCTGCCCAAAATAGACAAACCAAGGGTCGAAGCCTTTGGAAAAGGTGAACATGTAGCCTCGGTCATCACTTCCAGAACTGACCTGGCCTCCATCGGTCTTATCGCCATTGGCGACCTTGTAGTTGAGCTTGAGTGTGAAGGCTGGCATGATCCGGCCACCCTCCCAGAGATTCCACTTGATTCCTAAGCTGGTATCGCCACGCATCCCAAGGAAAGTGTCACCGTGGATTGGAGAATCATCGGCGACAAGCAGTTCTCCGTTGCGAGCTATATAATAACCAAATTTATTCCGATCTGAATATTCCCGATAGGCACCCTCTTGCTCTGCATCTGAAACACCAACCATTGCGTGAAAAGCTTCCACATATTCATCCATAATGCCCCCGGTCAGGATCAGGAAGGGCACCTCGACTGACAATTCAACAGATGGAGTAAATCCGTACTTGAAACGGAAGTTTTGGCGGTAGCTTTCAACGTCCATATACAGGCCCAAATTTGGCACGGCTTGGCCTGTATCTGCGCTGTTGAAATCACTGGCAACAATTCCCCGATCATATTCAGTTTTGGTGATTTTTTGAGTACTGCCCTGTGTATTGACAAAGGTATTCGCCATCGAGAAGCTATAACCAGTCAGTGCTTCCCCATCCGGTAAGGTGGCTGTGTTTTCTGGATACATCCACAAATAGGCGTGGGTCACCGGGTAGTGGTTCCTGACTTCCAAAGGGCCCAGACCGGCGTTACGAGTCCGAGCTGGCAGCGTAGATGCTGCGAGGAAAAAGATCAGCAGTAGACAGGGGAAGGCAAGTCGATTCATGTGTGGAGATGCCGTCAGCGAGAAAGTAGTGAATTCCGGCAGAAAAGATCTTGTCGGGCAATCAAGACCTGTACCAATTCCTGGGAACAAAAGAGGTTCGTGGCCAAGCTCAATGAAATGATCAAAGAATTCCGACTCTCCATTGACCAGAGTGTGGAAGCTATCGCTCTATTGATGCAGATGGATCCGGAAGATTACGTACGCCTAGAGGAAGATTGGATTCCACCTGCTGATATTCTTCAGCGTTTGTGTGCTCTGTTTGAGTGGAATTACCAGGACATTAGCCGACTGGCGCTAAATACTCCGCAGGCCCGCCAGACATCCGCAATCGAAGGAAGCCGAGCACGAGCCACTTTTGGTGAACAGCTGCAAGCAGAGCGCTTGGCCGTTGGGCAAACTCTGGAAGGACTATCCACGCTGCTTGGAATTCCTGTTGACTACTATCAGGCTTTGGAAGAAGGGGTAATTCCCGCGGATGAGTTGTTGCGCAAGATCTGCTCCATGTTTGAGTGGAACTACCGCCAGGTGCGACAGCGCCTGATCACCTCAACAAATCCAAGTTTTGGTGGCTACCAACCGCCCCTATCTGCAAGAGACATCCGCAATCGTTTCCCTAACAAACCAGAGACTCCTGAGTGGAATGAACCACCTCCAGAAAATCGATTCTCCCTGGGGGAAAGGCTTCGTGAAGCACGAGAAGAGTTTGACCAATCCTCAGAAGCATTGGCCTTGCTGCTGCAGATTTCTCCAGAATTGTACGAAGAGATCGAGCAGGATCTCAGCAGGCCAAGTCAGGAACTCCTGCGTCAAATCTGTGCATTATTTGAGTGGAACTACAATGAAGTGGTTCACCAATTTCGACACCAAAATCGTCAACTCTGGCAGCCTGCCATTACTCGTCTGAACAACCTGGAACCTCATCGTGTCCAGAAATTGCAAGGGCTCCAAGACGAAATTGCCATTGGTTGGAGGGATTTGAACCAGGAGCAACAGGATGCCTTGCTCTCCCAGCTAGAACTGGTTCGGGACACCGTCGACCGTTGGAAACTCAAGAACTCTCTCTGATGCGTCCCTACATGCGCGCAATTGTTTGCTGTTTTCTGTTATTAATTGTGGGTTTCTCGGCCCAGGCACAGTGGTTTCAGGTCCGCTCCTCCGCACCATCGACGGCTCTTCGCTTGTTCAGCTATCAGCAAGTTGATTTTGGAGAGAGTGGAGTGAGCGCTGACAATGGTACACAACTCGAGGGGGCTCAGTTTGGACTACAGAGCCAGTACAGGGTGCTCAATCTCTACCTCCTATCTCTTTTCCGAGAAGATCTCCAACTGAGCTACACCCAACCGAATCTGCTGGCTAGTGAACTGGACCAGAGCAGCCAACTGGGTCTCAGTGGAGATGATCTGCCCACCGAACTGCATAGTGAGGGTTGGCGAGGATTTCTACCGCTGCCGTTGGGTGAAAGTGCTCTCATCATCCGCGGAGGCTATCGAATTGCCAGCGACCGTCGTGATTTGAGCAACGAGGATTACCACTCTCATGTCTCCATGCTTTTCTACCCTCAGGCTGGAGCCTCCGATCGTTGGGCGTTTGGAGCCTTTCAACAGGTCTATCTGGGAGAAATCAGCGACATCACTCCCCTTGCCCAGTATGAGAGCAATTCAGGCTCTCTGGCCTGGTCTGTTGGTTTTTTGCATCTGCCAGGCTCTTATGACCCACCTGTGCTACCTTACTTTGGTGTGTCCACCAGTTGGATCGCCAACTTTGAACTTGAGTTAGTCTATCCGAGGCGATTAGCGATTGGTTTGAAACCATTTGCTGGGGTGGGGCTTCGTTTAGAGTTTGATGATTCCACGACTCGCTATCGACTGGCCCGAATAGATCCTTGGGAGGGCAATGTCCTGACCCTGGATCAGTTTCGCCAGCAGCTAACCCTGGATCTACACCTGCTGACCAATATTGAATTACAGCTTGGGGTCGGTAAAGTCACTCGTCGAGAGATCATCTTGAATGATGCAGCTCTGGAAAATGAGTTGGGCAAGGTAGAAGTGGATGACAGCGACCTCAACCAACTGGGAGCCAGTTTGATCATCAATTTCTGAGGATTTCCCACCTGATCGACTTGCCAAGCAACCCACAAAGAAGATAAGTTGTGAGAGTTTTCTGAATCTCTTCCATAATCCCCCATCTAGCCAAAAAAAGAGAGACATCATGGGAATGTTCGACAACCTCGACAACCAACCCTCAAAACCAGCCTCTACTTCCAAGAAAAAAAGTGGTGGAGACATTGATTGGAAAGCGGAACTACTCTCCTGGAAGGGAGCAGTAGGTGTTGTGGTGATACTGGGAGTAGGTTGGCTGATCTTTGGAGGGAGCGAACCAGATCGTAATGAAGTCCTCAACTACAGCAACAGCAATGTACCGATTGGCGTGAGCGATACACTGAACGAAGAAGCGGTGAATCGACTCGGAGTGGATTTAACCGATAATCTTGATCCACAGTTGGTACCGGTGGTTGTGGCCGAAGCGATGAAAGAAGCAACCGAAGCCGGAGTCAGCGAAGCAGACTTTATCCCTTCCCTAGTCAGCAAGATTTCCAACAAGATTCGTGACATCAGCACGATTGATTTGAATGCCGATGGCCTGGCCGACCCGATCCTTGTGATGCCCGCAAGCGCTTCATCTGATCAGGAATTTATCCAGTTTTCAATCAAAGTGCCTGATCCTGCCGAAGTTAGCGAGCTACCCCCTGGGAGTGATCAGGAGGCCTGGCGAGATATTGCGGAGAACAAGTCCATTGAGATCATGACCGCCTCAGCAACGAAGAATGCTCAGGATGAACTCTCTATGCAGTCGGCACCCAACCCACAGATGTACAATTCCAGCCCAGCACCATACTACCACTATGCTTCTCCAGGACTGGGGACGATTTTGTTGACTTCAATGATGATGAGTGCGCTATTCTCCCCCCCCATGGGATATGGGGGATACTATGGCGGTCCCCCAAGAAACGTATCGACGGTTCAAAGTCAGCGCTCTGGTGTTACTTCTTCGATGGCCTCTTCTAACCCCTCACAAAGTGCTGTGAAAAACAGCAAGGGGCAGTCGGTTGGTCAATCAAATTTCAAGAAAGTTCCACCTAAGTCACTGAATCAGGTCAAAACTGCTCAATTCCGTTCTAAGAACAGTGCGGCAACAACAAATCGATCTGGTGGGTTTGGTGGTGCCAAAAATTCTGCGGTCCAGAAGCCCAGAGTTTCCGCACCCCGAAGAACCATGCCCACACGGAGATCTGGTGGGTTTGGCAGGAGAAAACGCTAACCATCAGTTGATGGGTTCCTGTGCATCAGGAGGATTTTCTAAAGCCTTTGCCTGGCGTTCCTGCACACTTCGGGTCAGGACTTCGGCCAGGCGCAGAGCCTCTCGCTCTGTCATTTCGATTGAGGTAACCTTCAAGACTCTCCCCATTCTCGACTTGATTGAGAGTTGAACGCCCTCCTTACTTGGACCAACCTCAAATTCGAAGTCAACTTCCATAACTTTCCTTCCAGGAAACTGATTGCAGTAGCACGACAGCCTCTGCTGCAATACCTTCTTCACGCCCCACAAAACCCAAGCGCTCGGTAGTGGTTGCCTTGACTGAGATTTGACCTACAGAGACCTGCAGATCTTCCGATAAATTTTTTCGCATCTCCTCAATATAGGGGCGCAGCTTGGGACGCTGGGCCTGCACTGTACAGTCCAAATTGCCTACAGCGAAGCCAAGTTCTCGGACCTTTTCGTGGACGTGACGTAACAATTGGCGACTATCTGCCCCTCGGTAGTCCTCATCAGAATCCGGAAAATGCTGACCAATATCTCCCAAGGCCAGAGCACCAAGAAGCGCATCCATTACGGCATGGAGCAAAACATCTGCGTCAGAGTGCCCCTGTAGTCCTTTCTCATGCGGAATTTCGAGCCCTCCAAGGATGAGCGGGCGTCCTTCTACCAGGGCATGAACATCAAAGCCAGTTCCAATTCGCCACATTCTCTGACTCAATATTTTGGAGGTTCCTGGGCACTAAGCCACCCAAGCGCCAAAGCCACAATCATTGCCAAAGAACTGAGCAAATCCCCTGTTGCCAAATACCAGATCACCAGAAAAGCGGCAGGAGCACCATATCTGAGGGGGGGACTCCGGCGAAAGAGTCGGACAACTTGACCAAAAGTTCGATTGGCATCACTGAAAAGGTTTTCCATGCGTCTCCTATTACCAGTGCTTGAGGACACACTGGAGGTCCTGTTGCACCAATTGATGGAAAAGGGCGTTGTGCCCTAGAGCGGGACTGACCCGGTGTCGTGCTTCGTGGACAAGCGTTTCTAGTAAAATGGCGCGTTTGGGAATCGTACCAAGCCAGAAGTTGGAACGATGCACCCGAATTTGTTCTTCCCCCCAGTACACCCCTGCTTCTCCATACTGGACCAAGTTCCCATGCACCGCCGGTTCGAGGGTGTAGTGAATTTCAACAGTTCTCAGTTTCTCCCTCATAGCATCTGGTAGACAACCGATGCCCTGTAGTCTATCAACGTATTCATTGACCACAGCTTGTCGGGCCGGAACATCCTCACGCCAAACCCCAGCAACCTGCCAGACATCGCTGAGGGCCCAGACCAGCAGCAGAAGAAGAATACCTACCATCCACCAGGAGGAAATTCGGCGTGGAGGTGTGGGCCAATGCCTTGGATAAGCATAGCGCCGTTTCCAGGCGAGCCACTGGCCCCATTCTTCTTGAAGGCGCTCACGTATATCTGGCCGGGAATCAAGATAGGCTGCCAAGTCTTCGGTCTGATCGTCATTCAGTTCATCGCATTGGACCAGCCCTTCTTCCCGGCAGGTGTGGCAGCGCAGATATAAGAAGCGTTCCCGGTCTTGTCCTCTCAGCAAGAGAAGACGCAAATCTGTTCCACCACAAGCGACACAACAAAGTGGACCTGACGTTGTTGCCAAATTCCCAGGCTGCTCCGAACCAGCGGAAGAGATTCTATCAACAACTTGTAATCGCATTGCACTTGTCACGGGCAGGACCATATGATTTTCTGTTTTGACTCAGAATCTGAATCTTCCCTCTTGAGACTCATCACTATGCAAGCTGTGGCACGCAATCCTTGGTTGAACAAACAAAACCTGACAAATGGTATCGCGCTGGCGTTGGTCATTCTTGGACTATCCTTACCTCATGAAGATGGCAACCCCTGGTTGAGTATGGGCCTCTTCGCTTTTTCAGGTGCGGTGACCAACTGGCTCGCGGTCTACATGCTCTTCGAGAAAGTGCCAGGCCTCTACGGTTCCGGAGTTATCCCAGAGCGATTTGAAGACTTCAAGGCTGGAATCCACCAACTCATGATGAAGCAGTTTTTCACACCTGAGCGCATTGAACAATTTCTGCGTGAATCCAATGTGGAAGGTTCACTGTTGGCATCAGGGGCAGATTCACTGATGGAACAACTGGATACGGAGCGGGCCTTTCAGACGATGGTGAGTGTAATCGAGGAATCGTCCTTTGCTCCAATGTTGGCGATGGTGGGTGGTCCAACTGCGCTTGCTCCACTGAAAGAACCCTTCATAGAAAAATTTCGTGAGTTGATTCACGAGATTCTGGCAGATCCTCGGGTTCAACAGACTGTGGAAGAGCATTTTCACAAGGCAAACGCTGCAGAGACGATGACGGAAAGGATCGAAGGGATTGTCCGGCAACGGCTGGATGAGTTGACCCCAGAGCGAGTCAAGGAGATTGTTGAAGATATGATCCGCCAACACCTGGATTGGCTGGTGGTCTGGGGTGGTGTTTTTGGTGGTTTGATTGGCCTGCTGACTCATTTCTTCATCTGAAAAATTCTTGCAATTCCTGCTCAAATGACTATTCTAGTTTGTTTTTCAAGAATTAAGTCTAACTCCTTAGCAGTGCTTGCCGGCAGGCAGGCTCCTTCTTTTTGAACCAAGAAAGGTTGCCATGATCAGTGGAATGCTGGCCCGTAAGATCGGCATGTCGCAGGTTTTTCAGGATGACGGAACTATGGTTCCTGTGACCGTCCTACAAGTCGGCCCAATGACCGTCACCCAGAAAAAAAACAAAGACCGTGATGGCTATGATGGAGTTCAGTTGGGCTTTGAAGAGATCGCTGAACGCAAGCTGAACCGCCCTACCAAGGGACATCTGAAGGGACAAACCTCTGTTCGGATTCTTCGTGAATTCCGGGCAGAAGACCATGACGCTGTCACGGTTGGTCAGAAGTTTGATCACAGTATCTTCAGCGAAGGCGAGCTCGTATCTGTTGTAGGCACTTCCAAGGGTCGCGGTTTCGCTGGAGTAATGAAGCGTCACGGTTTCGGTGGACAGCCTGCCAGTCATGGGCACCGAGGCAAAAGACTCCCTGGTTCCATTGGCCAGTGCGCATTCCCAGCCCGTGTCTTCAAAGGTAGAAAGATGGGTGGCCAATATGGTAACACCCAAGTGACCACACAAGGTTTGGCGATCGTCAAGATCATTGACAACGAGCGACTCGTCTTGATTAAGGGTGCAGTTCCAGGTCCCAACGGTGGCTTGGTTACGATCCGAAAGTCCTGATTCGGTCTCAGCATATTTTGAAGCGCTTGGCATTTCAGGCGCTTCCCTCCCAAAGCTTCCTCCTTCTGATCTCCTGCAAATCCTGTTAAAGTAAGGTTTCTTGCGGATTCAACTATCCTGATTTCGCAGCATCACCGTCTTTATCGGCAACAATCTCCATGTCACAAAACTCCAAGCAGTCCCCCTTGCTTCCTGAATGGAAAGAGGAAGACTACCGACAAATGAATGAGTGGCTCCAGCGCCACAGGATCACTGAGGTCGAATGTCTGATTCCTGATCTAACCGGAATTGCCCGCGGAAAGATCATGCCGGCTGACAAGTTCTTGCGTAAGGAAGGTCTTCGTCTGCCAGAAAACCTGTTTCTGCAGACGGTAACAGGCGACTGGGTAGATGAGAAGAAGATTGAAGCGCTGAATCCTGCAGATGGAGACATGAATCTGCAGCCAGACCCGAGCACAATCTGTCTCGTACCCTGGGCTCAGGAACCTACAGCTCAGGTGATTCATGATTGTTTACACATGGACCGTAGCGCTATTGAAATTTCCCCACGCAATGTGTTGCGCAGAGTTTTGTCACTCTATGAGAAAGAAGGCTGGGGAATCGCCATTGCCCCAGAATTGGAATTCTACCTGACAAAAATCAACAAGGACCCTGATTATCCATTAGCACCTCCAGTAGGGAGATCCGGTCGGCCAGAAGCAACCGGTCAATTTTATGGGATTGATGCGCTCAACGAATTCGATCCGCTCTTTGAAGACATGTACGACTACTGCGAAGCCCAACAACTAGACATTGATGCGTTGACTCACGAGATGGGTCCCTCACAAATGGAAATTAATTTTATCCATGGAGATCCCTTACGCTTGGCAGACCATGTCTATCTCTTTAAGAGAACAATGCGTGAGACCGCGTTCCGGCACAAGGTCTATGCGACCTTCATGGCCAAACCGATGGCGAACCTTCCGGGTAGCGCTTTACATCTGCACCAAAGCTTGTTCGACCTGCAGAGCAAGCATAATCTGTTTGCTAATGAGGTAGGAAAACACACTCCCCTGTTTCTATCCTTCATTGCTGGGCTGCAAACCTATCTTCCCGAAATGATGCTGATGATTGGTCCAAACGTGAATTCCTACCGGCGGATCATCCCGAATACGGCTGCGCCAATCAACGTACACTGGGGTGTGGACAATCGTACGGTAGGGCTGAGAGTTCCCTTTGCAGAACAAGCGGACATGCGCGTTGAGAATCGACTGCCTGGTGCTGATGCTAATCCGTACCTGGCGATGGCAGCTTCACTGGGTTGTGGCTATCTTGGAATTCGCCAGGGTCTTCAGCCCGATGAACCTCTTACGGACAGTGCCTACTATCGCGATTACAGTCTCCCACGTAGCCTCTCGGAGGCCGTAGCTCTCTTTGAAGACAATCCTGTTGCCAAGGAATTGTTTGGCGAGAAATTCGTCCAGATTTATTCTGCTGTCAAACGTACAGAGTATGAAGCTTTCTTCCAGGTGATCAGTACTTGGGAGCGGGAGTTTCTGCTGTTGAATGTATGAGAAAGCGACGGAATGATTTCTCAATCAACCTTTCCAAAACAACCCGATTCAAAAGGGATCTAACTGTGTCATCTAATTCTTCACCTAAACTTCCCTATGCCTTGGATCAGCAATACTTGGAGCGAGTCTACGCAGGTGTTCTCGGAAAAATCATTGGGGTCTACCTGGGAAGGCCCTTTGAGGGTTGGGAGTATGACCAGATTTCTAATCAATTGGGAGATATCAACTACTATGTTCATGAGAAATTAAACGTTCCCTTGATTGTCACGGACGATGATATTTCTGGAACCTTTACCTTCATCAGAGCTTTGGAAGATTACGGTTACTCCAAGGACATTACCCCGGCTCAGATTGGTCATACCTGGCTGAATTACATCATTGACCGCAAGGCGATTCTCTGGTGGGGAGGAATGGGCAACTCCACCGAACATACGGCATTCTTAAGATTGAAGGAGGGAATCGAGGCCCCACAGAGTGGCTCGATGGAACTCAACAGTAAGATCGTAGCAGAACAGATTGGAGCCCAAATTTTTATTGATGGTTGGGCGATGGTTGCTCCTGGTGATCCTGAACTCGCTGCAGATTTAGCGAAACGAGCTGGTAGTGTGAGTCATGATGGAGAGGCAATTTATGGTGCACAGGTCATCGCGGCACTGGAAGCTCAGGCCTTTGTGGAGAAAGATCGACAAGCCCTAATTGATGTTGCAGTGTCATTGATCCCAAAAGACAGTTTGATCCAGCGGATGATTGCAGATTTGCGGGAACTGCATTCTCGAGAACCTGATTGGCGGAAGGCGTTTGATTTTCTTTCTAAGCACTATGGTTATAATACGTATGGGGGCAACTGCCACATGATCCCTAATCATGGTTTGATCATCTTCTCGTTCCTCTATGGCGATGATGATTTTCAAAAGACTATGATGATCGTCAACACACTGGGCTGGGACACGGACTGCAATGCTGGAAATCTGGGGTGCCTGATGGGAATCAAGAATGGCTTGGAGGGCATCAATCGGGGACCAGATTGGCGAGGTCCAGTTGCTGACAAACTCTACTTGCCAACGGCGGATGGTGGTCGTTCAATCAGCGATGCAGCAACTGAAGCGGTCTATCTAGCGAATGCTGGAAGGCAACTGCACGGTCTTTCACCAACTTATCCCAAGGATGGAGCCCGTTTCCATTTTGAATTGCCGGGTTCGGTTCAGGGTTTTGCCTTTGAAGAATCGATCATTTCAACTGGCACTGCTACCGTTGCCAACTCAAAGGGTCATAGCGTTAACGGGGGACGCTCCCTGGCGATTCATTTCAAAGCGCTGGCAAGAGGACGTACTGCCCGGGTCGAGACGCCAACCTTTTCGCCTTCTGCAGAGATTTCCACTTATTTCACCAAGAGGGGCTACTCTCTGCTGGCTAGTCCCACCCTTTACAGTGGTCAAACGATCCGGGCTCGTATTGTTGCCGACGAGAACAATCCGACTCCTGTGAAGTGCTCTTTGTACATCAAGCACTATAACGAACTTGATGAATTCACCCTGGTTTCTACCGAAGTAGTTGAGCTTCAAGCCAGTAAGGTTCATGTATTCGAATGGAAAGTACCTGGCACGCGTTGCTATCCAATTGCCTTCGTGGGCATTCAATTGGAGGGCGAACATGGTGAAACTGGTACGGTCTACCTGGATTTTCTGGACTGGACGGGTGAACCGGAGATACAACTGAATCGACCCACTGAACGCGTGGTGTCAAGGCTGAATCGGGACAAGGGACCCATCATGTGGAAATCCGCTTGGGTGGATGGCTTGGATGGCAACGAACGCTTAACGCAAACGGACTTCTCGCCTGAGCCATATCGCCTAATTCAGAATGTTGGTCGTGGGCTACTGATTCAAGGCACTCGAGAATGGAAAAATTATAGAGTGACCGCTCGAATGACTCCGCATATGTGTGAAGCTGGAGGTCTTGGAATTCGAGTCCAAGGAATGACACGCTATTATTCACTGCTGATCTCACAAGATGGGGCTCGCCTTGTCAGAAGTCATGAAGGAAAAGACACAACCCTAGCTGCCTGTGACCTGGGCTGGAAATTGGGTCATCAGTACGAACTCACGCTGCAGGCTTTTGAAAACAAACTCACAGCTTGGATCAATCAGGAAAAGATTCTAGAAGTAAAAGATACCGAGGGCTACTATCCTTCTGGTGCAATGGCTTTGATCTCTCAGGTGGGTCGGATTGGTTGCGAATTTGTAGAGGTGCAACCTGCATTCTAAAATAATCTTTCAAGACGATACTAATTAGTAAGACAAGCTCAATCAGCTTCAAAGAGAAAAACTATTACAGTAGGAGCTATCATCAAATTCATTCGTTAAGAATGTGAGGTTCTCAAGGCTGGAAGTTATTCGGAAGGCAAAGCCAATAAACGGCGTTGGAGCTTAAGGGTTGTTTAGTTTATGGATGAGCAGTCTCAAAGAAACTTCCAACATCGTTTTTGATTTGCTGTACCAAAGCGGTTTACGATGGAGCCTTGCTAGATAATGCCTTATGCGGCAGTTGAGTGATTCGATTTGTGCGGTGAAGGTCTTTGATGCGTAATGCTTGGCGTGTGGAATGAAATTCTCGTAGGCCTTCAGCCTGTCTGTGCCATAGCCCATCGTCGGCAGGTGCTTGATCTGCTGCCAAAGGAGCTTAGCGGTTTTGATCGTCCTTCTTCCACAGACAAAGCCGAGGACCTTGCCAAAGCTGGAGTCCACCACTAGCCAGAGCCAACATTGGGATTTTTTTTAGCGATGCACGTGCAGAGTTCATCGATTTCGATGAAGGAGCAAACTTCGGTCTGTGGTGGGCTTGCTGGGAGTGCTTGGGCAGCTTGGACCAACCAGCGAGAGACCGTCTTGTGATGGATGTTGAGAACCCGGCCGATCGCTCGCATCCCCGTCCCTTCGAGATAGAGTTGACAGGCCTGTTGCTTGAGGGCTGGATCTTTGCCTCGTCGTAGTGTTTGAAAGATCCGTCGGCAGGCTTGGCAACGGTAGCGTTGGACACCCCGACTGGTGCCATAGCGAATAGAGTCAGGATGAGCGCAGTGAGGACATTGCATCGTTAGTTCTCCAAATCTCGGAGATTATTTTATTTGTCTAAACGAGGCAACTGCGCCAACCCCGAAGCGTTAGCAGAATAAAGGGGAAAGAATATACAAATTTTTTGGTCTCTTTTTCAAAGGACATTAAATGGGCCAATGGATTATACAACAAAAGTGGAGTGATGTTTTATTTGTGTCTTTTGAAGTAGATTATGATTTATTAAGAAGCGAACTACCAAAAGATTTAGAAGTCGATACCTTTAATGGTAAAGCATATTTAAGTATTGTACCCTTTGTAATGTCTGATATTAGATTTTTCTTTACACCTCCTTTACCTTTTTCAAAACTAAGTGAATTAAATTTAAGAACCTATGTTCAGTATAAAAATAAACCAGGAATTTACTTTTTTACATTAGACTCAGATCATAGACTAGGAAATTTTCTTGCTCAAAAAATTTTTAATTTACCATATAGATATGCAATTCTTGACATAAATATTGATAATGATATATACAACGTTAAATCAAAAGATTCTCTGTCTTTGAAAGTTAGGATTACAGATAAGAAAATAGTAACTGATTTATCAAATTGGATCACTGAAAGATATTATTTATATAATATTGTAGATGAAAAAGTATCTAGAGGTGATGTTCTTCATCCAACCTGGAACCTTAAAGAAGCTGAGGTCATAAATATTGATAATCAATTTTCCGAACAATTTAATCTAGATGTTTGTCCCACGCAATATCACTGTTTTTACTCAAAAGAGATAAGTGTTAGATTTAGACCATTTGTATATAATATTTAACTTTATTTATTAGTCAAAAACTATTCAAATCACTCATTAATATGATTCTGTAATATTCTATCAATGGAGGTAATATGAGAATATTTTTAATAATTTAAATTCTAACCTCGTGTAATGTTACGAGTAAAAATCTAGATTTTGTCTAAACGACGCAACTGCGCCAACATGGCTTTTTTCGGTTATACAAAAAATAGCTTGATAGAACTGAGTTTTACAAATTTTTTTAGAGATAAATTGAGGGTATTTCAAAATAAGCTTGACAAGCAATTCACAAAAGATATCAGTATTTCTGGTCCAGAAAATTGTTGTAAAATCTATCGAATTTTTAAAATCCTTTGGTCTTTTTTTGGAGGAGTTTCTTCTTCTGAAAAAGCTAAGTCGGGGTGGTCGTGAAAAACGAGTAAATATTCTGCCAACGCATCTTGTTGACCCCCTGTATAACTGAATGCGGAATTAAGTCCTGGATCATTACTCAATTCTGTGTTTGGAAAATCAGCATTGTCACCGTATCCCCTACCTTCATAAAGATTCAGTCTTTCAGAATTACTCAACTCCAAAAAGGGATAAAAGTCCCCACCATTAGCTAAATAATTTAATGTAACTAATCTAAATCTTCTTTCGGGATCACCAATTAGACTACCATCCTTCACAAGCGTATCTTGAACATCACCATTGCGACTGAGTATTTCCAAAGTTTGAACTCTTTCACCGTTCCCGAATTCAGATCTTGGGTTTTTGTCCGTGTCAAAGCTGAAACTAATTCCCGCTATTTGTGGAAACCTACCAGAAGTTACCCCAGGTGCAGATTCAGCCACCCCGCTTTCAAGTAAATCCTTTAGCTCCGACGCAGTGACTGTGAAAACGACTAAACCATTATCGTAAGTTAGGGTTGCGCGAATGTGTCCTTCTGTGATTCCACCATCGAGAATTTTTGACCCTTTGTAGGCATAAGGCGGTTTCAAAACAGGTTTACTTGAATTTTCTAAGTATTTAGATGTACCAATATCAGTTCTTATACCGCCACTATTTTGTAATGCAATTTGAATATTTTCACCTGTCAATTGACCTGCGTACCAAAGCATTGAATCAGAGATAAGATTCCCTAAATTTGTTTCCTCAGTTCTTATTTTGAATCGCCTTCCATCCAAATAAACGTTTGAATAACCAAGTATATAGCCATAGTGTTTTTCAATTATGCTTTTAATCGCATCTCGAATTTCAACCACTCTCGGATTAGCAGATCCACTAGACTTCCTTACAACATTCTTCGTTGATGCATAAGCTCCACTAACATTGGGATCAACACTTTCTAATTGAATATGGCCATCGCTATCAAACGAAACTACTAATCTACCCAGATATTTATAATCACCATCAACACTTACAATTATTAGGGGATCTCCATTAGTATCATTTCCATTATAGGGATAGTTTTCTGAAAAAGATTTATCTGTTGCATGCATACTTTGAAAGAGATCATCGTTAAGATCGCCCATACTGGATCGACCATCAGCACCTGAAGCGACAATAATGTCGATGCCTCTCAAGTACTTAGATAGAGTTTTGACCCGATCTAAATGTATTCGAGCCAGTAAAACGATTTTGTTGATTCCTTCAGATTCTAGTTTGTTAACACCTTCTTGGATTATTTTAGCTAGTTTTTCTATGTCTGCTGGATCTCTAGGTTGAACAGTCAATTTACCTATATTAACCAATTTTTTTAGATATGGGTCTGTAACTCCAATTAACCCAATACGTTCGTTATTGATCAAGGCCACGGCATAACCCGAAACCTTACCATCTAAGTTTTGAACAAACTCACCATCTTTCCCAATTTCAAACCCTTTCTCCTTTGAGAAGTCTATGTTCATTGCAAGATGTGGAAAATGAGCTGTACTTGCACCATCAGCTAAAATTAAATCTTGTAAATCCCCTACTCCTGATGCAAAATCCTGGATTCCGATACCAGATGCTTTAACCCCCATTGCATTAAGAATTGCTATATCACCGTGACCTGGTTCATTAGAGCCTGTTATTTTTTTTACTATATTTTCTTTTGCAGCATGAAATCTTGGACCAGGCTTTATGTTATCCCCAGAACTGACTAGTAGTGTGTTTAAGCCGTACACCGGATCATTTTGGAATGCATTGACCAGTGATGAAAAATTTTCCATATTTTCTAAAATGCTGGCATCATTACCATCAGCATCACCAAAATGTAATAACTGGATTGTAAATTCATTTGCAAAGACTGGTTTCGAAAATAAAATAACCATTAAAAGGACTAGAGCCGGTTTATTGCAGATCATCTTTAATCTCAACAGAATTAATCATATAAAAACGTGGTTGGCGCAGTTGCCTCGTTTAGACAAATAAAATAATCTCCGAGATTTGGAGAACTAACGATGCGATATCCTCACTGCGCTTATCCCGACTCTATTCGCTATGGCACCAGCCGGGGTGTCCAACGCTACCGTTGCCAAGCCTGCCGACGGATCTTTCAAACACTACGACGAGGCAAAGATCCAGCCCTCAAGCAGCAGGCCTGTCAGCTCTATCTCGAAGGGGATGGGGATGCGAGCCATCGGCCGGGTTCTCAGCATCCATCATAAGATGGCCTCTCGCTGGTTGGTCCAACCTGCCCAAGCACTCCCAGCAAGCCCACCACAGACCGAAGCCTGCTCCTTCATCGAAATCGATGAACTCTGCACGTTCATCGCTAAAAAAAATCCCAATGTTGGCTCTGGCTAGTGGTGGACTCCAGCTTTGGCAAGGTCCTCGGCTTTGTCTGTGGAAGGAGGACGATCAAAACCGCTAAGCTCCTTTGGCAGCAGATCAAGCACCTGCCGACGATGGGCTATGGCACGGACAGGCTGAAGGCCTGCGAGAATTTCATTCCACACGCCAAGCATTACGCATCAAAGACCTTCACCGCACAAATCGAATCACTCAACTGCCGCATAAGGCATTATCTAGCAAGGCTCCATCGTAAACCGCTTTGGTACAGCAAATCAAAAACGATGTTGGAAGTTTCTTTGAAACTGCTCATCCACAAACTAAACAACCCTTAAGTTCCTACGCTCAATAAACTGAACAGATGCGGCCTCAAATCCCATATGGAAATGAGGCTCAAATTATATATAAGAACTTTGGTAGACTACCTAGTCCGTCAATTTTGGTAAATTGTAATACTTTTCTCAGTGTCTACTTCGTTGGCAGAGATAAATAAATTTCTTTTCTCTATTGCCAAAAGGCCTTCCGGTCCGATACCTGTTGAAAGAATCTGATTTAATTTTGGATTCTTAATATCCGAAATGTCGTAAACCCCAATTGCATTTGCGCGTTCCGCTCCGATAAATACTAACTTTTTCCCATGGAAAGTGCCTACCTCAACAGATTCTGGTTCAACACCCTTCTTTGCGGCTCTTCCTTCTGGCCAGTAGCCTGCAAGTGCCAGCGCACGTTCAAATGATGATCCTGATTCAAAAACTACTTTCCCGTCCTTGTGCCAGATTGTCCATCCTCTAGAGCCGCCACCTTTTGCTTGGCCAGGTGCTTCATGTTTATAGTCTCCCTCATTGGCTGTGACAAAGTGGTTGTTGTCGATCCATTTGACAGCATCAGGTTCTCGACGAACACCAAAGATATCGTCTGTTAAACTCAATACCCCATCTTTCTTGTTATCGATATTCCTTAAATTAACTGTTCCAGCACTGAAGTCATTGACTATAATTCCATCTTTATTAACGACAACGATCCAGTTGTTTTCTTGTAAAGTAACAACCGTTTCACCAAGTTGATTGATATCCACATACTCTGGTTCTGGATCGATTGGAGCAATTTCACTTAACCCCGTTAAATCAGTCTTTTTAAGAGTGCCATTAGAGTGAATTAAAGCAAGATATCCACCTGGTAACTGAGGGATTTTCTCATCGTTAACATCCTCATTTCTTTCATTTTCAATAGCTACTGCTACCAGGCTACCATCTGGCGAAACAGCGACGCTGTCAGGTTGACCGCCAAGTTCAATTGTCTTAACAATCTTCTTGGTCTCAAGGTCCACGACAACTAACTTTCCGGAGGGATTCACGTAACTTTCAGAAGTATTTACTCCAACGTATGCTAGGCCATTTTTCACACTTACAGATGTAGGCTCACCTCCTACTTGAATAAACCCCAATGGTTTTGGCTTACTTGAATCTGATATATCAATCATGCCTATAGCAAACATTGGACTATCACTGTAGATAAGCATCTGGCCATCTTCTGATGAAGCAACAATTTCTGCAGCAGTTTCAACACCAGAAATTTCGATGTTTTCTGATGTAGAAAAGGATGAAATGTAATTGAAATCTTTTGCCATAGAAGTGCTTACTAGGCTCGTAAGGAAAGCAACAACTGCTAATGAAAATTTTCCCATATATTTATCCATAAGTTTTGGTGTAAATTAGGTTGACGAAGCAAATCTTATATTAGTTTTAATTTGTTAGCTTTTAATTAGGAAAACTTAAATTCTATCTTGCTTGAATCTCTTAAGTATACTAGATTTCCAATTGATTTTTTCTGAGATTGAACGACGTACAGATTCAATTACCTGAAAAGTGTGAACAGACATACACGAAAATAAATTTATAGGATTCGAAATCTAATATCTGGTGAGTTACAAGGTAGTTTATATTCTTTAAGAATAGTAAAAAATCAGTCAAAGTGGAATATTATGTCAATCTCCAGTATTTTATTTAGATCCAAAGAATATCAGTTGTAGTGAATTCTTTAGAATAAAAATAATCCAAGTTCACGAGTTAATTTAGGCTGGCAAATTCTGGCGGGAGATTTGTTTGAGTTAAGTTGATTCAACCCCGAATCAATTTTTTTCTCAATCGGCTAGACAAATTGTCAATCAGAAACACAAGAATTAGTGCAACTATAATTATGTATAATGAATTCTCCCAATCACGTCGGGTTCTCATCGTCTGCACAAGCATTAGTCCAATTCCGCCGGCTCCCAGTGCCCCGATAACGGTTGCGGACCTTGTGTTAGATTCAAAGTAATAGAGTATTTGTGAAACTAATATTGGAGAAATTTGAGGAATTATTCCAAAGCGAAATTGCTGAACTGGTGTCGCACCTGTTGCTTGGACACCTTCTCTCTCTTTTTTTTCAACATTTTCTAATGCTTCGGTAAAAAGCTTACCCAAGGTGCCAGTGTCAGTGAAAGCAATTGCTAGTGCTCCCGTCAAGGGCCCCAAACCAAATGATCGAATAAAGATTAGTGACCAGATCAGATAATCTAAGCCTCTGACAAAATCAAAAAATCTTTTTATTCCAAATCTTGTAAGTTTTGAGGGGTTGATATTTTGTGCTGCAGCAAACGCCAATGGCAATCCAACTAAAGTGGCCACTAATGTACCTAAAAAAGCCATTAAGATTGTTTCCAAAACTGCAACTGCTAAATCACCATGCTGCCAGTCTGGGTGATTCCAAAACTCATTAAAAATTGTTATAAAATTTGATTCATCAGCCTTTATTCTTTCTGAAGATAATATCAATTCCCAAAGATTAGCAAAACTAAGATTGTTGAAGGGTGAATGCATTGGAAACCAAAAGTTTTCCCAACCAAATTCATAATAATGTATTTCAATTTTGGATCTTGAATATTGTATTCTATGCTCAAAAAGAGGCCTTGCATCGAATTTTAGTTCACTGAATCGAATACCTTCAGGTAATAAATTCTTACTAGGCAAATCAACAAAAATCTGATCATTATTCTTAGATATTTCTATTTCACCATAGTTTGGTACAAAATAAAAAAGTACAGATTTTTCATACCGAAGTTTAAATCCATTTCTCAAAACAATTTCAAATTTATCCTTGTCTCCGATGAACCAATCTGGGTAATTATCTAATTTATAGGTGCTTCCTCTTTCTCCCTCCACGGCTACGGTCAACGAATCTTTTTTGAAATTTAAAGTAGTGTGTGTTTTGTACGAAAACATATCAGAGGCTAAAAGAGCGCCTCTTTCAATTTTCGCTTCTCTAAAAAGTTTTGTTATTTCAAAAATGTACCCAACATATAAGATGTATGAAAGCGCAAAGGTGCAAATTAAAATAGGAAGCAGGCTTTGCCTTCTCAACGAGGAGCGCAAATCACTTGGCAGGTTTTTGTATTCGTAGTGGTTCAAATCAAACGACTCTGGTTGCCCCAAATGTCATCTTTGTTCTGAGCATTTGTGACAGTTGATCAATTAAGAAAATTGTGAGGAAAAGCAAGAAGAATAATGCAGCAATCTCGGCACCTCTACCCCAGCCGATTGCTCTAGAAAGCTCAGTACCAATTCCGCCTGCCCCAACAAATCCGAGTATTGCTGAGGCTCTCACATTAATTTCTAGTCTCAACAGAAAATAGCTAGTCCAGTTTGGTAATACTTGTGGAAAAACACCGTGACGAATTCGATCTGTCCAAGAGGCACCGCAAGCTTTCAGTCCTTCGACTTGTCTTAAGTCGATATTTTCAGTTACCTCGCTGAATAATTTTCCTAAGGCTCCTGCGGTATGGAATGCTACTGCTATTGTTGCCGGAACTGGTCCTACACCAAGTAAAAAGATTAGGAACAAGGCGATAATAAGTTCTGGGAAAGATCTCATTAAATCCATTGTTCTTCGAAAGACTGGTATCAGCGGTTCAGGAATGTCCAATCCACGAGTAGAGCCGAGTGATAGTACAACTGCTCCAATCCCTCCAACAATTGTGCTAAATAATGCGATGTTTATTGTTTCAATAAGAGGCGGGAAAAAGCTAATTGCATTAGATAAAAACGCAATTGAGCCTTCTTCAACTGTTTGATCTATGATCTTTTTGGGAAAGTCGAGGAATTTTGCTAGACCTTGTAGAAATCCACCTGAATTGAGACTTTCAGAGATTTGAAAGCCACTGATGAGCAATATCAGTATAGTAAGAACGCTTATTCCAGAGTAAATATTACGTTGACGTTCTAATTTAATGATAGCTGTGGAGTTCATAAAATATTAATCAAGAGAAGGGCTCTATCACTAGAGCCCAAAAATTTTTCTCAGCCACCAATTTTTGCTTTGCGGGCCGCAACAATTGATTCGTAGTCTTCATGGGAGACAGAGATCATCCCCTTTATTTCTCCTGCACCAAAACTATAAGCGCACTCTGGGTCCATGGAGCTTAGACCTGCCAGCAATGCCGTAATTTGGATTTTAACTTTTTCGGGCAGTGTTGTTCTTAAGACAATGGGTCCCTCTGGAATAATCTTAGATCTCCAAATTTCCACCATTTCAGTCATGTCAACAAGTCCTGAGTCAGAAGCGAGGCGAAAGGCTCCGTAATCGTACCCGTCTTCCCAGTCCCCCGTACCACCTGACCAGGAAACGCCTGCGTCATAATCTCCGTTGTAAACTCCAACGATGGTTTGCTCGTGTCCCCCACTGAATACGACATCACTGAAATGCTCTCCAGGTTCCATGCTATATCCAAGATCGGGAATCTCGATTGATGGAATTAAGTAACCTGAGGTGGAATTTGGATCGCCAAAAGCAAACTGTTTCCCTTTCATATCAGCTAAATTTTCTATGCCAGAGTCTTTTCGAGCAAAGCCTAGTGCGTAGTAGCCAAAGTTCCCATCCTTGCCAACGAGTGAGAGAACTGGCTCAACAATGTTAGGGTCAGCAAGATAAACTTTTGCATAGCCAGAGGCACCAAGCCAGGCCATGTCCAGATTTCCACCAATCAAACCTTCTATGACACCATTGTAGTCTGCAGGTGCAAAGACTTTGGTAGGAACACCGAGTAAGGCTTCAGCCTTATCTACAAAACATTTTGTACGACGCAGTCGATCCGCTTGGTTTTCTCCACCTAAAATACCAACTCTGAATTCAGTAATTTTCTGCGCATGCCCTCCAGCGTAGGCAGTCAATCCAGAGGTAATTGCGAAGCTTGCGACAAGCAGTGTTTTCACCAATTTTTTGAACATAATTTCTCTCGAAGAAAATTGTGGTTAAACGGGTACAATTCTGTTGGCAGATTTGCTGTGCTTCTCTTGAAAGTCGCCTAGAGAAATCTTAGTCAAATCTTCATTTAGTTCTTCAGCTCCATAAATTTCCCTGACAACTTCCTGTGTCAGTTGGGTCACATGCCCGTCGAAGACAACTTGTCCTTGATACATCCCAATCACGCGATCACAATATTTACGAGCAGCTTCCAGAGTATGAAGATTACAGATAACCGTTAACTGATCTCTCTCATGGATTTCCCGCAGGCTGTTCATAACGATTTCAGCAGATAGTGGATCTAGGGAGGCGATGGGCTCGTCGGCAAGAATCAGCTTTGGTTCTTGCATCAAAGCCCTTGCGATCGCGACCCTTTGCTGTTGACCTCCGGAGAGATATTCAACTCTGGTCAAAGCCTTCTCACTAATTCCCAGTCTTTCCAGATTGTGCAGCGCATCTACGATGTCTTTTTCTGGAAAAACCCGGAAAAGACTTCTCCATAGATTCAACTGATTCAATCGACCTAACATGACATTAGTGATGGCATCCAGCCTAGGGACCAAATTAAACTGCTGAAAAATCATCGCACAATTGCGTTGCCAGTCTCGTCTTGCCTTTCCTCGAAACTGAAGGACATCTTTCCCTTCAAACTCAACACTCCCTCCAGTTGCTTCAATCAGCCGATTAATCATCCGCAGTAGTGTGCTCTTACCGGCACCGGAGCGACCGATAACGCCCACAAACTCTGGCTTTTTGACTGTGAAGGAAACATTGTTCACAGCGACTACAGAGCCAAATTCTTTGCGAAGATTTGAAATGTGCATGAAGCTTTCTAGAAAAAGTGACCTATTAGTAATAGAGACAAAAGGCTTAGATTTGATTAGGATTTGGTTAGGTATTAGTTAGGAGACCCAATGACTTGTTGACCTGCCGACCAAACCTGCCGAACCCATGGGGTAGCACCTTGCAGTTTGACTCTTAACAAATCTGCTCGGAGTCCTGGCTGAAGACGCCCCCGATCGCTTAGTTTCAAAGCATCAGCTGGATTCCAAGTGATCATCCCAATTGAATCTTCGAGCGGGCAATTGAATTGCTCGTGAACTTTGAAAGCTGCTGAAAGAAGACTGACTGGCATGTAATCAGATGACAAAAGATCTACTAAATTTTCCTGAATCAATTCTTTTGCAGCTACGTTACCTGAATGGGAGCCACCCCGGACTAGATTAGGAGCTCCTGCAACAATATATTGCTCACTTAGGCGCGCCGCACGTGCTGCTTCCAATGTAGTTGGAAATTCACTGATTTTTACACCTTCAGCAATTGCTTCGGCTACATGGGCTTCAGTAGTGTCGTCATGACTGGCAAGTGGGTGAGGGTAATGTCGTAGTAAATCCAACAAATCTTTTCGATTTTGAATCGCCCAGACATCATGATTTTTTTTCAATTCTGAAAGAACATCTTCAATTTCCTCATCTGTCTGGCCTCTTTTGCTGTAGAAGATTTTCATCTTTTCGAGATCCCGCCATTGTCTTTGACCAGGCGTGTGGTCCATGATGGAGACCATCCGCACCAGAGGATGCGGAAAATATGTGTCCATGAGCGGCTTCAACTCTGGAGTACTCACCTCGCACCTCAAGTGGAGATAATGCTCCACCTTGTTCATGCCCATTTGTTCGGCTTGGGTGATCGCATCAATTTGGGCAGCTATGAGCTTAGAGCGCACTTGATTGTCATCATAGAAACCCAAGCAAATAGCATCATAAACAGTTGTGATTCCAGCGGCTGCTACTTGTGAATCATGAGTCAAGATAGCAGCAAGCCCATCTGGCCAGTGGACTTGAGGACGAGGTACAAAACATTTTTCCAAGTTGTCCGTGTGCATTTCAATCAAGCCTGGCATGACAAAATCACCCTCGCAGTCAATAACTACGTCTGCAACGGGGGCAGGATCATGAAGATGCGTGATGACTGTTTCTTCGAACATGACAGAGCCTAGCTGTGTACCCTTTTCTGTGAGAAGAGTGGCATTAGTTAGGAGCGTGCTCATCTTAATTCCTCGGTGTAAAAGGAGTGAGGTCAAAAGTCTGAGTGGCTAGAGTCGCCACGGACTTTTCGTCATGAAGAATTGCGAGTACTGCACAATCCTGTTGAAGAGCCTCGCTGATCAACTGGCATACGATTTTTCGATTATTTGGATCGAGAGAGGCTGTTGGTTCGTCCAGCAAAAGCAGAGGATAGGGAGATGCGAGAGCAACAGCTAAATTGACTCTTTGTTGCTCTCCACCTGAAAATGTGAGAGGCGGCAAATTCCAAAGTTCAGGCCCCAGATTAAGTCGTGCCATGATTTGCTGAGATCTCTCTAAGGCGTCTGCCCAGAGTAACCCGCGCTTCTGGAGTGGTTGAGCGATAACTTCAATGGTCGAGGTTCTTGGTATAGTCCGAAGAAACTGGCCCACATAACCGATCGTATGTCTGCGTAATTCGATAAGTTGCTGGTGAGATGCGGTGTGAAGGCCCACTTGCTCATTGTCCTTTTCAATCCAGATTTCACCCGAATCTATAAGATAATTCCCATAAGCACATTTGAGCAGTGTGCTCTTACCTAGGCCGGAACGTCCCTTGAGAACTACGCACTCCCCCGATTTGACAACAAGATCGACACCTTCCAGCACTCTCCTGGTTTGTCCATTCCTATGATGCAGTTGAAAAGATTTGCTGAGACGCTCCACTCTCAGTTGGATAGACATATTCAGGCAGGAAGAATGGAGGAGGTAAGAAGTTGGGTGTAAGCATGCTGGGGATCATCAAGAACTTGATCCGTCAAACCACTCTCCACCACTCGCCCATTTTGCATCACAACCATCGAATCACTCATCATTCGTGCAACGGCCAGATCATGAGTCACTAGAATTACAGCCAAGTTCTGCTCCCTTACAATCTGCTGCAGAACATCCAAAAGCTTGGCTTGAACAGAGACATCGAGACCACTTGTGGGCTCATCCAAGAGAAGTAGGCGCGGCGAAGAGACTAACACCTTGGCGATTTGCACACGTTGCTGCATGCCAATGGAAAATCTTGTTGGCAACTCGTCCATTCTTTCTAAATCCAATTCCAGCTTTTGTAGCCAGTGTCTCGCTAATTCTCGGGCCTGCCCATAGTGCCGCACACCATTGACCAAAACTCGTTCGGCAACATTTCCACCAACACTTATATGCATTCTCAAACCATCCGACGGACGTTGGGTCACTAGCCCAATTTCTTTCCGCCTTAGTTGCCTTCTGCGAACCTCTGGTAATTGCGTCAAGTTCACCTTTCCATAGGAATCACTTTGGAAGGTGATTTGCCCAGAACTTGGTTCAATTTCCCCTGCTAGCATCTTCAACAAGGTACTTTTCCCAGAACCAGACTCCCCAACGACCGCTAAAAACTGTCCCGAAACAATTTCCAGACTGATTTCGTGGCAACCAACCTGGTTCCCGTAGTAGAAACTAGATTTGTGGGTACTTAACAATGGTTGATAGCCAAAGGTCATAGCAATTTAGACAGTTGTTGATGACAGTAGTCAGTATCTGAACAAACAAAACGGCGTTTCCCAGAGTCATCGACAATCAATTCGTCCAGAAAGGAATTATTGCTTCCACATTGCTCGCAAGATTGTTCCCAGGATTGAACCCTGAAAGGATGATCCTGAAAGCTAAGACTTTCCACATTGGTGTAGGGTGGAATGGCGTAGCACCTCTGTTCTCTGCCAGCACCAAACAGTTGCAGGGCAGGACTATGATGTAGTTTGGGGTTGTCAAACTTTGGAATGGGAGAAGGGGCAGACAGACGATATCCATTGACTGTCACAGGATGATCATAACTCGACTTAGATTCTCCGTGGTGTGCTAGATCCTCATAGAGTTTGAGATACATTGCGCCATACTCGCCGTATGCATGTAGTTTGCGAGTCTCAATTTCCCGGGGTTCCAGAAATCTTAATGGTTCAGGAATCGGAACCTGATAGACCATGATTTGTCCTGCTCGCAATGGAGTTTCTGGAATCCGATGCCGAGTTTGGATCACTGATGCTTGGGAGGTCTGCTCTGTCAGCCTCACACCTGTCATGCGATGCAGAAATTTCTTCAACGAAATGGCATTAACGGTATCGTCTGCACCTTGGTCAATCACCTTGAGCGTATCTGTAGGTCCCAGCAACGCACAGTTGATCTGCAGTGCACCGGTCCCCCAGCCGAAGGCAATTGGCATTTCTCTGCTTCCGAAAGGAATTTGATGTCCTGGAATCGCAACGGATTTCAGAATTGCTCTGCGCAGTGATCTCTTGGTAGCTTCATCCAAGTAGCCAAAATTGTAGCTACGTTCTCTCACAGTTCTGTTCCTTCGGATGTAGAGTATGTTTTCGCTGAATGGGCTGCGCGAAGGCAACGCAGCAGATGAAGTTCACTCTGAAAATCAACGTGATGAGGTAGTTTCAGATGGGACACAAAACCAGAAGCTTGGACGTTATCTAGATGAGCCAAAACGAATTCCTCATCCTGGGCTGGGAACTGGATGCTTTCTCCAAGTTCTTTGGAGCGGAGAGCACGGTCTACAATTGCCATGGCGATTGCTTTCCTCTCATTGTGACCAACTACCAATCCATAGCCGCGAGTGAATTGGGGTGGTTGATCACTGGTGCTAATGAACTGATGGACTGTTTGACATTCGGTTATCCTGACCTCCCCTAAGCTAATCACTAGATCTAGTTCCTCCAATTCGACCTCAATCATCACCCACCCCACCCGCAATTCCCCTACAAATGGGTGATTACCACCAAATCCTCTCTGGACTGAATACGCTAAGGATAATAGAAAGCCCTCATCCCCTCTTCCAAGGAGCTGTAGCCGCTGGTCCCGGTCTGCAGGAAATCTGATAGACTCACGAGTGATATCAAAGGGAACATGGCCTGAGTTCTCAGGAGTTTCTTTCTGCATAAGATCCACGTCTTCCAGCAAGCGGGCTACTGTTGGAACATTTCGCATTAAGTCTTCGACATGAAGCTGCTCCGGGGGGCTGGGTGGGCTTGGATCTTCTTCAATTTCTTCCAAAAGACGGTGAGTGTAGTCAAAGGTAGGTCCCAAAACCTGGCCACCTGGAATGTCTTTAAAGGTTGCTGAGATTCGGCGTTCTAAGCGCATGTTTTCTGTAGCTAACGCTTTGCTAAACGCCTGTCTGGGCAGTGTGGTGCGCCATGCACGCAGCAAAAAAACCGCTTCCACCAGATCACCCCGTGCCTGTTGGATCGCATGGGCTGCAGTGATTGGTTCCCACAGCGCAGCCTCTGCCATAACACGGTCTACAGCTAATCCCAGTTGCTCAACAATTTGCGAGGAGCTGACTTGTTCCACGGAAAGATCGCCCCTACGTCTTTGCGCAAGCAGGCGGATGGAATTTTCAATCGCAGTCTCTCCACCTTTTGCACTTACAAACATGGCTCTGTACTCCGTGGTACTGCAGCAACTCGACTTGGACTACAAAAAATCACGTCAATTCCCAACAAAGCTTCTGTTCGCGTTTTCATTAGTGAGTCCCAGAAAATCGAACTCACCCCACCTGGGCTAAATCTCTTGCTTACTTGAATTCCAGGACCAGTCAGTTTGACGACATGACCTTCCAACTCTTGGGGAACACTCAGTATCAGGGTTGCGCCTGTCTCCGGGGCTATTACCGTTCCCGCATTCATTTCACTAAATGGGGGCAAGCCCTCTTCAGCTTGCCAGACAATAAATTCAGCTTCTGAGGGTTCCGTAGCGATTGGGCAACCACAATGGAATTTCAAATATCTAAGTGCATGCTGACTAAAATCTCCCCAAATACGAGTCTCTGGGTCAAAAAGAGTCAGCGCCACTGCGACCAATGTTCCCGGAAGATCTGAAATCTCTTCTGTACGAGGAAGACTGTGCCAAGTCCCGGGTTCTGCTTGAGCTTGTAAAAGGGCTCGAAATGACTGCTGAGCCATCATGACTGGATCTGAAAAACCAGACTGTATTTCACTCACCTCGCACCATAGTGGTAAAATCCACTCTGGTACTAGCCGCGAGCTTGGCTGACTCAAGATGTTCTGTAGATAATCGTTGAGAAATTTTATGTAGTTGCTCCCAAACTAGGGAGTCCTCAGGTTGAATTTGAAGTTCGCTATCTAGAATTGCGGCAAGCTCAACTTCCTCGTGACAGTCACCGAGGCGCCATCCATAGCCAATAATTCCTCGTTCCGACTTGATTACACATTTTGTAGTGACTACCTCAAAAGCATTGAACTGATTACCAGTATTGCCCATTCTTGCCCTGACAAGGGTAGTGCCGGCTACAGGCGTTTTCATTACTTGAATCTTCTGGTTCGGTTGCATAGTGTTCCTCAAGCTATCTAACTCCTCTACAGACGCTTGCGCCAACAGAGATAGCCAAGTTTCGCGTGTTATCAAATTCTTCATCTATCTTGGGGATTAACTGGTTTTTTTAAGGATATTGGAAAAGATTCTTTAAATTTTTAAAAACTACCACCGAGCATAAAATTATGATTCATTTAAATGATTTGTTAGAACCGTATAACCAATATGGAAATTTACATTATGGAGAAGGTGTAACAGAACTAGCACATGCTCTCCAAACAGCTTATTTGGCACAAAAAGCTGGTGAGAATGAATCCATGATCGCTGCTGCTTTACTCCATGATTATGGACACCTAGTCCATGGTCTTGGGGAAAACATTGCGGAGCAGGGAGTCGATGCCGATCATGAAACGGTAGGTGCCAATGCATTGGAAAAATGGTTTCCAACCAGTGTGACTGAACCAATTCGCTGGCATGTAGCAGCAAAGCGCTATCTCTGCGCCACTGAACTCGGCTACTTTGACCAACTCTCTCCTGCCTCGGTTCTCAGTCTTCAGTTACAGGGTGGACCAATGAATCCTGAAGAGTTGGTGGAATTCTCAGCACGACCCTTTGCGGAAGAAGCAGTTCGGCTGCGTAGGTATGATGATCGGGCAAAGCGGCCTGACGCAAACACTCCAGAATTAACGCACTATCACAACACCCTGACTGGACTGTTACTCAGATAAAGGAAGCAAAAGAAACAAAGAAGTTTGGTTGAAATTTGAATTTAGGGATTTAGTTTAGTAAGACTTCTTGAGAGTACTGAATAAAGCGCAAAAGGAAAACTTTTGAGTCCTGTTAACCTAAAACTAACAAAAAACTAACAGAAACCTAACAAATACGATAAATAAATGAGTTTCAATCTAACTATGAAATGATTTTTTGAGTAGGAAAAAGTCGGAAGCAGAGGCTCCCCAGTGATCGGGGAAGCCTCTTAAAAAGTATTTTGGCTCAGAAATTCTCAGCCAAAATGGAGTGAGAATTGAATCAGCGGGAGGTCAATTGGCCAGCTTTTTCTAGGCTCTCTACAGAACCCATTAGAGATTCGGAAGGCAACTCTAAATTGAAGATAAAAATCTGACCACCACGATCTGACTTATTAGCTTCCACTGCTCCACCAGATTCACTTCTGTGCTGTACTACACCTAATAAGGTGGTCTGGCTGAGCGAAAGTGAGCCATTGACCTCTTGCTGTCCCGTGCCAGCCAGTTCAGCTTTGCTGTAAAAGCTTCCGTTACTTTTACGGGCTACCAGGGCAGAGATGTTCCAAGTACCAGAGAACTCAGAAGAGTAGGGCTTGGCGAAGGTTCCAGGATAAGCAGCCGCCTTGGCAGCAGCTCGGGGGCTTTCTTTTCCACCCGCCATTGCCAGGAAGTAACCCTTGCCGGCTTCTGTCAAATCCAGTGTCTCTGGATCAAGCATCAAAGCGAATTTTCGCTCACCCAGATCATTGCCTGAATCTTCGTCAACAATCAGCACATCTGCATCTGCAGTCTTGACCCACATCAAGCCGTCATTGGCAACGATCTTTGCCTGACCATCTTCCCAGGTAGCCGCTGTCCCTTCGCCGCCATGCTTAATGCCTTTGCCACCTGTTTCCAAAGTCAATGCTCCCTCTACAGCAGCCACTACACGTGTAACATCAGCAGAAAATAGGGTGGGCAAATCACCGTTGGCCATCTCCAATTGCTTGACAAAATCTGTCAACTCAACTCCCAGAATTCCACCTTCTTGGGTCAGGTTCTGAACATAACGTTGCTTGGTGATGTCTGGGTCAACAGCTGGATGTTCTGTCTTGGAATCCCCAACGAAGAAGGTGTGTCCTGCAGGCTGCTCACTTGCCATCTGCCAGCGATTGATCTCGGTGTTACCCACTGAAACTGGCTGATCCCAACCTTTCCACTGATAGCTGGTTGGAACAAACTTAACCTGGAAGTGATCCGGAGCGTGTGGGTTGGTCAGGTAGTTATCAAGCATCTTCTCAGAGGTATCGATCTTCCGAATACCCAGCTTGGCAAAGTCACGATTTTCCAGGGCCATTCCATAGATTTTGCCGTACAGTAGACCGTTACGAGCAAGAAATTTGTCGCGTTGTGAGGCGCTTCCATTTTGATCGACTTTCTGATTGTTGGCATCAACACCCTTCTTACCAACGTAAAGCCGCAGAGGAGTAGGCTCCACGCCATGGTTGTAGCCTGCCATCACCATCAAAACATAATCGGAGTGGCCTGGATTGATTGGCATGATCTTCTCGTAGCCAGACTGTCCCAGAGCAGGTACCGTATAGGCCGTCTCATTAGCGATATCGACAACCACGGAGGCAAGACCCAGCGTGTCATTGGTGTCAACACCTGTTCCTTCAAACATTCGTTGGATGTTCCATTCCTCAGCAGTGAACCAAACATCATCTTCCAGCCCAATTCCTTTTCCATACTTATGCACTGGTTCGTAGAAAGCTCCGCAGAAGGATTGAAAGAAGAAGTCACCCTCTGTCAGTTTGTGGTCATCGTTGAAGTCCACCACGGTCCCATTGGGTAAAGTCTGATTGCCCCATGTTCCACCCTGGGCTCTTGGCTGAACCACTTCTCCAAACTGGTTGTAGATGGTGTGGAACAAGTGACCGGAACCTTCTACCATGGTATTGGCAGCGTTACTATTGTTCAGGAAGTTTGCAAATTGGTTTCGGTTGTAATCAATCCAGTGAATGTGGGAACCGGTGAAGGCGACTCCACTTTTCATTTGCCATCCGTAGGTTTGTTTGCCCATCGTTGCATACGATTCAGACTGATATGCAACTCGCACAGTGTCATCGTCTTGTAACCAGGCGGCCTGTCCATCGGGATAGCCTGTCAGGGCTTTGCCGGTCATCTTGTCCACTTCGCCCACGGTCGCAATAGCTTTCATGTTACCGATAAAAGGAAAGTTGGTGTCTCCACTCTTTCCGTCCTGTAATTCGCTGCGCTCGTCGGCGGTACTGGCTTCTGCGATCAAAGCCGTGACCTGACCAATCGTCATTTTTTCATGTCCTCCGGCATAGGCCAGAGTGGTTGAACCGAATAGCAAGGTAGCCATCCAGATCGCTGTTCGAGATGTTCGAGTTTTCATCTATGTTTTCCTGTACGATAGTTACCAGAAAATCTGGGTGAGGGGGGAGATTGTGAAGAGATCAGGTGTCCCTAGGGAGGAACTGGGGTGTTTCCTTACCTCAAAACACAATCTCCAGTGAACACAAGTAAAATAGAAACGGAGTATTTAGATTGGATAAGAAAATTGTTTTGATTTCCTAACACCACTTAATCGAGTAGCCAGTGATATGTCCAAGGTTTGATCCGAGCCACATATTTCAAACTTGATGAGCGCTTAAGATAGTTTCTTTTTTAGTAAACAATCTGCCAGTGGATGCCCTTTGAAAGACAGTCCCACCACCACGGTTTCCAAAAATCTTTTGCTGAACCTTTTCGAATAATACTAGTTGGGTTCTTGTCCAAAGTTTTTCGTCTGTATTTGCTTAGAAAGTAGCTTGGCCAGATTGGAGGATGGCGTTAATCCTGTTAACAACCAGAGTTGTCTTGGGTATTTTCTCAGGTTGGTCTGCTTATCAACGAAGCGTGCGGACTTCGTTGCAGTTCTGACTTCCCTTAGGCCAGAAACGAATAATACTGCCACCAAAATGATGTTCAGAAGCGTGTCCACAAGCCTTCAAGGTAATCAAGCAACCCTTTCAAAATCCTGTGGCAACTGAGATTGTCGGTAGTAATCTGCTGAAAACGGGTGGAAGGGATCTGCCCGCAACTGTCGAAGATCCATCGTTGACTGGTACAGATGACTAATGATTTGGCTCTCGTCTCGTCCAAAAACTTCCAAAAGATTCTGCTGAGGCTGACCGATTGAAACAAGAATTTCCTGCCCAATCATCCTTCTCATTTCGTAAAAAAACAGGCTCAATTTCAGGTGGTAGTTCAGGTGACTGGCGATCTGAAAAAGACGACTGTTTTGTCCATGAAAATAAACCGGCAAAATCGTAGGGTTGGTCTTCAAGATCAGCTTGGAGAGAAACTTCTGCCAAGGTGGATCGACTGCGGTTCCAAACCAAGTTGGACTTGTTGATGTCATCCCTGCAGGAAACAAGATCACCGTTTTACCCTGCTGAAGAGTATCAATCGTTAGTCGCATCGTCGCCAGGTTGTTTCTCTTAGCGCTGTAATCTTCTTTGAAGCAAATCGGCAGCACCACATCGGCAAGCTGATCAGATGCATTGAGAATTTCCCAAGCAACCACACGATAGTCCGGCCGAAACGTCTCGATCAGGTGTGACAAGACAACCCCATCTACTTGACCAAAAGGATGGTTAGCCACTATCAAAAGAGGCCCTTGGGGAATTTCTGCTGGGGATAACCCATTGACCAGAATTTCAAGGTCTAGCTGCTCCACGGCTCGCTGCCAGAAACTTTTCTCAGGCGTCTGATCGTCCACAACTCTTTGATAGCGTTTAGCAATTTCTTTTTTCCCTGACAAATCTTCCACCAGTCGAATCGATACTCGTTCCATCCAACTCACTTCACCTTCAATAAAGGTAAAGGTATCCATATTTTCAATGCTATTTACCATTGTTTTCCATTGTTTGTAGTGGTGTGAGCCACCATTCTATTTACGCAATGTTGGGAAACGATTGGTAAAATGTTAGGAAGAGCACAAAACTAAAAAACTGAGGGCTGCTGTGACTAAGAGGGTTGCGGACAGCTTGGCCGTGAGAGATCATGCGTAGTCACAAATTTGGAATCGGAATTACGGGGCGGGAATGAGAGATGTGTAATTGGGAAGGGATAGGACAAGTGGAGACCCCCAAGTCCTCAACTTGTCCTAAAAGAGAGTCATAAGGCAACCGCAGCGGAAAGACACTAGAATTAACGATTGCCTACAGCCGCATCAGCGTAAGCCCACTTCAGAACAGTAGCTCTATTACTTTGGCTTAACTATTCAGTAACCAGTAAAAGTTAGGGGCATATTAGGAATGGAGTTTTTTACTGGACTTTAAAAATTGACTAACACGATTGTTCGATGGTTAGTAAGTTTCTTTCAATGCATAACAATTCCCCGTGATCAGGAGATTCAGAGCATGAGAGTCGTTTCATACAATATTCAGTACTGCAAGGGGCGCGATGGCAAAATTGATCCCCAACGAGTCGTCGAGGCAGTTCAGGAAGCTGATATTATTGGCTTTCAAGAAGTCGATAAGGCGGCAGCACGGACGGGTTTTATCGATCAGCCACAAGTCCTGGGGGATGGTTTCTCAGATTACTTCTGGGTATATGGGCCAACAGTGGATGCACTGTCACGACATCATCCTAGGGGGAATGAGCGGCGTCAGTTTGGCAATATGATTGTTTCCCGCTGGCCTATCGTCCAATCGAGAAATTTGCTCTACACCCCGAGATTTGGGGGAGCCAATCACCTCTCAGTACAACTGGGATTGTTGGAAACAGTAATCATCACACCCGATGGTCCACTTCGCGCCTACTGTACGCATCTTCATCACCTCTCTCCCGTGCTGCGTTTAAAACAAATCGAACAATTGAAGCAGCACCTCCTGGAAGCACCCTTCGAAGGTTCTGTGATTTCTGGTTCGGCAGGGCAAGACTGGTCGGAGGGGATTGATGAACACGAGGTGCCGTTCGATGCTCTCTTTTTTGGTGATTTTAATTTAAAGCCCGGAAGCCCAGAGTATGAAGCGCTTGTGGGAACACCTCATCCCCATGATCCAAGTTCCAGACTACTGACGATTGATGGCTTGGCAGATACCTGGGTTGTAGCCGGGAATAAAGAAGAAGATGGCGTGTCCTTGATTCGAGACTTCAATACAGGAACTGGGCTGCGTATTGATTATGTTTTTGCGACTGCCAAACTATCTCGGAAAGTTGTAAGGGCATGGATTGATAGTGAGGCCGTGGCATCAGACCACCAACCCTACTGGGTAGAGTTTGCAAGCCTATTGTTTGATTGAGGTTTACTTTAGGCTAGATCTCGCGAAGCCAGCAACCACCCATTTTTGGCAACCAATGTAGATCATGATCAACGGTAAGGTCGCCAAGAAAGATCCAGCCAGCAAGACCGTCCACTGTGATTCATACTGCCCCACAAAATCTAAAAGAAATTGAGGGAGGGTTCTCACCTCTGGAGAACTATTGAAGATCACCGGTCGCAAGACCTCATCCCAGTTGGCAATGAAGGCGACCAGAAAGAGACTTGCCAGGGCAGGGGCACCAAAAGGCAGATAGATATCCTTGAAGATGCCAAAGGGGCTTGCTCCGTCTAAAATGGCTGCTTCTTCGATTTCAAAGGGGATACTCTTGAAGAATTCAGTCATCATCAGGGTGCCGAAGGCTCCGACGAAAAAGGAGGGTACGATCAGCGGCAGCAAAGTATCCAGCCATCCGAGTTGCCGAAAAAGCAGGAACTCTGGTATCAGGGTTACTTCAGTCGGAAAGAACATGGTGCCCAGCAATAGTACATAAATCGCTGTGAAAACTCGGTTACGTAGATTCGCAAAGACAAACCCCGCCATTGAACAGGTGATCAACTGTCCCACTGCTGCCAGAGTGGCCACCAGCATCGAATTCAAAACTGCTCCCAAAAAACCTGCTTTGTCAAACACTGCCGCAAAATTCACGAAAGGCGTTCCAGTCATCAAAAGATCAGGCACAAGACTTGGGGGCAGTCGGAACAATTCTCTTCCTGACTTCATTGCAGTGATCACCATCCACAACAGTGGGAAGAGGGTGACCACCGCATAAGCGAGCAATCCCAGGTAGATCAACAGCGCTGAGAGAGAACGGGAATTCATGCTTTTCGTTGCTGTAGTCGATAGTGCAACAAGGAAATTCCACCGACAATCAAACACAAAACCCAGCTCTGGGCAGAAGCCAACCCCATATCGAAGTGCACAAAGGCGTTCTGGTAAATTGCATACCCAAGCGTTGTGGAAGCGTTGTTAGGACCTCCGTTGGTCAAGGAGATTGTTGCTTCGAAGGTTTTTGCCGAATTGATCATGGCAATCAATACCACGAAGAACGTCATTGGGGCCAACTGGGGCAGGATAATGTCCCGGACGATAGCAAAGCGGTTCGCTCCATCCAACTTTGCAGCTTCAATCAGGGTTCGATCAATTGTCTGGAGACCTGCCAGAAACAGAACCATGTAGAATCCTGTGTCCTTCCAGACCATCACCACTGCAACAGAGATTAGAGCAACGTTTGGATTACTGAGCCAGGCGATGGGGTCAGAGAGATGCAGCCAGGAAAGGAAGGCGTTAAGAATGCCGAAACGGGTGGCAAACATCCATTTCCAACTGATCGCTACGGCTACCGTGGCAGTGATGAAGGGCAGAAAATAGAGGGTCCGGAAAAAGACCACGCCCTTGATGCCTGTATCGACAAGCAAGGCTAGAGAAAATCCCAGGATCGTTGCCAGGGGAACATAGACCAAGGCATACTGGAAGGTATTCAGCAGCACCTTGACCCCCAAGGGTGAAGTCAAAGCCTGAATGTAGTTATTTAGACCAACGAATTCAGGAACACCAATGATGTTCCAGTCTGTGAAGCTGATCAGGAAAGAAGTGAGAATCGGAAACAACCGGAAACAAACCAGTCCGATCGTACAAGGCAAGATCATCCACCAGGCAATGCGCAGGTGATGACGTTGAACCGCATTCATTCGAGGGTATCAAAGGAAGAGCAGGAGATCCTTGAGGACACTCCTGCCAAAGTGAAAAGTCAGCTCAGTTTCCGGCAAGTACAGAGTTACCGTATTCGACAAAGGCATCGACCGCGTCCTGTAGGCTCTTGCGGCCATTCAACACCTCATCCAACTCACCGTTCATCCCGCCACCAGCTGAGGCTGCGTAGCCACGCCACTTGCTCCAGTTTGGCGTGAAGGAAGTTGTGGTCTGTCCGAGGCCAATCTCCAGAATGACTTCCTTGTTCTTGGGATATTGATCTCTCTCCAACCAAGCTTCACTTTCAGCAATTGGACGATAGGCAGGCACTTTTCCACCACCAAAATTCTCAACTTTGTTACCTGGTCCGGTCATGTGTTCAATGAACTTCCAAGATAATTCACGCTGTTTGCTGGTAGGTGCAACGGCCATCATATCAGACCAAGCATAACCAACAGCATTGCCTTTACTGACAGAAGGTCCCATTGGGATTTGTGCGATTCCGAAGGAGAAATCTGGTCCAGCAGTTTTCCGGACTCCATCAATGTTCCAAGAACCATCCACCCACATGGCGGCCATTCCCATTGGGAAAACATCTTGCTGTCGAATCCCGTCCATCATTTCTGGTTTCGGAGCGACCCCGTGTACGTTTGCCAGATCGGTCACAAACTGAAGAGCTTCTAGGGCAGCTGCATTGGGTTCTAACTTCGTACGATCTGCATTGAGTAGACGGCCACCATTGCGAAAGACCCAGGGTTCAATGTGTGCGTATCTGCCATAAACCCAGTAACCATATTGATCTGGTGTGCCATCGTTGTTGGTATCCAGCGTAAGGGCTTTGGCTGCCTTCAGGAAATCATCATATCTCCAATTGGAGTTTGGGTACTCCAGTCCAGCCGCATCGAACATCTTGGTGTTGTAGTAAAGTACTGGTGCAACCCAGTTCTTCGGAAAGGAGTACACCCCACCGGCAAGTCGAGCTACTGAGATAGCTCCTCCATACCACTCTGCCTCCTTGATTCCTGAAACTTTGTCGGCAATGTTATCGATCTGGCCATCTGCTTGCCAGGACTGAATAAATCCGGAGGACATCCAGAAAACATCAGGCAGGTCACCGGCGGCGGCCAACGCTGAGAGTCGAGGCCAATAATCCTTGGGAGGCATGGCGCTAGATTCCACCTTAACTCCAGGATTGGCTGCTTCAAAAGCGGCGATCATCGGCTGTTCCAATTCCAGTTCAGAATCCGACCAGGCCATGTACTTCAAAATCGTTCCAGATTGAGCCATCGCAAAACCGGTCCAAATACTCGAAATCAAGGCAACAGCCAGGATTGAACTGATAAGATTTTTCATTGCTTTCTCACTTTCAGATTTACAAATAAAAATACTATCCTCACATTTTGCAAACTTTTGGAGAATGTTTCATGAGGCCTAGCTTTCAGTTACTGAATTACAGCTACCTTAGCAGCATTCAAATTCAAGAAATTGGAATTCTGAGAAAGCTTTTTTGTAACTGTAATTCAAATGAAATTTTAATTTATACATGTTCTTTATTTAGAGACAATTAATCCGCTGCCTAGAACAGAAAAACTAGCCTAACTATTTTCTAGCTGATTCCAAATACTCCTCTATTCGACTCTTTATTTTCCTCTAACAGAAATTTTTAACTCTAATTGGGTGTGTTCAAATTAGGTTCAAAACTTTTTTGACCCATAAGAGCACCCTCTGCTATGCCCTACGGATTTAGTCCGAAATTGAAAATTCAAACTGGAGACCAAAATGAAAAGCAATGTTCTGCTTATGGTCAGCGCTCTACTACTTGCTTATCCGGCAGTTGCTAAGGATGCAAAGTATATTGGTTCTGTTCATACCATTCCAAGTGAGCTGTCAGCACCCTCTGCTAAAGGCAGGGTTTTCGAGGATACCAATCGCAATTCGATCCTTGACGAGGGAGAAGCTGGGATCGGAGGTGTTGCTGTAAGCAATGGTTGGGACGTTGTTCTGACTGACAAGAACGGCCACTATGAACTACCAGTGTATGAGGATATGAACCTCTTCATCACCAAGCCTGCAGACTATGCCACCCCAGTCAATGAGAGAATGGTGCCTCAATTCTCATACATTCATAAGGTGGCGGGCTCCCCCAATTTAAGATTTGGTGGTATCGAAGCCACTGGCCCACTCCCCAAAGAGATCAATTTTCCGCTCATCAAGGATGAAGTTGGAAACAGCTTTGAGTGTCTGATCTTCGGAGATGCTCAACCCTACAGCAATCAGGAAGTTTCTTACGTTCGTGATACCGTAGGAAAAATGCTAAGCAATCGTGACAATTCCAACACAGAATGCTTAATCTTTGAAGGTGACGTGATGGGAGATGACTTGTCTCTCTATCCCCGCTTTCAAGAGATTGTTTCCGTTGGCAAGGTACCCCAGTACTTCGTAGCTGGAAATCATGACTTGGATTTTGATGCTCCCAGTGACCAGCATTCCTTCGACACCTTCCGAAGAGAATTCGGACCCGAGTACTATTCCTTCGATATAGGCAATGTCCACTTTGTCGTACTGGACGATGTACGCTATCCATGTAACGGAGTCGATGATCATAGTTTCTGTGATCTATCCAAAAGCCCAACTTACAATGGTGTGATCAGTGATCGTCAGCTCAATTGGTTGCGAAACGACCTCAAGGTGGTACCAAAGGATAAGTTGATTGTTCTGAACGCCCATATCCCATTTGTCACCTACACCGATGCAAGTGCTCAAAAACACCAGGTAGACAACTTGGCTGATCTATACGTAATCATCGGAGATCGTCCAGCACTTGGTCTGAGTGGTCACACTCACACCACAGAGCAATATTTACCAGGGGAGTACTATGATGGTTTTGAGCAAAATACTGGAACCGCTGGAGTCAAGTTTCATCAAATTGTTACTGGCGCAGTGAGTGGGTCATGGTGGGCTGGAGACTTGAACAACTCTGGAATTCCTCATGGTACTCAGCGTTTGGGTTCGCCAAGAGGCTACTATTCTATTGAGTTTGAAGGATCTGAATACGTAGACACTTACATGACCTTTGAACACCCAGTTGAAGACCAAATGCATGCCTCCTTCAACACTCCTCGCTTCCGAACCTGGGCCAAGCAGTTATTTGCTTATACCGAGATGTATGGTCCTCAATCCAACATCATACCCCCAGTCACTATTAACGACCTTGGCGATATGAGTATGGTGACCCTAGGCGACCTCAAAGCTGGAACGTGGGTGGCTGTGAATGTCTGGAATGGCTCCAAAGACAGCAAGGTTTCAATCTCTATTAATGGAGGAGCTTCTCTCGAAGCAAAAAGGACTCAACAAGGAGCTGGCGAAAAACCATTGACTGGACCAGAGTTTGCGGATCCATATGCATTGGCCAAGCAGTCTACGAATGGACGAATGGCTTTTCGCAGTTACAAAGGTGGTGACCGTACTGCAGGCTACACAACTTGGCAAGGAACTGAATGGAAAGGAGTTCCTGGTCCATTCCAGCAGTGGATGTTGACGAACAAGAGCAGCCATCTCTGGAGAGTGGATTTGCCGGAAGTTTTGCCGACTGGCGTCCACAGTATGGAAATTGTCACAACCGACCGTTACGGCCGAACCTTCCGTGAGACCATGCAGTTCGAGGTCGTAGAGCAGATCCCCGAGATGGGTTGGAACACCTCTCACTGGGAGTGATTTTTCTGGGGAAGAGTTCGACTCTTCCCCAAAGCTTCTTCCTCTCCGCTTGCTTCTCTTGCAACCTCGCAATACCAATGCACAAATTCTGGCATTACCTGCCCACTGTGCTCATGCTCACCTATGTCCTAAGTCACGAAGCAATCGGCCACCCTGAGATGAGTGATCACAGCCGATTCTTCTTCACTCACCAAGGTGCTGACAGTGTTGAGGTTTTTCTGCTCACTCCACTGCCCCTACTTTTTGCTGACGAGATCGAGAAGGCTCGTAGAGAGCGGCGCCTTTTACAAGATCCTCTGTTGCGTTCAGAAAATCAGAAAGGTCAAATTCGTTATCGCTTTATTGCAAAACTCTTGAAAACTGAACCTCTGCTAATCACTGAACGGTTTCTGAGAAGCTTTGAATTGTTCGATGGAAACCAAGCAGGTAATTTGGAAGTTCAAGGGTTTTCTATTTTTCCAAGGCAATCACCTATTTTTGAGGAGCTGGCAGTTCTTCAGAGTTTGGTCGGTTTGGATATGCCGAAATTAGATCCCGTGTTTGACAATGCATTCTTGTTTCTGAAGTTCAGACTCCCACTACCTTCCTCACCTCAGGGTTGGATGATCCGTTCACTACAACCTCCACTAGTGTTAGCTCCAGGTATTTCCATTGAAAATCATTTCTATACCTTCAATTCTTCAGATGGATGGTGGACCGAGGTAGGACAGATGGATGATGAATGGCTTCCTTTAAAGAAAAATCCTTAAGTTGCTTGAGCAAACTAACGAAGTTTTTTCAGCTTCAGGATTCTGGGAGCATGGCGATTTAATTCAGGTGACTAGTTCAAGCTGAAGCCTAGCTCATAATTTATGTGATAATTGAACTAGTGAGAAGCGAAGAGCGAAGGCTTGCTGTCAGGGGAGGAGACAACAAGCCCTGCACTCAACTTAGATCGGCTACCTAGGGAGAGCAGCCGATCTAGCTTGGAAAGGCTTAATTGGTGGGAATGAAGAGAAATTCATTGGAGTTGAATTTTCCTTACTCAATTTCGTAAACCGTAGTGGCACCACTAATTTCATTGCCGACAATCAATAGAGCCTTGCCCGTTGGACTATCCGTCGCAGAGACAAATTCCAAACCTTCTGGGCCGGAGTCACCTCCAGTCGTGGTTGTCAGCGTAGTGGCAAAATCTCGACTGTTGAAATAGCCAGCAAAGGTTGGACTCTGTGGATTGCCAATGTTGTAGATTGCGATGCCGCCAATCCTCTCCAGGCCAATGAAGGCCAAGAGATTACCATTAACGGTCCCTACTGCAACTGCTTCCGGTTCGGGTCCTTTGGCGTCACTACGCGAATCAAAATCCCCAGTACCATTTTCATCATTACTTAAGTTAAAGTAACTTGGAAATCGTGAAGCTGTGATGCGTTCAAAGTCACTTCCGCTATCAAAAACCAGTGCACCTGTAGAGTCCCAAATTGTGAAAGACCTGGCTCCGAAGGCATATAGTTCATCAAAGTCTCCATCTCCGTCGGTATCCCCAAGTGTGTTGGTGACCGTAAGTCTGCCTAGTTTGTCATCTTTCTGCAGTTCGGAAGAATTGGTGAAGGCATCAGGATCCAATGTCAAATCTTTGATGCGATCTTCTTCTGAGAAACCTGCATAATCAAGAGCATCGCCCTCGTTAGCTGTAATGTAATAGGTATTACCACCTACCTCAAAGGTTGCGATAGTATCAGGCATGTACATGCCCTTGACTGGCCAGTTTTGGATACTAATCTTGTTATCCTTGTCACTGGCATCCAGCTCATTACCTGTAAGACTATGATCCTTGAAGCCCAACGCTTTGATCTCAAGTGTATTACTCGTCAAGTCCACAATGGCCACCGCATTGTTTTCCTGCAGGGTCACCCAAGCAGTAGAACCGTCTGCTGAAACTGTTGCATATTCTGGTTCCAGATCCTGAGCAACACTAGCTCCAGGACCAAACACTCTAACATCAGCGGGAAGTGTCTTGCTGCCACCAGCGTTATAGTCCTCAAATCCGAGTGTGGTCACTGTAGCACTGGCTGCCCCACTACTCACGTCGATGATGCTGATCGAGCCTACTGGATCAATGGTATGGTCATCATTGGGTTGCCCTTCGTTGGAGACAATGACCTTTGTGCCATCTGGGGAGAAAGTCACTGCATCTGGCAAAGCACCAACAGGTACGCTACTGATGAAGGAAAGATCAGAAGCATTAAAGAAGGCGACGGATCCGTTATCGGTCTGAGTGGCGGCTTCCACAGCTACCGCAACCAAACCATTGTGAGCATCGACGCTGTTGAAGCCTCCAATAGAAACTCCACCAGTGATTGCGCTTGAATCAATGGAACTGATTTTTGTCAAACTTCCGTTGCTACTCACTGAAAGGACATCCACAGTGGCCGCACTTGCATTGATCACAAACAGACGATCCGTATTATTGTCAAAAGCTACAATTTCCGCTGCTCCTGTATCTAGTGCTTCGCCACTTTCGTATCTTCCTATTTGGCGAAGGTTTGATGTCTGAGTGCTCAGATCAATCAATCTGCTACTGTTTTGTTCTGACAGATTGACAATGTAATAGTCATATTCTGCCGAAGTTTCTGAGCGGTCAAACGCTGTATTGCTTTCATTATGAAACTGAAGGAAATATTCCGCGAGCGCATCCTGTTCTCCGCCCAGTTTGCTGAAACTGGATTGCTTGCCCGGATCAGCTCCGCTAATTTGGGTGGCATTATCGAGGTCAATGCGGTTGGCGGCTACTAACGCATCAAAAGGATAGTCGTCTCCGCCGTCTGCTAGAAAATTCAGGGTCACCAGACGGAAGGTCTGGCTGGGAACAACAACCGTACCGTCGACCACCACATTTTCAATGGTCCCATTGCCTCTGAGGATTTGCAGATCACGAATTCGCTCCCCGTTGTCCTGGGCTGTACGGGCGGTTTGACTGGGATCAAAGCTGAATCGCATTCCACCAATCTGGGGGAACTGTCCTGGCGTTGCTCCCGATGCTGTAGCCGAAACTCCGTGTTCCAACAGATCCTTCAATTCCGTGGCTGTCACAGTCACCAGCACAAGGCTGTTGTCAAAGCGCATCGTTGCTTTCAAGTGTCCTTCGCTGACGCCTCCGCCATCTGGTGGGGAGAGCACCGCATCTGCGTAATCTGTCGAGCCTGGAGGAAGAATGGCGGAGCCAATCTCTGTACGGATACCGCCCCCGTTCTTCAAGGCAATATCCACGGTTTCGCCAGAAACCTGTTCTGCATACCATAGATTTGCCGCATTGCTAAGGTAGCCGAGGTTGGTTTCTTCCGTACGTACTTGGCTGCGTCGTCCGTCCAGATAGACACTGGTGTAGCCAACGATGTTGCCATACTGCGCGTCAATCACATTTTGTAAGGCGTCGCGGATTTCCACTACTTCGGGGTTGGCGGTTCCGCCCACTGCACTCACAACGCTGGTGGTAGCTGCATAGGCTCCATTGATGGTTGTATCCAGGCTGCCTAGGTCGATCTTGCCGTTACTGTCAAACTCTACCACTAGTCGACCGAGGTACTTGTAGTCACCATCCACATTGACCACTAACGTTGGGTTACCGTCTGCACCTGTTGCCTGGTAGGGATAGTTTTCAGCAAATTGATCGTCGGTTAAATGGGTTCCTACAAACAACGTGTCGTTGCTGTCCCCCATCCGGGTGTTGTTTCCACCGGCAACAATAATATCCACACCATCCAACAGTTCAGCCAACTGTTTCTCCACCGTCATTTGTTGCATGTGCGCCAACAGGATGATTTTGTTGATCCCTGTTGCCTTAAGGGCATCGACTGAGGATTGGATGACTGCGGCCAACTCTGATACGGAGGCTGAGGGTCCTGGTGTCACCGCCAAATCACCTGTGGTGGTAATCGTGGGGAGCGTTGGTGTAGAGGCACCGACCAAACCAATCTGTTCTCCGTTAATTGTCACCACAGCATACTTGGCTACACTTCCTGCCAAATCACTAGCCTCCGCTCCATCAGTTCCGACAACGAAATCACTCTCTCCACTAAAGTTGATGTTGCTTGCTAGGTGAGGAAATACTGCAGTCGCTTGGCCATCAGCTTCAATTGCATCTGCAAACTCACCTGGATTTGCATCCAATTCATGGTTACCAACAGCAGCAGCCTGTACGCCCATTGCGTTCATCATTGCAATGTCGGCGTGACCTGGTTCGTTACTGCCAGTCACGGTTCTCACGGTCCCCTGTTCTGCCGCGTAAAATCGAGGTCCTATCATGATGTGATCACCAGAGCTGACAAAAAGGGTATTTGCTCCGTAGGTCGAATCATTTTTGAAGGCGTCCACCAAAGCAGAGAATTCGTCTACACTATCCAATGCACTCTGTTCATTACCATCCACATCCGCAAAGTGAAGTAATTGCGGACGATAGTTTTGTTGTTTTTCGTCATCATTGGCACA
>JACLAD010002966.1_pt1 | contig 96595 bp, 75 predicted proteins | sample 8027901 | NCBI WGS metagenome assembly JACLAD01 (sample SAMN15725071, study PRJNA655200) | protist metagenome | isolation source: fluorescence activated cell sorting (FACS) single amplified genomes of... | place: Spain: Blaines Bay Microbial Observatory, Mediterranean Sea | collected 2016-07-05 | reverse complement strand
GTGCGTCTACTGAGATCTCCGTTCCCAGATCATCTTGATCTGTACCTGACTGGTGAATCCACTGTTGATCGCCCTGAGCATCATACTTGACCACGAAGAGATCTTTTCCTCCCTTGTTTGTAAAATCTTCAAAATTTCCATTGGTCTGCCCGGTCAGGTAGACATTCGCCTCCTCATCCGTGGTGATCGCCAATCCCGTTTCATCGCCAGCTGAACCAAACTGTCTGCGCCACAGTTCTCGCCCCTGATTGCTGAACTTGATCAAGAAAACATCTAATCCCCCAGCGTTGGATTCCCCATGGAGAATCCCCTGGGTGAAGCCGGTCACGTAGGTGTTGCCATGGCTATCTGTGGTCACTGCAAAACTCACATCATCTGCTGCGCTTCCGATTTGACGGCTCCAAACGTGGTCACCGTGCTGATTGTACTTGGTGAGAAAGATGTCTGCGTTATCTCGGACTGTTCTCGGACTGTTGAGAAAACCACCCTCCAGATTCGCACTACAAATCGGTCCCAGTACCGAGAAACTAACTGTCGCAGTATTCGAAACTGCGTTGTTACTATCTGTGACTGTGAAGGTCAGGTCATCAGCATTAGTGGTGTTTTGCGTCAGGTTGTTGTTCGGGGTTAGCACTAATGAGCCTGTGCTGTTATCAAAACTGCTGATCTGGGCGTATTGGGGTTGACCGATGATCGTGAACGTAAAGTTGTCTCCATCAATGTCGGATCCGGTCAGAGTGAAGTTGCCGGATTGACCCCAATTGATGTTGCCTGTGTTCACGCTGTTGGCAACAGGTGAGTCATTGACTCCCGTCAAGTTGAGAGTAACCGAGGCACTACTGGAATTCTGACCTTGGCTGTCCTGCACTGTGTAGCTGAGATTCTCCGTGTAGCTGAGATTGTGGCTCAGATTATCAAACGGAGTGAAAGTGAAGGTCCCTGTCGCCGAATTGAAGTTGGTGATAGTGCCATACTGAGGGGTAATGGGCTGGGAATAGGTCAAACCATCGCCTGTATCAACATCACTGGCAGTCAGTGTAACAGTGGCTGGACTGTCCTCGGTCACATTACCGACAACCGTACCTGCGATGGGAATGTCATTGCTGCCATTTACTGTTAATGAGGCTGTTGCATTGTCCGAAGTGTCATTGGCTGCGGAGGAATTGTCACTCACTACATATGTGAAACTAGTAGCTTGCGAGAAGCTCGCACTGAGATTGTCAAAGGGAGTGAAGGTCACAATGGAGCTTGTCGAAGAGCCGATGTTCAAAGGTGTCCCTGTCGCGTTGTCAGTCAGCTTGCCATGTTGAGGTAGCGAGGTGATGTTGTACTGGATGATGCTGTCATCCTGGTCGATGTCTGTTGCCGAGAGGTTGATGTTGCTCGGACTTCCCTCAGTAATCGTTCCCGGAATCTTGTTATCCGCTACCGGTTGATCATTAGCCCCAATGACCGTCAGAGTGACTGTCGCAGGATTGACGGACTGGGCATTGTTGCTGTCTTTGACGTGATACGTGAGGGTTGTCGTGTAGGTTCCTACACTTAGATTATCGAATGGGGTGAACGTGACGGTCCCTGTCGCGGAATTAAAACTGCTGACTGTTCCATACAATGGGTCACTATTTTTGATGAAATTCGTGATCGCTACATCCTCAATATCAGTCGCACTCAAGTTAACCGAGTAAGAAGAGGAGTTGTCTTCCGTGATCGTTGCTGAAATGTCTGCAGGGACAGGCTTGTCATTGACAGACTTCACCTTAACTTGTACTTCCACATGGTTTGTATTTGTCGCGTTATCTGTAAACTGAATCACAAATGTTTCGGTTCCAAAATAGTTTTCATCAGGGCGGTAGTTCCAATCTGTCTGATTATCTGTTTGGTTGACTAGCCAAGCGGTGCCATTCGTTGTTTTGTAATATCCGGCGGTGCCATTATCTGGCAGGTTGATGATTTGATAGGACAAGGGCTGGTTGTTCTTATCGTGAAAGTAGATCGTGCCGGTCTCTGTCCCACCATCCTCATCCATTTTGTTCTGTTCCGTCAGATTATCCGTAGTGCTACCAATCTGGCCCTGACACCGGAGAATAGGGCCACTGCTGTCAGCCACTGACGCCACGCAGATTTCACGCTCATTGGCAAAGCCGTCGTTGTCATATACCTCGACAAAGAAGTACTCTCTTCCATTAAAAGTATTAGCTGGCTGATACCACCACTCACCGCTCGGTGTAATCCCAGCCGTACCATTTACCGGAGTCATCTTGATGCTCCAATTGTCAGAGACAAACCCTCCATCCAGTGTGTCATTGTCATTGGTAAAACAGGCGCTCTTGGAATCACAGGTGAAGTTATCTCCAGCATTCGTGAAATAGGCCTGATTATTTTTTCTATTTCCAATGGTGTCATCAATCGAAGTGACGTTAAGCGTGAACGACTGATCGCCACAACTACTGGAAGCCGTGATCGTTGTGGACCCATGTTGATTCTTTTTCAGACTTAGCGTGAATTCGCCGGTGCTGCTAGCCACAGCGGAGACTGTAGCCAGTGCTGGATCTCCGCTGCTTGCTGAATAACCAGCACCACTCGCCAGTGTTACTGTGAAGCTTTGATCATTTTTAGGATCATTAGCGTCATTATCCAAATCCTCGGGTACGGTTAGAGTCTTTGTCGAGGCATCATAGTTATATTTGCTATTGCTGGGAAACGTTGGTTCACAATGAGAGGAAGCGACAAAGTTTTCTAAATTCCCAAAAGTGAAGCCCGTAGCAAATAAATCACCTTGTCGGTTCACCCGTGAGCCTAGAACCATCTCATCTGCGGGAGAACCAAGAGTGCGCGCCCAGCGTTCTGCTCCGGTCGAATCGTACTTGGCCAGTACCACATCCAGATCACTGTAGCCAGCCTCACTCGTAGACTGCGTCAGGTGGGTGTGAGCATTGCCATAAAGATCTGTGGACACCCCAAAGGACTCAATTTCCTGCGGCGATCCCAGCTGCCGACTCCACTGGTGCCTTCCTAATCGATCATACCTGACTAGCTTCATACCTGGATTTGTAGCTGAGGCCCTAGCCAAGTAGGTATTGGCTTCTGCATCCAAGGATAATTGGTTAAACCCTGCCAATGACATCAATAGCTGCTGAGATTCATCACTCAAAAAAGCGACCCCACTTGCACCTGTTGCTCCAGGAACACGACAGACACCACCTCCACCACCTCCCCCTTGTGCCTCATCGCTATCTGCTCGAGGAAACTCAACGTCATAAATGATTGTGCCTTCTTTACAACCAAACAAGGAGGAAAGGAAAAGTAAACAAAGGAAGGAAATTTGGGATTTCATCAATCTTTTTGGCTAACTGGTTTGTTGGTTGGAATCCAATTATCAAGAGACTTTGATGTTGCTTCTAATGTGCAAAATACTGAGGTTATCGTCAGCGGAAATCTTTCAAAAAAGTGGGTGAACGTGCAAAGAAACTCTGGACGCCAGTGTGTTTTAATTATCAAAGTCGGGCCCATTTTATTGGATATTTATTGATTTTAACTTATCTGAAATAACCATGCCTTATTTCTTAGGCATTAGAATGGGCTAGCGCAAGGAATTTTAGATTAATTACAATTTCTCTTATCATGTTTCATTTTTGTGTCGTAACATCTGAAAACGAATTCTAACAAAGCGGACTGTAAAAAATTATTTCACGATTTTTTGAAAGAATGAGATTAGGGACTGAGCCCTTTGTGGCTCAGGAAGGGATGATTAGAAATTCTTGCTGACGGGAATAAAGAAGAAGGGCTTATTCAGAATTAATCCAGTGAAGGAAGTTGGTGGCTGGTAGGAAAGCGAATTCGTCTGGAGCAAGACTGGACTTCAAGGACCTCACTACATCTTCAATATGTTAGGAAAATCATATCTTAAACTAGAACAATTCTTTTACTTACAGATCATATAACGTGTTGGTACGCAATCGACTGCGCCGAGTTTTGTTCCAATGAAAAACATATTGGAGTAAATATGATTTAGTCTGCCCTCTACTTCGTCGTAATCAATGTAGAGTGTATTGCGGTAAAAAGCTGATTTTACTCCAATAGTCCAAGCATTGTCGAAATCTGCATATATTGAAAGTTGGTAGCCAACCAAGAAATCTGTTCCAAATCGCTCACCATAGTGTACTACCTCGCCCAGTGCGTTTCTCTCGAGTTTATCAAATTGAAGAATGCCAAAACCACCCAATAGCTCTAAACTTCCTCCTATTTGAATCAAATCATGCTCGACACTATCCAACACTTCTATAGATTTGCCAAAGCCAATTGAGTAGTATCCATGAATTACGCGAGCTTTAATGCTATGATAAAGCCCTTGGTCATCCAGAAAATGGTGCTCAAAACGAGTATCAAGGAGAGCCTGGCCAAGTACCATGGTATCTTCGAAAGAACGGTGAAGCGTCATCAATTCTAATGTGCTTCCCTCCATCTCCTCAGCCTTCAAGTCATCTTGTTCATAAGATCCATAAGCTGATCCCCAGCCAATCCACTTTCTTTTCTCTGATGGTTCCTGAGCGTTTGAAGTGACCGCGGAGAAAGTCACACTCAAAGTCCAGAGCCATAAAAGAATTGTGGATTTCTTCCCACTTAATATGTAGCGGATGCCCTGGTAAGCCAAATCCATTTGCCTTAGCTGAGTTACTGCATCTTAAAAACGATCAATGTTTTGGCAAAACAATGCAGTAGATTTTGAAGTGACTAGGAAAATGTTTTTATCCTTTTTCAGCAAATCTGAATCAGAGCTAGTTGGCAACTTGCATTCAGAGTAAAAAATCGCTCTGTATAGTTTGTCTAATTTGTCTGAGATGGGCTCACAACACAGTTAGAGTCGATTCGATTTTGTACTGCTAAAAAGGTCTGAGAGTACTAGCCAGAAGGAAGTGAGGGAGCAGGTTTTATTCAGAACGGGCAGCATGAGAGAGCCTGATATTCAATCCAGTCTTCATTTTCTAGTGCGCAAAAAAGTTCACACGCACACCCCCAAAAGTTTGATGCATACCTGCTGCCACCAGAGTTGTTTTATTTACTGAGAAAAAATCTGCTGTTCATTCTGGAGCCTAGTTCAACCCAAGAGATAGGGTTGAACAATTCGTTTCGAGAAACAACCGGGGGAACATGAATTCAAGGACAGAGCCCCCAAAACTAGTGGCTGCGAACTCAGTCAATCTCGATAATATTGTTAGGGATTTTTTTGGTAAGACTTCTTGCTGCTGTCAATGTAAAGGCTTGAACCCGCTAAGCTATACATATCTCTCACTAACGTATCAAGCACTGGATTTGTTCCAGAGCCGCAGTTTCTACCTGCAACATTCGATGATTGATTATCTGCCCAACTAGAAATACCACAATAAATCGTATTATTCATTGTTTCTCTAGCTTCACTAGTCAGGGGAGTCACACTAAATTCTTTCAATCGACTGTTCATTGTGTAGCCCACAGATCCATTAGGCAAAATCAGAGGAGATGAACCACCAACAAGATTTGAATAATTCCGTCTCACAGAGTATCTGGCAGAACTGCAAGAACTGTCATCGAAAGTAATTGAATCTAATGTCAGGTCGAATCCAACGATTTGAAGTGTTTCTGTTTGATAAGGACTTCCACTAGTACAGCTTGAATTCCAAGTTCCTTGAAGTGCGGTGAGTGGAACTGGAGGAGTTGTATCCACAGTGCTTTCCTCATCTTCCAAACCCATCAATGAACAGTTGGATAGGTAGAGGAGCAGGCATGTGAGCAGTCGTATTTTGCTACCTAGACTACGACCTAAAATCATACCGTTATCAAAATTTCCATAAGGAATCCAACAGCAGGCTAATTTTTTGCCCAGAGGGAAGTCACGATCGCTAGTTAGCTAAAATTAATTTGGACGGTACTCTAGAACAGGTATTGTATTGGTAAGCGCCGAAGAAGACGGTGGTTGGGCTAAGAAGGCGTTACCTGTGTAATCTAAAGCCAACCCAGAGGCACCTGCAGCCTCTGTTTCGAGCGGTAGTGTCCATAATCTACTGCCTGTCGATGAATCCAAACGAGAATAGAAGTACTCGACTTCGGTATTTTGATTCTCAGATATTTTCAGGCCCAGCAAATTCAGCCGACCCTGAACATCTACAGAAATTTTTGCCCCCAAATCATGTCCGCTTGTTCCCCATTGTTGACTCCATTGAAGGCTGCCTCCAGTATCATACTTAACTACAAACAGATCTATGCCCCCAGTATTCTGGTGCCCATCCAAGTTACCGCCTGTCTGACCCGTCAGATATATGTTTCCTGATTCATCGGTTGTAATTGCAAGTACCACATCATCACCCAATGAACCGAATTGTCGACGCCAGAGCTCTCTCCCAGAGCTATTGAATTTGACCAAGAAAATATCGAGATTACCTGCATTTGCTTTTTCAGTAAGCTCACCACTTGTATAACCGGTTAGGAGAATATTGCCAAAAAGATCCGTTGTTGTTCCCATACTCACGTCTTCAGCTGGTGAACCGACTTGGCGCGCCCAAAGCGGAGTACCTTCTGAATCGTACTTCGCCAGAAAAGCATCGGTGTTGACTGGTTCTTTCGCCATGTTGTGCTGAGGGCTCATGGTGCTAGCAATACAACCTGGCCCAAGTGCGTCAAAAGTTATAGTTGCATTTTCTGACAGGGTGTTGTGCACATCCTTGCACTGGAACACTAAGTTCTCTCTAAAAGCAACATTAGAGATTGTGAAGCTATGGGTACTGAGGCTTACTGACCCACTTGCATTATCAAAACTAGCAATCGGCGTATACTCTAAATTATTTTTAAGAATGTAACTAGTACTGTCACCATCAACATCTGAACAAGTTAGTGAAAAATTTTTTGTTGCTTGACCGAATCCAAAATTTCCTTGATTTGCATTGTTAGCGACAGGAGCGTCATTGGCACCAGTGATTGTAAGACTGACAGTACTAGCAGCGGAAGTTCTGTTATCATGTGTTTCTAGGTGCAAAACAGATGAGGAGGAATTATCTGTAACAGTGTAGTTGAAACTATCTGAATAGGTTTGATTTTTTGCAAGCGACTGGTACGGACTGACCGTGACTGAATTTGTTCCAACTGGTAAATTGTAGGGTAGATTACTATTAGCTAGTGTAGTGCCACTGACATTTATATTTCCACGAGTAGGTAGTGAAGTTATTGTGTAGTACGATGCACTATCATTTGCATCGATGTCTGAAAAAGAAAGAATTGTTCCCTTTGAAACATCTTCGGTTAGACTATCAGAAACTGCCCCTGCTGTTGGACGATCGTTGGCACCGTATATTGTCAATTGGACTGTTGCATTGTCAGACTCTTTGGGTTCGTTGTATATTACATCAGGCTGCCTAAGATCGCTCTTTGTCGTTGATGAATTGTCTGTTGCCGTATAGGTAAATGTATCGGTTGCTGCTCCAGCACTCAAATTATCATGTGTAGTGAAGTAAATTATTGCTTGATTGGAAGTAGCTGCAACGGTTTCATTCAAATTTATGGTAGTATTGTCCTGCTTACGTAGTAATCCGAATTTGGGATCGGGCAATGTAGTAATCGTAAAATATTCTATTTTGTCGTCTCGGTCAATGTCTGAACCCCTTAATGTAATTGAATTTTGGACACCCTCACTTACATTTGCTGATAAATTGTCTGCAACGGGTTGATCGTTTAGCCCAAAAAGAGTTAAGCTAATTTGCTTTACACTAGAATGTTTGATGTCACTAGATTGAGCTAAATTACCGCTATTATTGTAAATACCATATTTCCCACCATCATGAACTTTAAATTGACGTCGATCAGTGTATACTGCGTAACTCAAATTATTGTATGGATTGATCACAAGCTGCCTTTTATTTCTATTACTAAAACCAGTACTTCCATTGCTTCCATCAATATAGCAAGTTGCTTTAGTACAACCAGAAGTTCCATGCAAATAGAAAGTTAAATTATCGATCGTATCTTCAATATCTGAACCCTGAAATATTATTTTGTTTCTTTCACTTGCAGTGTTGTTCCAGTTGTCGCAATATCCGTCGCCACAATTAGAATCGACGTAACTCATATCTAATGGCGCAGGGATATCTGTTTCTTCTACATGTTCTGATGCTAAGGTGTTATTATCGTAAGTCACTGGGGTGTCATTGACTGCTTGTACCTTCACCTGAATTATTGCATCGTTGTAAAAACCTGTTTGGTCAGTAAATCGAACTTTAAATTCATAATATTTATGTGTGCTATCATTCGTTATATAGTCAGAGTAATCATTTGGATTAAGTGAGTGCTTATACTGCCACTTGGTGATATTGTCAGTAGAATTGTCAGGCTCTTTTATCCGGGCGTACCCATAATCTTCGTATTGCTGGTAGTCTGGTCGGTAATCGACTCTTTCTGCAGATCCACAATTGTATAAGTGTATGTCACTGCTATTGTCAAAGCAGGTTACCCCAGCTGAATTTAAAACGGACGTAGGATTTCCACTTTGTATCGAACCGTAGCTGGGGTTAAATCCCTCCAATATTCTGAAATCGATCGGCTGATTGTTTTGATCATGTGCATAAATTGCTTTGGTTAGATTATCTCCCTCATTAATGGAGTAAGCGAACACATTGTCCTTTGTGTTTGCCAGTTGGTTTTGACAGCGTAAAATGGGTGTACTGTTTTCGCTCTCATGGGTCACAGAGGCTACACAAATTCTTTTATCTTGGTTGTGACCATCATTATCAAAAACTTTTACGGAGAAGTACTGGCGGCCGTTGAAATTCCTATCTGGCTGGAACCACCAACGGCCATTCGGAGTGATTACCACTGTATTGTTGTCAGAATAAGTATTTTCAATTTCAGAAACACTCCAATTATCCGAACTTATATTAGTAAGGGTGTTATTGCCTACCAAGCCAGCATCAACTGAATTAAGGACTGTATCTAGACAGTCATTTGCATGGTCACATGTAAAATTATCCCCTGCGTTTGTGAACCGATTTATGTCGTGAGCACTGTTTGTGAGTGGATCGTCATTCTTTCTGTTGACTACTAGCTCAAACGTTTTTTCACAGTTGTCTGATGTCCTTGTAATTGTTATATTGTCTGCACCATGCTGGTTAGCGTACAATGAAAACTTAACAAATTTATAAGTGGAATTCTCGAAAAATGTTATCTTGTGTAGTGGTTTTCCATGAGTACTCTGATTATCAGAAGTTTTTACGCTGTAAGTGCTGTTGTCGCAATTTGAATCAGTACTTTTTCTACAAAGCCTTTGGTTGGTGTCTCCATCGTCTTCGTTTAGTGTCCATTGACTATTACTTCCCAAAAACTCGATATCACATATATTGTGAGAGCTTGCAATATAGTTTTCTAGTGTCCCCTCGGTGAACCCAGCTACTATCATATTGCCGTTGGTATCTGCATTTGCCACTAATCCAACATCATTCATTGGAGAACTAATTGTACGTCTCCATTTTTCTAAGCCCTCATGATCGTAACTTGTGATCTCTACATCTGTATCAGACCCATCGGCCCCGGAAAACCTAGTCAAGTAGGTAGAAGTCCTGCCGAATTGATCTGAATGGGTCCCGACGCTTAGCTTTTCATCTGCAAAACCTAATGATCTTTGCCACACATGTTTCCCTAAACGATCATATTTAACCAGATTGCTTTCATTGTTCGCGGAAGTCTCCACAACATAAGCGTTAGCTGCGCCATCTAAGGACAAGCCCCCAAATCCCGACAATTCTAATATTTTTTTTTGTCTAGCGTCTTTGAAGAAACTCAATTGATGTAGACCGCCGAGCCCTGCAGTATTGCAGGCAACTGATCCCCTCGGTGGAAGTGTGCCAGGTGGACTCCCCCCAAAACCGCCACCGCCACCGCCACCACTACCTCCACTACCACCACCACCCACGTCTACATCAACATCAGGATCTAGGTCGAAATCAAAATCATAGACCACAACACCGTCCACAGGATTGCGACCACTCTCACAACCTACTAACAGCAAACTCCAGCAGAGTACAGCGAAGAGAGTATATTTCATGATTCACACATACATTCGGAGTATTTTCTTTGAAATATCAGTTGTTTCACTGATTTTGCTCACCTGAAATCTCCTTTGGTAAAAATGTTTTCATTTGATCCCTGTGATATTCATGTCGCTTTCTATACAATTCCTCCACTTTTGCTCTGACATTTAGTAGAGTTTTTTCAGTTTGACTTCCCTCAACCGGCTTCTCCACTGCGTCAAATCGATCAAGATATTTCATGTATTTTCCGGTGATATCAACATCTTTGAAATATATCGATATTGCTACCAATAATTTAGTAGCTAACAGACTTGGAACTTCATCAAGGTTACTGAAGCCGTCATCAAGATCTTTCTGAGCTGCTAGCAGCAGTTCTTGAGCCTTTTCTTTTCCCTTTTCCGGAGAATCAACTGGATAGGTGATGCAAAGTTGAGCATGGCGAGCTCGGGTCATAGCGAGGAGCCCTACAAACGCTCCGTTAGTTGGATTGACTTCACAAAGTGTTTGAAAAGTTCTAGTTGCCAACTCATAACTCAAAAAGGCCTGTTCAACTGATCTTTTTTCTCCCTCAATCCCATCTTTTAACTTTTCATAGTCTTCGCCTAATTCGGCTTGAACTTCCGCCCATCTTTCAGAAAAGTTTTTCGCTGGAAAAGTATGATGGTAGGGTTCATCTTCTTCGCTAAATTTAAAAAATTCATCAGCTGGAGCTGTAAAATGGCAATTAGGGCAGATAGTTAGATAAAGCAGATTATAATCCATTGAGTCAAATCCAGGTGCAGGTTCACCGTAGGTAGGAATATCAAAAATGTTGTTTTGAACGTGAACTGCCTTACTTCTTAACGAATATTGTGGGATATTTTTCTGCCCACATGCAAAACATTCTACATAGTGACCGATCAATGATTTATTCTGACATTTTAATTGTTTTGCTGTTTGGCTTCTAGGGCCACCAAGTAGTTCGGTGACTCCGTGATTTTCTCTCGGTTCTGCACCAAACTCTAGACCAAGAATGAAGTAACCTTCCTGTTTACTTGGCTTTGACCAACGAACAATTACGTTGCCCATTGGGTCTCCGACAACATACTTACCTTCTTCTTTCTTTGAAGGAATATAAAATTCTAATATTAGTTTTGAAAGTATGTTTAATCGATATTTAGATTTGATTCGACATCCCATCTGCGCGAGATCTAAACCTACTACATCTTCTGTAATGTTACGAACATGGAGCCGGGCTGGAAAAACTATTTTACGACGCTCTTTCTCTTTCTTTCTAGATATCTCGTACATACTTACTCATACTCATTAGAAATTACTTTTTAAGCTGTTTAAAAATGGATAGATTTAATTCCAAATAGACAACTCATTGTTCACTTGAAGGAATTCGCAATTTGTTTACACGTGATAATCAGCTAATTTCTTATCGAGGTTTTCCTCAATAAGCTTATCTACCCCATGTTCACTTAACAGTGCACCCCGAAACTGAATATTGATGATATAATGGTCGTGTGGCGTGTGATGCGAGCGTACTACTCGAGCAAAAATTGGGGACTGAACCTGCAATTGCTGCCGATGGATCTTGGACGGTACTAGAAATGTGAGATGGACACTAGCTTGTGGACTACAATGGTTCTCTGAGATGAGTCGACATCCACCCCTGCTCAAATTAGATAATTTGACCATTTGATCTTGGTCGTTGTAATTCAGTTTGACCGATCCTTTCACCTCAAAACGGTCTTGGATCCGACGACAGTTGCCTCGGTAATGCTTTGAGTCCACAAAAATCAGCGCACGATCCATATCTCTCCTAACCTTTTTAATTCTTAATCAATGTTTCAAACGCAAAGGGAAGGGGATGTCAATTTCCCCATCTAATCAAAGATCACAGGAAGGCTATGCTTTCACTAATCTTTTCGTCTACTACAAGAAAATGATTTACAAGAGAAAATAGTGAATAAATTTACTTGTCGGTAGGAACATTTCGGAGAATATCCGCCAGGCCAGAAAACATAAGGTGGAGAATTTCGGAGCAAAAATTAGAAAAATCTTGTTATTTAAGATTTTAGGCTTTCGTTAGCCCTGAAAAAGAGTTGGGATTTTTGCAGAAGACTACTATCGAATCACTGGAAAAATGAAAGCGGACGGACGGATCGTCTACAAAGATTTTGCCAAATGGAAGAGAGAACGACACAAGTATTTTGGGAGGAGATTTGTAAGGGTCCAGCCTTCTCAATGGATGACATCCAAAAAAGTTGGAGCTTTCTGAATCTCATCAATCACCACCACCGTTCTCTCTGGATCTCTCATCAGTCGCTCGAGCAAATGCTCTAGATGCGCCCGGAAGATCCGCTGTTCGCGGGGGTCCAGCAAATCGATCCAAAGAGCCTCTGGAAAGTGCTGTCGAAGCCAGGTGGATTTGCCGGTTCCTCTGGGTCCAAACAAGAAAAAGCTGGAGGAGAGCGTCTTTAGATTTCGGGGTATGGTTTCCATTTTTTCTGCTTTTTTGAAATTAGTGATTCCATTTTGGCAGATAAATTTTTAAGAAACCGGTTGCTTGGATTGGAGTTTCGCTCAATTTCGAAACGTTGCTGGTAGAAGTTGGAAGAGAATTGAAGAGACAGAGTGGTTGGTTATCAGACAAAATTTGGAGAAACCTTCAGAGTTGACACACACCCCTCATCCAGCCTTCAGCCAGTTTCTCCCCAAAGGAAAAGGTAAAAAAACTGCGGACTGCTGCTCACCAAAAAATTGAATTGGCAAATGAAATCAATTTACTAAAAAACCTCGCTCAACTGGGAGAGGGGGGACCACCTTCGTGGTAGATGAGGGAATTGTGAGAACTGAAAAAATGGGGAAAATTGAATGTGTAGACCTGGGCCCACATCTGGCTTGAAGGCGAACTTCTCCGAGCGAGAAACAGAAAATCTGAAGAATGCTATTGCCTAGTGTGCGAATGCCCGTCAGGCATGATAGTTTTGAGGAATTTAGCGGATTCCAGGTTCGTACGTTCCAGGCTCAGCCCTTCCAGGTTTGCCTCTGTCAGGTCGGCTTCAAAGAGGTTGGCCCCTTCCAGATCGGCCCCCATAAGGTTAGCCCCCTGAAGATTCACAGCATGGAGGTTCGATTCCCGTAGATCGGCTTTGTACAGATTGGCATCACTCAGATCGCTTTTCTCCAGGTCGGCTCGGTAGCAATCAGCTTCTGAAAGATTAGCGCCTTGCATTCTGGCCCGAAACAGATTGGCACCACGGAGGTCGGCTTTGATCAGAATCGCTTTGCGGAGATCTGGCTGATCCAGATTCGCGTCCTGAAGATCAACATCTTCTAGAATCGCCTTGAACAGATCGGCCCGGTAGAGATCTGCACTTTCCAGGTCAGCCCCCTTGAGATCTGCTTCCTGTAAGTTGGCTTCTCTCAAATTCGCTTTGACCAGGATTGCTCGCCGAAGTAACGTCCTCCGCAAGTTCGCTTGAGACAGATCCGTTTCTCTCAGCACAGCCTCCAACAAACTGGCCCCACCCAGGTCTACCCCACGGAGATTTCCCCTGGGACAATTTCCCGTATCTTTCAATCGTTGCAGATCTTCTTTTTTCATAAAGTGCGTTGGAGTAGGAGCAAACTGGTTTTAGTATTTCTGCACAGTCTATACAAAGATTTGAGGAATGCACCTAGTTTAGTGACTTCATGAAATGAATTTTAGCCTTATTTTTTAGTCTTGGCCTCCATTTGTTCACTGCTTCAGTAACCTTGATGCTCTAAAGGAAGACTTTGACAAACGGGAATCAGCACGTTTAGCAATTCCTCCAGGCTGACCGGTTTGATCAGGTAATTTACCTGTTGAGTTGTCAGAGCTTGCTGAAAAATTTCATCTTCATAGGCGCTGATGACAACCATCGCCTGCTGTGGAGCTTGCTGGTGAATCTTTTCGATCAGCCGAAAGCCACTCAGCCGCGGCATGTTTAGATCGGTGACGACTATGTCATGCTGCTTTTTCACCCATTGATCGAAAGCGTCCTGACCGTCAACGGCGGTATCAACTTCTGCAAAGAGGTAGCTGAGCAACTGCTGGAAAGATTCCCGTAAAACTTCATCATCTTCGACAACCAGGACGTTCAGTTCACTGGTCCACCTGCGCACTTCGTGAATATCCATTCTTTGATAGAGATTTGTTGCTGTTACAGATGATTTGAAACAGTGATCCCGTGTTTCAAATCTTTACTGATTCTTCCAAAAAGAGGCGGCGCCCTTGTGCAGTGGCGTCACGATGCCTGTCTTACCCAACTCCACCCGTGTGCTGCGTGGTAAAGGTGTGTTCATCTTGATTCTTGTTCAGGCACGCTGAGATGCCCGATGCAAATACTCGAAACAGACCACCATCAGGCCCTTTAGCAAAGATAAGCTTCTTGACGAGGGCTAAACTTGTGAAAAGTGGAAAACAGAGGGAAGCAAGAACTAGCTTTCTCATGAAGAGCTTTCATAGCGTTGAATCATCAAGAGGACGCCCATTGAGTACCAGGACTTTTATTCAAGCGCTCCAGACTCTTCTGCAGAATCACCTGGTGACAGGCTTTGCGGGCATCCTCTAGATCCCCGAAAGAACAATCCTCAACCCAGGGGATATCTGTCACCAGGCTGTGTTGATGATTTGGATAGGTGAGTGTTTGCTGCACGATTCGTTGATCAGACACGACAAAACGAACGGACCGAATACCGTACTGACTGAGGACTCTATTGAGCTCCTCAGAGAGGTTTAGCGGTTCAACGACAGCATCTAGGTGGGAGAGCTCTATTGATTGAGGCGTCTGATGTTCATCAACAGACGGATGATGGCAGAGTTCATCTACTAATTTTTTCATTGCTGCCATCTTGAAGGGCTTGCGGAGGAAGTGAAAGTTTCCGGTACCCAGCTCACGGTGAAGCTGATCTTCATCCCTACGATCAAAGTACGCCGTAATGATGACAATCTGAATCTTGGGATCCAGTTGTCGTAAACGAATGGCTACATCGACCCCATTCAGGTTTCGCTCAAGGTTCAAATCAACAAAAGCGATCAAATACGGCTCCCCCAATTCTAATGCACGCTCAGCTTGCTCCAGAGCATCCTCGCCGGTTGTTGCACCAGTGATTTCCCGCTTATCCTCCCGCTGGGCTGCAAGCTGAGTTACTGCTGGGTTGTTGAACAGACTGCTGGCCATCTCCTCAAACTTAGGTGCAGCAGCCTGCTCAGTTGGAATCAGCAACTCGTACATTGTTTCGAGAATCCATTCATTGTCATCCACGACAAGAAATTTTTTCGTTGGTTTCATTTTTCTGTCAATGGTTGAAAAAAGTTCTGGTGCTGCTAACCCTAGAGCAGTAACCATAGGAGAAAGGCAGCGACCAGTACACTGCCACCTACCGCCAAATACCAAAAAGGATTCCGATCAGACCACTCTGTCTCGTCTTCCAAGTCCAATCTACGCTCGTCTGTCTGAGACACAACAACTCCAAACATTGTTAAACAATCGTTTCGAGATCTTAAGATCCATAGAGCACAATCACTCTTTCAGATCTAAAATAATTGACTGATTGCAGAATCTAGTAACACTCTGACTTTTCTCAAGGAGAATAACGGAGAATTTTGGAGAATTTTGGAGAACGTTGTGCAACAACAACTCATCTGATAGAAACTAGGGGGCTGTTTCACAAAATCGTCAGACATTTTTCAAAAGAAACCATGTCACTTGGGCTTTTTAGACTGCTGCACATTCCATTGTTCCTAGTGCTGAGCGGACTCTTTCTGGGTTCCTGCCAGAACTTGAGGGAACAAGACTCAACAACCCTCTCAGCCAAATACTATCTGGAGCGAGAGCAACTTTCTCAGCCTCAAGAAATCCTCCAACAACTCGACTCATTCGATGATTGGACAAGAAAAGATTTCAACAAGATGGCTCAGAAACACGGCAACGTTTGGTTCCATCTCGACTTGCCCTCCACCAAAATCCCGAGAGTCCTTGAATTCCAAACGCTGAACCTGATTGAGTTTCAAGCATTTCTAATCAAGGAAGACGGTGAACTTAGAGTGCTGACTCCATCTAAAATGTCCTTCTCTCAGAATTATTCTTTCCAGTTAGAATCCTCTGGAAGGAGTGTGTTGATTCTGCTCAAACAGCAATGGGGTGGAGTCATTCGAGGATTCGAGCTGCTGAGCCTCCAGGCTTATGAAGACCAGCAGTTGTTGCGGGTGTTGGTGACTGGGATGGTGATCGGACTGTTCCTGCTGAGCTTCCTCTTGACAGCTCTGGTTGGTTGGAGCCAGAACCAGCTTTGGTTGTTGGTTATCATTGTCAATGGACTATTCGGGGTGCTACTGGAGAAAAAGCTCTATCTCTTGCTGGGTTTCTCATTCACATCGGAAGTTTATCTCAAATTGTTTGCAGCCCAACTTGCTATTAATTCCATTGCCTATCTCCGCATCATTGTCGGAGAAACTGGCTTCAACCACGTCAAGTTTCAGAATTATCTCCAGCACTCTCTTACAGCCTTAGTTGTCCTCTTCCTCACGAGCGGATTTCTCGCATTTGAACAGAAAACACTACTCAAGCTCTTCAGCAACCCCTTTCAACTCAATGTGCTCGGATTCATTCTTGTTTATTTCTACTGCGTGATGGTGCTGGTCATTTCCTGGAAGAAAAGACCACATCTCCATGAATTTGCGATCGTTTTCATAATGATCTACTCCCTTCCCCTCCTGACAAACCTGACTGTGGAAGGAACACTTCCTCCAATTTTTGACGTCTGGAATGCCGACTATCGCGCTGTCATTCCGTTGCTTCTCTCTATCATCATCTACAAGGATCGAGAGGTGCGACTACGCAGATTGACCAATCAATTGGAGATTCAGAATCGCAACAAGGATCTCTTCCTAGCCAGAACCTCTCACGAACTGCGCACTCCCCTAGCAGGTATGATTGGGCTTTGTGAAAGCATCCTGGAGCGAAAAGATGGCTTGGCTGAAGCGTTCGTACGCAAGCTGGAGATTGCTGTTAACAGCGGCAGAAGAATGAATCAGCTGATCGGGGACATCACTGATTTTACCAACATGCGCGATGGCAAGCTGAAGCTGGAGCGCAATCCCGCAAACTTTGTGCAGATCTTTCAGACCATGCTGCCCTTGGTTGCCCCCAGTATTGAACGCAAAAAACTGAGCCTGAAGACAAAGATTCCGGAAAATCTGCCAAAAGTGGATGTGGATGAAAACCGGATTCAGCAGGTGCTTTTCAACCTGATCAATAATGCCGTCAAGTACACTCAAAGCGGCGAAATTCTGCTGGAAGCTCGGCTGCTTCGATCAAGCCTACAAGTCGAGGTGCAAGATACCGGAGTAGGGGTTCCTGAAGACGAATTGAACAACATCTTCAAAGACTATGGCCGAGGTAGCAATGTCGCGACAATTTCTGGAATGGGACTCGGGTTGAGCCTGTCTCGGCATATCGTTGAACTCCACCAAGGAGAGTTGCAGATCTCCAGTCAATTGGGAACAGGAACTCGCGTTCAATTCACGCTACCTTTGGCTGAAGGTTTTCCAAGCCAGGAAGCCTCTCCCCAAGCCTCTCAGGAGAGATTGGAAGACGATGACTTCCAAGAAGTCGCTGAGTCTGAGAAGGAGGTTTCATTCGAGGGCCGCGCCAGGATCGTGGTAGTGGACGATGAACCACTGAATGTGGATATCATCCATAATTTTTTGGAATTCCTGGATCTCGAGATCACCAGCTACGCAGATGGGAACAGTATGCTGGAGCGCTTGACGGAAGACGATCCAGACTTACTAATCCTCGACCTGATGATGCCCGATCTGGATGGATATTCCGTGATTCGCCAAGTCCGCAGCGAATATAGCCCACAAGAACTCCCTATTCTGGTTGTCACTGCCAATGAACAGGAGCGCACCACGCACAAGTCGTTGACTCTTGGAGCCAATGACTACCTGATCAAGCCGCTAGTGGCGATGGAGTTGCGCTCCCGAGCACAGAGTCAACTAGGTCTGATCCAACAAATCCGGTTGCAGAAATCACTCGAAGAATCTGAAAAACAACGAATTGAGCTTCGCCAGGAGCATCACCGAATGGCCACCCTCTTTGATACAGTGGAAACTCCCTTAGTAGTCACCAGCAGTGCGGATCAAATTCTCTACGCCAACAAGAGTTTTGGAGAGCGTACTGGATTTCCCCAGAGTGAAACTCTCCAACGCTCCATCTCTAGTTTCTTTCAGCAGGATGGCTGGAAAAACGAAAAACCATCTATCAGTCGACAGATCATTCTGCAAAAAGACGGCACCAAGTGGCCCTGTCAACTCACTGTCCGTGTGATGGAGTTTGGTGCGCAACAGGAATGGGTCTATACGGTTACGGCCTGCCCTGAATCAGAGCAACCAGAGACAACGGTGACGCCTGCTGAAATGCCACGCGAGCAAGCAGTCCCCATGATCACTTCCATGGAATCAGCTCGGGCTAATTTAGTTGAGTTGCTTGATCTGGCGGTGAAGTATTTTCGCTTGGCAACAGGAGAATCGACTGCAGAGCTGGCGAGAAGAAGTGAATACTGGCACATCACGATGAATGGCAGCACCCCGAGGGCTTACATGCTGGAACGCTACCTAGACCTGGAGCGACTGCCTAAGAAGCCCAAGTGTGGATTAGTCTTCCGGACTTGTGATTGGGTGCTGAGAGAGTGTGAGGAACAGCAACCGCTGAAGCAGGAAATTCTCCAGCGGAAGCAGTTGATTGAAGAGAGAATCAGCAAGACAGCTTACCCGGGTGATCAGTTGCGGTTGTCATGATCTGGTCGAATCATCGCTTGAATGACAGACTCTACCGTGATGCTTCCCACGATCTGACCCTGTTTGTTCTGCACAGGGACCGCTTCGTGACCTGCTGAAGCTAAACGGGGAAGAGCGTCCTCCAGTGAGATATTTTCTGGAATTGCTCCATCTGCGTTTTCGGGCAAGCCTGCTCTTTCCATCACACCACGAACTCGTAAGACCCGCGCCCGGTTGATGTCACGAACGAAGTCCATGATGTAGTCGTCAGCCGGTTTCATCACGATCTGTTGGGCTGTTCCCTGCTGAACCATTCCTCCATCCCGTAGAATCGCAATCTGGTCACCGAGCTTCAACGCCTCGTCCAGATCGTGGGTGATGAAGACAATTGTCTTGTGCAGTTCTTCCTGCAGGTCCAGCAGGATGTTCTGCATGTCGGTGCGGATGAGTGGATCCAATGCACTGAAAGCTTCATCCATCAACAGGATGTCTGCGTCTGTGGCCAGCGCCCGAGCTAACCCAACTCGCTGTTGCATACCTCCAGAGAGTTTAGCGGGAAAGTGATTCTCGTATCCGGCCAGTCCCACTCGCTCAATCCAGCGTTCTGCTCGCTGGTTCGCTTCTCCCTTGGCGATTCCTTGGATGTCTAACCCGTAGGATACATTCTCCAGGACTGTACGGTGCGGCAGCAGTGCAAAGCGCTGAAAAACCATCGCTGTTCGATGCCGTCGGAACTCTCGTAACTGCACCTTGTCCATCTTCAACACGTCGTCTGAACCAACCAAGATCTCTCCAGCAGTTGGTTCAATCAGGCGGTTGATGTGACGAATCAACGTAGATTTACCGGATCCAGAGAGGCCCATTACCACCTGCAGACTACCCTTGGGAATTTCCAAGTTGATGTCAGTAAGACCCAGCACATGCTGGTGCTCTTCCAACAACTCTTGCTTGTCGATTCCCTGCTTTACCAAAGACAACTTGGTCTGAGGTCGCGCACCAAAGATCTTGTAGAGGTGCTCAATACGAATCAGCGCTTCTGAATCAGACACTGGGCCCCCCTATTTGATGACGTTGCAACCGTTTTCCAAACGCCTGTGTGACCCGGTCAAAGATAATTGCCAAGGCGACAATTGCCAACCCGTTGAAGAGTCCAAGCGCTAGATATTGATTGGAAATCGCCTGCAGAACAGGGATACCCAGGCCTTTAACACCAATCATTGAAGCAATCACCACCATCGCCAATGCCATCATGATCGTCTGGTTCACTCCAGCGAAAATATTCGGTAGCGCCAATGGGATCTGTACATCCTTGAGGCGCTGCCAATAACTTGAACCAAAAGCATCCGCTGCTTCCAACACCTGCTTATCCACCAAACGTATTCCCAGATTGGTCAAGCGTATGATCGGCGGGAGAGCATAGATACAGACAGCCAACAGTCCTGGCACCTTGCCAATGCCCAACAGCATCACAACTGGAATCAGGTAAACAAAACTGGGGATCGTTTGCATCACGTCCAAAACTGGAGTGATTGTGGCTTGTACCCGATCTGAGCGGGACATCAACACTCCGATGGGTATCCCAATACTTATGCAGATCAGAGTAGCAACAGAAATCATGGCAACCGTGGACATTGTGTCTTCCCACATACCCAAGTAGCCAATCAACATGAAACAAAGGAGTGAGCCAACAACAATCTTCCAACTGCGAGAACCCAGCCAGGTCAGACCAGCAACAATCAATAGAATGATCGGCCAGGGAGTAGCTATCAGCAGTTTTTCAAAAAAAATCAGGAATTGCAGAAGTGGATCGAAGAAGTTCTCAAGAGCTTCCCCGTAGGAGCGTGAAAAGGATCGGAAACCAGCGTCAATACCTTTGCGCAGGTTCATCAGGTCTCGACGCCCTAGAGAGGGCATCTCTTCGAAGAGGTCCATTTGTTCTCTTTCCTGAAATAGGGCCTATATGGCAGGACATTCCTTTCGTAGGCCCCATCTTTCAGAATTAGAGGGCAGACTTTACTTTCTTGGCAACGTCAGCTGGAACCCACTTGGTCCAGACGTCTTCCTTGGTAGCCAAAAATTCGACTGCAGCGTCTTCGCCGGTGGCTTGATTCTCAGTCATGTAAACTAGCATGCCATTCATCACGGGCCCAGGCCACACTCGCTTGGACAAATAGTCCAGTGCAACGCCACCCTTTTGCTTAAATTCATCAGTCACGACTGTATGAACTTCTGACTCTGTCCAAGAACTTGGCTTTGGATTGTCACAGTCCTGCTCTGCCTTGACCATACAACCGTCCCAATTGTCAGATCCAGCAAAGGGAGCTTCAAAGGGTAGCATTTGCAGATTGTATTTGCCGATGATGGCAGTTGGTGACCAATAGTAGCCAAACCAAGCTTCACCTCTCTCAGATGCCTTAGCGATCGATCCATCCAAGCCGGCAGATGAACCTGGATCAACGAGAACCCATCCTTTCTTCTCCATCCCAAAGGCCCGGAACAAATTAGCATTGGTTAGCTGACAACCCCAACCAGCTGGGCAGCCCATGAAAGCACCTTTGCTCTTGTCTTCAGCGTAAGGGAACAGGTCTGGACGAGCCAGCACCTTTTCTACTGTGTTTAGATCCGGGTGGTCCTTGGCAAACTTTTCAGTCACCCACCAACCTTCGCCAAGTCCAGTAATTGGTCCTTTGACAGCTGAATGCAGTCGGCCTTCAGACATTGCTTTAAACAATGGCTCGCGTACCGCGTTGATCCATAGTTCACTGGCGACATCCGGATTACCCTTCTCGTTCATCGAAGTGAAGGTTGGGATAGTGTCACCAGGAACAATCTCTGCTTCGCATCCATATCCTTCCCTGAGTATGAAAGCGTCTACATTAGCCATGAGCGAAGCCGAGGCCCAAGTCATGTCCGCTAGGCTAACTTTCCCACATTTGCTGTGACCGCCTGCGGCAGCTGTGCCGGCGAGTGCCATCGCACCACCTAGCGTGATGGCACTGGTCAGTACGGCGCGCAGCATTTTTGATTGAAATTTATTATGAAAATCATGCAGAAGTGAATGAAAAGACATAGCTTCTCCTGGATTTCAGGTTGTTCTGAAACAGCCGATACCAAAGAGTTTCCCAAAGAGGGGAATTCAAGCGGAATTGAGTGAATTCTGGCAGGCTAGTTGTGGATCAAAAAGAATGCCTCCACAATGGAAAAAATAGTGTTTCTCCAAAACTTAGTTTCAGAAATATTTTCAATAACATCAGTAAAATATATAGTTTATTTCACTAATGTGTGTGCGTACAGAATCTCATCAATGAGATGCAACAATTAATTCCATTTGCAGACTAGTGTACAAGATTGAAAGTATGCTGTCAACTTCAGCACATAAATTGATATATTCTGACAACTATTTTTATGCTACATCAATGTGATAATTAAAAATTATTTCTTGAGATTAATTATTCATACGGATGAGTGATTCGCTTTGGCAAGAGTAGTTTTTCTCTAGGAAAAACTCTTATTTTACAAAAAAGTGCGATTTCTTGTAAGTTGTCAGAAAAAGCCGAAGAAAAACCCTCGGCTTTTTTAATAAATTAATTCATCTCTCGGCATGGAATCGATCGAGCCATACCATCAAAAAGATCCAGCATTCGCTCTCGCCAGGCAAAGACTGAATCCTCCTCTGCCAATAATGGCATTGGGCTAGTACAGCGAGCCCACATCAAACCACTGAATACAAGATAGTCTGCAAGATTTGGCTGGGATCCTCCCAAAAAGTCAAAGGCTTTCAGAGTGGCTCGGAGAGGATTCAATGACTTACGAAACTCCTTGAGCTTGGCCTCCTTGTTGGCAGCAAATTCCTCCAGTGGCATCCCAAAAGTCTTTTCTCGTGTCGCTCGAAAATAGTCGCGATCTTTCTCATGAACCGTCTTGTGGATCTCATCGACGATCATCCGAATCATCCCCGGAAACATAACCATCTCGGTCCAATGCCGCAAAAATCTCAGTTCCCCACGATGCATTTCCAGACTGTGCTCAGGATATCGTTTATCGAGGTATTCGAGAATCTTCCAAGAATCTGCCAATGTTTGCTCTCCATCAACAAGTACAGGCACCCGCTCCGTATCAGCAAAAGCAATTCGGTCCTTCTCGGTCATGCGCCAAGGAATGCTCTTAAAGGGCAATTGCTTGTGATGTAGAGCCAAGCGGATTCGCCAGCAGTAGGGACTGAAGACCTGTTTGTCATCTGTAGCGGCCAATTCATACAATTCAATCATCGTGGCTTCCTTTGTTTGGGTTATTCTGGTGGGGTGATGGATGCGAACTGAATCGCTGCAGTTTCTTCAGACCGCTGGACATTCACAAGCGGGAGTTCACTTTCATTGCAACTGCTTGACTCTTCCATCGGTGCTGCCTAGTTTTGGCGCTTGCTTTGCTACCCTAGACCAAATCATTAGTATCTCTACCTCCACTCTCAGCCAAGGAGTTTCCATGCATATCGAACCTGGAGTTGTTCAAGGCGCCAAACTACTGCTTGGCTTTGGTACTGCCCTCACCGCCTTTGGTCTGATACTGCGTCAGTGTTGGGAATTTCTGATACAGCATGGACTGAACACTCTGATAGGCAGGACAATCTTTACCAGTGTCTTGGTGTTCTCTTTCTTTGAGATTCTACCATCGTCACCCGTTGGAGTTTCAGAAGTCCACTTGATTCTTGGTTCCACTCTCTTTCTCCTGTTTGGTCTGGTTCCGACAGCTCTTGGTCTAGCCATTGGTCTCCTGGCCCAAGGAGTACTGCTAGCACCGTGGGATCTGCCTCAGTATGGAATGAACGTTACGACATTGCTGCTGCCTCTCCTTGTGGTTTCTGCTGTCGCAGAGCGGATCATCCCCAGGCAGACCGCCTACCAGGATTTGAGTTACGGACAGGTTCTACAGCTTTCGCTCGTCTACCAGGGGGGAATTGTCAGTTGGGTCGCATTCTGGGCTTTCTACGGGCAGGGATTTGGAGCAGAGAACATGCTTCAGGTGCTCAGCTTCGGCAGTACCTATCTTAGTGTGATTGTCCTCGAACCGCTGATTGATCTGAGCCTGTTGGCAGGAGTCAAAATTTTGCCAGGTCTCCAAAACTCTTCGCTGTTCTCGAAGCGTCTCTTCCAACCAGCCTGAATTTTCACCTGACAATGTTGAGAATTTTCACGCTCCTGATCTGTGCTGGAATCCTGTTGTCACAGGGTTGCTCCTCCTCCAAGGTGAAGCAGCCGCCTACTGTAGAATCAAAAATTCCAGCGCAAGCGCCGAAGTCGCTTGAAACTACGAAAGAACAAGCAGCCACTGATATCCAGAAAGATTCCCAGGCTATGAGTCCTGAGCTTGATCTCAAATATACTGAGCCAGCAGAACTCATAGAAACACAAAATTTATCTGACCAAGGAAATCGATTAATTGAACAAACAGAAAACACCAACCAAGTCGTACAAAAGGCTGAGAATTCGCTACCAAAAGCAGGGCAGGAATTGAAAAAAGCTGAGACGGAACTAGACTTCGAAGCCAAATTTCCAGAAATGGAGGTTGGGCCAAACACTGAAATAGCCAGCCCAGATCGGCAACCCAAAGAACTGCAACAGACGACCGCTTCTGTCATTCAGATAGAAGATCCTTGGGTCCGTGCCGTACCTCCCAATGCCAATAACTCTGCGATCTTCCTGGATCTCCGCAACGAAAGTGGGCAACTGCGCAAATTGGTGGAGGTTCACTCAGAGGTAGCAGAGCGGGTCGAGTTGCACACAACCAAGGATGAAGATGGGATGCTTCGAAAGCAACGCCTGGAGGAAGTGCCGATACCTGCCCTAGAGACCCAGAGTTTTCATCCGGGAGGTATTCATATCATGCTGATTGGGTTACGTAGTCCGCTGGAAGTGGGTGGTGTGATTGAGTTGGAGTTGGTCTATGCCGATCAATCCAAAGAGACAATCTCTATACCTGTGGATGAGCGCCCACTGCTACCCATCACCGCCCAAAACAACCATTCTCCGGATTCACTGACAACTCGAACGCAATAAGAGTCAACCAAACATGTCCGCACTGACCGACCAACGCCCCTGGGGCCACTATACCGTTTTGGCCGACGAAGCAGACCACAAGGTCAAACGCATTATTGTTCAGCCCGGTAAGCGTCTGAGCCTACAGCAGCATCAGCAACGTGCAGAGCACTGGTATGTCGTCAAGGGAGAGGCCCTTGTGACGCTAGATGAGTCTGAAAAAATCCTCAGCGCTGGCAATGCCGTGGATATTCCAATCCGTACAAAGCATCGGATCGAAAACACCGGATCTGAGGAGTTGGTTTTTATTGAAGTCCAAACCGGCAGCTACTTTGGAGAAGATGACATTGAACGCTTCGATGACGACTTCGGCAGAACTAGCTGACCCTTCCCCTCATCTCTGCTCAGTAACCGAAAAGACTCAACTGACGGATGTCCATTTAGTAGACTGAGCAACCGCTCCTCGGCGCAGGATTGCATAGTCCGTGTCCACCGCCGGGAACAGACAACCCGCTTCGATGATCTCTTGTAGAAATTCCTGATCCAACGTTAGAAACCCTGCCGGTTTGCCCACCGCCCGAATCCGCTTCATTCCCTCCAAGCATGCTTTTTTGACCTTGGGATGGCTTGGTTCTCCTGGAAAGCCCATACTGGCTGCCAGATCTGCTGGACCGATAAAGACCGCATCCACTCCGGGTACCTGAGCGATGGCTTCTAGCTGCTCCAAGGCTTCCTGGGTCTCAATCTGCACCATCAGACATATTTCTTCACGGGCTCGCTTCGCATAGTCTGGAATTGTTCCGTATCGACTCGCCCGAGTGATGCCGGCAAAGCCACGAATGCCTTCGGGAGCATAAGCCATAGAAGCCGCTGCCAGTTGAGCTTCCTCAACATTCTGGACATAAGGGATTAACAGCGACTGGACTCCACAATCCAGAAAACGCTTAATCTCTGCTGGATCCAGTGAGCTGGGCCGAACGATCGGATGAACAGGATAAGGCGCCACCGCCTGCAAAAGGGGAAGGACTTCCAGAGGACTCATCGGCGTGTGTTCTGTATCAAACAAGAGCCAGTCAAATCCACAGCCCGCTAACATTTCTGCGATATTGGAATCATTGATGGAGCACCAAAGGCCGATTTGTCGTTGTCCATTGAGAATGTTGGCTTTGAACGGATTAGAGGGGAGTTGCATGGGGACCTTTCACTGGTAACGAATGCGAGAGAGAGAACGTAAATTTTCAGCGCTTGTCGTCGGCAGTCTCAAAAACTCCAAGTAGGCAGGGATCTGTTCAAACAACATATCCGTACCAATCTGGGTCAAACACCCTTTTGCTTGAGCAGCCCTAAGTAACGGGGTTTCTTCTTGTTTCATCACGACTTCACCAACCATGGTGTCTTTAGATATCCTCTCCACATCTACTGGGAGTGGATCACCCGGCTCCATGCCCATTGGGGTGGCGTTGACTACAATTTCGAACCCAGCTGGATCGTTACTGCCAACCTGGATGGATAGTTTTGGGAAAAATTGTTGAAGTCGATCAGCTAATTTTTCTGTTGCCTCTGAGCGTGTATCGTAGAGCGCCAAGCGTCCCACCTCTGCTTCTGCCATGGCAACTGCGATCGCTGAACCAACACCACCAGAGCCAACAATCATTGCAGAAGCTCCCTTGGCCGGGCGACCTTTGCGTGCCAAGCCCCGAACAAAACCTTGCCCGTCAAACATGTCTCCAACCAATCGTCCATCTGCTTCTTTCCGGACTGCGTTACAGGCTCCGCAGACCTGAACCGAAGTACTCACTTCATCCAACATATCTACGGTACTTACCTTGTGAGGCATCGTGATCAGCGCACCAGTGATATTCTGCAATTGGAACAAGGATTTGAAAAACCCCGGATAGTCTTCACCTTTGCACCCCATTGGCACAACCAAGGCGTCAACCCCTTCTTGTTCAAAATAAGGGTTAAAGATCATCGGAGCCTTAAAGCTCCCTGTGGGCCAGCCAATGTGCGCAATCAACTTGGTATATCCAGAAATCACCTGGGTCATCAGTCATTTCTCATGCTTAATTTTTATATTCTCGTGTGGCCAAAAACACCTTCAAATAATTACATCTGCTCCAATTCACGGGCCTGCATCGTCAATCTGATCTGAGCATTTGGTGCTCCATACCCCCGATAACCTGCTCGCTGAACAAATTCAAAGCAGAAGCGTTTCTCAAACAAGCGGGTATAGAGTTGATAGAAGTGTCCATGTTCGTCTTCATCATAAAGAATGTGGTAAGTCCGTAACTCTGCAATCAGTTCTGCAGACAAACCGAAACGTGGGGCCAGATCATCGTAATAATGCCCGGTAACTTTCATGACCTCTGTTCCCTGTTGCTCCAGATATTTTGCCAAGGCAAAGATGTCGCTGGTTTCCAGCGCAATATGATTTACCCCAGATCCTCGATAACGCGATTGAATCTGACCAACCACGGTCTTCTCTGCCAAGGTACTGTTCAGTGTCATTGCCAGCGAACGATCTTCCACTTCCATCACCTGGCTTTTGACCAAACCCAAGGGATCAGGGAGACTCACCGAAGGAGAAGCCTGCATCTGGAAGAGAGCCCGATAGAGCAATGTCGCTTCCAAAACTTGGTCTAAAGGCAGAGTTGTCGCCACATGATCGACCCTGGATATATATGAGTTTGGATCGACCGAATGATAAATAAACTCCCTCTCCCAATGGGGAGAGGGATCGTTGGAATCCACCAGATAGAGCAAGGCTCCTGTGGGTCCAGTAATCGCTGCGATCCCGTGATTATCATGCTCTGGATCCGCATATTCAACTTGATAGCCCAACTTGGTAGCTCGCTCCAGCAATCCAGGGACATCTGGACAGCTTAGCCCATAGGCACAGACAGACAGTCCATGTTCTGTGTGATATCTCTGCGCAAAACTCTGAGACTCGCGATTGATGACCAAGCGAATGCCGCCCTGTTGCCAAAGTTCCACTTGCTTGACCTTGTGGGTGGCAACGTGAGTAAATCCTGTCTTTTGAAGAAAACTAGCGAGCTGTTGGTGTTCCGATTCATCGACAGCAAATTCGATAAAGTCCATACCTGTCGGCTGTTCAACCTTTGGCAAGCTCCGACTTTTCACCTTGGACGATGGTTCGGTCTCCTGGGCCATGTAGACGAGAGAGCGGTAAGCATCACGCGCATGACGGAAAGGATCACTGGCCCGGAATTGATCGTTGAAGATCTCCAACGAAAAAGGCCCGTCAAAGCCTGTCGCGCATAAGCGTTCCATGAAGGCCTGTAAGTCTAGCTCTCCCTGGCCTGGGAAGCAGCGGTGGTGACGACTCCAGGAGAGCGGATCCATGGTCAGTTGAGGAGCATCCGCCACCTGAACCAGGAAAATTCGATCTCCAGGGATGTTGACAATGCTATCCAGCTCCGTCTGGCGAGAAAAGATGTGAAAGGTATCCAGCGTGAGTCCCAGGGCAGGATGATTGGCTCGACGGACAATTTCCCAAGAGTCCCGATAGTCATTGACGTGCCGACCCCAACTCAGCGCCTCATACGCGACTCGCAAGCCCTGCTTGGCTGCTAATTCAGTGAGTTCAAAAAGATCTTCTGCAGCTCGCTGGATGCCTCCTATCGCTTTGGGAGAGACATTGCTGCAAATCATCAGCAAGTCAGTACCAATTTCTCGCATCAACTCAAACTTCTGCGCTGCTCGGGCAAATCCACGGCTTCGCAGCGGTTCTGGCATTCCCTCAAAATCTCGAAATGGCTGATAGACTAATACTTTCAGTCTATAATCAGCTAGTAATTGCCGTAACTCTCCCAGGCTCCCATCATGCGTGATCAGATCGTTCTCAAAAATTTCAATCCCTTGAAAACCAGCCTTTGCAATGGCCTCAATCTTTTGTCGGAGTGTTCCTGATAGGCAAACGGTCGCAATGGAATACTGCATCGGGGGGTCCTAGCTCGATGGTTTGAGGATCAAGTGTTCATCTAAGTAACTGCTTGTGACCTCAGATGCCAGTGGGAAGGTTGCAAAGACCCCAATTTTTAGAAGGCCTTTGCTTCTGGTCAGAAATCAGGTGGGATCAGGGGTGACGTCATTGGACATTTCAGCAGCTAATCTGAACTCGAAGTTCACGCAGAATTTCACCCAATGATTTGCCGTTGACATAGGTATAAGTGATCAGGGAACGCCTAAATTTTTCACCAACCAACTTGATGTTTTTGTCCTGCATCAGCTCAACAGTTTTTTCCCAAAGCTGGGACTGCCACTTCTTATCTTTGAAGCAATTGGGATCCAGCCGCAATAAGGATTTTGCCTCAAACTCCCTCAGCTGAACTATCAGTTTCGGCAAATAAAACCCAAAACGCTGTGCTTCCTTATTCGCAACTCCTGCAGCATAACCCATCTCACAGAGCCCCTGCTTGAAGCACTTCGAGACCACCATGTCTTCAAGGATGATCGTATTCGCTTGACCAGTTTGTGGAATCCATAGAGCAGTAAGGAGAGGGAGCAACAGAATTAGCCCGCCGCCTAGACGATGAGAAGTCATTTTATCTTGATTTAGAATGATCATAAAATATTTCCTCAGCGAGTGATGGAATCGTCATTCTGCCTGAAAAGGGCTGGTAGTAGGTATAGGTGCAATGGTTACAAAAATAATGAACTAAAATATTAATTTATGAACATCTCTCTCTCTCGTTTTCAGAAGAATTCTCTAATTCTACACTTTCTTCTGGTTGAGGCAAGGCAGCCAGACTGTGCTCCGTCTCTTCTCCCTCCTCCTCCTCCTCTTCTTCCCACAAACGGAACTGATGGACCACCGCCAACAACTCCTCCGCCTGCTGCGATAACTGCGAACTCGACTTCGCGTTCACCTCCGAATACTGCGCATTCTCCATCGTCATCTGGTTCAACTCCTCCAACGCCTGGTTCACCTGACGAATCCCCTGTGACTGCTCCTCAGCCGCATGTCTAATCATCTGCATCATCTCTGCGACCGACTCCGTCGTCCCAAAAATCTCCTCCAACGATCCCTGCGCCTCACTCAAAGCCTGCCTCCCTGATTGAACCTTCTCCACCGAAGCTCCCACTACTTTCGATATCTCTTCAGCTGACTCCGCTGTCTGCGCTGCCAACTCCTGAACCTCCTGGGCCACCACCGCAAAGCCTGCTCCATGCACTCCCGCCCGCGCTGCCTCAATCGAAGCATTGATCGCCAGCATCCGCGTCTGCGCCGCAATCTCGCTGATCAACGAAGTGATCTGCGTCACGTTCTCCGTAGAAGACTCTATCTCTGCCATCATCTGCGAAAAGCGCTGAACCTGCTCACTGCTTGACTGGGCCTGGCGACTCATCTGTTCACTCTCCCGGCTGGCACTCGCTGATAACTCATGGTTGTGCTTGGTCTGGGCGTTCAACTCCAACATCGATGAGCTGATCTCTTCTAATGAGGCCGCCTGGGATGAGGACTGCTCGGCCAACTGCCTGCCGGTACTCTCCAACACACTCGACTCCTGCTGAACCTGGCGGGAGGACCACTCCACGTGTTGCAGAGCGCTGTTGAGTTGGGAGACCATCTGGCGCATGGACTCGGCCATCTGGCCAATCTCATCTTGCTGCTCTACACCCACCTGGATGTTCAGGTCCTGCTCTTCGGCAATCGTCTGCAGAGCCAGGGCCGTCTCAGAGACCGGTTGAGTGATGTTACGGGAGAAGAAGAGCGCCAGTTGAACCACCAGGGCTACGACACCCAACAGGAGGACTAACACCACCAGACCCAAAATCCAGACAGGACGCAGGACTTCAGAGGCCTGGATCTCCGTGATCAAAGCCCAGGTCTGGTCATGTACTTCAATCGGAGAGAAGGAAGCCAGCACCCAGTCTCCGTTGTAGTTTTGATGTAGGCCCGTATCACTTTGACCTTCAAGGGCCAGTCGGACGGGTTCGGTGTCAGCCCCATTGAGAGAGACATCACCACTGAGGGAGGAGGCCAGGTTACGGTTGGGATCTAGGGTGCTAGTGCGGAGCTTGAAGTCTGGACCAACCAGATAGGACTCTCCAGTCTCTCCGAGACCAGTGCGTTGCAGCATCACTTCATTCAAGGTGCTGTCTGACAACTGAAGAGCAACTACGGTTTGAATCCCGAAACTCAGTCCTTGGTTTGTACTATTCTCAAGTGATGAATCGTATCGAATTGGCCGGCTGATGAAAGCTGCGGGTGCATTTCCACTTGGCTCATACGGCTGAAAATCAGCAAAAACTTCATCTTCTGGACTTAGTAGCGCCTGCCGCATCACCCTTCCCAAGCTACTGTCAGCGAATCTACCGTTGAGAATGTTTGTCTGGTAATCGGCCTCACGAGCTGCGGTGTAGAAAATCTCTCCATCTGGATGGATCAGGAATAGGTCGTAATACTCATTAAGCTCTGAAAAGTCTTTGTAGAACTCTGCACCGCCGGCATCCAATGGATTGAGGACCTCACTCACATTCATTTCACTGACCACCACCCAATTCAGATCCTCAAAAACAAAGGGACTCCAGGCACTTAACACATACTCATTCAGGTAGTTGCGGCTTACACCAACGCCAGACTCACCACCCAAACCAGAGCGTACTGGGGCTGTATCCAATGCAAGAAATTCCCGAAAGGATGCTTCCATGGAAAAACTGAGTGGATCTAAAAAAGTATCGGAGCGAAAGCGAAAATCACTTCCAACCAAGTAAGTCTCTCCGGTCTGTCCCAAGCCACTCCGGTCGCTCATCACACTTTTGAACTTGTCGACAGGAAACTGAAAAATTACTACACCAAGTTTGACCAGGCCATTTCTGGTCATTTCAAAAATAGGGGCTGCCACGAAGGCAGCTGGTGCCTCAAAGCCTGCCCAGTAAGGTTCAAAATCCTCGATGAAAAATTGTCCTGGTAATTGGGCTGCGTTGGCTTGCTGAAAAATTCTGCCCAAACTACTTTCTGCAAAAGGACCATCGATCAGGGATGTTCCAAAATTGAGCTCCTTGAACGTGGAATATACGATGCGACCTTCTTCAGCTTCGACGAGAAAGATATCGTAGTAACCAAACTCACGCAGAAAGCTGCGAATGGATGGGTGTAGTTGTTCATGCAGCCGGCTGTAAGCCGTTTCATCAGGTTTGTCCAACTCATCCTTGAATCCCATCGGGTTGGGATTGTTCGCGATATACGAATGCTGTAGAGCAATCGTGTAATCATCCAACTGAGAAAGATATTTTTCAATCTCAGGATCTTTTCCATCATTCAATTGTCGATAGCGCTCGCCAAACTCTTCCTCCCAATAACTTTTTAACTCATCTCGCTTTTCACTCAGCATTGCTTCATCCCAGCGATTTTCTACAATGTAGCTCGGAAAGTATTGGGGTAGATCCCACATCGCTTCGATAATTTTTGGGCGTTTTGCAAAGTCGAGTATCTGGGAACGGACAGAGTTTAGATAGTCAAGCAGAGTGACTTTTTTGGCCTCCATGATCGCACTCAACTTGTTGTCTGCCGCTTTCTGAAAACTCTCTACGGTCTTGCTCAGTACCTGTAGATCATTGCGCTGCTCTGAAAAGTAGTTATCCAACTGCTGTTGCTTGGCCTGTCGCAATCCGGTCAATTGTTCGTAGGTGCTGCTACTCAGGGAAAAAATCGCTACGATCAGACTGACTAATGTCAACAAGATCGCAGGTGTACAACCTACCAACAGGAAACTGCCAACCAGTTTGCGCTGCATTGGGATATCTTGGAGTCGCAATCTCTTTCTCCTTGCTATAAAGGTGAGGCTTAATCAGTTAATAATGCCACTGAACGTTGAGAATTACCTAGAGCGGATTTGTCATTTCTGCTGATTTTTCCAAGGGTACTGTCCGTAGTTTTCTGCCTCAAAACCATTGATTGCCGAATGAACTGTTGTTAAGAAACTACACGTTAGCCAACAAGACAAGCAAGTGACAAAAAGCTGTATTGTCGATACTTTATGATGAGAAATACGGCTGTGAAAAATATTGGTAGTGAGGTAGGGAATCAATCAGAAAAATGAAATTTATTTAATTGTTTTAGCATTTTATTAATATTCAACTGTAAAGCATCTCTTTATTTTCTCCAGGTTCAGGCAAGGCAGTTAGACTTTCCCTTTCTTCCTCTTCCTCCTCCTTCTCCCACAAACGAAACTGATGCACCACCTCCAATAACTCTTCAGCCTGCTTCGACAACTGCGAACTCGACTTCGCGTTCACCTCCGAAAACTGCGCATTCTCCATCGTCATCTGGTTCAACTCCTCCAACGCCTGGTTCACCTGACGAATCCCCTGTGACTGCTCCTCTGCCGCATGACGGATCATCTGCATCATCTCCGCTACAGACTCCGTCGTCCCAAAGATCTCCTCCAGCGAACCTTGCGCCTCGCTCAAGGTCTTCCTACCTGCTTGAACTTTCTCCACCGAAGCGCCCACCACCCTGGCAATCTCTTCGGCGGACTCTGCCGTCTGGGCCGACAACTCCTGAACCTCCTGAGCCACCACCGCAAAACCTGCTCCATGCACTCCTGCTCGCGCTGCCTCAATCGAGGCATTGATCGCCAACATCCGCGTCTGCGCCGCAATCTCGCTGATCAACGAAGTGATCTGTGTCACGTTCTCCGTCGAGGACTCAATCTCGGCCATCATCTTCGAGAAGCGCTGCATCTGTTCACTGCTTGCCTGCGCCTGACGGCTCATCTGCTGGCTCTGGCTACTGGCCTGGGTAGATAACTCATGGTTGTGCTTGGTCTGGGCGTTCAGCTCCACCATCGAAGAGCTAATCTCTTCCAGCGAAGCGGCCTGGGTGGAGGACTGCTCGGCTAACTGTCTCCCGGTACTCTCCAACACACTTGATTCCTGCTGGACCTGACGGGAGGACCACTCCACGTGCTGCAGGGCGCTGTTGAGTTGGGAGACCATCTGGCGCATCGCTTCGGCCATCTGACCGATCTCATCTTGCTGCTCGACCTCAACCTGTACGGTCAGGTCCTGTTCTTCGGCGATGGTTTGTAGGGCCAGGGCTGTCTGAGAGACTGGCTCCGTGATGTTACGAGAGAAGAAGAGGGCCAGTTGAACCACTAATAATACAACACCCAACAGCAGGACCAATACTACTAAACCGAGGATCCAGACAGGACGCAGAACTTCAGAAGCCTGGATCTCCGTGATCAAGGCCCAGGTCTGGTCATGCACTTCAATCGGAGAGAAGGAGGCCAGCACCCAGTCTCCGTTGTAGTTTTGATAGAGGCCCGTGTTACTTTGACCCTCAAGGGCCAGCCGGACGGGTTCGGTGTCCGCCCCATTGAGAGAGACTTCTCCGCTGAGAGAGGAGGCCAGGTTACGGTTGGGATCACGGGTGCTGGTTCGTAGCTTGAAATCAGGACCCACCAGATAGGACTCTCCGGTCTCTCCCAGACCGGTGCGTTGCAGCATCACCTCATTCAAGGTGCTGTCTGACAGCTGAAGAGCAACGACCAATTGTGAACCCAGATTTGTCCGTGATGTCTGACTTGTTTTGCCAAGTAGAGAATTACTGATTTTCACTCCCTTTGCTATGAAAGCTGCAGGTGCATTTCCTTTTGGCTCATAAGGAGCGAAGTCAACAAATCTTGTGCGCTTGTTCATTTGCTCAATATCTAATGATCCATAGCCAATCTTCCGCACCAACTTTGCCAGATTGCTGTTCTTAAAATTCCCATTTAGAATGTTTGTTCGGTAATCCGCTCCCTGAGCAACTGTATAAAAAATAGCTCCGTTAGGTAGAATCAGAAACAAGTCGTTGTAGTCACTTAGTTCAGAGAATTTTCTGTAAAACTCATTCTCGTTGGCATCTAATGGATTGAGTACCTCACGCACTCGCATCTCACTCATAATAACCCAATTCAGATCCTCAAAAACAAAGGGACTCCAAGCGCTTAAGACGTGATTATTCATGTAATTGCGGCTCACCCCCACTCCCGATTCTCCCGACAAACCAGCCAGAACCTGAGCCATCTCCACTTCTTCAAAGTCTTGAAATGATACTTCCATTGAGAAATTTGTTGGATTCAGATACGAGTCTGAGCGGAAAAGTAGATCACTACCCACCAGATAGGTTTCTCCAGTCTGCCCAAGGCCGCTACGGCGGTTCATCACATTTTTGAACTTGTCCACTGGAAATTCGAAGATTAACACACCTAGCTTACGGTTTTCCGCAAAAACAGGTGTTGCCATGAACGCCGTTGGCCTTTCGAAGTTAGGCTCGTAGGGTTCAAAATCTACGATGAAGAATTCCCCTGACACCTCCGCTGCATTTGCGCGGCTAAAGATTTCTCCTAGATGGCTTTCCGCGAACGGTCCATCTGTGAGAGAAGTGCCAAAATCAATGCGCTTCCTCAGCGAATAGACGATGTCCCCGTTTTCTGAATCAACCAGATAAGCATCCTGGTAACCGAATTCTTCTGCGAAATTTCGCACCATTGGATGGAAATCCGCGTGCATTAGGTCGTAGGGTGGTTCAAAAAGAAGCTCACTCTTTGGTTTGAGTAGCTCTATCTTTGACTCAAGAGAGTTTGAATTGCTCAAAAGATATGCCTGCTGGATGACTATGCTCCACTCACTCAACAATGAAAATTTCTCTCCTAAATCCAGAGCATTTTCTCCGGTAATCTCTTGGTAACGCTGACCAAAATCTTCTTCCCAACAAAGTCGTAATTCCTTACTAATTGGCTCAAGTTGATCTACTGAAACTTCCCGATCATACCGGTAGTTTCGTAGATACACAGGCAGGTTTTCCATTGCATCAATTAGCTTGGGCCTTTGTGCAAAATCTAGCAATTGGGCCTTGCTGAAGCTCAGATAGTCCATCAGCGTCTCTGCCTTTGCGTCCCGGATTGCTGCTAGCTTGCTCTCTGCGGTTTTCTGAAAACTCTCCACAGTTTTACCAAGTACTGCCAAATCACTTTGCTGCTGAGTAAAATAGTTTTCCAACTGCTGTTGCTTTTGCTCACGCAACCCAGTCAGCTGCTGAAAAGTTTGTGTGGTTAACGAGGTTCCTGCTGTCAACAGACCGACTAGGGCCAGCAGTACTGCCGGCACACAACCAACCAGCAAAAAACTTCCGACTAGCTTGCGCTGCATTGGGATATCTTGGAGTCGCACAAGGCCTCTCCTGCGAATGTTTAGAATTAAACTTTTTGACAGAGCAGAATCATAAAAAGTAACGGGCTGAAAGCTCAACTGTACGCCTCACGAGATTCATGTAACTTTTCGCTGAAAAAGGAAGGATTTCACTATCTGTGGGAAATAGAACTTGCTGCAGCAACCCTTAGGCCTCCAGAGATGCTCTTATAGCTAATTAGGAAGGTTGATCCATACTCTTTGGATTGAAAGAACTTCTCTCATTGAGAAAGTGAGAAAACCATCGAGCACAGATCATTCAAATCGAGGAGGTTTGGTAAATGGTTCTTTGAGCCTATTGTTGCGAGTACTTGGCGATCAGTTTGCGAGCCTTGCTGACAAGAGCTTTTCCATCAACTCCAGACTTGCTCACATCAGAAATCCAGCGCTCCACAACGGGTTGCAGCTTGCTACGGAATTCATCGGTTTCTGCTTTCGTAAGGGCAATGTGCTCTTTGCCAAACTTCTGCATGACTTCAATCCCACGCTGTTCGTCATCCTTCCACATCTGGCCAATTTCTTTCAGAAACTGCTCATCTGATGCTTTGCGAAACGCGTCTTTGATATCTGCTGGCAAACTCTCCCACTTACTAGCGTTCATTGAGACTTGAAAGATGACACTACCAAATCGCACTTGATCATATCCCTCAGTGAAATGAGTGACGTGGCGTTCCAAACCCAATAGTGGTTGAACATTGAAAGGAATCAATGCCGTTATCACTATATTTCTTTGCATCGATTGGGGTATTCGTGTCACAGGTACTGAGATAGTTTTAGCCCCAAGTTCTTCCAAGACCCAAGCTCCTGTTCAACTTGGAACTCTGGCTTTTTTCCCAAGCAGATCAGCAGGCTTACGCACCGCATACCCCTTGGATTGAATGGCTTGCACCTGATGTACATGAAGAAACATCACTTCCAGCCCCTGGTAATCTTCTTTGAGATCGCTCTCAAACATTTCACGCATAGCAAGATTGGTGGCTACGGGGTCATTGGTGTGCACGAATGGCAGTTCGAAGACTTCTGAACGAAGGAATTCCTTGCCACTATAACCATTGATCGTCCAAATCAGATCAACAAATTTTCCCTCTCTGGCTTGCTTGACTAAGTCAGAAGGTTTCCCTCCAAGACTCATCCCAGGTGCAATATTGATTTTCACCTTTCCCTTACTGAGCTGTTCTACTTCATCCGCCCACGGCCTAAGCATCATAGTTTGTGCTGGTTCTTTTGGTAAAAAGAAGCGATGAAGGGTGAGCCTAAACTCCGCGGCTCCAAGGGGTTTCACAAAAAATAGCATCACTACTGACAGAGACATCATCAAAAATTTTTGAAGTCTTTTCATCGCATTCCACCTTTGTTGCAGTTTCAACCGTTACTTAAAAAGGATCGATTCAGTCAGTGAAAGCCCGAGCTATTTAATACTAAAAAATATATGATATCCTACACTTATCTACTTTTTCAATCAAAGATATTTCTTTTTGACATATCATTGTCACTTTTTGTAAACGGTCTCAAAAATCCAGCCAGAGACAGAGGCAATGAACTTTCTTTACGAATCAAACGGGAATCTCTTGTTCATCGACGAAAACCATGCGAGAAAGCAATCAAAACCTTCGTAATGCAATGCAAAGCTTTTCAAAGTGAGAAATATTTTTCACAGGGGTTTGAGCAGTTCGACCGTAACAAAGATTGGTCATTCAGGAATTCAGATGTCTCTCTCCAGTCAACAAAAAGCACAGTTTCTTCAGGAGGGCTTTCTCAAAGTAGCCTCAGAATTGTCTACTGAATTGATGCAGTCTTGGGTCGGAGGTGCGTTCCAGCGATTAGGCTACGATAAAACTCCACAGAATTTGGAGCCGATCATTTGGATGAATCATCATAACCAAGCTCCGATCAAGCAGATCGCCCCTGTGGCTTGGGAGGCCATCTGTGAGATTGTTGGTGGGGAAGATCGAATTGAAACCAAGATTTTGGGAATTGAATCTCGGCATTTTACTCGAATCAACAGCCTAGTCTGGTCAGATGCCTTCATTGTTAATTTCAGTCTGGGTGCCGATCAACCATGGCGCCAGCCACAGTCAGAAGGCTTCAACTGGCACAAAGATGGGAGCTACTTCCGGCACTTCTGCGACAGTCGAGAACAGGCACTTCTGCTCATACTCTTTTGGAATGATGTAGAGCACCAAGGTGGAGGCACCTTCATTGCCGCTGACTCTCCCAAACATGTAGCCCAGAAGTTATTGGAGCATCCGAATGGGATTGAGCCCAAAACCTTTGACTTTCCCACGATCATTCAAAAGTGCACTGATTTCCGGGAGTTGGTTGGCAAAGCAGGGGATCTCTACATCATTCATCCCTACATGCTCCATGCTTCTTCGGCAAATCATTCTGGTCGTCCCCGAGTGATGAGCAATCCCCCAGTAGTTCTCAAGGAACCCCTGCGTCTCGATCAGAATCGCTCTGATCTCTCCCTCTTGGAGGAAACCACGCTGCGATTTCTGGGCACTAACTTCACACCGCCTCCAGAATCAGTCCGAGCTTCATACTGGTGGGAAGTCGCTTGAACCAACTGATTGCTCTCTGGAGTGCCTACCCTTCACACTTCTGGCTACTCTTTGCTGGAGTGTTTTTCAGTGTCTCCAGCAGTAGTTTCATCTGGCCTTTCACAACCATATTCATTGCGGAACAAACCCAGTCCAGCCTGACCCTGACCACCTTGATGTTCAGCGTAGAAGCCTGTGCCAGCCTGCTTTCAGTGGGACGAACCAGCAAAATGATGGGCCTGTATGGCCGTAAGGTCATGATGATCACCGGGCTCGTGCTGGAAGCTAGAAATCTGAGCTGATTAGTCAAATTTTCTAGATTGACCTTAGAAAGTATTGAAAATACTTGAAAACTAAGCTGTAAATAGAATTATAATTGATTTAACTGTTAATAAACTTGAAAATTTTTTTGATTTAAATGAGTTTTTGCTTTTGTGAGAACTATAGCATGCAAACTACGAGGAAATTAAGTTATGAAAAATAAAAGAATTTACAAAAACTACAAAAGGACATTAATTGAAGATGGCTATATTGTTTTTAAGGATGTTTTCTCAAAACAAGATTTAGATCCAATAAGAAAAATTTCACTAGATGCAATCAAGAAACAATCGAAAAATCATAGAGAGAAGAATAAATCCCAAGGGAGCCTTATCTTAATTGCTGATTATCCACAGTTTGCCGAGTTGATTGGACATGAAAAACTAAGTGACTTACTTAGAAAGTTAGAATGTGAGAATCCAAAATTTAATTCTGGATACATTATAAGCAAACCGAAAGATGGGCCAGCATTATTTTGGCACCAAGATTGGTGGGCATGGCAGCATGAAATATCCTATACAGAAGAAATAGCTCAATTTTTTGCTATGATTTATTTACAGGATACTAATCAGGAAAATGGATGCTTGAGAGTGCTTCCTAGAACACACCGAAATCCTCGAATTTTACAGAAGCATAAGAATGCACACAGTGAAAGCATATCAAGAGTAGAAAACCCAGAAGATCCACTATACTACCCGATGGAAGGAGAAGTTGAAGTACCAGTATCTTATGGTGATGTAATTATCGGAGATGCTAGAATGGTGCATGGAGCACTACCAAATAGAACAGCAAACGAACGTTTACTAATTACTCTTTGGTTTCACCCAAATTACAAGAGACTACCAGAAGAAATTAAAGCGAGGATTTTCGAAATGTTCCAGAGAAGAGGTGTTGACACCGACCCGTTAGGTACAAATTCAATGACACTTGAAAGATGGCCAACTGAAGAAAAGGCTAAAGTCTGTCATTTTTTCCCCTCAGCAGGCTCAAGTGTAGAACCAATTAGTTGGTGCCGTGAACCCATATGGAATAAATTTTCGGAATCAGAAATTCTTTGAGAAAAAATCAAAAGAATCTAAAGCTAGGAAGTAACTGAAAAATATTAAGATGAATAACTTTTTAGGTCTAACTCCAATGATCGATGGCAAGCCACAAAAGACTCATCTTTATTCGGAACAGGTAACAAGTCAGGAGCAGTCTGTTTACACGCATCAATCGCATATTGGCAACGTGGCTGCAAAACACAACCAGTAGGTGGCTTTGATGGATCGGGAATACTACCTTGCAATAAAATTTTTCTCTCACTACCAACTTTATATTTTGAAATAGCGGCCAATAGTGCCTCGGTATAAGGATGCTTTGGTCTGGTATAAATGTCCTCGGCCGGCGCGACTTCAACAATCTTTCCCAAATACATAACAATAATTCTATCGCTAAAATATTTTACTACCCCAAGATCATGGGCAATAAAAAGGTAAGAAAGATTAAAATCTTTCCTCAGGTCAAGAAGGAGATTAAGAATTTGAGCTTGGACTGAAACGTCCAATGCTGATACAGGTTCGTCACATACAATAAATTTAGGTTGGATACTTAGTGCCCTTGTAATTCCTATACGTTGCCTCTGGCCACCACTAAATTGGTGAGGATATTTTTGTAAATCATCTGGGGTCAAGCCAACCCTGGTCATTAACTCACAAACTGTCTCAAACCTCTCTTTTTCTGTACCAATATTATGGATTGCCAATGGTTCAGTGACTATATCAAGGATTTTCATCTTTGGATCGAGAGAAGAATATACATCCTGAAATAGCATCTGAAAATTTTTTCGAAAATCTTTGAGCTGATGCTCAGGCGTTTGGGAAATATCCAAACTTTTACCATTAAAGTTATATTTAATACTACCTTCCGTTGGGGGAAACAATTTTACAACACATCTACCGACGGTAGTTTTACCGGAACCACTTTCACCAACTAACCCTACAGTTTCGCCCTTCTTTATGTGTAAACTAATATCATTCACAGCCTTGTTGAAACTAGTAATTCTGTTGAAAAATCCCTTACGGTTTGGAAAAAATTTCTTCAGCCCCTTAACCTCAAGAATATTATTCTCGTCCATGATTTAAATTCCTCCCTTGTCTGCATACTTCCAACAACTAACCTCACGACCATCTAGGCTAATTAATTCAGGAGATCTCGATCTACATAATGATGTAGCAAAATCACATCTCGGAGCAAAGCTACAACCATGAGTAACCTCATATGGACTGGGTACAGTTCCTTTGATGGAATCAAGCCGGCCAGAAATTTTAATTTCGGGACGGGATTTAAATAATCCTTGCGTATAAGGATGAAGAGGTTCTTTAAAAAGATCTTTAGTAGAAGCTTTCTCAACAATTTTACCAACGTACATAACAGCCACCTGATCGGTCACTTCACCAATAACACCAAGATCGTGGGTGATCATCATTAGTGACATGTTCAAATCGTTTTGCAAATCTTTGATCAACTTTAAAATCTCAGCCTCGATTGTCACATCAAGTGCAGTTGTTGGTTCATCAGCAATCAATAATTTTGGCTTACAACATAATGCCATTGCGATCATCACTCTTTGTCTCATTCCTCCACTAATTTGGAAGGGATATTCATTCATTCGTTGGACAGGTGCTGAAATCTTGACCATATCTAAGGCATCTAAAGCAACTTGCTTTGCGTTAGATTTAGAAATTTGCTGGTGTAACCTAATGATCTCCATTAATTGATCGCCAATTTTGTGAACTGGATTTAAAGACATCATCGGCTCTTGAAAAATCATAGCAATCTCGTTGCCCCTTATCCTGCGGATAATTTTGCTATGAACATCAAGATCAACTAAATTGATCATTTCATTTTTATGGCGATAGAAATGAATGCTACCTTTTTCAATTTTTGCTTCAGGGTGCGGATGTAAGAGCATCATTGTTAGTGCCGTGATCGTCTTGCCGCAACCACTCTCCCCTACAATTCCCAGAGATTTGCCTTTACCAATATCAAAACTGATCCCATCAACGGCTTTGACCGTACCCTGCGGAACATGAAAGTGCACAGCAAGGTTCTCAACATCAATAAGCTTTTCTGACTTATTCAATAAATTTCTACTCATCGAAAAAAAACATCTCTGATTTAATGTATCTATTTTGAATGAGGATCATTCAAATCTCGCAAGGCATCCCCAATAAAATTGAAGCAAAGGACCGAAACAACAATGAACCCAGCTGGAGTGATCAGCCAAGGATAATGTTTAAGTGTTTGAACTTCTTTTAATTTTGTTAGTAACAGTCCCCAACTTGTCATTGGTGGTTTAATTCCCAATCCAAGAAAACTTAAAGCAGCTTCACCGATAATCATTATTGGAATGCTCAAAGTGGCAATCACAATAATATGGCTGAAAACATTCGGAATGATGTGTTTTCTAATTATTCTTGCGGCACTGGCTCCCGTTATCTCAGCTGCATAGATGAAATCGGCACGACGAATCGCAAGAACTTTCCCACGTAGTTCACGTGCCAGCCCAGCCCAGCTTATGAGACCAAAGATAATAACAATACCTAGATAGACATAAGAAGATGGCCATTCTTTTGGAATTATTGAAGCTAGAGCCATCCAAAGTGCAACTTGTGGAATCGTCCTAACAATTTCAATTATACGTTGTATGATGTTGTCGTACCAACCACCAAAATAACCGGATACTGTGCCAATGATTGTGCCCAAAACAACTAATATAAGTACACCAACTAAGCCAATTGACAGTGAAACACGCCCACCAAATATAATCCTACTAAGTAAATCACGGCCAATAATATCAGTTCCAAATAAAAATAACTTCCCTTCTTTCACACCAAATAAATGAACATTACTCTCAAATAAGCCGAACATTTTATATTCTTCACCTTCAATAAAGAAGTAGATGAAATCCTTTTTATTTGTATCGTCGATGTAGATGAATCTTAGTGTTTTAGGGTCTCTTTTTGCTACCTGACGATAAATGAATGGCCTCCAACTAAAGTTGTTTTCATTGTCTACAAATCTTATCTTTGATATTTGAGGCGGAGCATATAAATGGTACTTATGATTAGTAAGCATGCCATATGGTGCAAAAAAATCTGCAAAAATCACTATTAAATATAGAAAAAAAAGAACAATCGATGAAAAAACTGCTACCTTGTGTCTTAAAAATTTTTTTAACTTTAATTGTCTTTCCGTTAAATAAATATAATCAGAATTTTCACTCAATTAACCTCCATATTGAATTTTATATTTCTACATTAACTCATATTTAATTCGAGGGTCTGAGATAGCCAATAAAATGTCGGCAAGTAGATTACCTAAAACTAAAATAACCGAAATAACTAGTAGTATAGTTCCCGCTAAGTACATATCTTGTGCAATTAACGAGTCATAAAAAAGTGGCCCAATTGTGTTAAGATTTAAAACTATCGAAACTAACATTTCTGTTGCAATAATTTCAGGGAGATATACACCTATTCTACTAATTATTGGATTTATAGCGATTCGTGCACCGTGTCTCCAGTTGACAGCATTTTCTGAAAGCCCTTTTGCGCGTGCTGTTTGAATAAATGGTTGTCTAAGAACATCTAACATATTACCTCTCATTATTCGCATTGTATTTGATGTCTGAGCAATACCGATTGCGATAATTGGAGCAGGCAAATGTTTTAGAAAATCAATAGTTTTATCAAAATTCCACGGCTTACCTATAAATTCGTTAGAATATAATTTTCCAATATATGTAGAATCCAACCAAAAAATTGAGATCGCAATAATTATAACTGCCAAAATAAACCCCGGAATAGCTATTCCAATAAATGCTATGAAAGTTAGCAAATAATCTAGCAAGCTATATTTGTGAGTAGCCGAATACAAACCAATTGGGAGAGCAATGCACAGTGCAAACACTAATGCCCAGAAATTTATAAATAGAGTCATTGGCAGTCTCTCTTTGAGAATCTCTGCCACAGGCGTTCCTTGTAGTGACATTGCGATTCCAAAATCCCCCTCTGGAAACCCTTTGACCCATTTCCAATACTGTATCCAGAATGGCTGGTCCAACCCATATCGCTCTCGAATTTGCTGAATATATTCGTTTGATACGTTTCCACCTCCTGTTGATGAAGCAAGCGCTGCATAGGCATCTGCATAATCACCAGGAGGCAACTGTATTAAACCAAAACAAATAATCGAAATTACAATTATTACCGGTATTGACAACAATATTCTCTGCGCAACATAGCTCAGTAAGCCCATTTCAAATACCTTGATCCTACAGGATTTATCTTCGATAGAATAATTATTAATAGATTCTTATCTAATCTTTAAAAAGAAAATTTATGTTTTTTTATTTTTGAATGCTGATTGTAAATAATTTTTTACTTGGTTTTTTATTTCAACTCCATTGCAGTTTAATGCTTCATGAAATTCAGAATATTAATATTTCGCCATTAAGCTCTTACTCTTGAGATTTCTCTTTACTAAGTCCTGCGCTGATAAACTTTTTAAAATATTTTTTCTATTCTCTAATTGGTTTCTATGGTTTTTTTAGAATCGGCAGGCTGCATTGGGAACAGCCTGCCTTTGTGAAATTCTACCTTATCTTATGTGATCATCCTCTTTTAAGGCCTTAATTCTTAGACTTTCTTTCAAACCAAATATTTATGGTCTAGTTGGTGGATATTTCTCATAAACCTGCATGTAACGAAAAGGTGGATCAAAATTCCCATATTCTTGAACTCGCGTCGATTCGAGCACCATGTTGCCGAGTCGGTTTGAGTTTATGAATGGTCTTTTGCGAACCCCAACGTGAATCATAAACACGTTTTCAGCCATTATTTTCCCAGCCTGGCTACCTAACGCTATTCCTTCTTCGATACTTGTCGTATTAGCCTGTTTTAGCAATCTCGTAAATTCATTGTATTCACTCGAAAAGCCGCCTTTTTCATATGCTTTCACGTGAAAATTTGGCGAACCTGGCTTCGTTGGAATCCATTTATCAATCATCAATAACGGTTCGTTATAAGACTCAAAATCATGAGTTGATAATTCGAAGTTACCAGAAGTGAAATTTTTGTTATGTAACGTCTGATGCTTTTCATTAAGGATCAGATTGATACCAACTTCTTTCACTGTTTCTACAATCATTTCTGACATTGGAGTATATAGATCATGGGCATACATATCCCATATCAATTCTAATTTTTCCCCTGAAGGTAACTCTCTTACACCATCGTTATCTCTATCAATGATATTTGCATCGTCCAGAATTTTTTTTGCTTTTTCTGGATCATACTCTGAGTATAGGTATCCAGACTTCTCATCGAAATATGGGGAGTCAGGTGCCCATGCAGCCCCGATTGGTGTCATCAAATCAAAAGCCAATGTTCTTGAAATTGCTTGCCTATCAATTGCCAGTGATATTGCTCTTCGAAAATCTACGTTCCTATTGATTTTTCTTGCAGCCTCATTCTCTGCATCGAAATTAAAGTTAATCTTCATACCTGGAGCATTGGAGAATCCAATTGAATAATCACGTTGAGGTTTTCCTTGTTCTTCAAGCCACATTGAATAATGTGGGAAACCTGTCCACATATGATCGTGGTCGAATTCTCCAGTCATATTGCCTAGTCCGACTGCTGGTCTGTCACCTGCCACTATTATTTCGAATTCATCAAAGTAAGGAAGCTGATTCCCCTCCGAATCAACTTTCCAATAGTATGGATTCCTCGTCATATGTAGTTTGCCATCTGGCACATACTCGTCTACAACCCAAGCATTCAAAGTCACCCTACCACCTTCAGAATCGACTCCCAATATTTTTAGCTTTTCATTGAGTATTTCATAACTTGATTTGCTATTATATTTAGGATGCCACGTTTTAAAGTGGTGTTTTGGCAATGCTTGCCAGACTACATTTGCATATTTTTTTTCAAATAAAAATGCAGTTGCATCATACTCAAACTCGAGCGTATGATCGTCTATCTTTGTTATTTTAGGAAAGTTTCCTTCTGCATCATAGAAATTACTTTCATAGAACCATATATAGGCAACATCTTTATTATTTACTATATCATCCATAAAGAATATTACATCCTCAGTGGTAAATGGTTTACCATCAGACCATTTTATTCCTTTCCTCATATTAATAGTTAGTTTTGTGCCGTCTGAATTCCAATTCCATGATTCAGCTAGATTTGGCTTAATTGGTCCTTCTGCTGGGAAGGGGTAAGAGAATTGAAAGAATCCATTTCTGTCAACGCGGGATGGTAATCTTTCATCATCTAAAAAGAATGCTGTGCCGAGTACCAGTTTGCCACCATATTTTCCAATTTCAGTCACCGGATTTTCTACTAGTGGGTTCTCAGGTAATCTTTCTTCTAAAGGTGGGAGTTTCCCCGCATCCACCATTTTTTTCAGCATGGGAGCCTCTCCCCCGAAGGCGTACGCGACTGGTAAAGTTAGTGATACCACCAGCCCCGTGAATTGTTTCATATTCATTTTACCTCTTTTGGTAGAATTTTTTGCATCAGATATTGGCTAGAACACACCATGTTCGACAATACGAACGGTCTGTTTAGATACTTTTATTCAATTCAGATGTCAAGCAAAATAGAATCACGATTTTTTGTACCGAAATAGAGTTTCTCTTTTCACTAATTTAAATTATCAATTACCTCTTATTATGTTGTCCTCCCTGATTGCCTACCATCATATTTTCTCAATCTTTGAATTGCATTTTATTCAGAAATAATTTCCGTTATTTTCTAATTTTTATGTTAATGTTAGTGTTAATGTTAAACTGTTGTAATTTTATTTGTCGTACCAATTTATTTTCGAAGTCATTTTTTCAATTTTGACTACCTTATTTGATTTTTAAGGAGTTGGCTCGACTTCGTCTTTTGTTAAAGGGCAGCAATCTTTCCCATTTGGGGATCTAATAATGCAACGCCTACACTCTACTCTTCCTGACTACATTCTCTATTGTACTGATTGAGTTACCTACTGCTGCCAAGGCTGTCGACGCACCTTTCAAACTCTTCGGTGTGGCAAAGATCCAGCACTTTAAGAGCATGCTTAAAAGCTCTCTGGAAGGAATAGAGATGCTTGCCATTGGTGGGACAATGGGTGACCACCATAATAGAAATCTCCTGTTGGTTATTCGAAGCCGCCCAAAAGCTACCAGAAAGCAACCGACAGGTACAGGCCTGCTCCTTCATCGAAGTCAATGAACTCTGCACTTCTATCGCTAAAGAAGCCCGAACGCTGGATCTGGGTAGGGATCGATTCTAATTTTGGCAAGGCTCTCGGTTTTGTCTGTTGCGGCAGAACAACCAAAACGGTTAGAGAATTGTTACAAAAACTTAGCCACACTGGTCTATGGAATTGATTGCCTCGGAGCCTATCAAGATTTCATCTAAGACACTTTTCAACACCTTGGCAAACGCTTCAGGCCCCTGCGAATCTGTCAACTTTAGACTCAGGTATTACCTCGCTTGGTTGTACCGCAAAACACTATGCTATTGTAAGTCCAGATCAATGTTAAAAACCTCTTTGAAATCATTATTTGACAAGTTAAACAACCATTAGATGCCAACTCTGTTTTTAATGTGTTCTCACTGTCAGAAACTTTCATTAGTGGCAGATTCTCCCAAACATGTAGCCCAGAAGTTATTGGAGCATCCGAATGGGATTGAGCCCAAAACCTTTGACTTTCCCACGATCATTCAAAAGTGCACTGATTTCCGGGAGTTGGTTGGCAAAGCAGGGGATCTCTACATCATTCATCCCTACATGCTCCATGCTTCTTCGGCAAATCATTCTGGTCGTCCCCGAGTGATGAGCAATCCCCCAGTAGTTCTCAAGGAACCCCTGCGTCTGGATCAGAATCGCTCTGATCTCTCCCTCTTGGAGGAAACCACGCTGCGATTTCTGGGCACTAACTTCACACCGCCTCCAGAATCAGTCCGAGCTTCATACTGGTGGGAAGTCGCTTGAACCAACTGATTGCTCTCTGGAGTGCCTACCCTTCACACTTCTGGCTACTCTTTGCTGGAGTGTTTTTTCAGTGTCTCCAGCAGTAGTTTCATCTGGCCTTTCACAACCATATTCATTGCGGAACAAACCCAGTCCAGCCTGACCCTGACCACCTTGATGTTCAGCGTAGAAGCCTGTGCCAGCCTGCTTTCAGTGGGACGAACCAGCAAAATGATGGGCCTGTATGGCCGTAAGGTCATGATGATCACCGGGCTTGTGCTACAAGCTGGAAACTTGCTGTTGATGACACAAGCCACTTCGATTGGTAGCTGGCTGGTGCTGATGGCGGTGATGGGGGTTGTCAGTCCCTTATTCTCCATCGGGGGCAACGCGATGGTGGCTGACCTAATTCCCAACCACCAGCGAGCACAGGCGTACGCTCTGCTACGTATGGCGATCAATCTCGGCGTGGTGACTGGTCCACTAATCGGTGGCTGGATCATCGCTGAGCATTCCTTCCAGACCGCTTTCTGGACAGCCGCTTCCCTGTTACTGCTCCTCGCTGGACTGGCACATTGGCTGCTGCAGGAAACTCGACCTGAGGTCAAGAAAGACACTCCTCGGTCTAACCAGGGTGTTTGGAAAGACCGCCGCTTCATCACCATCTTACTCTTCTACACTTTCTCTGTGATGGGCTTCATCGAGATGTTCATCCTGATGCCAATCTATCTGAAGCAGAATTTTCAAATCCTGGAAAACCAGTCGAGCCTGCTCTTCAGTGTGAACGCTTTGATTGTTGTACTCTTCCAGTACTCCACCACTCGTTGGGCTTCACGCTTCTCACCTTTTCTGATGATGGCCGTGGGGGCTCTGATCTATGCCCTGGCGCTGGGCAGCATTCCTTTTCTAGAAACCTTTGTGTTTTTTACAGTGGCGATGATGGTACCGACCATTGGGGAAATGGTCATCAACCCAACCGTGACTAGCTATGTCTCCAACTTGGCGCCTGATAACATGCGAGCTCGCTACATGGGAATGCTGGAGATGGTCTATCGGGTAGCAATGGGGACTAGCCCACTTGTTGCTGGATTAATCAATGACCTGGTAGCGCCATCATGGATCTGGGTCTATGGCTCGCTGATCACGCTGGTAGGTGCAACTGGTTTTATAAGCCTGTATTTGGGGAGATTTGGGAAGAATTGAGCAGATTCGCAATTAGTTACTTTGAGTTGGAATATCATTGAAATTTTTACAGAGGTTCGCATTACAAATACCAATTATCTGCTCAAGAATCGCATTTTTCGATTGATTACATTCTGTCTGCTGACGAAGCGGGGAGGACTGCCTGCCAATGACCATCATTGGCATTGGACGCAACGGCAGCTTCAATCAATGACATCGTGATAACTCCATCACTGGTGGTTGGTAGCGCTTCGTAGAACTGTTCATATGGCAAACCCAGTTGGCATGCCATCACAGCACAACCGAAATCTGCATAGAGATTGGCAAAAGCCAACGCGTAGCCTTCTGGATGTCCAGGGCGAAACCTACTCCCTCGAGTCGCCCAGGGAGATAAGTTTTGATAGCCTCGGGCGATTCTTTGTGCCTGACCACCAATGGGCTTAAACCATAAGACCTCGGGGTCTTCCTGATGCCACTGCAGACCACCCAATTCCCCGTAGATTCTGAAACACAGTCCGTGGTCATTACCCGCAGCAATATAGCTCCCCCATATTCGACCACGCGCACCACTATGATAGCGGGTAGTCAAATAAGCATTGTCGTAAACCTCACGTCTGGGAACAAAGGTAGACATCTCTGTGGACACTGCACTGATCTCTTCGCCATATATGTAATGGAGTAGGTGGTGAGCATGCGAGGCCACCTCCCCGAGAATTGCACCTTTGCCCATGATGTTTTCTCGAAAGCGCCAATGTCGATCTGCAGGGTTTTCTGGTTCGAAACTAACACCTGGATCGCCTGCAGCTAATTCGGCTTCGAGAATTCGAATTTTGCCAAGCTGACCAGAACGTACCATTGCACGAGCTTCACGAACCATTGGATAACCCGTATAGCAATGGGTGAGGCAAAACAGCCGACTGTGCTGTTGGGCCAGATCATCCAGTTGCGAGGCCTGCTCTCTGCTAACAGCTATTGGTTTTTCGCAGATCACGTCGATGCCTTTTGTAAGAAATACTTTTGCTGCTTCAAAATGGATGTGGGGCGGTGCTGCAATCAATACGACTTCAATTCCATCCTCTCGCAGTGCCTCCTTTTCGGCCATTTCGTTAAAGCTTTCATAAACTCGATCAGCATCAAGGAATTCAGCTCTTGCAGTGGCTTCCGATACTGTAGGGTCTATAGAAAACACCCCTGCATAGAGCTCGAAAAATCCGTCGACTCGCATTGCGGCCAAATGGGTTCCTCCAATAACAGAGTCTCGGCCACCACCAATAAATCCAATCCGTAAGCGGCGACCAAAGTTTTTACGGAGTTCGTCAATATCAATTTCACTCATCTGCTTATTATTTTGTTGAGATCATTCTTGGGTAAAGCAACAAACTTATTTTGTACGCTCAAAACTCACTTTTTTGCTAGCTCGTTGCCGATAGTTCACATATTCAAACCGTCCTGATTCTGCAGACCTTGCAATCGTTTCTATCGCTTCTGCGACTCGGTATCCGTCTTCAAAGTCTGCTCTTGGAGCAATTGGTTTCGACGTGGCAATCGCCTCTAGTATGTGGCGAGCTTGATGAGCAAAGCATTCATTCCATCCCAGAGGATGCTGTCCCTGAATTCCGGAAGGAAGCCAGAAATCACTGTACGGCTGTCCTGTTTGAGTGACTAGTTGTGAGCGTGGTCCCTTGTTCGGTTCATAGATAACGAGTTCGTTGAGTCTTTCCATCTGGAATGATAGGGATTTTTTCGTTCCATCTACCTCAATCCAGCCTCCCAGATTGTGTGCTGTTGCTACTCTAGATGCCTCAAAGCTGGCAGTTGCGCCACTCTCAAATTCAGCTACACACACAAAGGCATCATCATTCACATCCAGAATTTTCTTTTGTTTGTCTGTTGACCAAGTCTTGGTCAATGCACCAACACGAACCAGTTCACCTACAAGAAATCTTGCCTGATCAACATGGTGTGAGCCAAGGTCTCCCATCGCACCTAAGCCTGCCTTCGATTTGCTAAATCTCCAAGAGAGGTTGCCGTCCTCTGTAAACATATTCAGTAAAAACCTCGATCGGAAGTGACGAACTTCACCGATTTCGCCAGACTGAATCATTTCACGCGCAAGATTCAACGCAGGAATAGACCGGTACATGAACGCACACATCTGGATGACACCAGTCTCTGAAACTTTATCCCATATCTGAAAGGCCTCATCTGCCGTGGAAGCCAAGGGTTTTTCACAAAAGACATGTTTGCCCTTCTTGGCTGCTGCTATCGTGGGCTGAGCATGAATGTGATTCGGACCAGCATTGATGAAGAGATCGATCTCTGAATCATCAACGATTTCCTCCCAATTTTCCGTGCATTCTTCCCAGTCAAATCGCTCCCCCACTTTTGTACACAGCTCGAAATCAACCTCTGCCAGGATTTTGGGGAGTACGTGAATTTTTGGTTCCCACATCGACGTAGCGGCATCTCTCAGAGCCAAGGCGTGCATTTGTCCAATAAAACCTGCTCCTAGGAGACCAACCATAATCTTAGAGCTAGCTTCTAGCTCTTTTGAGCGAGATATCATTTTGTCCATGGATGGCTAATTGAAGAAAGTTTGAGCGGATTTTAGCGAAGTGATGCCTATTGAAAGCAATACTGTTCGCGACTTACCTAAAAATAGGGAATACAAACAGAAGGGGTAAGATAAGACAGTCAAAAAGAAAAGCGATAGATTTTGAGAACTTTGTCACCTACTCAAAGCGATGGTCATGTGAATACATGTCTTAAAATACTAAAGCGCTAACGTCACGCAAACGGCCGATTTGTCCTGAGCTACATTTTCAGAAAAAGATCGACATTTCAGCTTTTCCAAGGCATCAAATGAAGCCCATTTGCTCAATTGGAGCGTTCCATTCATCTTTATCTGGAGAAGACTAGCCATGAGCTTCAGCCATAAATTATTGACCGGACTTGTTACTGCTGGACTTGTTCTCGGTAGCAGCCTGATTGCTTTACCAAGCTGGGCTGCCGACAAAGTAACGCTGCGCATGTCCTGTCCATGTACAGAGACCGATCTTCGCAGCCAAGGTCTACAAAACGTGTTCGCTGCCAAGGTTAGCAGCTTTGCCGACTACCAACCTCACTACAACGCTACTCTCTTTAAGCAGGGTACTGAATTGACCGCAATTGCCCGGGGTAACCTGGAGATGTCAATCACCTCTGCCCAGGAATTGGCCAAGCTGATTCCAGACTGGTCCGTTTTCACAGCTGGCTACCTGCTGCGTGATGCAGACCATCAGCGCAAGGTATTCACCAGCGATATCGGCAAGGAATTCTTCCAAATGGCTGAAGACAAGCTCGGCGTCAAATTGCTGGGCGTGATGTATTTCGGCAAGCGACACCTGAACCTGCGCACCGATAAGAAAGTCATGACTCCAGACGACATGGCTGGAGTCAAACTACGTATGCCTGGAACTGATGCTTGGCAATTCCTTGGGAAAGCCTTGGGTGCCAATCCAACCCCAATGGCCTTCACCGAAGTTTACACAGGTCTACAGACAGGTGCGATCGATGGACAGGACAACCCACTGCCCACCGACAAGGACAAGAAGTTCTATGAAGTTACCAAGCAGATCATTCTGACTGGTCACCTGGCAGACATGAACTTCCTAGCTCTCAGCAAGAAAACCTGGGACGGAATGACCACTGCCCAGCAAGACCAACTACAGAAGGCAGCTAACGACGCAATGATGGTGATCAGCATCAACGTCGAGTCACAAGAAGCCTTGTTGGAAGACTTCTTCCGCAATGAAGGGCTGCAAGTCTACACTCCAAATGTGGATGCCTTCCGCAAGCGTGCCCAGGAAATGTACCTGGCCTCCGACTTCTCCAAGGAATGGCCCAAGGGAGTTGTTGAGCGAGTCAACGCCATTCGCTGATTACTACCTTTCGTGCCTTTCTTACGTTGGCTGAAGATTGGTGCTGACAGCGTGGCCGTCCTTTTGTTGGCGGCCATGTTCTGCAGCTTCATGCTTCAGATCATCTTCCGCTATGTTTTCAACCATCCCCTCAGTTGGACCTTGGAGGCCTGTCTGATCACCTGGCTGTGGACAGTTTTCTGGGGTTGTGGCCTGCTCTTGCGAGATCAGGATCATGTACGCTTTGACATCCTCTATCTGGCTGCTCCACGTAAATTGCGTCGTTTGATGGCTGGCCTGGCTACTATCGTGTTCTTGGTTGCCTATGCTGTGTCACTTCCAGCGACTGCAGATTACATTGCGTTCATGAAGATCGAGAGTAGCTCCTCCCTCAAAATCCGCCTGGATTACATCTTTGGGATTTATCTGCTCTTCATGATTGGAGTACTTGGACGCTACCTCTGGCGGCTGGTACAAATCCTTCGAGACCAAGATTTCGAAGCTGGCATTTCTCACTCAGCAGAGCATTACGGTGAGTGAGGCCTTTATTCTCTGCCTGGTGGCAATCTTCGGGTTAGCTGCTATGGGAGCTCCGATTGCTCACTCGATCATCGTGGGTGCGATCGCTTTTCTAGCAGTGAATGGGCAAGATCTCGCTCTGGCAGCTGAGCAAATCATTCAAGGGCTCTACGAGAGCTTCGTGCTACTCGCTGTGCCACTGTTCATCGTGGCAGCCAATATCATGAACGCTGGAACAGTCTCGGATCGTCTGCTTCAATTCTGCGTGGCGTTGGTCGGGAGATTCCGGGGTGGGCTGGGTCATGTCAACGTGGTGGCCAGCATCATCTTCTCAGGGATGTCAGGTTCGGCCATTGCGGATGCAGCTGGAATTGGCAAGGTCATCATCAAAATGATGACAAAAGACAATCGCTACACGCCCGGTTTTGCAGCGGCGATTACTGCGGCTTCTGCAACCATCGGCCCGATTATCCCACCATCCATTCCGATGGTTCTATATTCGCTCGTCTCAGATGCATCAATTGGCTATCTGTTTCTGGGTGGTGTTATTCCTGGGCTGCTGATGGGACTGGTTCTGATGGTAATGATCGCCTATAAGGCCAAGACACTAAGCTTGAAAGCTGAGGCTCCAGTTCCTTTGAGAGAAATGCCTGGAGTAACACTCCGAGCCTTTCCTGCACTAATGCTGCCTGTCATTCTGCTCTTTGGGATCTACGGTGGAGCGACTACTCCCACAGAGGCAGCCGCAGTTGCAGCGGCCTATGCGCTGATTCTGACAGCTTTCTTTTATCGGTCGCTAAACTGGAAGGGGCTCTATCAGATTTTGTTGGAGAGTGCGCGTTCATCTGCTGCGGTAGGCCTGGTGATTGGCGGGGCGCTTATCCTGAACTACATCGTGGCCAGTGAAAACATTCCAAACCAACTGGCGGGCGTCCTCAAGGAAGTCGATATTGAACCCCTCATGTTTCTGTTGGGGATCAACCTACTCTTGCTATTGCTGGGATGTGTGTTGGATGCCACAACGCTGATTCTTGTAGTGATTCCACTCTTCATTCCCTCCTGTCGAGCACTAGGAATCGACTTGGTTCACTTTGGTGTCGTCGTTGTGGTCAATTCGATGATTGGCCTGATCACTCCACCATATGGCATCCTGCTCTTTGTGATCAATGCCACGACGGGGATCCCCTTGCGAAGCATTATTAAGGAGATCGTTCCATTCCTAATGGCTCTCCTTGTGGCCCTCGCAACCATTGTACTCTCTCCAGACTTGGTACTCTGGCTACCCCGACTGCTAGGCTATAATGCCTGAGGCTTAGGCTAAGGTCTTGGCGAGATCAACGACTGATTCTCCTCCCAGTTTCAACAGAACCTGAGGATCCATCTTCACCTTGAGATCTCGGCCACCACCTCCGACGATAATCCACTCGCAGTCCATCACCCGAGAATCAATCCACAAAGGTAGCTCTGTTGGAAGTCCCAATGGAGTGACTCCTCCCACCTGCATACCAGTCAAGGCCTGCATCTCTTCTGCAGTAGAAAAAGAAGTTTTGCGCACACCCATCTTCTTGCGCACCGCGCCATTGACATCCAAACGTGTTGTGGCCAGTACCACACAGGCTACAAAGGTCTTGGGCTCTGCTTTTGATGCAATCACCAGAGTATTGGCAGACTGATCCAGTGGGATGTTGTAATGAGCACAAAAATCAGCAGTGTCTGCCAGCGCCGGGTCGATCTCAATGATCTCAAAGGTGAGTCCCAGTGGATTCAGGACGTTTTCCAATTCAGTTCGGGTCATCGGCTCCATTAGGTCGTTGATTTTCACCAGCGAGTGGAAAAATCGAGTTGTTGACTATGGCTTGAAACAAAATATTCAGGCAGGTGCTTTCTCTTGGGTGGATCTGGGAACGGCTGACTTGCGGAAGAGCAACATCCCACTCAGCACCAACAGCATTCCGCCGGCATGGTACCACTGAAAATTCTCGCCAAGGAAGATAATTGCCAAGAGTGAGGCAAAGACTGGGACCAAGTTGATGAAAAGTCCTCCCAAATTAGGGCCGATCAACTCAATACCCCGATTCCAAAAGAGAAACGCAAGGATCGATGGAAATATGGACACATAGCCCACCGCCCAGGCGAGTTGTGGACTACCGTGAGGCAATCCTACCCAATACCACTCGAGTAGCATCGGGGGAATCAACATGCTACCTCCCAGGGCAAAGGTAACCGCTAGGAAACTCATCAGGCTGATGGCTGGTTTGACCCTGAGGAGTGTGGTGTAAGAGGCATAGGCCAACACTGCTGGCAACAACCAGAGATCTCCGGGTACTAATTCAAACTTCTGCAACACTTCCCAGCTTCCCTGAAACAGCACCAAACCCACTCCCAAAAAACAGAGCAGGAGACCACACCATTGGCGTTGGTTTGTACGCTCCCCAAACCACCACCGGGAAAGCAGCACAATCACAGCGGGTCCAGCTGACTGCATCAACGCCGCATTGATCGCCTGAGTTGTTTGTAGCGCTACATAGAAGAGAGTGTTAAAGATCGTGATTCCGAGCAGAGAGAGCAGCAATAACATCTTCCAAGAGCTACGAATCGTTCGCCAGTCACGTCGTATCGAAGGCAGGGCAAAGGGTAGAATCAGTAGAAAAGCGACCGTCCAGCGTATCCAGGCGAGCGTGATTGGCGAGATGAACTCGGTCATTCCTCGACCCACTACCGCATTGCCACCCCAGAACAAAGGGACCAAGGTCAACAGCAAGTAGGGTTGAGCAAAAAACCATTCACGCAGTTGCTGCACTGTACTCGTCTACGGCTTGAAGATGGCGTTGAACTTCTACTTGTGGAAGGAAGCTAGCATTGAATCCGTTCTGAACCAAGCGCAAGGCCTGCTCTTGAGTGAGGTCAAGATCTTGGTGCAATGCGAAGAAATTTTCATTCAAGTAACCACCAAAATAGGCAGGATCGTCTGAGTTAACCGTCACACAAAGACCCGCATCTAACAACTGTAGCAGGTTATGCTGCTTCATTTCTGGGAAGACGCAGAGGCGAATATTTGAGAGGGGACAGACAGTTAGCGGCACCTGCTCTTCAGCGAGTCTTTGCATTAACTTTTGGTCTTCTGCAGAACGAACTCCATGATCAATCCGGTGAACCTTTAGTAGATCTAGAGCTCCCCAGACATAGGCAGGAGGGCCCTCTTCACCCGCATGGGCAATCCGACGATAGCCCTGTTCCTGAGCTTGGGCGTAGAGTCGGGCGAACTTTTCTGGAGGATGCCCCATTTCTGAGCTAGCCAGCCCAATTGCGACGAAATGTTCGCGGTAAGGTTCCACGTCCTTAAGTAAAGCCAGCGCTTCCTCTTCTGACAAGTGTCGGAGAAAGCTAAGAATCAACAAAGCTGACTGGCCCCAGTCTTTTCGCGCTTCCTGAATTGCGGACTCAAACCCGGACAGCATCGTCTTTAGAGAGACCCCTTGAGGGAAGTAGGTTTGTGGCTCCACCATGATCTCAGTATGGACGATGTTCTGTTCCCGGCACTTGAGCAGGTAGTCCCGCATCAGGTGGTAGAAGTCCTCTTCATCACGCAACACAGACGCACCGAGATAATAAAGATCGAGGAAGCTCTGCAAGTTTTCAAAATCATAGGCTGCTTCAATCTCTTCCACACTTTGATAGGGCAGTGCCACCGAGTTTTTCTTTGCTAGTTTCAGCAGTCGTTCGGGTTGCAGAGAACCATCAATGTGCAGGTGCAACTCACACTTGGGCAAGCCTGACAGCCACTTTTGCCAGTCTTGTCTGCTTTGCATCTCAACCTCCAAGAATGTTCAACTCTCAAAGGGCCAAAGGATCTGCCTACATCAGTTGAGCAGTCCCCGACGAGCCAGATTACGCATCAAATCTGCAGTGCCAAAGGTCCAGGGAGGACAGTCCGGACTGAGGGCCACCTGGTTGCTGAGCGCACCGAGACAAGGAGTCTTGATGGTCACCCAATCCCCAACCTTATGAGTGAAGCCTCCCCCCGGAGTATCTCGGTCCTTCGTAGGCGCAAACATCGTTCCCAAAAACAGTACCAGGCCATCCGGATACTGATGATGAGAGCCAATCGTCGCCTGAGTCAACTCTTCAGGACTCCGGCTGATCCGGTTCATGGAACTGCTTCCCTCCAAACGGAATCCTTCGGGGCCGACGATTTCCAACTGTACCTCCGCTTGCTTGACATCTTCCAAGCTGAAATTCTCATCAAACAACCGCAGGAACGGACCCAGTGAGCAACTAGCGTTGTTGTCTTTGGCCTTCCCCAACAACAGGGCTGAGCGTCCTTCCACATCTCGTAGATTGACGTCGTTACCCAGCATCGCACCCACAATTTCTGCACGACTATTAATCACCAGCACCACTTCTGGTTCCGGATTATTCCAACTGGAAATTGGGTGCAGGCCAACCCAGGCGCCCAAACCAACGGAAGCCATCGGCTGAGCCTTGCTGAAAACCTCTGGATCCGGACCAATGCCGACTTCGAGGTACTGTGACCAGAGTTTTCGCTCAATCAGTAATTGTTTCAATTCCAGAGCAGCCTCTGAGCCCGGTTTGACCTGGGAAAGGTCTGAGCCAATTCGGCTCTGAACCTCTTCTCGAATCCGTTCTGCCTGCTTGGCATCTCCCTTGGCCTGCTCCTCGATGACCCGCTCCAGCAAGCTCTCGGCAAAGGTCACCCCACAGGCCTTGACCGCCTGCAAGTCAACCGGCGCCAATAAACGGGGACGATCAGGATTCACTGTGGGCTCCAGTGAGTTTGCCAAAATTTCTACCAACGAGCCCAGGCTAGGCCCTGTAGTTTGAGCCACTGCAGCTGCTGGATCAGACTGTTCCTGCAGATCACGAACAGTTGGGAAAGAGGGAGTGATATCAAGCAAGTCACCATCCCGATAAACTACCACACAAGGCCCAGAGACCTCTGGGTTCCAAACACGACCGATCAGGCAGGCTTGCTCTGCATCTGTCGTGAGAATGGCTGCGGCTTCCAGTTGCATCGTTTCTCTCAGTTAGTATAAAATGTGTTTTCAGTTCGTGCTCAAATCGGCAGGCAGCAGAGCGTCTGGGAAATTCTGGTAACAGACGGGCCGGACAAAACGCCGGATGGCCATGGTGCCGACCGAGGTGGCTCCAAAATTGGTGGAAGCCGGATAGGGTCCACCGTGCACCATGCTATCGCAGACTTCCACACCTGTCGGAAAGCCATTAACCAACAGGCGTCCCGCCTTGCGCTCTAGCGTTGGAAGCAGGTCTTGAGCCGCTGGAATGTCTGAATCTTCTAGTTGCAGTGTGCAGGTCAATTGCCCTTCCAGGGCCTCAGCAATTTGTAGCATTTCCTCTGGACTTTCCGCTCGAACTACCATACCCAGCGGTCCAAAGACCTCGTGGCCAAGCTCTGGATTTGCTAGCCAATTTGCTGCAGTGGTCTCCAACAAGTAGGGACTGCCGCTACGCTCTAATCCCTCACTGGTCAACAACGCGGTTACCCCACTGACTCCCCGCATTCGTTGGCAACCCTGGCGATAGGCATTGGCAATGCCATCAGTCAACATCGTTTGCGCGGTGACACCAGCTAGTGCTTCCTGGCTGGCTTTGACGAAGGCATCTGCATCACTACCAGAGAGTACTATTGCAATACCAGGATTCGTACAGAATTGACCGACTCCCATTGTCAACGAGCCTGCCCAGCCCTGGCCAATCGCTTGGGCACGCTGAGCCAATGCACCTGGCAGCATGAAGACCGGATTGATACTACCCATCTCGGCAAAGAATGGGATGGGCTCTGGACGTTGCGCACAAAGATCGAAGAGAGCCCGTCCTCCGCGTAAAGATCCAGTGAAGCCCACGGCTTTGATGCAGGGATGCTCGACTAGTGTCTGGCCAACATGTCGTGCGTTTCCTTGAACCAGGCTGAAGACACCTGCTGGCATCTTTGTAGCCTCAATTGCAGCCCTGATCGCATCCGCCACAATTTCACAAGTGCCTGGATGTGCTTCATGTCCCTTGACAACCACAGGACAACCCGCAGCGAGAGCAGAAGCGGTATCACCTCCTGCCGTGGAAAAGGCCAATGGGAAGTTCGAGGCACCAAAAACCGCCACTGGACCCACCGGACGCTGAACCATCTTTAGGTCAGGTCGTGGGAGAGGTTGACGATCTGGCAAAGCCCCATCATGCCGTCGGTCCAGGTAGTCCCCATTCAAAATGTGCTGAGCGAACAATCTCAGTTGGCCTGTCGTTCGGCCTCGTTCACCTTGAAGTCGGGCTGCAGGTAAGCCAGTTTCGCTAGTTCCAATCTCAGTAATAGCATCACCTCGTGCCTCAATCTCATCAGCAATCGCATTGAGCAGTTCGGCTCGTTGCTGCCGAGACGTTTGAGAAAAAGAGGCAAAGGCGGCTTCTGCAGCGACACATGCCTGATGTACCTGTTCTTCCGTCGCCACGCTGAAGGATTGTGGGGCTCCGCTGACTGGTTGCGAAGCGAAACTGTCCAGGCTACGGACCCAGTTACCATTGATCAGGTTGGCGCCTTGTGGAATAAAGCTCATCAGTAGATCTCCAATTGAAAGGAATGACGGAAAAGTCTTCTGGTATATCCGTCTGGACAATTAGGCTGAACGACACAGCCAATACAAACAGCGGAACGGTAGCTGACTAAATTCTTAAGGAAGCAAAAAGTCTCTCGAATTTTGCTCCGAACAGCAAGGAAAAGTCTCTGGTAGGCAGTTGATCAAACAACTGTTGTTCAACCGTGTGAGCGATCAGCTTCTTCTACCAATTTATCGATCTTCTGACGGAAGGCGTCATCCACTGTAAAGTAGTGTCCATCTTCGTCATGCACCGAGACACCCGTGCGATGAAACAGTTGAAGGTGTTTCTGGAAAGCACGGATATCTCGAATCGCACAATCTCTTCCCTGATCATCCTGGATATTGATAATTTTTAGACTCATGTTACCTACGATTACTGAATGAAAATATGAACGATGGGGATTTTTGATTGAATCGAGATGACTTACCGTCTGACCATCCTGACAAAATCGATTAGCAAGGGATTCCCAGTCAGTACATTCTATTGATTTATAACATCAATCAAAAATTCATTGAGAAAACGCTCAAGGCTGGTTCTCTATGCTAGATGCCTGTTGTTCTTGAGCCTCACTCTTCTGCTGTTTCTTCCACATTTCTGAGTACTCCCCTCCGAGCTTCAGCAGCTCTTCATGACGACCTCTTTCCATGATCTCCCCTTGTCGGAGAACAAGAATTTCATCAGCATCAATGATCGTGGAGAGGCGGTGAGCTACGATCAGTGTTGTCCGTTCCTTGGAAACCTCACGCAAGGATTCCTGGATTTCCTTCTCTGTGTGAGAATCCAAGGCCGAGGTGGCCTCGTCAAAGATCAGAATGCGTGGGCCCTTGAGAATGGTTCTAGCAATCGCAACCCGTTGTTTTTCTCCTCCAGAGAGCTTCAGACCACGTTCGCCCACCTCAGTTTCGTAGCCCTTGGGCAAACTCTCCACAAAGCCATGGATCTGGGCCAATTGAGCAGCTTCCTGCACCTGCTCCCAAGGTGCCTCTGGGTTACCATAGTGAATGTTATAGGCAATCGTATCGTTGAACAGTACGGTATCCTGAGGCACTACGCCGATCGCTTTGCGCAAACTCAATTGGCTGACATCTCGGATATCTTGCCCATCGATAGTGATTCTCCCCTGATCGACATCATAAAATCGGAACAAGAGTCGTGAAATCGTTGACTTGCCAGAACCACTGGGCCCAACAATAGCGACAGTTTTCCCTGGTGGGACCTGAAAGCTAATATTTTTCAGAATCCCGCGTTCCTCACTGTAACCAAAGGAAACATTCTCGAAGTCAATCTGACCCGGACCAACCCCCAATTCCCGGGCATTCGCAGCATCCACTACATCCGGTTTGTGCTCCAGCAACTCGAACATCTTGTCCATATCCACCAGACTGCGTTTGATTTCTCGATAGACCACCCCCAGAAAATTCAGCGGCAGGTACAGTTGGATCAGGAAAGTGTTGACCATCACAAAGTCACCGATCGTGTTGTCTCCGCTGATCACTCCGGCAGCAGCCATCCACATCACGAGAATCAACCCGACCGCTACAATTGCGCCTTGCCCAAGATTCAGTAACGACAAGCTCGTCTGACTGGTCACGGCAGCCTTTTCATAACCGGCTAGTGCTTCATCATAGCGGCGATATTCATGTTCCTCGTTGTTGAAGTACTTGACCGTCTCAAAGTTGAGGAAGCTATCAATCGCCTTGGTGTTGGCTTCCGAATCCTTTGCGTTCATTGTTCGTCGAAACTGTAGCCGCCAATCCGTAATGATTTGTGTGAACAGGACATAGGCCACGATCGTACCTGCCGTAGCTGCCGAGAAGCGCCAATCAAACTGCACAAAAAGAATCACCGTGACCATCGTGATCTCGATCAACGTTGGCAAGATGTTGAAGAGAATAAAACGCAGCAGAAATTGTATTCCCCCCACTCCTCGCTCAATCACTCTCGAGAGGCCACCTGTCTGCCGTTCCAGATGAAATTTGAGCGATAGTTGATGCACATGTCGAAAAGTGGACAAGGCAATCTCTCGCTGAGCGTGTTGAGATACTCGAACAAAGATGAAGTCTCGAAATTCCACAAAGGCCTGCTGGAGCAAACGGGCACCCCCATAAGCGAGGATCACTCCGAGAGGAAGGACCAGCAGAGTCTCCTCAAGTGACAGCTGATCGACTGCTTCCTTGTAGAGAAACGGCACATAAACCGTCACTACCTTGGCCAGTGCAAGACTCGCCAGCGCCAGAATTACTCGAATTTTGAGATCCAGACGGCCTTGGGGCCAGAGATAGACAACCAAGGACTTCAGGGTTCGTAGGTGATTTTTACGTTCTTCTGAGCCAGTCGGTTCAAAAGAGGAAGTGCTGAATGATCTCATTAGTGAAATTCAATGTTCCCCAACAGCATTAAGCTAGTAGAGAAGTTTTACGATTAGTTTTTGCTGGTTTGCAGACGAGGTCGCCAATCTGGACTGAATAAGCAGAGAGCCATGCCAATACCGGTTACCAATAATCCAGCGCTGACTCCTGCAAAGACCACTTGAATCGGCCAGTCCACCAAAACCGCCACAAGACCTACTAGGGAAATAGTCAGGAAGCGTACAACACCAACGCATATCGGCAGCAACAATCGCCCAGTACCCTGACTGGCAAAGTACAACGCCTGACCAGCACCGAAAAACCCGTAGAACGGTCCGGCAATCGCCAAATACAGCACAGCGACCTCGTAGGCCGCCTCATCTGCCGTGAACCAATCCAGCCAAAGTTCTGGAATGACTGCCACCATGATACCAATTCCACCTGTTACCAGAAACGCAATGCTGGCTCCTGCCCAAGCTATGCTGCGAGCTCGCTGAAAATTCTGAGCACCAACGTTTGCACCAACTCCAGCGGTCAGAGCCGAACCAACTCCAAAGACCAGAGGTGTGAGCATCAACTCCAGTCGGCTTCCCAAACCATATCCAGCCAGCGCTGCTGCTCCAAAATGCCCTAAAATTGCCGTAACCACCACTACACTGAAGGCAACGGTGACGTTGTTGATCAGGCCAATTCCACCAACACGCATGATATCAATGAAAAAAACCAACCTTAGTGGGGACGGTTTCAGTTGGAGAAGGCCTTTGCCCAAATAGAGATGACTTGCCAGAAAAAGAGCCATTCCAGCATGGCAGATAATCAAGGCGATTGCCGGACCGATCACTCCCATCTCAGGGAAAGGCCCCCAACCAAGGGTGAATGCACCGGAAAAGAAGATCTGACAGCTGCTGCCAATGACAAATATCCTAGCTGGTGTAAGTGTGTCTCCACTCCCCCGAAAGACGGCAGCCAGAATATAGAGCATCCAAGTAACAATTGAACCGCCAAACGCTATTTGGGCATAGCTCACGGCTCCTGTCAGCACTTCACCGGTTCCACCCATTCCTTGAAAAATTTCTTGTGGGAAGAGACCCAAGGTCAGAATGAAGAGCGATGACATGCTGATACCAATCACTACAGCATGCCAAGCTAGGGCACTCACTTCACTGAGCGTACCTCTCCCAAGCGCTCTGGAAATGGCCGAAGTCACCCCTCCTCCAATTGCTCCAGCTGCCATAAAGACGATCAATGTTTGAAAAGGAAACACCAGGGCCAGGCTTGCCAGTGCTACAGTTCCCAAATCTGCGACAAACCAGGCATCGAAGAATGTCACCAGGATCATCATTACGAAACCAAGTACATTTGGTCCAGCCAGTTTCCAGAGCATATAGGAGATTGGACCATCCAACAGCAGGGATAGTTGGGGGGAGCTTTTTGGTTGGTTCATTCCGCCTGCATTGTAGATACGTTCTTGGAGTACTCAACAGGCAGAGGAGGGCTACTTTACCAAAAGGAACGATTCTCTAGCTGTCTTCAGAAACAGACTAATCGGAAAAGTTAAGAGAAGAAGTGTAGAGTTAGTGACGTTAGGTTGACTAAACCCTTTCCTGAATTACGAGGGTGAGCATTGTAAGACATCCAAAAATTACTGTTATTAGAATGATTAGCCAGAACATAGAAACGAGGGCTTTGTCTCGTACTAACCATTTCAGATAAGTGTTTGAATGGATCCAGAGAAGTTTGGCAATCTCTGACCAGTGGGATTTGCGAGGTTGTCCCAATCTGTTTCCAACTAGGAAGGGATGGATGCTTCCCAAGCTAAAGAGTAGGCACCAGAACTAATCAGGAGGCCTCTCCTAGCTTGCCTATCTATACCACCTCATGTGTTGACTTGTCGCCTATAGCTGCGCATGAGTAGGATGGTGAGCCAGCAGATGACAAAGATCGTGAAGGAAGTCAACAGCCAGAAATACAAATAATATGAACTCAATGAACCATCCTTGCCAATGGAGTAGCCAAAGATAAAGACTCCCCAAAATGCAGTTACCATGAGCCACAGCTTGATCAACTTACTCGCCTTCATCACTAGATTCTCCTCAAAAAAGTCCAGCAACCTCGATGAGGCTGTTTATCGTCGACAAATATTCCTGTGGATAGTTGTCGCTTCAAAGGAATGCGTACAAGACTAGGTAGCCAACATAGAGAAACAGCGGTAGTCCCAAGAACGACCAAGTAAACTTCTTCATCTAGTCCCTCTTTCAAAAAAATCGAAAGAGCCAACGGCTTTTCCTCACATGAAAAACTGTATTCGTAGATTTTCCAAAAACAAATTTCTTCGGCCAAATTCGGCAAGAAAAAGAGATTAAAGATGGTTTGTACAATCTGTTTGTTCGAAATCTTCCTTTCTTTATCTTGCCCTTAGAGAAACCAGCGCTGCAAGAGTTTGCTCGAGCCGAGCATGTTTTATTGGGAAACTACAATTAACCATCAAATTTGTAGCAGGCCATGTCTTTTACTTCAACCAACAGCACAAAATCTTTGAATCCTATCGGTGTCTTTCAGTCCTTACAAACGGAAGCGTGACAAAAAATTCCAAATCAGCTCATTGGTTCCAAACCCTGCAATTTCAAGATCGAACCAAACGTGTTCGCCACCAACAACTTGGTAATGCTGTACTTCGATACCTCCTTGCCCTTCAGCATAAATAAAGGAATGCACCGTCTGTCCACTGCTTATCGTTGTTGCCTCAGTGGGAGAGGATTGAGTCTGGTTGAAATCTGCCCAATATTCGACCACACCTTCCGCAGATACATAGCCACTAGAATCCCCTTTTGGAGTAGTACCATCGTTTGTTGCGTAGGGTAGAATGTAGTCTTGGGTCCCATGCAGTGTAATCACGGCAGTTGGATGAGGTGGCTGACAAAGATCGCCGATGTCTTCTAACATGGTTCCAGACACCGAACCGACCGCAGCAATCCGTTCACCAAGATAGCAAGCAAGGCCAAAAGCGAGCATGGCACCATTCGAATATCCGACAGCATAAACTCTTTCTTCATCGATTCGGTAGGTCACGCTCAGGTTGTCGAGTAACGACTCGATGAATCCGAAGTCATCCACCGTACTTTTGTTGGTTGCAGATGGTGGAGACGGGTTCCAGTGGGGAGAACCGTCGAGCAAGGATCCTTGGGGGTAAGCAAGCAGGAATGTTTGCTCTTCTGCAAGTTGACGAAAATCAGCGGTCAACAAATGGTTTGCGGCATAGCCTCCGTATCCGTGGAAATTCAGTAGTAGCGGAACATCTTGTGTTCCCTCATAGGACTCTGGCACATAGACCAGTGTTTCCCGGAGGACACCTTCATGGTTTAATTTCAGTCTTGTGGTACCTAGAATATCGACGTTTGAAGAGTCTTTTAGATCTATCTCTGAAGAATTTTTTGAATCTCTTGAAACGCTACAGCTCCAGAGTTGAAAACAAACAAGTAGGGCAGTCAAAATTTTGATAAAGTTTCTCTCGAAAGATTGAATTATGGAGTATTTCATTCCGTTAGCGTTTTGCACAATTCTCTGAGCAGAGACGCCCCATCACCGCTCCAAGCACTACCATGCATACATGCGAAGGTCGTGGGATTTGTAGACGCCAATTTTTCAATCAGCATAGCCGCATTTTTGTGTAGGAGAAACCATCCATTGCCTGACGAAATGCTGGCTATGAGATTTTATCCATAGAATAAATCGTATCGACAATGTTGTACTTGGCATCAACCTCAGCGGCCTCTGGTGACGACATCATTTCCGTAAACATTTCCATATCTGTGACGTTCATTAACCCAACTGCCTTGTGATCATTGATCTTAGCAATCTCCCACTCAGAAACACATTTTTGCATTTCTTTCTCAAATTCACCGACCATGGCTTTGAATTCTTCGAACGAACAATCAAAAGTTGTGATCACACAAATATTCATTAAGATTCTCCTCTAATTTTTACGCTGAGCAACTAACTCTAAACCTTGAAAGCCACTGATTCAACAATCTTTGCTTTTCAGAGCTTGGCCCTGATAAATACATCCAACAATACGAGGCATGTTCTTCAAGTAGGAATGTTCAACTGGTTTCATTACAAAACGCTGTGAGCGAATGATGCTTTCGATAGGTCGATTCAAATGGCACCCATCCCCAATAAAATTTTGAAATGGATTCATAAATTCCTGCCAACTTGCTACTTTTGGATCAGGAGACAGACCATGTTCCAAAAAATGGAAACGACCTCCAGGTCTTAGCACCCGCCAAATTTCACTCATTGCTTGCTGTACTGAGGCAATGCTACAGAGAGTGAATGTACTGACAACACAGTCAAAACTCTCACTCTCCATAGGCAAAGATTCTCCTTCCAGTTCGTGCTGACAAATCGGAATATTTGTCTGCGCAATGCGTCTTGCTGCCCTCGCGTGCATCTTTGGGTTGTTATCCACGGCATGTATCTCTTGAACAGTCTCAGGGTAATGCAACAGATTCAGGCCTGTGCCGAACCCAATTTCTAAAACTCTTCCATGCACCGCTCCCACACAAGATTTTCTGAGGGGCTCTAACTCGCTACTGGAAAGCGCCCAATCACAGAGGCATGGAAACAGATGTTGAGAGTACAATTTCTGGAGCATTACGAGTGCTGAAGCTATTTAAACATGCTGATCCTGCAGTCTAACTAGTCTCATTCCCAAGAATCAAAGACTAGCTTAGGCATAGGTGGGGGTGGTGCTTTCAAATCCATACCATGAAACTCTGCTGCTTTTTGCTTCATTTCCTCAGGCATTGATTCCATCATCTTTGCCCAACTAGCCAGCGGGTCTCTGCCCTCTAGGGTAATGATGACAAAGTCGCCGCCTGGAGTTTCCTGCAGAAAAGATCTCTCGTGTACTCCTACCTCATCCCGAACTCGGACAGTTTCAGCCCGACCAGGGCCATTAAAACCTTGGTCCAGAAACTTTTGCCACTCCTCTTTTTTGCCCGGTAAGATCGGTAATGCCATTGCTATCATCGCCATTTTTAAACTCCATGATTTTTGATTTCAATGCGTAAAGCGGATCTCGCTTAGGTAAACCGCTAAGCGGAACATAGTGGCTTTGCTAAACCGTTGTTATCAACCAATTGGTAGTCTTCAGTCAAGACCAAACCCCATCTTTGATCATTAAAACATCGGAGAACCTCTTTCCAAAAAGAGTGCTTGGTTTCGACTTCCGCTTTGCATCTAGTTCAGCTAACAATTCGCAGTTCTTCCAAATTTCTCGAATTCAATTCTAGGAGTGCAATCCATGAAACTAGTACGCTATGGGGCCAAGGGTAAGGAACTACCAGGTATTATTGACAGTGATGGTAATCTGCGATCTCTAGCAGGTCTGGTCAACGAGGGGAGTGAGCAATTTCTCTCAGACAAGGGCCTTGCCGAACTGAGTCGCATGAATCTTAGCAAACTTCCACTGGTTCCAGGCAAACCACGGTTTGGTTGTCCTGTTACCAATATCAGCAAGTTTGTTGCGATTGGCCTGAACTATACGGACCACGCCAAGGAGACCAACTCTCCGATTCCCAAGGAGCCGATCATTTTTATGAAGACGCTCAATTGTCTGCAGGGGCCCAATGATGACGTAATGATTCCTCGAGGATCAGTCAAAACAGATTGGGAAGTGGAGTTGGGAATCGTGATCGGTAAGAAAACCCGCTACGTGACCCAAGATGACGCTCTGGATCACGTCGCAGGATATGTGCTGGTGAACGATGTCAGCGAGCGAGAGTACCAGATGGAGCGCGGTCCCCAGTGGGACAAAGGTAAGGGTTGTGACACCTTTGGTCCGGTAGGCCCCTATCTGGTGACCCGTGATGAAGTACCAGATCCACAGAGCTTAGAACTTTGGCTGGATGTCAACGGCAAGCGTATGCAGACAGGCAACACCAAAACGATGATCTTTCCTGTCAAGGAAATCATCAGCTATGTCAGCGAATTCATGACCTTGTTTGCTGGTGATATCATTACTACCGGTACGCCTCCTGGAGTTGGTTCTGGCATGAAGCCGCAGGTTTTCCTAAAGGCTGGTGATGTGATGACCCTGGGCATCAGTGGCTTGGGAGAGCAGCGACAGAAGGTTGTACCTTTCAAACTCTAATAACTAAAAGACACAATCTATTCGACCAGCGAAGACAGAGAATTCACTGGTCGGGATTTTACCAAAATATGGAGCGCCTATTTTTGAAAAATAAAATTAGCTAGAACCTAGATTTTTTTGGTCTTCGTGAAGCTCATTCAGTCGCTAAACCGTACTGCAGAATTTCTGCGTCTGTCATGTAGTGCATACTATCAGATGCGGCCGCATCCAGAGTGAAGAAATAAAAATTTCTTCCTTCCACGAATTCTATATCTTCATAGTAGCTCAGGTATGGATCATGTTGTGGATCATCCTGAGGCAAGTCCTTACCTTCTGCTCCGTCATCAGTAGCCCATGAATGAACACCGATTTTGGCACCACTGACTACGATCCTCTGGTTGCCCGCAAGAAAATAATCAACCCCTTCAGATGCTATCATGCTGTTTGCTTCAACTCGTGTATTGAAACCTGCCTTATGAAGTGCTCGTCCCACTGATAAATTCACATTATCGTTCCCAGAACCTGGCACATCCATTAGCACGATTTCTCTCACACTTGGATAATTACTTTGTAGCTCCTGAAACTTAGTAAGAGAATCATCCAGCAATACTCCATACATTTTTGCTTGGTTACCATTGATCACATAGCAAACTGGCTCATCATTCTGTCCAGCCTGCTCACAAATGGATTCGCTGGCAGCCCCAATCACCCCGCTGTTGTTGTTCTCAGTCTCTAAAGTGCCATCTCCATTTTCAGCAACTGTACTTAGATCTGTGAGTACCCCATTTCCATTAGCATCCTCACCGTACATTACATATTGGAAAGTGACAGATTCACCAAATTCATCCGCCAACTCTAATAGTTCTAGCTTAAACTCTGGAACTTGCGTTACCTCAACTACTTCGCTGACTTCAAACCACTCTTCACCAGTTTCAAGATCATTTAAGTTAAAAGCGTAGGTAAAGAATTGAAGCTTATCGTTAGGCTTAAAAGTTTCTGTTGTCTTGTCGATCAGAATATATCCTTCTTCATCATCTTCATCCCGGAACTGAAGTTTGTAGGTTTGAATGCCATATTGGGTAACTTCACTGCTCTCATTGACCACCAATCTGAGCAACGCGTAGTCTGCGGGAAAATCATAACCCAGTGCTTCATAGTCCTTTTCCGAATCGTAGTAATCAATCTCCCCAACATACACACTGTAAGTCTGTCCATTTTCTTGGTATTGATCTTCAAAGTAGAGAGGCATGAAGATTGATTCATCAGCGTTCACTTTGATGGTATACCAGCGCTGGTCCCACTCTGGAGTGAAGTACTGGCCTTCTGCCTGAGTCGGATAAGCATTCAGTTCCGCAATTACAGAAAAGTAAGTTCCTTCCTCATACTCTTCTGAAATCCCATAGATCGTTCTCACCAAACTTAGGTTAGGATCTTCAAAAGTTGCCAAAGCTCCCTCTGTTGCTCCACTCACACAACTTCGGGCATTTCGATTAGTTTTCACTTTAACAGTATTGCGCCGATCTCCGATCAGGAAAGGTAAGTATCGTGCTGCCCGATTACTTCGCTCTGTAGAAAGTTCATCCTCACAAAAAATAGATGAGTCTCCTTGCGCAGTAGGCTCTCCTTCTGAAGCAGCGCCTTCTTCTGCAGCCCAACTAGTGTCCCATTCTTCATCCCAATTTTCTAAGTCAAAACTTACATTGGCAGCATTAGTCTCTGTTACATAATTGGCCACTATGGGCGCTGTTGTATCAGAAGCTTTCGCTGTACTGTAAACTTTAGCAAAATTGACCCAGTTTTCACTAACTCTCAGTGAGTTGTAATAATCCGTCAGGGCCCCAATTGGCTTTACTGCATTTTCAGGAGCATCAATCGCAACTCCCCATGAGTTAGGGCGAGTACCATCTTCTTTGCTATAGACAACATAATCGTCAATCGCAGCAATCAATGCTGCTAGGCGGCTCTTTTGATCATCTCCAGTCACTCTCTGTTGAGTCAGATGGCTCATATGCTTCAAATCAACAGAGGAGCGGGTACCTGATTGAGCTGATTTCCCGTATGCTTGGGTTTTTGATGTACTATTGTTTAGAGCACTGATAACTATTGGATCACTTCCCTGCAGTTGCTCTGTTAAATTCTCTAGCACTGCATCTAAGTGATTGACCACATCTTCGTATTTGCTTAGGTCCACCACAGAAAGTGTCTTGCCTGAATCTTCGTAAGGATGAGAATCTTTGGCGACAAAGTTATCAATTATACTTTTGGCTGCTGCTGTGGCGTTGTCTGCAGCAGCGTAGGCTTCTAAAGCATGTTTCCAATTCCAGCCATGACCAGGTTCTAGTTCTTCAGAAGCCAGCAAAAAATTTGCTTTACTTCTAACAACTTTTGCCACCTCCAAAGTCGCCATTAAGCAAGAGTCAAAGCCAATCACATTGTAAGTTTGGGTAGTGGTAGCCAATGAATCCTCAATTTCTTTAAGTTGCAAAGGATCATTGTTGAAGTTTTCATCATTTCCAAAGCCCTCAAGATTGGCCCCGTGGTCCCAAAATACGAGCATTCTCTGATCAAAATTGATGTATGAATCCAAAAACTTGAGAAAAAACTTCAAGGAACTTGCATCACCCATATGGGCTTGAGGAGCTGCATAAAGGTACTCGCTTTCAGACTCATTGCTAAAAGCACCATCCAAAGAATCGTTTCGAATCTGGTCTAGATTGGCAAACCACATTCCTTTCCAGTTAGAAGCTCCTCCAAAGGCAACTATTACTTCCAAATTATCTAATTCTGCACCTGTAGCAGCCACCATTTCTTTAAAGTCGGTCGTGCCTGCTCCATTATTCCCCTCCAAATCGCTACCCACCATGTAGACTGCAAGTAATTTTTTACCTGTACCGTCAACCGCAAATGGTACTAGTGGGGCGAGTGCACCTGTGCCAGATGCAAACCCCTTCAAACCAGCTCTGGGCTGGACTGTAACTGTATTGGGTTTAGTCGCTTTTGTTCTCGATTCACCACTACTATCACCTCCACTACAGCCTGATAAAATCAACAGTAGCCAAGAGAGACCGCAGAGTAATTGGATTTTTTTGGTATTTTCATGGCTTACTTCAGACTTAGTATTATCTGCTTTTATCAAAATAATTAAAAATAACTGATGTCGCTTAGAGTAACAGATCGAAAGCGATAATCTGCGATGGGCATTTTACTTGTTGGGAATGCGTATTCGGAATTATTTATTAAATTATATACCGTTGGATCTTGCTCTTGCAATTTGGACTTCGTGTGCGGGCACCATTCAGTCTGAGCTTTCTGGCGTCCAGCTTCGGAAGCATGCATGCCAAAATTAGAACTGACTGCCCAATAAATATATTCTGTAATCATACTTGCATAATCGGCAGTGTTGTCCTCATAAAAATACCATGCGTTTGTTGAACCACCTACCTTACCTGCATTAGCACAATCAGTATTGTTATAAGTCCAAGTACCATTTTTAATCTGAGTTTGTCGACCACCTCTAGCGACATCCATTGCCTTAGCAAGTAACGACTCTGATTCATTAGACTCGCCAAATGTCTCAGGATATACTTTAGAGTATCCAAATTGAGTAATTAAATGAAATATCTCTTCTACGCTAGCGTCATGTTGATCCTCTGACTCATAGTTAACAGTTGTTTCAAAAGCACCAAGTCCTGTGCTATTAATCTTTAAACCCAACATTTCCAAGGTTTCCATTGATATTTCTGACTCATCTTCATTATACATTGAAACAAAAGCCTCTAACTCATTTAGTTTCTTCACAACACAAGAATTGTCGGTTTCTCCGTTTTCATCGTTATCAATAAGTTCTGCTAGAATATTGGCTGCATGTATCAATTTGTCTTCACTAACTCCAGTTGTGGCCAAAATATTTATACCAAAAACATTTATTCCTTTAGTAAATCCAGCTGATTTTGCAGCAGCAAAAGTCATCTTACTATCAGATGAAAAAATCACATTTGAAGCAGGAATACTTTCATAAATACAACTAGAGGAAACAACATCTTCTCCTTCATTTGTTCCAGAGTCTCCGCTACCAATAGTTGTGTTGTCGCTGCTGCCACTACCCCCACTGCTACAGCTTGATAAGAAAAGTAATGAAGAGAGATAGCAAAGGAACTGAAGTCTTTTTATGATTTTCATGGTCCCTTCGGACAATGATTGGGGGTAGAGCAAATTATTTTGCAAAACAACTGTTGCCGAGCTTTGTGTTTTTTCATGAAGTGGCAAGCCTTATTTTACTGAAATTCCTATACTTTCCAAAAATGGAAATTTTTTTGGCTATACAGTTCCATAAGGCCGACAGCTCTCAACGAATAAACTGCTCTACGTAATCTTCTCCCAAGCCAACTGCCGCGTAATGTTCACGACACTTGGCAATTCGAGTGAAGACATCGTCGAAGCCTGTGCTGTTTCCATCCGGATCACAGTAGATCATGGCGCCATTGACCTGAAAGAGAGTAATCATCTCCTCTACATCTGGATCGACCACAAGCGTGTGTGTTTCTCCAGGTGCCTCGTAGACATAACCTCCTTCTTCCGCAACCCAGTCGTGTTCCAGGTAGCGCCAACGACCTTTCAGTACATACCCATGAACTGGTTGAGGATGACGGTGGCGGGAAAGCACACCCGCCTTGCGAACACGCAGGAGATTCATCCAGTAGCCCTGAGCTGCAGACAAACAGAGTGGTCGGAACCACACGTTTTCTTCCAGAGGAACCCAGACTCTCTCATCACTGGGAATCACACTGGGAATCACTAACTCAGGCGGAGATTCCTTGGGCATTGCGTGTCGGTAAGGTTGCCATTTTTCAGAAGCAAGCGGATTTCTTTTTGTCATTACTAACTCCGAATGGGAATTGGATCAGGTAATCAGATAGCCACCGTCCACGGGCAGCACTACTCCAGTAACAAAGCGAGCTGCGTCACTCGCCAGAAAAAGGACTGGCCCCGCAACATCTGCTGGCTCTCCCCAACGACCCAGTGGTGTGCGCGAGAGGATAGCCTCTGAGCGCGTACGGTCTTCCTGTAGAGCTTGGGTGAGTTGGGTAGCAATCCAACCGGGCGCTACTGCGTTGACTCGGATTCCATCAGGCGCATACGCAATTGCCAAGCTCTTAGTCAGCTGAGCAATCCCTCCCTTGCTTGCGCTGTATCCTGGCACCAAGCCTCCACCAAAAAAACTGAGCATCGATGCTGTGTTGATGATGCAGCCCTTGCGTTGCTTCAGCTTCTCTCGAGCCGCATTACAGACTCTCATGCTGCCGTTGAGATTAATATCAATCACATCTGCAAAAACCTCTGGCTCATGCTCCGCGTTACGGCGAATCACTCCGGCACAGTTGACCAGCACATCCAATGAATCAATCTCATCAATACAGGCTTGAACAGCAATCCCGTCTCGGACATCCAATTCCTGAAAGCTGATTGCAGTTGATTCTGACTGAACCTGAGCACGTTCCACCTCCTCCTTCGTTGCCCCCGTTGCGATTACTAGATCTCCGTTTGACGCAAATACTTGGGCAATGGCAGCTCCGATTCCACTGCTGCCTCCAGTCACTAAAACCTTTCGCTTGTTGCGATGACTCATCGATACACCTATGAATTTTCAGGAGGAATTTCATTGGTAAGGCAGGCAACTGCTGCAATCCAAATTTTGTAGTAGTGGAGCAGCAGCTCTGTAAAATCGGTAAGAATTGATGGCTGAAATTGACTCAGGACTTCAGCGCACGTAGTAGGGCCTCTGTCCTACGAGCCAAGATGCTCTGGCTCAGCGCAGCTTCAGGAGCAAAAACCTCCGAGGCATGATAGGCGCCAGGATAGACATGAAGTTCCGTCGGCACACCGGCCTGGATCAATCGAGCCGCAAACTGAATGTCTTCATCCCGAAAAAGATCCAGTTCGCCAACATCAATGAAGGTTGGTGGCAAGCCTGCAAGGTTTTCAGCTCGTGCGGGTGCAGCGTAATTATCTGCTGACTTTCCTCCCAGGTACCATTGCCAAGCCTCAACATTCCCTTCACGATCCCAGACCCCTACGTCCATGATTTCGTAACTGGAAGGGGTCTCATTCCGATCATCAATCATTGGGTACAGTGGCATCTGAAAGCAGATTCGAGGGAAGCCCTTGTCCCGGGCCATCATCGTGGTGGCGATCGTGAGCCCACCCCCTGCACTGCCACCAACCACAGCTAGTCGATCCACATCAAAAGCCAATTCGTCTGCATTCTGTGCCATCCACTTGAGTGCGGCATAGCAGTCCTGCGCAGGAGCTGGATGTGGGTATTCAGGAGCCAGCCGATATTCCACTGAAACCACCACTGTCTGAATTACTTCGCACAACTCAGCAGCTTTCTGGCCCTCGCCCTCCACAGAACCCATGATCATCCCACCACCATGAATGAAGAAGATACCCGGCAACACACCGGAAGCAGCTTTCGGGCGATAGATTCTCAACCCCACCGGAGGTGCGTCCTCTGGGCCTGGGATCTCACGATCCTCCGTGACCACGTTTTCATTCGGTGGCTGGTCCTTAGCCCATTTTTGCTGTTGTTCTTCCAGTTTTTGTCGTCTTTCACGAATATCCTTGATGGCATTGAAACCTCCGGGAGTCTCTGCAAGCATCTCATCTAGCGGTCCACGAGACTCAGTATCGATTCGATCTCGGATATCCACCATTCCTCAAGCCTTTGGAAAAAATTGATCAGCAGTGAACAGGTTGCAGTAAATTTCTACATAACCCAGGGCATTGAGAAAGTCTTCAGGTTCGTGTAGCTTTTCATCGCCTCAATCACCCCCTCCTTATAGCCCAATCCTGAGTCCTTGATACCTCCGAATGGCGACATTTCAATGCGATAGCCCGGGACCTCCCAGATATTAACAGTTCCATGATTGAGTTCAGCAATGAAGCGAGTGATGTAGTCCAATAGATTTGTGCAGACTCCTGAGGAAAGACCAAAAGCCGTCCCATTGGCCACCCGAATTGCCTCGTCAATGTCCTGAATCCGAATGATAGGAATCGCAGGCCCAAAAGTCTCCCGCATTACCAACTCACAGTCCCAGGGGACATGATCAACAACCGTGGGAGGAAACACTGCTCCCTGGCGATTGTTTCCGTGCAACAACTTGGCACCTACAGCGACCGCTTCTTCCACTCGACGCTGAAACAAAATGGCTGATTGCTCGTTGATCACCGTTCCAACATCCGTCTGTGGATCCATCGGGTCACCGTATTTGAGCTCCTTGGCTTTCTCGGTTACCAGCCTCACAAAGTCATCGGCAATCGAATCAATCACAAGAATACGTTTGACTGCCGTGCAACGCTGCCCCGAGTTCTTGGTCGCTCCCGCAACAGCCAAGGTCGCTGCACGGTCTAAGTCCGCATCTTCCATCACGATCAGAGGGGAGTTACCACCTAGTTCCAGCACGGTGCGACGGTAGCCAGCCTTCTCGGCGATCATCTTCCCAACTCGTACGCTACCCGTGAAAGTAACTAGGTCAATGAGTGGGTTACAGATCATCTCGTAGCCAATATCTTCAGGTCGCCCAGTGACCACCTGAAACATCTCCGGAGGAAGACCTGCTTCATAGAGCACATCGGCTAGTAGCAAAGCCGTCATGGGTGTCAGTTCTGTCGGTTTGCAGACCATCCGATTGTTGGTGGCAATGCTGGGCGCAATCTTGTGGGCCACCATGTTCAGCGGATGGTTGAACGGAGTGATAGCGCTGATCACACCTTGCAGAGGTTCTCGCTGGGTGAAGATTTTTCGCTGCTGCCCATGTGGTGTTAGGTCACAGGAGAAGATCTGGCCGTCATCAAGGATGCAGAGTTGGCCAGCAAGACTGAAGACATCGAAGGCACGTCCCACCTCGTACAGTGAGTCTTTCTTTGAAAGTCCAGCCTCTGCCGTGATCAGGTCTGAAATTTCCTCTCGCCTGCTCACCAACAGATCCGCTGTCTTGGTCAGGATTTGCTGACGCTCGTAACGAGTCAGCTTGGGCTTGAAGTTCTTGGCGATCTGTAGCGTCTGCTGAACCTGCTCCCTGGAAGCGCGAGGAACCGTGCCCACGACTTCATTGTTGTAAGGATTGAAGACTTCTAACGATCCAGCATCACCTGAAACCTTCTGACCACCAATGCGCATCGTTTCACTGCGTTGTACTGCGGGCATGAAATGTTTCCGCGCTAGGATGCGTAATTCAGGGCCAGGTCGAAGAGATCATAATTATGAAGCAAAGACCCTGATGCTTCCACTTGCTGACTAAAAACGAGTGGAACTTGACGATCGCAGACTCCTCCGTGTGACCGGAGGGGTTCCTTGAGTTGGCTCAAATCATGACGTTCCGGTGTTGTTCCCAAGACCTTGTTCGTGGTGGAAACGACAATCAGATCACCAAGGCGATCATTCGGCAAATCAAAGGCCACACATCCTTCGATGTTTGTATAAGCAGCCTCGATCCCTTCGACTTCAGCTAAGCGCCCAGCCAGTTCCTGGGCTTTTGCCGTATCAGCAAGATACACCGTAGCAAAGGATCCCAATGCTCCATGATGAACCACGTACGGATCAGTGATTGGCAGGATCACTCGGGCTTGTCCTACACCAAGCCACTCATCAAACAGGGACTGCAGGTACAGCACATCCGGCTCACCCGCCTGATTGAACTTGGCATTCATGCCATGATCGGCAGTCAACGCCAAAGCGGCTCCCTGTGCATGGAGTTCCTCCCAGTAGCGATCCATCATCGCGTAGAACTGATTGGCTACCGGTGTTCCAGGTGCGTGCTTGTGCTGAATGTAATCAGTTGTGGAGAGGTACATCAGGTCGGGCCGAAAGGAGCGCATCAGCTTGACCCCTGCATCAAAAATAAACTCAGACAATTCTGCAGAATAGACACTAGGAATCGGTTTGGCCACCATACCATGGGCATTCTCGATACCATTCTCAGCAAGTGTGGTCTCGTTCGCTTTTTCCGAGGAGAAGCAGATCGCTCTTCCTGAAGTGTAATCCAATCCGTGTCCGAGCAATCGGCGCAGCTTATCCTTTGCTGTCACAATCGCGATCTTGGCCCCTGCCTCGTGAAATGACTGAAAAAGTGTCCCGGTACGCAAGAACTTCGGGTCATTCATCATCACTTCCTGGCCGGATTCAGGATCCAGAAAGAAGTTTCCAGAAATTCCGTGAACCTTCGGTGGGACGCCCGTGGCAATCGAGAGATTATTAGGATTTGTGAAGCTGGGGACAACGCTCTGTCCGCGCAAGTCCGTACCAGATTCCAGCATCTTTTGCGTGAAGGGCATGTGGCCTCCTGCGATCGCTTCTTCGATGTACTCCGGTTGGGAGCCATCAATACAGACGGCCACGAGCGGTTGCCGAGGCCAGGCGTATTCTCTGCCGTTTACAGTCAGTGGTGAATTCATTGGGGTCATTCTCGTAATTTCAATGTTTTAAGCAGGCTTGTCGCAAGCAACACCCATTTCTACTAGAACAGCTTTCATAGCATCTACAGCAGACTGCATGTCTGCCGGCTGGAGGTGTCCAATACAGCCTACTCGGAAACTGGGGGCAACAGTCAATTTCCCAGGATAAAGGATGTAGCCACGTTCCTTGACACGATCATAAAACGTTTGGAAATCAAAGTTAGGATCAGCAGGCATCCGAAAAGTAACGATGATTGGCGCTTGTCGCTCGGGTGGCAACAGAGGTTCAAAACCTAGATCTGTCATCCCGGAAACAAGTGTTCGGCAATTCTCCGAATAGCGCGTGTTGCGTCCTGCCACACCCCCTTCTTTCTCAAATTGTTCGATCGCCTTGTCAAAAGCAATTAAAACATGTGTCGGTGGGGTGAATCGCCATTGGGAGCTTGCTTCCATCGTCTGCCACTGATCGTACAAATCCAGGCTCAGCGAATGTGCGTTTCCTTTACATTGTTCCAGTACTTCCCGACGAAGGATCGCATAGCCCATTCCTGGCACACCCTCCAAGCACTTGTTAGAAGAGGCCATTACGGCATCAAACTGTACCTGCTGAGCATCCAGGGGAATGGCTCCGAATGCACTCATCGCATCAATGATCAGTGAGCGTTTGTGCTGGGCAACTATCTCAGCAACCTGTTCCACTGGATTGAGGATTCCGGAGGTCGTCTCACAGTGCACAACCAGCACGTGGGTGATCGAGTTATCCTTAGTGAGAGATCGTTGCAGTTCATCTAGATCAGGAGGTGAATCTTCCGGCGTCTCCTGCACCACGAAGGCTCTCTGCATGTAACCAAGCATCTTGGTCATGCGCTGACCGTAGGCCCCGTTAACCAGTACCAAGGCCTTGTCAGATCGGGAAATCAAGGTCCCAAGCACGGCTTCAACCGTAAAGGTCCCGCTACCCTGTAAGGGAACACATACGTGACTAGAGGTAGCTCCAGCAATTTCAAGGAGTTTCTGGCGTACTCTCGCGTTTGCTGTTAAAAATGTGGGGTCTCGCGAACCCCAGTCATGCAACATTGCAATCTTGGTTTCTTGAGACGTGGTCAGAGGACCTGGGGTTAAAAGGCGTGGATCATTAGGTGTGAAAGACATTTTAATAAAAAACAAAGGTTTGGGAAAGCAAGCATAGTAATGAAAAGGTTTAAATATTTCGTGTTCTAAAGTACGAGTTTTCTGATCATTTTTTATTTTTTCAGTTAAGAAAAACGAATTTTAAATTCACTTTCAGGTAGAATAAACTCAATCAATTCACATGATGAATTTGGAATGATTGAATACTATCTGCTAGGTTTATTTTTGAAAATCTTTTACAATCTCTAAAAAATTTGAAGCTTTTCAACTAATATAAATTTATCTGAGTTATCTTTTCTATATTTTTATTTCAAATCTTAGTGTTATTGTAATAATTTAATCCACTTTAATTAATCCTAACATTACCCTAACAATATACCAATATAATCGAATCTGCACAGAGAGTTGTGAGCCTCATATGTATTCAATAGAATTGAAAAACATTAAGAAAAATTTTGGAAGAACTCCTGTTCTGAAAGCAATTAATCTTGCAATCAAAGACGGAGAATTCCTCACCCTTGTTGGGCCCTCAGGTTGTGGAAAATCTACACTGCTACAGATCTTGGCAGGATTGGAATCCCAAGATGAAGGAGACGTGATAATAAATAATAAAATCGTCAACAATATCAGGGCAAGCCATAGAAATTTAGCAATGGTTTTTCAAACTTATGCGCTTTATCCACATTTAACTGTTCAACAAAATTTAGCAGTACCCCTCAAGCTACGCAGTCTAACATCAGCCGAGCGGAATCCTTTTATTGGGCCATTATTTCCAACAAGAAAAAGGAAATTAGCAAAAATTCAAGAAAAAATTATTCACACCTCCGAAATACTTCAAATCAGTCACCTACTTGGGAGGAAACCGGCTCAGTTGTCAGGTGGTCAGCAGCAGCGTGTTGCCTTGGGAAGAGCTATGGTCAGGGAACCATCAGCTTTTCTTATGGACGAGCCATTATCTAACCTAGATGCTGCTCTTCGCGTACACATGAGAACAGAGCTATCTCAATTGCATCGTCAGCTGAAGACAACATTTGTTTATGTAACTCATGATCAAGCGGAAGCATTAACAATGTCAGATCGAATGGCAGTCATGATGAATGGAAAGATACTGCAAATTGATACTCCTGATCAAATATATCAAAACCCGCTCACACTAGAAGTAGCTGAATTCATCGGAAGTCCTAAAATCAACATTGCTCCAGCAGAATACGACACTAATGGTCATCTAACCTGTCTTGGTGTCAAAATATCGTTCAGCACCGCGATGCCTGAGCAAAAAAATGTCAAACTTGGGATTCGTCCGGAGCATTTTGAAATATTACCTCAGGATGCGAAAATTGGGTTCTTAGCTGATGTCCAATTTAAAGAGAATATGGGATCCGATATTTACCTGCACTTTAAAACAAATTATTTTGAACAGTTTTTTATTGTTCGATGTTCGCCTGAAAAAGCTAGATTTATTGCAGTTGGTGACAGAATTAGAATAAGATGGATTGAAGAAAAAATTTTAATTTTTGGTAGTAGTAATGAACTAGTATCTTTCAAAAAATTAAAGCCGTGAAAAATATTTTCCCAAACCAACTTTCCTCGCATGTTTGGTTTGTGGTACCAGCTGTTCTTTTAATGATATTACTACTAATTCTACCAGTTTTCGTGGCAGCTACATTTTCATTCACGAATTACAACTTAGGAAGCCCAGACTTCGAATGGATTGGCACAAAAAATTATGAAGTTTTATTTAAGTATTCTAGTTATAAGAAAATGTTTACCGCTTCATTTACTTACATTTTTGTTGTCGTACCTATTTCAATAATTTTAGGACTTTTTTCAGCAATACTTATTTCCTCACTACGCTTCGGTGGGGAAATTTATAAAACCATATTTTTCCTGCCAGTGATGGCGACTTTATTAGCAATGGCAATTGTTTGGGATTTCACACTTGATCCAATTGTTGGAATCGTTAATCAGACTTTACAAAAAGGATGCAATACAAATTTTTTTTACAGTTTGATGACAGGATCTTGGCTTGGTTTTAATCCTGTAGATACGTGGTATGGGATTGCTTGCGCCGAAAGAATGCCTAACTGGCTGGGAGATAAAAAATATGCATTAGGTACGATTGCCTTCATTGGGATTTGGCAGTCATTTGGATTCAACATGGTACTTTATCTTGCTGGTTTAACTGCGGTCCCAAGAACTTTGTATAAAGCAGCTGAGATTGATGGAGCAAGCGGTTCTTGGGAATCATTCAAGCTTGTAACTTGGCCATTGCTGGGGCCTACGCATGTTTTTGTTGTAACAATAACTTCTATACGCTCATTTCAAGTATTCGATACAGTGGAAGCGTTGACGCGGGGTGGGCCGAGCAAGTCAACATATATGATGGTTTATGCAATGTTTGAGAAGGGAGTTAAACAAAATCTAATTGGCATTGGCTCAACTCTGACTGTTGTATTCTTATTCTTTGTTTTATTTCTGACCTTGATTCAAGTTTATTTTGTGAATCGCAAAGTACATTACTCATGAAAACTTCTGTTCATTCTGAAATCCTAAAACACGTTATTTTGCTTTCGGGAGCAGCTATTGTTATTCTTCCATTTTATCTGATGATTTCTTTTTCGCTTAAATCACCTGCTGAAATCCAAAGTATTTCAGGTGGCTTTTTTGGTGCTCAAGAAATGATGATCGATAGAAAGTGTGTAAAGCGAGGTTTCACCGAGGAAAAATGTTCAATGCTGCCAGTAGTTTATAATTTTAGAGCTGCTTTTGAAGAGGCTCCTTTATTACGTTATCTACTCAACGGCGTGATTGTAACTGTTTCTATTTTTCTCATCCAAATTTTAATTGCCCTTCCTTGTGCGTACGCTTTGGCAAAATTAAAATTTTGGGGCCGTGATTTCGTTTTTGGTTTGGTACTTTTTTGTTTGCTCATACCCGTTCATGCGATTGCCCTTCCACTCTATCTCATGCTTGCCAAATTGGGACTAACGAATACATACGCAGCACTCGTCATCCCATGGACGATATCCGTATTTGGGATTTTTTTAATGCGTCAGTTTTTCAAAACTGTACCAGATGATCTGATCAACGCGGCAAGAATGGATGGTATGAGTGAATTCAACATAGTTTGGCAGGTTATGCTTCCCACGGCAATTCCAGCATTACTCGCTTTTGCAATTTTTTCTGTGGTAGCGCATTGGAATGACTACTACTGGCCAAGAATCGTTATTACAGGCGACAAAGACTTGATGACTCCACCGTTGGGCTTGCGTATGTTCAAATCAGACATGGATGGCAATGAATATGGGCCAATGATGGCTGCTTCGTTAGTCATCGTTACACCCTTAGTAGTTGCATTTCTACTCGCTCAACGTCGATTTATTGAAGGAATTACCCTCACGGGTATGAAGTAGCAATAACTTTGTTGGAAAAGATTTTTTTCAGAGTTATTGCTTAGAAAGCTCATTGCCGCCCCAGCATGACCTTTCAAATATTTTGGGGATTCTACAGGAGATCCATGCAACTGAAATCACTAATTACTGGTGCTTTGACCACATGTATGTTGCTGTCTGCATCTATGGCTAGTGCTGTAACTATTGAAGTGGGTTACGCATATTCTTCACTTTTTGACGTAACCTTTAAAAAGATATATCCTTTATTTCGAGAAGCCAATCCTGACATCGAAGTAAAATTTAGAGCCACTTACGACAATTACGAAGACGGTGCAAACACTATTCTTCGTGAAGCGGTTGCTAACAAACTGCCGGATGTGACTTTCCAAGGTCTGAATAGACAGTCTATGTTTGTTGAAAAGGGTATTGCTAAATCACTTGAGCCCTTCATTGCCAAAGAAGCCAATTTCGAAAAAGATGGCTATCACAAGGCAATGTTGGATTTGGGTACTTTCAACGGTGAAGTATATGGTTTACCATTTTCTGTTTCCTTGCCCGTGGGCTACTACAACATGGATGCTTTGGGTAAAGCAGGAATTACTTCGCTTCCAACTACTTGGGATGAGGTAATCGAAAACTGCAACAAGTTGAGAGCGTCTGGCTTTGATAATCCACTTTTTTGGGGTTGGAATATTACTGGTAACTGGTTCTTCCAAGCTTTGATGTGGAGCCAGGGAGAACCAATACTTAAAGATGGCAAAGTCAATTTTGATGGACCAGCTGGACTCAGAGCTCTTGAGACGATGAAAACACTGTTCAGAAGCTGCAAGATGGAGAATCTCCCTTTTACAGATGCAGGCAAACCATTTAATGCTGGTAAAGTAGCTATGCACTTTTGGTCTACTTCTGCAGTCGGAGCAATCGAACGGGCAAAGGGCGATTTTGAGTTGCAAACTGGTGAGTTTCCAGGTATCGGCGGTCCTCCTGCTGGGTTACCCGCTGGAGGAAACTCTGTGATGCTAGTCTCAGGTTCATCAGATCCTGAGAGAATCGAAGCAGCTTGGAAATTCATCAAATTTTGTACTTCCGGTGAAGGCGCAGCTGTTGTTGCTGAGACAACTGGCTACATGCCTCCAAATAAAGCTGCAAATGAAATGCTAGGCGATTTCTACAAGGCAAATCCAAACAAATATACTGCTGTGAAACAAGCTGGGCTTCTTCGTGAGTGGATAGCTTATCCTGGAGACAACAGCCTTGCAATTACGCAGCTACTCTTCGATGGACAAGAGTCTATTGTTACTGGAGACGCTGATGACATGAAAGCGCTTCAAGAGGAGTTGGCAGAGGAAGTCTCAGATATGCTGCCAAACTGATCAAAACAGTAGATCTGTATCCTAGAAAATAACTCGACCGATTTTGCCCATGAAAATCGGTCTCGTTTATATTTGAGAACTGTTAATCTAGTTAGACTTACTTTTGCTTCACTGATCTGTCAAAGTCAGCGGTAAATCCGGGATATTATGAAAATTAAAACAACAACAATTGGTGCTTTTCCAAAGCCCTCTTGCACACCAATTGGCGATTGGTTTCCGAAAATAGATGATTCCGATGCTAAAGGTGCTGGCAAGGGCCTCCTACAAAGATGGAATATATCTGATTATGAGCAACAAATAAAGACTGCCGCCGATTCTGCAGAACCGCTGTTCCTGCAAGCAATTGAAGAAATTATTCTTGATCAAATACAATCTGGTGTGGACATACCCACTGATGGCGAAGTGAGAAGGGAGAACTACATCTATTACCAGTGTCGTCAAATCGACGGCATTGACTTCCAAACCATTACCCGTAAACAAGTAAGGTCTGGTGCTTTTGAAGCAAAACTACCAACTATCACTGGCCCATTGCAACTCCGTAAAGCAGTTTTAGGAACTGATTACAGTTCTGCAAAGCAATTTACATCTAATCCTGTGAAGATAACTATTCCAGGTCCGATGACGATTGCCGATTCGATCGCCGACGAGTTCTACAATGATGAAAAAAAACTATGTAATGATTTAAGTAATGTCCTAAATCAGGAGATTCTCTTGTTAGCCAAAGCCGGCTGTAATCACATTCAAGTTGACGAACCTGTGTTTGCGAGGAAACCTGATAAGGCACTAAGTTATGGTATTGAGAGCCTTGAGCGCTGTTTTGCCGGTGTGCCAAAAGAGATTTGTAGGACAGTACACGCTTGCTGTGGTTATCCCAATGCTTTGGACAGTGAAAACTACCTGAAAGCCCCTCCTGAATCCTATTTTCATCTAGCCCCTGCCATTGATGACTCTTCAATCAATGCTTTTTCGATTGAAGATGCTCATCGACCTAACAATTTGAAGCTACTAGAACTTTTCAAAAATACTACCATTATTATGGGTTTGGTTGATGTTGCGAAAAGTAGTGTCGAAGAGGTCGAGCAAATTCAGGAGAGAATACGGCATTCACTACATCACATAGACCGGGAGCGCCTAGTTGCAGCTCCTGACTGTGGCCTAGGGCTATTGGATCGGAATCTAGCCAAATCTAAACTGAAGAATCTCTGCACAGCAGCGCGGAATAGCTAGCAGAGACTCGAATTTCAATTGAATTACGTTCAAACCAGTTTCTCAACTCTCACCGTTTCTCTCTTCATTAAACGCCATCACCTCACAACGTCCGTAACTCTGCGTAGGGACAACTGCACCGTCTTTAGTGATTGTGTGCTGTGATGTTGTGGCGACAAAAGTTCCTGCTTCCCGGTTTTCTCGCATCACCATCACCGCAGTCGTATGGATAGGTCGCTCTGGATTGACTTCCAGAAAATTTAGCGCTTCCAAGGTACGGATAATAAAGACTTCCTGGATTCCACTTGGTTCGCCTGGAACTCTCTTGATCAGCCGAGCCTTGCTTCCTTTTTGCGGAATGGCTGCAAAGATATACTCCATGTTTTCGATGGTGGCTTCTTTCGACCAAGTTGTTTCCCAGGAAGTCCAGTTGGTAGTCACCTGTCGAGTGAACAAACAACGTAGACTTTTGGCCTTCAAAAGATTTGCATCACGAACAAACAAAGCCTCTTCTGCGGCATGTAGTGGACTGGTGAAGAGGATGATGAGTAGGGCCAACAATCCAAAAATCATGGGTCGACTCTGGCAATGGGTTCCAAAAATTTTCTTCTCCAAAATCGTTGTTCTGAAGAGGGTTGATTTGATTTATCTTCAACACAACTGCAGGTTTTCTTCCTTCTGGACGAATTCATCTATTTTCTGAGGTTTTCCTCTACTCGGCTCCGTTTCTCGTCTTTTCTGATTGAACCAATATCATCACGAAAGTGGGAGATGGCTGGATTCTTGTTTCAGTTACTAGTAGAAAATCTGTCACATTAATTTTTAGAACTAAATTTTCTTAAACTGAGTCATTGAAGGGCATTGTTTCACAACAGATTCGACTCACTGAATTTGTGAGTTAATAAAACTCTGATCCTTCAAGCAGAAGAATCTCTCTTTATTCCGAAAAGGTGGACGATGAATCAGCTATTCCCCCCAAAAGTTATGGACCGCAGAAAGAGTGATCGCAGGGCGAATGAACGTCGGTCCGATGAAAGAAGGCACCATGACCGAAGATCTGGCTCAGGAGAGGTACCCCGAGAACGCCGTCAAAGAGAGGAACTGGTGGAGTTGACAGACCGGCGCCTAACAGACCGGCGTAATCAGGATCGGCGGGAACACGATCGAAGAAAAATCAATTTGTTGCTGAACACGGAAGCACAACAACTCTTGGCAAAGACACCCTGGATGGAAGAACTTCTTGTGAAGATTGCCGAGGATCAAAAAAGTTCTACCTAAGATCAAAATCAGCCCACCCAAGTGTCCTAATCACCAAGAAGCACCTCTCCTCTCAGAGGTACTTTTCACGTATCGGAGAAACTGCGTTCTCGTGGGAGGAAAACCCCTCATAGTGGGCCAGAACCTTAGCTCTTTTGGCAAGTTCTGGATAAGCTGGAGGAGTAACATATCCTATCGAACTTCGCTTCATAAAGTCGTGAACAGAAAGCGGTCCAAAGGTTTTGGCACCCTGACTTGTTGGCAACACAGCGTTGGGGCCGAGTGAGAAATTACCAATGCAGACTGGAGTATGAGGCCCCATTAAAATTTCTGCTGCCTCTGTAATGTGGCCCAAGTGTGTGAATGGCTCTGTGGAAAGCAGTTCCAAGTGTTCTGGAGCATAGTCATTTATGAATCGGTAGCTTTCCTCGACCGATGATGTCAGCAAAATTCCACCATAGGGACCTGTCAGCACAGTTTTAGAAAACTCTACCCGCTGTGCAGTCATCTTCGCCCAGTGATCAGGCAAAGCAGCCAGAGCCTCTTCCACCACACGGCGAGAGTGTGTGACTAAGTAAGCTGAGCTATCTGGTCCATGTTCTGCTTCAATCAGCAGATCTAGCGCAGCGAGTCCACCATGAACACTATCGTCAGCAAATATAATTGCTTCGGACGGCCCAGCCGGCAAGCCAGGATCAATAATATCAGATAGCAATCGTTTAGCTGCCACGACCCAAGGACTACCTGGACCAACAATCTTAAGTGCTCGTTCAATAGTCTCAGTACCAAATGTAGCAGCAGCTACAGCTTGCGCACCTCCACACTTGTAGACAGTATCGACACCCGCAATACTTGCTGCTACAAGAGTTGCTGAATCCACAGATCCATTCGGTAATGGAGGGGTGAAAATCGCCAACTTTGGAACCTGAGCTACTACGCCCGGTATTGCAGTCATCATCGTCACTGATGGAAAAGCACCCTTCCCACGCGGCACATAGATCGCGACAGAGCGAATTGGAGTTAGTCGATCTCCAGCATAAGCGCCCGGTCGAATCTCCTTCATCCACATAGTTTCTGGCTTCTGCTCCTCATGGAAGGTTCTGATATTGGTGATACCATAGCGAATCGCCTCAATGACTACATCTTCGACTTCTTCAAACGCAGCAGCGAACTCCGCTTCACTTACCTTCAGAGCTTCCTTACTCAGCAGCGTAGAGCCATCTAATTGCTGGCCAAAACGAACTAGCGCTTCATCTCCTTCTAAACGCACCGCCTCGATGATAGGCTTCACCTTCTCCACAAAGCTTGAGAGATCAGCCTCTGAACGCTTTAGCAAAGCTTTATAATCTGCGGCTGTCAGCTTACTAGTTTCGTGAAAGGATACCGTTGACATGATGCAGTGCCTTTTTGAGTAAGTTTTGGTGACAGTCACTTCGATTTAAGAAAGATTTCTAAACCAACTATTTTGTCCAGTATGGCAATAGCCAACATCGCTACTGCAATAAAAACAACCGAGACAGCCGCTAGGTCTGGTGTAATAATCGAACGGATAGAATTGTAGACTTGTACGGGGAGCGTGACAATTCGAGCATCTACAAGCAATAGGCTAACGAGAAATTCGTTCAGGGATAGAATGAACATCAGCAGAGAGCCTGTGATGATTCCCGGCATTACTGACGGCAAGGTCACATAGAAAAAAGTTTGAACCGGACCAGCACCGCAACTTTGGGCAGCAAGTTCCAGATCAGGATCTAGGCCTGTAGCACTTGAGGAAACTGCCCAAATCATGAAAGGGAGATTGATCACAGCGGTAGCTACGCCAACCGGCCAAAGGCTCCCAAGAATACCGACTTCACCAAAGACCAACATCAATCCGATTCCCGATCCAATCAGTGGGATTGTGAAAGGTAACAGGAGATAGGTCTGAATCAAAGCACCCTTGCGTAATCGATACTTTACTAGGGCAATCCCCGCCAAGGTCCCCGCAGGCAAAGAGATAAGCACACAAATTATGGCCACCCAGATTGAACGTATAAATGCATCCTGCAATTCCTGCTTTTCCACGAGAGCTTTGTACCACTTCAAGGACAACCCATCCGGAGGGAAAACAATAATATTTCCAGAAGTCAGGGAAGCTCCAAGCACAACAAGTGTTGGTGCAGAGAGAGTAATGATCGAGATAACGATTAGTATCCAGAAAAATAGTTTCTGGGCAACTGGCTGGTTCATTTATCTTTTGCGCCCAAGGCTAGTGTCCCTGCACCAACCAACATAAAAATAATCCAAACTAAGAGTGAACCAATTGCAATCAATAACACGGCCAGACTGGAACCAAATCCCTGATCGGACGTCCGGAAAAACTGGTCATAGATTGCGTTCGCCACAAAATCCTGAGTTCCACCACCAAGAATAGCTGGCATCGCAAAATCTGTCAGAGAGAGAGTCAAGACCACCAAACCCGCACCGATTAGACCGGACTTAGCCATGGGAAGTATCACATAAAGCATTGTTTCCTGCCAGGAAGCCCCAAGAGATTCAGCAGCAGCTTCAATTTCTTCAGGAATTGCGGTTAGTGCTGGAGCCAACATCAATACGGCAAATGGAAACATGTACTGTACAAGCCCAAACAGAACCGAAGGATAGTTGAAAAGCATGCGTAGTGGTTCAATACCAATCAACCCCAGTATATCGTTCACTATCCCTTGTTTGCCCAGAATAATAAGCCATCCATAAGCGCGTACTACTTGTCCAATGAAAAAAGGCAAAAATAGAGCAATTAGCAAGAATTTTCGTAGAAATGCACTACGCGTTCTTACCATAATGTAGGTATAGGGGAAGGCCAGTAGCAATGTAGTCATGGTAACGATAGTTGCACCAAGAATACTTCGCCAAATGACAGATCGAATGAATGGCTCTGTCAGTGCGCGCTCGTAGTTTGCCAGTGACCACTCCTCCGAGAAAAGGAAGGTGCTCGTGTCAAGAGTTCTTAAAGAAGTGTCACCAATATAAGCAAGTCCTAGAACAAGCAGACCAACTAACAAAATTGCAGGACTCAACATTAGATAAGGCCCCCAGAAGCCTCCTTTTTTGGGCCAAATTTTACTGAAAGCAGCTTCTAGGATATCCATCAAGTGCCAAGTCAACGGATAGCAAGATAGATTACGTCTCATTAGTTTTCGATCGATCTATGAGACCACTGGAACTTCAAACCTAAAGCCCAGTGGCTAAACTTTTCAGAATCACCCCTGCATAATCGCCTTGAACTTCGAGAACCACTCGCTCTCGTTTTCTACCTGGATCTTGCCTGAGATACGGATCAGCCGATCAAAGTCAGCCGGTTTAGTTGGATAGGAAGGATCTCCAGCTAATCCTGGTGGCGGTCGCAATCCAGGGATGACTCCGGGCAATCCTAAACCATCCAGCCAAATCTGCTGAGATTCCTTACTTAGAGCGTGGTTGATGTATTCTCTGGACCAGTACAAATCTCCTTCAGAGTGCCCTTTAGGAATCCACAGCCCATCTGTATCAAACTTGGCGCCCTCCTTTGGAATCGTCCAAGCGATATCTACTCCATTTCTTTTGGCTCCTAGTGCGTTTGTTGAAATCGTACATGCTGCGTCAATTTCTCCATTCTGGAACCACGTCACAAAATCAGGATCTTCTCCAAGTAATGGTTCTTGAGTTTTGATTTTAGACACAAAATCCCAGCAGGGTTGCATATTATTTGGGATACCATCTAATTTACCACCGCCAGCGACCTGTGCTGGAAAGTGGAATCCAATCCCATCGTTGTAAAACGCTAGTCGTCCCTTAAATTTAGGGTCAAGCAGATCGTGATAGGATGCTGGTGGTCCACTTGGAAAGGCACTCGGCCGGTATGCTAACACATACACATACCCGTAAGTATTGACGATCGGATAGCCATCTACGCCCACAGGCTTTGCCAAGTCAGTGGTTCCTTTCAGATTGGGTAGGTCGGAAAGATCCTCACACACTCCACGAAGTGCCGACTTAGTAGCATTGGTCGTTGTGTCCCAATTGATATGGATTGGGGGAGTTCGCTTTTGAGCAACAGCAGCCCAAACCTTTGGTTGTATTTCATTATCCTCAGTCAAATCATGTCGTACTTTAATACCTGTCTTGGTCGTAAATGGATCTGAAACTCCAGCCTTCAGTGCTTCGACCCAAGGACCACCCCAAGCTCGGACAATAATCTCTGTTGGCTTGGCAGGTTCCGCTTTCAGTAAAGATGGTGCTACAGACCCAGCTGCACCAGCAATTCCCAGCATGGCTGAGGTCTTCAGTAAATCTCTCCGTTTGATCTGCTCGTCGAAAGTCATACTCAACTCCTGATTCTGGTTAAGACTCGGCTGTTGCCAAGTTAATCAATCCACGACAAAGACATGCATGTCGCGGCTCTGCCATCCAACAAAGACCATCTCTCCTACTTCGAATGTTGAGAAGTCTTGCTGGTCATGGTGAATGATCCTGATGGGCGCATCAGATAACGCTGCCACCGAAAGTTCATAGAGAATCCGTTCTCCCTCAAAAATAACATCCGTTACTCGACCCTCAAAATAAGCCTCACATTCTCTGTTTTCTGATTTTCCACGAAACAGTCGAATCTGTTCTGCACGGATAGCAGCCTGCACTGAAACTCCCTGGGTCAGCGCAGAGTTCTCACTCTTTGAAGTACCAAGCAGTGTCTGCTGACTGATTCTGATTGCTACCTGCTGTCCCTTTAGAGACTCCAGCATCCCATGGAATAGGTTAGTTACCCCTACAAAATTAGCTACAAAAGGATTTGATGGAGAACGGTAAACTTCCAAGGGGGTAGCATTCTGCTGGATTTCTCCATAATTCATCACAATGATCTGATCAGAAACCACCAGTGCTTCTCGCTGATCATGGGTAACATTTATCGTGGTGACACCGAGTTCCTTCTGAATTCTCCGAAACTCTAATTGCATTTCTTCACGTAACTTGCGATCCAAGGCCGCTAGTGGTTCGTCCAAAAGGAGTAAGTCTGGTTCAAAAACCAAGGCTCGAGCAATCGCCACACGCTGCTGCTGCCCTCCTGAAAGTTCATTGATCTTACGACTACCAAGCCCCTCCAAACGCACAAGGTGCAAGTATTCTTTCACCCGGTCAGAGATCGTACGGGCGTTAAACCTGCGCATTTTCAACGGAAACGCTACATTTTCCGCTGCGGTCATGTGTGGGAATAAAGCAAGGCGTTGGAATACCATCCCAATCGAGCGTTTGTTGGGAGCTAATTCCCTAACAGTTTGTCCCTTGATAAAAATTTCGCCCTGATCTGGTTGCTGAAAACCGGCGATCAGCCTGAGTAAAGTTGTTTTTCCAGAGCCCGAGGGGCCCAAAACTGTGAGAAAACGGCCCTCCTCCAGTTCAAAACAGACGTTCTTAACGGCATGTACATCACCAAACTGTAAACAGACGTTTGAAGCAGAAACTGCAGAAACTTTATTCAAAGTAAGAAATTTGGGCTAGAGTCATTCACTGGCAGTTCAATCCAAGATGTTGTTGTAGGACAATGGAGACAGCCTTCAAATGGACGCGAGATAGCCTCCATCGATTGCCAAACATTGGCCGGTGATATACTTTGCGGCATCACTAACAAGGAAGACAACCGCACCTTTAAGGTCGTTTGCATTGCCAAAGCTATTCAGCGGGATTTTCTGCAGCATAGCTTCTTGCCAAGCCTGTTCACGATAAAAGGCCTCCGTCAACTCCGTCCTGAAGTAACCTGGCGCAATCGCATTGACTCGAATTTGCTCACTTGCCCATTCTGTTGAGAGCGCACGTGTCATGCCCAATAGTCCCGACTTGGAGGAACCGTAAGGCACTGCCGTTGGCACACCAACATATGATGTCAGGGAACATACATTAACAATGGCACCACCTCTGCTGGAACGTACCATACTGTGAGCAGCAACTTGGGCAGCAAAAAAGGCTCCCTTGAGATTAGTTTCCATGATAGTGTCCCAGGTTTCCTCAGTCAGTTCATAGGAGGGACACACTTGTTCGTAGCCTGCATTATTGACGAGGATGTCTATTTCTCCAGCCTGCTGAGCAACTGTCTGAAGTCTATTCCTCATTGCGGGTACGTCACGAACATCTAACTCTATTTGTCGGGACTCGCCTCCGAAATCGGAGATCCGAGATTGTGTTTCCTCAAGTGCTTTCAAAGAACGGGAGGTGATTACTACTGTTGCACCCGCCTCCGCTAAGCCAATTGCGATTGCCTGGCCAAGTCCTCGACTAGCTCCCGTAACAATTGCATTTTTTCCTGATAGGTCAATGGTGAAACCTTTCACTTGAAAGTCTCCTTACAGAAAAACAATCAAATAGATAAGCATGTCTTTAACAATAAAAATCTCTGAACAAAATAGATTCCAATGAAACCACTTGAAAAGATTTTGCGCCCCGAACTCATGGAAATACCCCCATACAACGTGGGGCTTGGGCTGAACGAGGTAAAATCACGTTATGGAGTAACTGCAGTTGCAAAACTGTCCTCAAATGAGAATCCAACTGGCCCAGCACCACAGGTTTTAGAGTGTCTCTCCCAAACTAGTTCGGAACTGTATCTTTATCCCGACAGTGAGGCTCTTTTGCTGCGCAAGGCAATTGCTCGACGCTTAAATGTCTCTGAAAAGCGAATAATTTTTGGCAACGGTTCAGAAGAATTAATTTCGATTATCTGTCGAAGTGTTGTCAATCCAGGCGATCGAGTTGTTACTCTCTATCCTTCCTTCCCACTGCATGAAGATTATACCAAGTTGATGGGAGGTTCTGTCGAAAGACTGGCGATAAATGACAAACTCCGGATTGATCTAACCAAACTTATCGAGAGGGCTGCACAACCAGCCAAATTACTCATTTTTGCCAATCCGATGAACCCTAGTGGAAGTTGGCTAAACCCTGAACAACTGAGACAATTGTTTGCAGCCAAGCATCCAGAGACTATGCTCGTGCTTGATGAAGCTTATCACGAATACGCAGTTCATGGAAACTACACCAGTGGTCTCGACCTCACGGAACTGATGCCGGGACATTGGGTAGTACTTAGAACATTTTCTAAGAGTTGGGGGCTTGCGGGGCTCCGAATCGGCTTTGGCATATGTAGTTCAACAGAACTTTGCCAAGCACTGGACCGAACGCGTACTCCCTTCAATACCAATCAATTGGCCCAGATAGCTGCGAAAGCCGCCTTGGATCACGAGGATTATATGCTCCACAGTGTTCAACAAACAATCCTACAACGCGAGCGTCTTGCTAAAGAACTCCGATCTCGTGGTTACCAAGTCGGAGAATCTCTCGGGAATTTCCTATTCATCAATATCAATCACTCTTCAATAAAATTTGCAGAAGAACTCCTTAAACTAGGTACAATTGTTAAGCCCTGGCTTCAGCCGGGTTATGACACTTTCCTTCGTGTGTCGATTGGCACACCAGTAGAAAATAAAAAATTTCTGGTGGATCTGGATCAGATAGAGGCTTTTCGATAAAGAGATTGGCTCAGAAACTTTGTGAATCCATTTTTTTCAAGATATTTGCAAAAACTTCCAGCTTAACCATACTTTTTCAGTTATGCCTTTTTATTTTTGACGAACGTAGCGATCCCCAAACTGCTTTAGCTCATCAACACTAGGCACACCCATCAACTTCATTGTGATTGAAATTTCTTTGGCAAATATCTCAATTGCTTTTTCAACACCCGACCTTCCGTCTGCAGCAAGTCCAAACGCATAAGCTCGACCCAACAGCACTCCACTAGCGCCCAAGGCTAGAGCAATTACCACCTCGGAACCACGGCGGAATCCACCATCAATCATCACACAATAATCTTTGCCAACTGCCTTACGAATTTCTGGCAAGATGGAGATCGTCGAATTGGCAAAATCTAATTGTCGGCCACCATGATTCGATACAACAATAGCATCTGCTCCGTGATCTATGGCCTTAATTGCATCATCTGAATTAAGTATACCTTTCATCACCAGTCGTTTTTTCCAAACCTTGCGGAGCCACTTCATATCCTCCCAGATAATTGAAGAATCAAGCCTACCAGAAAGATTGGACGCCTGCTCTAGGATGCCTTTACCAAATTCAGGGTAGTTGGCCAACGCCTCTACACTTGGAATTCCTGATTGCCACATATCCCAGCACCAAAGTGGGCGCTGCATCATTGAAAATATTAGTGTTGGGTTGAGGCGCCTAACCGCCCGAAATCCATTACGGACATCTCTTTCACGTACAGACGTTACTGCGGTATCAGCTGTGTAAAATAGAGTCTCAACTTTTGCATCTACAGCTGATTCCACTAACTTTTCGACAAAAGATCGCTGGCAATCCATGTAGAGTTGGAATTGGAGTGTGCCCCCAACCTCCCTCTGCAGAGTCCCTAAACTTGCAATAGAAAAGGTTGAAAGACACAAAGGAATACCTTTTTCCTTGGCGGCTTCTGCGCAAAGAATTTCTCCCCGACCACGATAAAGTCCTAGGAAGCCAACCGGTCCGAGCATGATAGGAAGTGTGTGCCTAGTTCCAAGAAACTCACAACTCAAGTCTGGCATACCCTTTAATGCTAAAACTCTCTGAATTAGGCACCAATTGTAAAAATCCTCATGATTACGCAGTGCCGTAGTGTCTGAAAACGCAGCCCCATCAATGTAGTCAAAAAATATTTTGGGTAATCGACGCTTTGCGTGCTTTCTCAGATCTTCGACATTCACAATTGTTGTCAACTTATTCTCCTTTTACAGTTAATAAAATCGTTAATATCTGCTGGATAATCTGATGCTAGGATGAAAAATTTGGTAAGCTACTAAGTAAATAAAAATGGTAGAAATGATGTTGACAATCAAGAAAGTAAGTCACCATGATTTTTTTAGGCTGCAAAAAAACTCCACAGAGAGTCCTTGATTTATTGTCAGTTACGATCACCATTATTGGGTAGGTTGTATCCCTTGAATCACAACGAGGTATTCAGACACATTGAAGTTAGAATCTCTGCAGGGCTCCGTTGCCCATCACCAAATGCCTTTTTAAACCAACTCTAATCGAGTCACCATGTTTCAACCCAAGCACCTATTGATTGCAATTATACTTGGAGGGCTTTTCATCCCCTCTGTTTCCTGAGCAGATAACACGGATGATATCATCAAATATCGGAAGGCAGTCTATACCTCAATGCGGGGACACATTGGAGCAATCTCCAGAATTGTCCGTGCTGGACTTGGAGACTACAAAGGACACATTACAGATCACGCAGTCGCAATCCAGAATGCAGCGAAGATTGTCCCCTCAATGTTTCCAGAAGGATCTGACTTTGGTGATACTGGGGCCTTGGAGAGCATCTGGACAGATCAAAAGGGCTTTGAAAAAGCCTCCCAGCGCCTAGGGCCTGTCATCAATTTAGCCAGATGACCGCAGCTACCCAGTGGATAGCTCCCAGAAAAGTGCAGGCTCGCTTATCGTAGCGGGTGGCAATCCCCCGGTACTGCTTCAATTTGGCAAAGAAGTTCTCAATCAGGTGTCACCAGCGGTACTTGTCTTGGTCGAACTCCCAGGGGTCCTTTTGATTAGACTTCGGTGGAATCACTGCTTCCACTTGGTGCTCCTCCAAGCGATCCAGCAGACTTGCTCTTGCTGCGTAGGCTTTGTCCGCTAACAGGGCCTTGATCTGATCCAAAAGAGCTTCTAGCAACACGCCCGCACCCTGCAGATCATGGGCTTGACCAGGACTCAGATGAAAACCCGTTGGATTGCCGAGGGCATCACAGGTTGCATGAATTTTGGTCGTCAGACCTCCGCGGGAGCGACCGATACATTCTTGGGTGCGACACCTTTTTTTGCGCCAGCACTGTGTTGGTGGGCCCGAACAATCGTGCTGTCGATCTGGGCATACTCGTTGTCTGCCTCGGCAGCCAGCACTTCAAAGACCCGTTGCCAGACACCCCGCTTGCTCCAGCGCATGTGGCGAGTATGAATCACCCGAAAGTCGCCAAAGCGTTCGGGCAGATCGCGCCAGGGAATGCCGGCGCGATAACGATAGAGCACTGCCTCGACAAAGAGGCGATTATCCTTGGCAGT
>JACLAD010001409.1_pt1 | contig 96780 bp, 77 predicted proteins | sample 8027901 | NCBI WGS metagenome assembly JACLAD01 (sample SAMN15725071, study PRJNA655200) | protist metagenome | isolation source: fluorescence activated cell sorting (FACS) single amplified genomes of... | place: Spain: Blaines Bay Microbial Observatory, Mediterranean Sea | collected 2016-07-05 | reverse complement strand
GATAATGGCCAGGAAAGTGACAAATCCGGTTTCAATAAAAAACCGCAAGATCAGGAGCTTTCCAGAGGCGCCGAGGGTTTTATTTATACCTACATCTTTAGTGCTCTTCTGGGACCTTGCTGTGGCCAGGTTCATATAATTGATGCAGGCGATCAATAAAATGAGAATTGCCAGCAGGCTGAAATTCTGCACTTCCTCAATACTCCCTGTTTTTGAGGAATAGCCCTTTTCAATATTCGTAGAATACAAATGGATGTTCTCAAGGGGCTGAAGGCTGAAGGTATACCACTGATCCTCTTTTTCGACTTTCTCATTTAACAGGGTAGCCAGCTTCTTTTCTACATCAGCCGCTTCTGAAGCTTTATTGAGCAGAAAGTAAGTCTCGAAACTGGCGTTGCTCCAGGAGGGCCTGTCATAGAAACCCACCGAGCTGAAGGAAGCAATTATATTGGCATCAAAGCTGGAGTTCACCGGGAAATCTTTATAAACCCCTGTAATTTCCATGTCTGTATCATTATCTACTTTCAAAGTCATACCCACCGGGTTAGTGGCACCAAAATATTTTTTTGCGGTCGTCTCAGATAAAGCAACCGTATTGGGATGTTCCAATGCTGTGGAAGGATTTCCGGCGACAAATTCCATATGGAAAATATCAAAGAAACCGGCATCAGCGTAATACATTTTAGGCTCCACATAGTTTTCATTATTGGCTTCAATAAAAGCCATGCTGCCAAAATCGTGATCCCACAGTCTGGCAGCATCTTCGATTTCCGGGATCTCTGCCTTTGCGCTAGGACCAAGGGCAGCGGGAATCGTGGACCAGATCTCATTGTCCGAGTCCTCGGTGGTATGCAGCAGCACACGATGAATACGATTTTTATTTACATACATTTTATCAAAACTTTGTTCCTGCATTACAAACAAAAAAAGCAGGATTGTAATGGTAAGGCCAATGGAAAGCCCCAGGATATTAATGATGGAAAAGGTTTTGTCAGATCTTAGCTTCCTCCATGAGATTTTGATAAAATTTCTGAACATGATGATAAATTTTTATAAATATTTATTCCGTTCTTAAACTGTCTACTGGATTTGCTGTAGCCGCTTTTATACTTTTATAAGCAATAGTTACAAATGCAATTACAAAAGTGATCAGTGCGGCCATTACAAACACCTGCCATCCGACTTCTATGCGATAAGCGAATTCCTGCAACCATTTATTCATCAGGTAAAAACACAGCGGAAAAGCAATCAAAAAGGATATCAGGACTAACTTCAAAAAGTCTTTAGAAAGCAAGGCTACAATTTGTGGTATTGATGAACCAAGTACTTTTCTTATTCCTATCTCTTTAAATCGTTGTTCTGCAGTGTAGGTAACCAGCCCGAAAAGGCCAAGGCAGGCAACAAAAATGGTTAGAAAAGCGAAAATGTTTAAAATACTGCCCATCTTTTGTTCAGTGCGATAGGTTTGTTTGTAGGAATCATCCAGAATACTATAGCTGAAAGGTTCCTGAGGATTAAAGCTGTTCCAGGTTAAATTCAGATCTTTAATTAAATCCGAAATATTTGCTGTTTTCGCTCTTACGATCAATCCGCCGTAAGGATTGTTCAGCATAATCAGGGGATCGATGTTCCGGTGTAAGGATTTGAAATGGAAATCCTTCACCACTCCTATCACTGTTAATGTTCGGCCACCATCATGGGTATCGCGTATGAAGGTTTTACCCAGTGGATCTTCCTTGAAACCAAGGATTTCGGCGGCACGTTCATTAATGATCACCTTAGTGGAATCAGATCCATTTTCTTCGGAGAAGTTACGTCCTGCAACCAGTTCCATTCCCATTGTTGGGAGGTACTGCTCATCAACATTATAAACAAACATTCTTCTTTTGAATTCCTGCTGAAGAAAAATACCAGACATACTGTTATCTGACGATCCGGCCGGTACAAATGCCGATTGTGTTACATTTTCTACTCTGGGATCACTGCTGATCTTATTCTTAAAAGCATCCTGTTTATTCCCCAAGAGATAAGACTCCCGTAGCACCAGCATCTGGTCTTTTTCGTATCCAAGGTTCTTGTTTTGAATATATTCCATTTGCTGATTTACGATAAGTGTAGCCAATATTAATCCTGCTGAAATAACAAACTGGAAAACCACCAGTCCGCTACGTATTGTTTTACTTTCTCCTGAAGAAGAGAATTTATTTTTAAGAGCTGCAATGGGTTTAAAGGAAGAGAGAAAGAAAGCGGGATATCCCCCTGCAAAAAATCCAATGATAATTATTAAGCACACCAACATCAACAGTATATTTGGCTGAAGCAGGTAATTTAACGGAAGCTCTTTTCCCGCCAAATCATTAAACACAGGCAATGCAAGAGAAAAAAGAACTATGGCAAGTAGCATTGCAAGAGTAGTTGCTATAAATGATTCTGCCAGGAACTGATAGATAAGCTGATTTTTACTGGATCCCAACACTTTGCGAATGCCTACTTCTTTGGCTCTTTTGGAGGCTGCAGCAGTAGCAAGATTGGTAAAGTTGATACAGGCAATCAACAACATGAATAAAGCTACAGCACTGAAGATATATATGTACTTTATATCGCCTCCCTGTTCTAGTTGCGTGGAAGCTGTAAAATCAGACTTCAGGTGAATATCCGTTAGTGGCTGTAGGAATAGCCCAATTTCATTATCTTTTTTAAATTCAGAAAAAGTCATTCCCATTTCTCCTTTCATCTGGGGACCCATATATTTTTCCACGACAGAAGGTAATTTAGCCTCGATATTTTCAGAAGAAGTGCCTTCCTTCAGCAATAAATAAGTATAGAATTCAGAATTCATCCAGGAAGAGTTCTGCGCAGGTAGATAACCTTCTGTAGAAGCAAAAATATCAAAGTGAAAATGTGAGTTTTTAGGAACCTCCTCAATTATAGCGGTTACTTTAAATTGCTGGTTCTCATCTTCAAGGGTCAATATTTTTCCTATAGGATCTTCATCTCCAAAATATTTTTTTGCCTCCTGTTCTGTGATCACAATACTGTTGGGCTCTTTTAGAGGATCTTTTTTATTACCTTTTACAACAGGTAAAGTGAAAATTTCAAAGAAATTTGGATCTACATAAGCAAACCTACTATCTCTATAAGAAGTATTTTTAAAAGAAAATTTCGGGTTGTAATGATTGGTTAACCTTGTAGCATCCACCACTTCCGGAAATTCATTTTTTAAGGCTTCCGCAACAGGGGCCATTACCACGGCCTCCTTCATTTCTTCCCCGTTGACTTTAGCTTTGAAAACCACCCGTACAATCTCATCGGCATTTTCGTTGAACCTGTCATAACTGAGTTCATCCACCACGAATAGCGTAATCAAAAGGCAGGAGGCGATACCTATTGCCAGCCCTGCAATATTGATAGAAAAGATTCCCTTGTTTTTGAGAATGCTCCTCCATGCGATTTTAAAATAGTTCTTTATCATTGCTTTTATATTTTTGGTTCTTTTAAGTCAGCCACGAATACACGAATGCTTTTTTAGCTGTGCTCTTCGATCCTTTTATACTCATCATCATAGCTCAGGGACCTACATTTTTCTCTTCTCTTTATTCTTTTTTCTAAACATTAATCTATAGTCCTGGCTCCTGATTCTTGCCTCTTGTTTTATTCTGTCTTTAAACTTTTCACCGGATTTTGTATCGCTGCCATGATCGTCTTAAAACTGATTGTAAGGACTGCAATAACAGCTGAAAGCACTCCGGCGGCGACAAAAATCCAGATGTTAAGTTCAATTTTATAGGGGTACTCCTGAAGCCATTTAGACATAAGCCACCAGGCAACGGGCGCAGCAATAAGAAAGCTGATGCCAACCAGTTTTAAAAAATCCTTTGTCAACATTAAAGTAATGTTGGAGACACTGGCACCTACTACTTTTCTTATTCCTATTTCTTTTCGGCGCTGAGCAACAATGAGGAGTGAAATGGCAAACAGACCTATGCAACTTAAAACGATAGCGATGATGGCACCACTGCTGATTATTGTGGTCATAGTACGTTCCCTTTTTAAAGTTCGATCAATATTTTCATCCAGAAAGGAACCTGTAAATTCGGCATTTGGTTCTATTTTCTTCCAGGCGGCTTGTATTTGATCAAAGGAAGTTGTGGCATTTTCCGGCGCTACTTTCGCGTAAGCATAGCGAGTACTCCGCTCAGGGTTTAGAAATAGCGTAATAGGTTCTATGGTGTTATCGAGATCCTGAAAATTGTAATCTTTCACTATTCCAATGACAGAAAAGGATAGAGTATCATCTAGATAAATACGTGCATTCAGGGGATTTTCTTCCTGAAGTGTACGTGCCATAGCTTCATTGATCACTACCGAAAGGCTGTCTGTTGCATACTTTTTATCAAAGGATCTTCCTTGAATAACTTCCAATCCAATAGTTTCTGAGTAATCATAATCTACAAAGAGCATATTTGTATAGACGTTTCGACCTTTGTATTCAAATCCCAATACACTGGTAGAACGGCTGCCATCTTTTCCCAGCCCCAGGATATTGTTTGCTGCCGTTACTTGCAGGATTCCGGGTTTATCCTCCAGCTCGTCGCGCAGTAACTTCATCGTTAGGGCATCGTTTTGTTTTCCGTTTAGTGCAAAGGCAACCACTTGTTCCTTGTTAAAGCCAAGATCTTTGTTACGCATAAACTCAAGTTGATTATGTAAAACAAACGTGCCGCTTATAAGAAGGATGGCGATGCCAAATTGCAGTACCATCAGGAAATCCCGTACCCGGTTTTTTCCGGAAATCTTAAGTTTTCCCTTTAACGCCTGGATAGTGCCGAGTTTACTGAGAAGCAGCGCGGGGTAGCCACCGGCAATCAGCGTGATAAGAAGCAAACTGAGTATAAATCCGAATAAAATCTCTGGAGTGGCAATAGAGGAAAATGTCGCTTGGGTATTGAAGAGGGTTTTGAAAGGATCGATCAGCGCAAGAGCAATCAGCCCTCCCAGTGCTACAGAAATGATAAAAACAAGGATGCTTTCGCCCCAAAACTGGAAAAAAAGCTGTGATTTTCCTGCACCCAGGGTTTTGCGCATTCCAATTTCCCGCAGGCGTTGTGTACTTTTCGCAATGCTCATATTGATGAAATTCACACTAGCGATGAAAATGATGAGGAACGAAATCCCTAACACTAGGAATGGCATCATCTTGCTGGCTGTGGCAATCCCGTTTTTAAACTCTGCTAAAGAGATATCTGCAACAGGGAAAAGCCGGATTTGCTTATAATTTCCGTTTGTATCGGGTTGTGCGCCGTCCCTTTTAGCCGCTACTATATCATCTGCATAATGTGCAACTGTAAAGGCTTCAGTAGATTTCTCAAATTGTTGGGGAGTAACACTTTTTGCAAGCTGCATATAAACCTCATGGTTTTCCTTGTCCCAATCTCCAATATTATCTGCGTATGAAAAATCAGATTGATTGGTGAAATCCAAAGCCAAATCAAACTTAATGCTGCTTTGATCTGGCATATCCTCTATAATGGCCGAAACGGTAAACGGACTTTCTTTTCCTTCTGTTATAACCCTCATTGATTCACCCAAGACATCTGTATGTCCAAAAATTTTGTTGGCTGCAGCTTCTGAAATTGCAACAGAAGATTTTTTACCAATAGGATTGTTTTTCTCCCCTTTGATCGCTGGAAAACTGAAGATCGAGAAGAAATCAGGATCAACGTATGCGGCTGTCATGGTTAATTGTTTGTCGCCGTTTAACACCAGAACGCCCCTGCCATTAAAGCGGGTGATTTTCTCAACCCCCGGAACTTCCTCCTGAAGTGCCCCGGCAAAGGGAATGGATTTGGAAACATCCCCTTCAGGGCCATCTGGCAATTGATCGGTGGAATAAACCTGATAAATACTGTCTTTATTTTCATGAAATTCGTCGTATGATAGCTGGAACAAGGCATACGTGCTTAGTAAAATAGCAACACCAAATGCTATTGTTAGTCCAAGGATGTTTAAGGAAGTGAAGGTTCGGCTCTTCCAAAGGTTTCTGATGGCGATATTAAAATAATTCTTCAGCATTTCTTTAATTTTTTTGTTTGCCTTCGAGGGGGCTTTACTCCGTTCTTAAACTTTTAGCTGGGTTTTTCATGGCTGCTTGAATGGTTTTAATGCCCATTACCACAACTGCAACAAAAACCATAAGAAAAGCACTGCAAACAAACACCCACCAGTTAGAATCTGTTCGGTACTCGAAATTTTGTAGCCATTTGTTTAACCCATACCATGCAATTGGAATGGCTACTACTACAGCTAAAAGAATGGGAGCTATAAATTCCTTACACAATGTGGTATTGAGTTGGAACAGGGTGGCACCCAATACTTTTCGAATCCCAATTTCTTTGTTTTTTCGTTCAATGGTATAAATCACCAAGCCAAGAAGGCCAAGGGAGCTTATCAAAATACTCAACCCGGTTGCCCATCTTAAAAGTTTGGCGAGGCTTTGTTCCTTCTCATAAAAGGAGGCGATGGTCTCGTCCATGAATTCTATTTTAAAATCGGATTCAGGATAGAGTTGTTTCCACTCGGATCGGATGTCATCCATCGTCTGGCTGAAATGATTGTTAGGATTTATGGTGAAACTTAAAATGGAAAATTGGGTGGAACTATAAATGTCGGGCATAAAAGCGATGGGACCGATTTCGGCTTTTAAGGAACGTTGGTTGAAATCTTGCATTACGCCCACAACAGGATAAGACTTCTCACCAATTTTAATAGTTTTATTTATCACTTCTTTTGGATCCACCATTCCCATTTCATTCATAAGGGTTTCATTGATCACATATTCCCGTATGGAATCATTTAAAGGTTTTCTTCCGGCGAGCAAGGGGATATCATAAAGTTCCAAATAATTTGTATCCCCAAATATTTGATCAAAATATACATTTACTTCCCCTTCATCACCTGTATAAGTGAGTTTGCTGCCAAACATTCTATATGACGCAGGTGGTGCGCTCCCTAGGCTTAAATGGTCAATTTTAGGATTGTTTTCCAATTCATTTTTTAAGCGATAGCGTTTGTCAAGATTTCCATCTTCATCAGGAAAATTGAAGTAGGCAATTTCGCTGGATTTAAAGCCAAGATCCTTGTGCATCATGAAGTAGATTTGTTTGCCCACTAAAAGGGTGGCAATGATAAAAACCTGGGCGATCCCGAACTGGAAAAATGTCAGGAATTTGCGTATTCCTGCTTTATCTGATTTAAAAAAGATCCTGTTTTTTAAGACCGATACAGGTTTGAATTGAGAAAGGATAAGGGCTGGGTAAGTTCCTGCCAAAAGACTTACAACAGCCAGTAATAGCACAATACCAACAATAATTTGAGGTTGTAAAATGAGGTTGTATTGAAAAGAGGTAGGAAAAAATTCCCCGAAAACCTTAAATAAAACATATCCAAAGAAAATGGACACTATTCCTGAAAGGAGGGTGAGCAGGAAAGTTTCGCCCAAAAACTGATAGACAAGCTGTATTTTTGAACTTCCCAGGGTTTTCCTGATCCCAATTTCTTTCGCCCTTTGCGTTGCTTGTGCGGTATTTAAATTGATAAAATTAATGCAGCCCAAAGCGAGCAAAAACAGGGCAATAGCTAAAAGGGCGATTAAGACTGATTTGTCGGACGGATTGTTCCCATATCCAAAAATTCCATATTTGCTAAAATGAAGTTCATCCAAAGGCTGGAGTGCAAAACTGGTATACATACCGTCTTCGGCAAGTTCTTTGTTTTGGTGTTCTTTAGCCAATTCATCCAATCTCTGTTGGAGGTCAGAAAGTTTTGCATTCTCATCTACTAAAATAAATAACTGGGCGTTGGAATTAGAACTACTCCAACTCTCGTTGGTTACGGTAGCCTTCATGTTACTTTGTACAGCCGTGGGAAGCGAAATGAATTCATCAAAGATTAGATCACTGTTTTCCTTAAAATCGGCTACAATTCCTGAAATATCTACGATAGTAGAATCATTGTAGGTAATGGTTTCGCCTATAACTTTATTTAAAGGTGTTCCAGGGAAGTATTTTTCAGCTTTATTTTGCGTCAAAACAACTTGATTGGGTTGGTCAAGGGTATCTTTATTTCCGGCAAGCCATTCATACTGAAAAATCTCGAAATATGTTTTATCTGTAAAAATTGCACCTTCGGAATCCTTATACCTGCTGTTGTTGGCAATAAGTTGATAAGGCTGAAAAATAAAAAATGAGGATGCAGCTTCAACGCCCAGGAACCCTTCTTTCATTTGATGCATTAAAGGAACATTGACCCCAGTAAACCCCGACACACCTTCCGGAGATTTAAATTGAGATGTGATCCTGTAAATACGGTCTTTATCGGGGTGAAACTTATCAAAAGAAAAATCATGGTAGATCATCATGCCAATGACAAAAGAGGCACTCAATCCAATCGCCAGACTCACGATATTAATAGCTGAAAATAATTTGCTCTTCCAGATATTCCTCCACGCTATTTTAAAGTAATTACTGATCATATTATCTTGTTTAAGATCTCACAGGTTTTGAAAACCTGTGAGGTCTGGTTTGCTATTCTGTTCTTAAATTTTTTACAGGGTTTGCTATTGCGGCTTTGATTGCCTGCAAGCTTACGGTGAGTAGGGCTATAACTAATGCAAAACCTCCTGCAATCATAAAAACCCACCATTTTATGGTGATGCTATATGGGAAATCGCGCAACCATTCTTGCATTATGAAATAGGAAATGGGCGAAGCGATTAAGAAGGCGATGCCTACCAATTTTAGAAAATCTTTAGTCAGCAGTTTAATGACATTGTTTACGCTCGCCCCAAGTACCTTGCGAATGCCTATTTCCTTTTTCTTCTGCTCGGCTACATAAGAGACCAGGCCAAAGAGTCCCATGCAGCTTATTAAGATAGCCAGGCACGTGAAAACTACCGAGATTTTGCCCAGGCGCTTTTCTTCTGCATATAATTTTTCGACTTCCCTATCAATAAAATTAAATACGAACGGTGTATTGGGGTTCACGGTTTTCCACGAATTTTCAAGCGAAGTGAGCAGCGCTTCATAATTTTGGGTCTCCGCCCGCAGGATGATCCATCCCGGCGCGGTTTCGTTAAATAGCAGCATGGGTTCGATTTTCTGTTTTAAGGAGGCAAAATGATAATCGTCTGTGACGCCCACTATCTCAAAAGCTTCAGATTCGTCTCCATTGGTATTTACCAGTTTTGACCCAACGGCTTTTTCCAGCGGAATACTAAAGGCGTCTATGCAAGCTTTATTGACCACTACCTGGAGATCATCGGTAGTTTGCAAATTGCGGCCTACAAGCAAGGAGGTGCCCACGGTTTCAAGATAATCGGTGCTTATTCCGTTGTAATGCACCAGTGTGCGATCGGCAAGATTTCCTCCAGGAAGGATCATTCCCATATCGCCCATTATAAATTCTGAAGGATAATAGTTAGTTCCTGCCACCTGGCGAACACCCTTAATTTTATCGAAATTGGTCTTGATCGAATGGAATTTTTCAGAAACCGCTTGTGTTCCCAGGCGAATGGCGATTAGGTTTTCTTTGTTAAAACCCAACTCCATTTTCTGGGAATATTTGACTTGTTGGGTAATAATGATTACTGTAGCGATGAGCCCAATGGAAACCACAAACTGAAAAACCACCAAGGCTTTGCGCAGATATCCGCTGCCCAAATTCAACTGTACAGACGTCTTTAAGACCTTAACGGGTTTGATGGCCGAAAGTATCAATGCGGGATAAAGTCCCGCAATAATCCCAGTCACCACGCCCAAGAACAACAATACTGTTAGGACCTGCCAGTCGAATATATTGGAGTACCCAATCTCACCCTGGGTTAATGAGTTGAAGAAGGGCAAGGCCAAAGCCGTAAGCGGAATACTAAGAATTGTAGCAATGAGGGAGAGCAAAACAGACTCCCCCAGAAATTGACGCATCAAGTTACTTCTGCCTGCTCCTATCACCTTCCTTACCCCAATTTCTTTCGCCCTTTTGTTGGCACGTGCGGTGCTCAAGTTGATAAAATTTATGCAGGCGACCAATTGGATGAACAAGGCCAAAACGAGTAGCATATAGAGGTAATTAATGTCTGAGACATTACCTATCTGGTTGCTAATTCCTTTCGAATATAAATGAATGTCTGTGATTTTTTGCAACACAAGGGATTTGCTAAAACCTACTTCTTCGAAGTCTTTTGCTCCGTGTTTTTGTAAGAATTCCGGGATTTTTGCTTCCAGTTGGGCAGGATGGGCATTTGTCGCCAATTGTAAATAGCTCATTGCAAAGTTTTCCGTGGCAAAGTTTTGGGCATCCATTACCCATCGCCCTAAATCACCAGAATTCATGGTTAGGATATAATTTGGTTCGAGGTGTGATTTTCCGAAATCATCTTTGAAAACCCCGGTAATCGTTAGGGATTGTTCTTCGGCACCACTTCCCAAAATCAACGTTTTGTGAAGTGCCTGTTTTTCCCCAAATAGCTTTTTTGCCAAAGTTTCAGAAAGCACGATCGAATTGGGTGCAGTTAAAGACCCGTTGACGCTGCCCTCAACAAATGGATAATCAAACAATTTAAAAAATGTAGAATCTGCCAAATACCCATGGCTTTCGTAATATGATTCGTCACTTCCCGGATTTTTTAGGAGTCCAGCATTCCCTTCGCCAAAATAAACCACACGACACGCCTCGGTTACTTCGGGAAAATCTTGTTTCATAGCAAAAGCTATAGGCGGGGATGTTCCGGCAGATGGAGCCCCATCATTGTGTTCCCCAATAATGGTGTTCACCCGGTACAGCGAAGAGGAATCGGTAAATTGTTTGTCATAGCCAAATTGCGCAAGAACATACATAAGGATACTTAAACAACAAACTGTACCCACAGTAAGCCCCAATAAGTTGATGAAGGTTTGAAGCTTGTTTTTCTGAAGGCTCCTCCACGCGATTTTAAAATAATTTTTGATCATTACTGTTCGTTTTTATTTGATGATGATGCCTACTCTGTCCTTAAACTTTTTGCGGGATTTGCGATGGCTGCTTTGATGGCCTGGAAACTTACAGTCGCCACAGCAATACCCAAAGTAAAAATTCCGGCGAGTGCGAATATCCACCAGCTAAGTTCAGTTCTGTAGGCAAAATCCTGTAGCCATTTATTTAGGAAATACCAGGCAAAGGGAGTTCCTATTAGTATGGCTATCATTACCAACTTCAAAAATTCGATATTTATTAATTGAACGATGGTGGTGACACTGGCTCCCAACACTTTTCGGATTCCGATTTCTTTTCTTCTCAATTGCGCTGTAAAAGTTGCAAGTCCCAACAACCCCAGGCAGGACAGGAAAATGGCCACTCCGGCAAAAACCCTAAACAGGGTTCCGGATTGCTCATCTGAACGATATTGCTGATCGAATTGCTCATCAAGAAAATGATAGCTGAAAGGAGTTTCTCCATTGTACGGGGACAGCTGAGATTGTACTGCAGCAGTGGCCTGTGCCGACTGCTGTGGTTGACTGCGAACGTACAGGTAATTTCTAATATCCCAAAAAGAGAATAGAATAAGTGGAGTAATTTCTTCTTTCAGGCTTCTAAAATTAAAATCTTCAACAATTCCTTTGATCTCTCCTTTACGGTTGTGAAAGGTAATTTCCTGTCCCAGGTATGGAGGTTGTAAACCCATGGCTTTAATGGCAGCCTGGTTTAAGATGAAAGAGGAAGAATCGGCAGGAGTCCCGGTAAAATTTTCTCCTTCCAAAAGATGGATATCCATAGTAGGAATAAATTCCTTTTCAGCATATAACTGGGTTATTACCAAACCACTTTCTTCAGGTTTTCCAGGCCATTCCAGGTCTCCGGTATTACTTTGGATGTTGGCCATGTTATCCATACTGGCAACTGCAACATTTTCTATAGCAGTATTCGAAGTAAGTTCGCTTTTTATTGCGTCCAGATGTTTCCTGGCATCATCGCTAATAGCTGTAACAAAGACGTGATTTTTGTCATAGCCAAGGTTTTTGTTTTTAATATAATCCATTTGACTACTCATTAAAATAGTGCTGGCTATAAGAACCATCGCAATAGCAAACTGGGATACTACCAGCACTTTCCGGAACATCGTAGTACCAAGACCGGCAGTTATTTTTCCTTTGAGGCTTTCAATTGGTTTAAATGAGGAGAGCAACAGTGCGGGATAAATACTGGAAGCCAGCAAGGTTCCCAGAATGGCAAGGGCAGCTGGTTTTAGCGTATCAAAATCCAACAAAGAAAAGCTGAGACTGGTTCCGGTTATAGAATTATACAACGGCATGAGTAAATAAATTAAACCTACAGCTAGTAAAATGGCGAAGACAAAGAGAACAATTGTTTCTGATAAGAACTGAAAGAACAATTGCCATTTACTGGCACCAATAATTTTGCGAACACTTACCTCTTTTGCGCGTTGGGAACTTCTCGCAGTAGAAAGATTTACATAATTAATACTGGCAATGGCTAATATCATTAGTACCACCATCATAATTATTTGAGTTTGCCTTTGAGCAGCATTGTTGCCGTCAGCTCCTATTAGATGGATATTCTTGAGGGGTTGTAGCCTGAAAGTAATGTTAGATTCCTGGCCCATGTCCTGCAGAAACAAGTCTGTAATCTTTGTAGAGGCAATCACTGGTTTCGTGTTTGGGGCTAATCTAGCGTAACCTCCAAAAGAATAATTCCCAAGATCTGTGTCAATGGTTTTCCAATCCCCATTGCCTCCCCAGGAGGTAAATAATGCCGCATAATAAGCCATAGGAATCACAGCATCGAAAGAGATGCTAGAATTTTCGGGGACATTTTCTGCGATAGCACTGATCTTGAAAGTATCGCTATTAATAAGCAGCGTTTCTCCAATTAACTGCTGTAAATTTTGATCTGGTCCGAAGATTTTAACGGCTGTTTCTGCGGTCAAGATCACGTGGTTTGGATCTGCCAGGGCAGTCTCATGCTCTCCATATAACAATGGGAAATTGAACATAGAGAGAAAAGACTCATCAACCATTGCCACATCATTTTGCCGCAGAACTACATTTTTGTCCACATCGCCCATGGGTTGATTATGAGCATAATTTATTCTGACATATTCCTCTATTTCCGGGATTTTTTTGGAATAAACTTCTAACGGGCCTGGCGTTGTTGCCCAAACATTTTCACCATCACCCGTTTTAAAATGAGCATTGACACGATAAATATTCTCGCTCTCCTGATGGAACCTGTCATAGCTCCATTCATTCTGAACCCAGAGCAAAAGCATAATACTGGTGGCAAGACCTAATGCTAGCCCGGAAATATTCAGAAGACTGTAGAATTTGCTGTTCCAAAGATTACGAAAAGCCGTTTTAAAATAATTCCTGATCATAATAATTCTTCTAAACTGCGTTTACCAAAACATTCTCCGTAACCTTTTCCCCATCCAGCATCCTGATGATGCGGTGGCTGAATTTCGCGTCGTGTTCACTGTGTGTTACCATGATGATGGTGGTTCCGGCCTCATTTAATTCGGTAAGCAAATCCATTACCTCGTTTCCATTGCTGCTGTCTAGGTTTCCGGTGGGCTCATCGGCAAGGATCAGTTTTGGGTTATTGACCACAGCCCGAGCAACGGCAACCCTTTGCTGCTGACCTCCGGAAAGCTGCTGCGGAAAATGCTTACGGCGGTGCATGATCTGCATCTTTTCCAGAACCTCGTGCACTCTAGCTTTTCTGTCAGCAGGTTTTACTCCGGTGTAGATCAACGGAAGCTCCACGTTTTCAAAAACAGTGAGTTCGTCGATGAGGTTAAAACTCTGGAATACGAAGCCGATATTGTGCTTTCTTAAGTTTGCTCTTTTGCGCTCGTTAAAACCGGCAACTTCAATTCCGTTAAAAATAAAGCTGCCACCATCAGGATCGTCCAGAAGCCCGAGGATGTTAAGCAAAGTTGATTTTCCGCATCCTGAAGGCCCCATCACAGCCACAAATTCCCCTTCTTTCACATCGAATGAAAGTTTGTTCAATGCAATGGTTTGGACCTCTTCGGTCCGGTAGTATTTTTCAAGGTTGGTAATTTTTATCATTGGTTCGTTTTTATACTTCTTTATGTTTTTTAATCTGAATTTTTATTTTTTCCATTCCTGCAAAGTTTCAAAAACCTTGTAGGTCTATCTTCTATGGTGGGAAAACCTACAAGGTCAAAAAAGATCTTGCAGGAGGGATTTTTTATAATTCTAACCTATTTTTAAATCCTGTCCCCCAATTTTCCGAAGAACAGGATTTGGCTAACTAATTAACTAATCCAAAACCAATTCCTGAATGTCACCAAAGTTGTCATAACTGGAGGTGATCACTTTATCTCCCGGCTCGAGACCCTGTATGACTTCATAATATTCTGTATTCTGACTGCCCAGCTGAATATCAACTTTATACGCCCTGCTGCCATCTTCACTTAATTTAAAAATCCAGTTTCCGCCGGTTTGCTGAAAAAAGCCTCCTTTAGGTATCATAACGGCCTCTTTTTCCTGACTTAAAGCAACGCGGATCTGCAACGTCTGACCTCTGCGTATCCCCTCCGGCACTTCCTCCACAAAATTCATATCAACCTGAAATCTTCCGTTGTTTACCTGGGTATATACTTTTTTAATTTCCACAGTGTATTCCTTATTGTTCATATTAAAGGTGCCCTGCTGTCCGGTGTAAATCCGGGAAATGTAATGTTCATCCACATCCACCCTTACTTTGTATCCACTCACCACATCGATTTGCCCCAGGCGTTCCCCTTTGTTTTTGGACTGTCCTATTTCAGCATCAAGGGAAGTCAGCTGCCCGTCTACCGGCGCACGAACAATCAGGTCTTCTACCTTTTTACGCATCAGTTCGAGGGCTTTCTGTGTCCTGCTATAGGAATTTTTGGACTGGCTCACTTCCTGTTTGGTGGCAATGGAATCTTGCTCCAGGACTTCTTCCGCAAGTTCCATTCGTTGACTTTGGTAGTTATAGTTGTTTTCAGACTCGATTAATTCCTGTCTTCCAATGGCACCTTTATCATAAAGCCGCTGATTCAGCTTATAAACTCGTTCTGCTTCAATCAGGTTGTTTTCCACATCGGTCTTCTGGTTCAGCCTGTTGATGGTGTTCTGCCGGGCAGCGGTTTGGGAAATCTGCATTTGGGTAAGCAGGTTGTACACTTGCGTCTCCTGGTTTACCAGGCTTAATTCAAGATCGGTATTGGAAAGTCTTAAAATAGGTTCGCCGGCTTCCATCATAGCCCCGTCTTCCACAAATTTTTCTTCCACCCTTCCGCCTTCAAGGGCGTCTAAGTAGATAGTAGTTATTGGAAGTACCACTCCATTGACAGGAATATTTTCCTGAAAAATTCCTCTATTTGCTGTATTGATAGAGATTCTTTCTTTCTCCACGTTCAGCTTTGAATTTCCTCCTGAAGATATCAGGACGAAAGCAATCAATCCCAGGAGGAGTATTCCGCCAACCAGCATTGCGATTCGTGATGCAGTAAATGTTTTCTTTTTAATTGGGATGTCCATGTAAATCTGTTTCTTTCTTTAATGTTCTAAGGCACAATTGTGCCATAAACATAATTCACTAATAATCAGTGAATTAAGTTAATTGTGAAAATAGAAAGTGTTCGGTTTTGATACACTGAGTGTTCGGTTTTAATACATTTTTAACAGTGCTTAAATTTATCTTTTCGAATCGAATTACGGCAAAAATAAAATCGTAATATTGTGCGTATGGTTCTAAAAGATGCTAAAATACTGGTTATTGATGATGACGCAGATGTGCTCATTGCACTGCGTTTACTGCTGAAACCATTAGTGAATGAAGTTGTCACCGAAAAGAACCCTAACCACATTTCTTCCCTGGTAGAAAAAGGAAAATTCGATATTGTCATTCTTGACATGAATTTCAACGGACTCGTAAACACCGGGAATGAAGGGATCTTTTGGCTGAATAAAATCAAGGAGATCGACCCTGCCGCTCTGGTGATCCTGATTACAGCGTACGGGGATATCGATCTTGCCATCAGGTCTTTAAAAGAAGGTGCTTCAGATTTTCTGGTCAAACCCTGGAAAAACGAAAAATTGATCCAGGCAGTAAAGGAATTGATTGAAAAGAAGAAGGTTCGGAAAAGCCCCAGACAAAACCCATCTGTTAAAGGCGCTAAAATAGTGGGCGAGAGTGAGGTGATGAATGAAGTTTTTGTGAAACTGAAAAAAGTCGCCCCCACCGATGCCAATATCCTTATCCTTGGAGAAAATGGAACAGGAAAAGATCTTATCGCAAAAGCCATTCACGATAATTCACTGCGTAAAAACAAACCTTTTGTGAAGGTAGATGTCGGCGCCCTTACTTCCAACTTATTTGAAAGTGAACTATTCGGATATAAAAAGGGGGCTTTTACCGATGCACGGGAGGATAGAAAAGGAAGGTTTGAAGCAGCCCAGGGAGGAACGTTGTTCCTGGATGAGATCGGGAACATCAGCTTAAGACAGCAGGCGCGGCTATTGACGGTGCTCCAAAACAGGCATATCACCCCTTTAGGTTCAAACGAAGCGATTCCTGTGAACATCAGGCTGATCTGCGCTACCAATCTGGATCTTTCTGTCCTGGCCGATGAGGAGAAATTCAGGAAAGATTTGATCTACCGCATTAATACAGTTGATATCATTGTTCCGCCGCTGAGAACAAGGGGAACCGATATTACCCTTTTGGCGAAACATTTTGTAGAAGTATATGCAGAAAAATATTTTAAAGATCCCTTCAGCCTGGACAAAAGTTTTATTTTAAAGCTGAAGAAGCATCCGTTTCCCGGAAACGTAAGGGAGTTGCAGTATGCTATTGAACGGGCAGTTATTATGGCTGAAGGAAGCCACCTGAGAGAAGAAGACTTGATATTTTCAGCAATAGAGAAACAGCAGGAATCTTTCGGTTATGAGGATATGAAGCTTGACAATATTGAAAAAAATGCCATTCTCACGGTGATTGAAAGAAATCACGGAAACATCTCTAAATCTGCCAAAGAACTGGGGATCACCAGGACAGCGCTGTACCGAAGACTGGAAAAATATGATTTATAAAAATTACAGTCTGTTCCTGTTCCTAAGGATTTTAATCTTGTTCATTTTACTGGCAATACTAGCTTTTGCCTTGAGTTATTCCAGGTTTTACATAGCAGGTGGGGCTGCGGTCCTGTCGCTATTTGCATTCTATAACCTGTACAAATTCACCACCCGAAGGTTTATCGAGATGGATGATTTTTTTGAGTCGGTAAAATATCGTGATTTCTCAAGATGGTTTCTTGAAGACAAAGGGCCCCGGGATATCCGAAAACTCCACAGCGGATTCAACGAAGTAAACCGTACCATCAGGGAAATCAACAGCGAAAAAGACACCCAATACGTTTACCTCCAGAAGATACTGGAGATGGTGGATATAGGGATCATTGCCTATAATACCAAAACAGGAGACGTTCTATGGGTAAACGATTCTTTTAAAGACACCATAGATTTTCCGACTTTTAAAAATATCCGGTTTGTTGCCAACAGAAAGCCGGAACTCTACAAAGCTGTCTTTGAAACTCCACATTCCGAAGCACAGTCAATTACCCTGAATGTAAAGCAGGAAAAAATCAAGGTTCTGATCTCTGAAACGGTTTTCAAGGTGAAAGAGGAATCTTTTAAACTGGTAGTACTTCACAATATTGATGAAACTTTAGATAAAAACGAATCTGAAGCATGGAAGAAATTACTGAGCGTGATGACCCACGAAATTATGAATTCCATTGCGCCTATTTCTTCACTGGCAGATACCCTTCAGACGCATATTCAGCAGCATCAAAAGGAGCCTGAGAACTATCAATTAGAGATAGAAGATCTGCATTCCGGGATATCAAGTATCAAAAAGCGGAGTGAAGGATTGATGAAGTTCGCCAAAACCTATCGCAGCCTAAATAAAGTCACACATCTCAACCTGCAAAAGGTGGGTTTAAATGATCTTTTTGGAAGTATTCAAAACCTGATGCAGCCCTGTTTAAGGGAGAAGGATTTAAAAGTTGATTTCGTCCTCGAAAACGTGGATATGGAAATTGAAATTGATAGCTACCTGATTGAACAGGTGTTGATCAACCTCCTCCTGAATGCTATGGATGCGGTAAAGACAATTCCGGATGCTCAAATCTCCATTTCTGCCAAAAGAAACCTTCAGGGGGAAACCGTTCTTCGTGTCATCGACAACGGAACAGGAATTCCTGAAGAAGTTTTAGACAATATTTTTGTTCCGTTTTTCACCACGAAAAAGAATGGCAGCGGAATTGGGCTAAGCCTGTGTAAACAAATTATGATGCTGCATAAGGGGAAAATAAATGTACATAGTGAAGTGGGGAAGGGGAGTGTTATTAGTTTGGTTTTTTGAGAAGAAGGGGAGATTAGCTAAATTTTTCTTGCCTGCTTAGAAATAAACTGGTATTCCTGGCAGCTTTTTTTCTACTTTCCTGATTTCGCCATATATATGTGGACGCTGTAAAGCTGGAATTTAACTTTCGTAGACCATTTTTAATATCAACATTGTAATTTTTGCCAAATGACAAATTGTTTAAAAGTAACTTCAACTAACTTTCCATTATGAAAGAATTTGTAGAATACATATTGCAATTTGGAAATTTAAACGAACAGCAAATCAGTTTAATTTCAAAGAAAGGATTTGAATTAGAACTTCCTAAAGATGAATGTTTTTCAGAAGCAGGAAAGGTTGCCCGGCAAGTGGGGTTTATTGTTGAAGGAAGATGCCAGTGAACGTTATTTAAAGTTCCTGCAGATTTATCCTACTGTTGCTTACCGTATTCCGCTCGCCTTCATAGCCTCATCAATGGAACCCTTGACTGGCTCTTCAGATTTAGGCTCATCATTTTAATTCTTTATAGAGGTTTTTCCGGCCTTCTTTTTTGACTCTTAAATGATTCTCTTTAGACATCCTTTTTAGAATTGATGATACATTTTTTGATTCAACGTCTAGACCAAAATTATCATATAGAATGCGGACGGTATCATTTGTTCCTTGCCACGATTTAAAGCATCCTTGTTTCATCAGCTCCTTTATTCTAGCTGTTAATCGCGATTTTTCCGTTCGAGAAGGGGAAGGTTTGTACCTGGCTTTTACATTTAACTCTATTTCCAAAATTTCTTTCGGGTGTAAGTTCAAAGCAAAACATACTTCAATAAAGCTAGAAATTAGAGTATCTTGACCCTTTTCAATATTTACAATGGTGTTGTAATTAAGCCCTGTTTGATCTGATATATCTGCAATCTCCAAATTCTGGTTGCTTCTTTCTTTTTTAATTTTCGCGCCTATCGCTTTGAGCACTTTATGGTTTCTGTATTTTGCCATATTCAAATTGACAAATACCATAAACGACATAAAATACTTTTAAATAAAATATTGTCGTTTAAAATGATTTGTATATATTTACTTCATTATTATATATTTGCGAAACTTCTTTAAGTAAAATATTAGAAGCATTCGCTTTGAATCTCGAATCGAAAACTGGTAATTTTTAGTACACGAGATGATAAGTGAAGTGCTCACGACCCGGGGCGTGGGCTCACTTATTGTGTACAAGGTATACCAGTGCCGCGATTCGATAAGTTGAGTTTCCACGCCTTTTTGTATCCGGGCGTCACGTCTTCTCAACCTCTTTCAAAGCCTTTGTTTCTTCAAAACACAAGAAGGTTCTCAAAACCATTTTAAACATTATTTGCCTTGACAGGATTAGCCATTGTTAAGGTTTTCGCGGGGATCTAGTTTAGCCATTAGTCCCGGTGGGTCACCACAACCGCATACCCTACAGTGCAGTGGCGACGGGTGGGAGGGAAGCTCCCTTGACCCCTAAAGGGGAATGGGGAAATATTGTGTAACAAGTAAACAGACGAGCCTATGAAACATTAAAAAAGACGAATACCCGCAAGGGACAACCTATTTAGCTCCATTTCGAGAGCAAAATAAATATATTATAAAAATAGCCTTCCGGGATCCTTCGCCAAAAGTGTCCGGAAGGCTTACATCAAACGAAACAAAGTTTCATTTAACCACTGCAAAATTATGAAAAATAATTACGGCCGGTTCAAAATAATCGTGCTTATAAGTCTCATCCTGCTGCTCTTTGCCGTTACAATAAAGGCAAGCGCGGGAAACGCCCTTTACTTCAAGGGGTTAAAAGCTCCTCAAAAGGAAATTAGAGGAACCGTTACAGACCAACAGGGATCACCCATAGCCGGGGTCGCTGTTTATATCAAGGGAAGATCTTCCGGGACAGTAACTAACACAAATGGAGAATATTATATCAGGGCAGTACCCGGTGATACGCTCGTCTTTTCTTATCTGGGTTTTAAGCAGATAGAAATCATTCTGGAACAGCAAGACCAAGTGAACATTCAGATGAAAGAAGATATTTCCTCTCTGGGGGAAGTAGAGATCAATGCCGGTTACTATAACACCACAAGGAGGGAAAGTACTGGAAACATCTCCAGAGTAACAGCTGAGGAGATCGAGCTACAGCCTGTAGTAAACCCATTACAAGCTTTGCAAGGCAGGATGGCCGGGGTGGAGATTATTCCGGGAGGTAATCTTCCGGGAATGGCACCCACTATTAGGATTAGAGGACAAAACAGTCTGCGAAGTGAAGGAAATTTTCCGTTGTACATCATAGACGGAGTACCTATCAATTCGACTCCGATTGACAGCTATAGCAATCTCGGTTCTACCGGTATTGATCCATTAAATACGCTGAACCCATCAAACATAAAAAGTATCGAGATTTTAAAGGATGCCGATGCCACGGCTATTTATGGTTCCCGTGGTGCAAACGGGGTGGTTTTGATTACCACAAAATTGGGAAGACTGGGAGGGACAGAATTAGAAGCCCGTGTGTACACCGGTGTGTCAACTGTACCCAACAGATTGAATTTGCTAAACACCCGACAGTATTTACAAATTAGAAACAGGGCTTTTGAAAATGATGAAGTAGATCCTACTGCAGCTAATGCCTATGATCTTTTAATCTGGGACCAAAACCAGTATACGGATTGGCAAGAGCTATTTTTTGGAGGTTCTTCGCCGGTTACCAATGTTAACCTGCATACCTCTGGAGGCAATGCCAATACCCGCTATCGGTTAAGTGGATCCTATTATAAGCAGGGAACAGTTTTTCTTGGAGATTATGATTACAACAAAGTAACAGCAGGGCTGCATGTAAATCATACCTCTGAAAATAAAAAGCTGAACATTGATCTTTCATTGAATTATGGAGTAGACATCAATAACCTGGTTGGATATCTTGATTTGTCTTCTTATGCTTTTAGATTACCTCCAAACGCACCGGCAATTTTTAACGAGGACGGAAGTCTGCATTGGGAGGAATGGAGTGCAGTTGGCCAAAACAATCCTTTAGTCGGCTTCCACAATTCCAGCGTAACCCGTGGGAATAACCTGGTGTCTAATGTTGGACTTTCTTACCGTTTAGCCAAAGGTTTAACTTTGAAAACCAATTTGGGATATACAAATTTTAATGGGGATGAAGTAGTAAAACGACCACAAAGATCTTATAATCCCTCGAGCTGGGAGAGTATCAATCACCGCTCGACACATCTTATTTCAAGCAGGAATTCATGGATAATAGAACCGCAGTTAACTTATAGCACTACAATTGGGGAGGGAAAATTAGATGCTATAATCGGCAGTACTTTTCAGGAAAGTACAAATAAGGGATTAGGTTTACAGGGAGAAGGTTACGTTTCAGAACCATTAATAGGGAATCTGGAGGCTGCGGAGTCTGTAATCGCTCCCTTCAATCAAAATACAGATTATCGCTACAATGCCATTTTTGCAAGGTTGGGGTACAACTGGAAACAGAAGTATTTTATCAATCTTACGGGACGCAGAGACGGATCTTCCCGCTTTGGACCGGGCAAACGCCTCGCCAATTTCGGTGCCGTCGGTGCCGCCTGGATTTTTTATGATGAGGCTTTTATAAAACGTTCTATTCCTTTTTTATCCTTTGGTAAGTTTAGAGGGAGCTTTGGAACCACTGGAAATGACCAAATTGGGGATTACGGTTATCTCGATGCCTACGAATCTACTCTTGGTCCCGGAGGTTTGTATCCCAGCCAGCTCTCTAATCCTGACTACTCCTGGGAGTTGAATAAGAAACTGGAAGCGGCTGTAGAATTGGGCTTTATAGAAGATCGTATTAATATAAGCCTTAGCTGGTACCGTAACCGTTCTTCGAATCAACTGGTGGGTTATCCTCTTCCAGCCATTACAGGATTTACTACTGTTCAGGCTAACTTACCAGCCACGGTGCAGAATACTGGCTGGGAAGTGGAATTATCCAGCTATAATATTCAATCTAAAGACGTACTGTGGCAGACTTCCCTCAATGTTAGTTTCCCCAGAAATGAGCTCATAAGTTATCCGGACCTGGACCAGTCTTCTTATGCCAATACTTATCGTATAGGACAACCTTTGAACATTTCGTTGCTGTATAACTATGAAGGTATTGATCCTGAAACTGGCTACTATAGAATTACTGATGTGAATGAAGACGGAAGGTTTGATTATCAGGATCGTGATGTGGTATGGCACCGTGGTAGAGAATTTTTTGGTGGCCTAAACAACAACTTCAATTATAAAAATTTCTCTTTACAATTTCTAGTGCAATTTGTGAAACAGGAAGGAAGTTTATCCTTATTTAATGCGGGGGATTTAAGTATCCAACGAGAAGATGTGATGCAGGCATTGGAGGAAAACAGCCGGTATCAAAGAATTTCCAGTTCACTTGGGGCTTCCCGTGCTTATTCCAATGTTCTGAGTTCTACCTTTCCTATTGTAGATGCTTCTTTCCTGCGATTAAAAACCCTTTCCCTTGGATATTCTTTACCTGCCAGGGCATTAAGACCGCTTGGTTTGAATGAACTTAAGCTTTTTCTGAGTGGTCAAAATCTTCTAACGGTAACAAGTTACAGCGGTATGGATCCTGAAATGCCCATTGATGGAACTAGCTTTTCTGCATTAAGAACCATAACCGGCGGTTTACAGCTCAATTTTTAAAATAAGAAATCATGAAAAAATCAGTATATATGAAATTAGTCTTGGTAGCATTTATTTGTTATTCTATGATCTCTTGCGAAGATTATCTGGAGGTAGACGCTCCCGATAACAAGATAGTCAATGAAACAGTATTCAGTGATGATGTAACAGCTATAAGTTCCATGAAGGGAATTTATAACGAATTGTTTAGGGCTTCTTTCAGCGGGGGGTGGGAAAACAGTGTAAATGTTTTGGCCGGCCTCACGGCAGATGAATTACAGAGTTTACGTACCCGGGACATAGACTTATTGGAGTTTCAACAAAATGAAATTGCAACAGATAATTCCAGGAATCTTTCCCTTTGGTCAAGTGCATATAACATCATTTATATGACAAATGCTCTTTTGACCGGTTTGGAAACTTCCGGCCAATTAACAGAAGATGTCGCCGGGAAACTCCAAGGGGAAGCAAAGTTTGTGCGGGCATTCACTTATTTTTATCTAGTCAATTTATACGGTGAGGTTCCTCTCCTTCTTACAACCGATTATAGGGCAAATGCCCTGGCGCCACGAAACCCAGTAAATGAGGTTTACGAGCAGATCATTTTAGATCTCGAAGAAGCAATTTCTCTGCTGAGCGGCGAATATGCCGGGGGTGAACGAACCATGATAAACAGATTTGTCGCAACGGCAATGCTGGCAAGAGTGAATCTCTACACAGAAAATTGGGAACAGGCAGAAATGCTTAGTAGCCAAGTAATTGCCAGTAAAGGGATGTATGAGATCTTAGAAGATCCCAACCAGGTTTTCCTCGCCAATAGCAAAGAAGCAGTTTGGCAGTTGTCTCCCGAGGGCCGCGGTGGAAGTTTAAGTTATACGAATGAAGGTTTGACCTTTCTTTTCCATCCCATAATTCCATCGCTTACTAAAGTTAAATTGTCCAACGACCTCATGTCCTCCTTTGAACAACAGGATAAACGCTTGTTACATTGGACCGGGTACTATGACGGTCTCAATAGCTATTTTGCCTTTAAATATAAAGATCGCAGTAGTATGAATAATATCACAGAATATTCTATGGTATTACGGTTTGCAGAACAATACTTAATAAGGGCAGAGGCACGTGCCATGCAAGAGAACATTTCTGGGGCTATAGCCGATTTAGACCAAATACGCGAAAGAGCAGGCCTAGATCTCATTGCAGAGACCTCTCCAGAAATAAACCAGGAGGATCTAATGGATTTAATATTAGAGGAAAGAAGAAAAGAATTGTTTACAGAGTGGGGACACAGGTGGCTGGATTTAAAACGTACGGAACGGGTCGGTGAAGTATTGGGAGCGAATAATCCAACTTGGCAGGAAACCGATGTTCTATTTCCCATACCCGAAGAAGAGCGGATGAAAAATCCTAACCTAGGTCAAAATCCAGGATATTAATAAATCAAAGGCTATGAATATTTCATATAAATTTCTCATTGGATTCTTGCTGCTGTCAATCTATTCTGCCGAAGCTCAATCAAACCTGACTAACTTAACCTCATTTGGTACCGCAGAATTAGACAGTAGTATAAGGTATGGGCAGTTAAGCAATGGTCTTATTTACTACATCAAACCCTTACCTAAACCTGACCCTAATATTCATTTGAGATTTTACGTAAAGGCTGGGAGGAACCATCAGGATTCGGATCAATTGGATATGGCTCATGCAGTAGAACATTTGGCTTTTGAGTCAAGTAAGAATTTTCCTGTGGGGATACAGAACAATATCGAGAGGCTGGAAAGCATGAATATGTCTATATTTAACCTGAATGGAAGTGCAGGTCGGAAGGCAACCCAATACACCTTTAAAGCCCCCTCTGGAAATAGCAAGGCCTTTAATACCGGTTTACATTGGTTTCTGGACATAGCTACAGGACTAGATTTAACTGATGAAGATATAGATAAACAAAGAGGTGTTTTGATACAAGAAGTGGCTACAAGAACCGGAGACAACTTTCAGATAAATTTGAGTGAAAAACAATTAAGGTATGCCTTGTTTCCCGGTATTGAAGACTGGAGTAATCCTTTCGAGCACTACAGGACATTTAAGCAGGAAACCCTGAGGCGCTTTTATAGAGATTGGTACAGGCCCGAATTGATGGCTGTTAGTATTGTAGGGAATATAGAAGACCCAGAAGGTATTGAGAAGCACATAAAGGAGATGTTTTCAAACATAGCTCCCTTCTATAATCCACGGGATGTGCCAAATACCGACTCCGTGTTTTATAACCAGTCTCCACAATTTGCCGTAGTGGAATCTGCAGAAGAGTCACTTCAGAGATTCGATAGTGGCGTAAAATATCAATTGTTCTTCCGAGATCCAACAACCTTAGAAAAGTTGGGAAGCTTGGAGGGAATTAAACGCTTGATGAAATGGACTTTATTAATAGACATTCTGAACAATCGAGGGAGGGAAAAAACGAATGTTTATAATAAGAATTTTGACATGAATTTTTCCCATGACTATCTTTCCTACAAGCGGTCCCCAGCTTTAAAAGTTAATATTACTTCGAAAGACAACAGTGAAAAGAAAGCACTGGCCGAAACAATAAAAATCTTATATCAAATGCAGAAGTATGGAGTTTCCGAAGCGGAATTCAGCGAAACTAAGAGAGAGCAGATTCAAAATATTAACGCTGGGAAAGTAGAAAATTCCAGGTACTGGTTGGATGGAATAGGGGATCATTATATATATGGTGAAGCCTTTCCTGACAACAAGTTGAATTGTGTCAAAGATTGGCTTTCAAGTTTTACAATAGAGGAATTCACTGAATTTATACAAAGTGCTAATCTGGAGATACCGGAGGACATCGGAATAATTGCGCCACCAGGCCATCAGGCCTTATCTTATAAGGAAAATATGATTCGCTCCTGGATAGATGAATCATATGATGAAAAAATAGAACCCTATCCTTCACCTGCTGTATCCCAGTCATTAATGAGTACTTATGAAGTTGAAAAGCTTCAGGAATACGGATATGCGGATAATGTTATAGGTTCTTCCGGAGCCAGGGAACTGCTGCTGGACAATGGGGTGAAAATTATTTTGAAGTCTTTTGAACCATCTCCTGGGGTCTTTGAAAATAAGGTTCTGCTACACGGATTTAAAACTGAAGGAGCTTCATGCTTTTCAAAAAAAGATTATTTCTCGGCGGTAAACGCACCTCAATTTATAAAAAACAGTGGTATTGCAGACATCAATAAATTTCAACTCCAGCGGTACCTGTCCACTACTAGTATGTGGTATAACGGCATTACTCCTTATATTCACTACAAGGAGACCGGGATTAAAATAGATGCTTCCCCGGAAGATCTTGAAGAAATGTTACAGATAGTTTATTTATATTTCACTAAACCCAGAATAGACGAAGCCGCTTTTATAGACTGGAAATTAGGTGAGAAAAAATTTTATCATGATCATCCGGGAGATCTTAAGCATACTGACCTTATGAACTCCTTCAAAAAATTCACAGGAGATAGCTCAGGGGTATTTAGAGGTACGGTGAGCTATGTAGGGCTTGAGAATACAGAAATGGAAAAGGGATATGAAATTTATCAGAAACTTTTTGAAAATGCTGCGGATTTTACATTTGTTGTTAGTGGAAATTTCGATATAAAATCAGCCGTTCCACTTGTAAATAAATATTTTGGAAATCTTTCCAATTCTCAAGATGGGGATTCGTGCATTTCTGAAACAGAAGCCGTTGAACCCCTGCCAAAGGGTCCAATTTATAAGGAGTTCGAATTTCCTGAATTTTATGAGAAGAAAAACGTGATGTTTCTTCCTTCTTTTGTTAAAAAGGCTGAGCGGCCAAATGATTGGCGGGAAAGAATCAGGATAGAGGCCTTGGGTACTGTAACGAGAATGAAAGTATTTGGTCTAAGATTTGAAAAAGGATTTTCGTTATATGATGTTAGTGCTGCCGGCATGCTTAATCAGGACATGTCTCAATATGAAATCAGGGCCATTCTGGATTGTGTGCCTGAGGAATTTCCCGCTTTACGAAAAGAATTTTTTAAAATCATTTCTGGATTGAAATCAGAGGATATAACAAAGGAATTTTTGTTGCAGAGCCTCAAGAAGATGAATCATCAGTACAATGCGGCTATTGGTGCCTATAATCATAGAGGAATGCAAGGAAAGTTATATGAGCATTACAGGTATGACATGCCGTGGATAGAAGCCACAGAGATTGACCGCTTCATAAACTCTCTTACTCCACAAGACATCCGCGAGACAGCTAAAAAATATTACAGGGACGAAAACTTATTTGAATTTGTTATGAAGAAGAATAAATAAGGTGAAAATTATTTTTTTGTGGGGATTTTATTCAACTAGAAAAGACAAACCGGAATTTATTTTCCGGTTTGCTTTCAAGTTTAATTGAATTGCTGTTATTACAAGTCAATAATTGTGGAACCACCATTCTTCGGAATGGTAAGCGCTTGATCATCATAGATATCATAAAGTGCTCCATCGGGCGCAAATCGTCCTCTACATTGGGTATTTCCTTCTCCACAATCCACTTCTTGAATTGGAACTACACCATTTTCAGTGAGGACGTAGTCCATATCAGGGTCGGCATTCAGCTTATCAGATCCAAATGACATTCCAATGGCAAAAATCATTGCCAGTCCCGGTAATAAAAATTTAGTTTTCATAATATTCATCTTTAAAGGTTAAAAAATCTGCCTACTCTCTTCTACAGGTTTTCGGCTTAATCCTGTTTTTGTTGCAACAAAATTTTTTTAAGAATCAGCTAATACTTAAGTAGCTTTATTCTGTCTTTTATATGTTGATTTTCAGTTAGGTAAAGATGAAAATTAAAACTTAGCAAAAGCGGAGGCAGACTTATAAAATCGGGAGAGATTTGTTCTGTCCTTATGATTTTTGAATACGCTTCTTAAAATCACGCGGAGACATTTCAGTGTAATTTTTAAAGTGCTGTGAAAATTGTGGATATGAGGTAAATCCCATTTTAAGAGCTATGTCTTTTAAGGAGAGATCGGTATTAGCAATGAGGATTTTGCTTAGTTCGATACGCTGTTCCCTGTGGTACTGAAAAGGAGTGACACCAAAGATTTCCTTGAAGCCAGTTTTTATTTTATGCTCATTGGTATTAAAAAATGAGGCCAGTTCATAAACAGGTTTAAGCGGTTCCTTGAGATGATTTATAATGTATTCTTCTATCTCATTAAATAGTTGCTGGTCCCAGATGTTCATCTTTTTAAACCCTTCATCCTCCGGGAAGTTGAATACATCATCTTTTTTAATATCGAGCAGGCACGAAGTAACTATATAATTAACTGTATCCGTGTTGGTTATCCTGGCTATTACGGAATGCAGGTTGAGGTGTGAATGATCATAGGTTTTGTAGTTAAGAGGGAGGATTGTAAAAGTTTGGTCTTGTTTCAGAAGTTCGAAGGTTTTTTTCTTCCATATCGCACGGCTTTCTTTAGTAAGTACGTTTTCAAACGGTTTATCCGAGATTTTTTGTGAGCGCGTGCTATTTTCAAAACTTTCTATTTCACAGTAATAACGAACCACTTCACATTCCTGGTTGAGTAGAAAGCTAAGGGTTTTAATAACCACTATCTCATTCTGTCGATTGAACCACAGGAATTGATTCCTGTTCTTATGTAGCTTTTCGGCTGTCATATTCAGAAGGGCAATCAATCCCTCCAACTCATCGTGATGATTTGATCGTTCTATTTTGAAAGCCAAATTACCTTTGGCCAGTTCGAACAACATCCGGTACACCCCCTGTAAATTTTCCCTGGTAAATTCCCTTTCCATAATTTTGAAGTGTTACTTAAATATCATTGACTGTGGGATTTCAGGAATTTTAACGCCTGGATTTTGTACCCAAAAATTCTGGTAGGTATTTTTCTCCTGTGGGTTTCCAGGAAAAACTCGGTGAGAAGGTGGTCCAGGGGAGAGGGGGTGTAAAATGCGATGGCCTTGATAAAAAGAGTGCCTTCCCTGGAAAGATAATCCAGCGCTTCAGTTTCTGCACTCACAATTCCGGAGGGGTCACAAAAAACGGCATATTCCCGGTTTTTCTGAAAAGCAAGCCGGGTGCTCAGGATTTCCATTGCAATTTGTTTCGTCAGGACAAGATGAGGCCTGTATTCTACAAAGAGAATAGAATCTTTTATCCAAATCCTAACATATTCACCTTCAAACATCACTTGGAATTTTTTGAAGATTGGTTCTTAGGGAACGGATCCTCAAATTCATACCATCCAAATTACTCCAAGTACTGAAAAAGCATTTGTCTCTAAAGGTTTTAAATTTGCCTTGTAAGGCTTTTTTTTCACTGATTATAAAGGTTCCTTCTGGTTGGTTTGCTCAAGAACCCGAGTGGTTTAGATAAATTTTTTTTGATTGAATCTTAAAGTAGGACCAGGTTGAAAAAACTTTTTGTGCCGATTCAATTTTTTTAAAGCCTAAGGAGTTCATCTGAAAGAATGCATATAATTACGGGAAATCCAATATATGACAGATAAATGGTATCTAAAGGGAAACCGGAAAAAAATAATGCCCAAAATAGCTTTAGTATTGAGGTGGAGTGATTCTCTAAGTAGCTTTTCTACCGTTGTACCTAATCTGCATTTTTCAGGAAACTAACGAAGATCAGATGGTTTTACTTTAAATCTTTTCTTGAATTTTCGCGAGAAATGCGAGGCGCTTTTAAAGCCGCAATCCAGAGAAATTTGCTTTATGGATTGTTCTGTATTTGTCAAAAGCATTACTGCTTTTTCAAATCGTTTTTCCCGGTGAAAGTTGTACACCGTATCTCCATAAATAGCTTTGAATCCTCTACGTAGCTTCGATTCACTGGCACCAATTTCCTGAGCCATAGCCTTAAAATTCGGCAATGGTTTGTCAAGGTTTTCCAGGATTTTAAGATAAAGCTTCTGAATGACTTTTCGATAGGACTCCAGTCGTAGTGCTTTATTACCTCCTTTTTTCATGTTCTGGCTAGATTTCACTGAATCCTTTAGGATTTCCTCTAATTCCTGATTCCTATAGACAACTTTGAATGCTGTAACAAGTATTCTCTCCAGATCTGGAAACAAGGTGATTTTCTGAAAGGAGCATTCCGCAGCGACTATTAGGGAGTTAGGAGCTTTAAACTCAAGGGAAAGCCTCTTATGGTCATCAGTATCAGGTTCGTTCAATTTTTGGATTTCCGTTATAAAACTTTTTTTACTCTCTTTGGCGAGGAAAGTTGTGAAATCATGTTTGAACAGCTGGGAAGAATCAATTTCAAAAAATGAAAGTACCTGAGGGCTTGCTCCCAATACTTGGAGCTTCATATTCAATATCCATGAAGCCTGAACCAAATATTTTGTACTTTCTTCGGGGTTGATCTGATGAAATAGGCTTTTCAGTTCATCGGTCATCATGTTTAAAAGTGCAATAATTGTTTCTCCTTCGTCCTGCCGGTCTTTAGGTTCCAGGCGATAAGAAAAGTTGCCTGCAGCAATTTCGAAAATTAGTTGCTTCATCTCATTTAGCCGATGAAAGTTTCCTGACCATTCCATACATCAATATTTTAATCGTTCCTTGAAGGCCGCAGAAATCCTGGTCTATCTATTTTTGTGTTTTTCCAGGAAATTGAGTGCTTCAGTTTTTGTTGTAAATATTTCTGTAGGGATAACAGGTTTAGTTGTTCTCAGGTAGAGATGAATTGTTGCTTCAGAAAATGGAGGTTCAACCAAAAAAGCTACTGCTTTGGTAAGGATGGAGCCTTCCCTGGCCAAATAATCTCGAGCTACCTTTTCAGAATCTTTAACCATTCTTAAATCACACAAAACAGGATAGGAAATTTCATTCTGGAGCTTTAGTCGATCCTTTACGATTTTCTTGGCTGCATCCAGGTGAAGGATTGTTTGCGGCTTATAAATAAAATACATAATGCCTTCACTAATCCAAAGTTCTGCATATTCATTTTCTATAGTCATAACTTACTGATTGTTATAGTACTAATGTAGGAAAAAATTCTATTTAAAAAATATTTTTTTAATACTTAAAACTCGTTTCTCTCTTAGTATCCATGAATTTTGGGGCTATTTGAAGCAATTTGACCGTAAATGTCAATTATTTGCCTTTGACGGTTTTTTTATTCATCTGTAAGAGTGGGTAAGTATTTTCTTCAATTTCTTTTTATAGCTTGTAGGTGTCTAAAAGTTAAGTACTTAAAACTATACCATCATGGCGAAAATCAAACACAACAATTTCATGGATACGGTAGATGAAGTTATTTCAAATGCCACAGATGCAGGAGTACTTCATTTAAATGCTGAAGGGGACAATTTGAATGGAAGAAAAATTAGAGTCAGAGGAAAGGATTCTTTCCACTTTGGTACTACAGGGTATCTTGGGCTGGAGCAGGATGATAGGTTAAAAACTGCAGCTGTTGATGCTATATTTAAATATGGCACGCAATTTCCCCTTTCTAAAACCTATATTTCCCATCCCCTTTACTCTCAGCTGGAGGGGAAGATGGAAGCTATTTATGGGCATCCTGTGATTATAACAAAGAACAGCACCCTTGGCCATCTGGCAGTTATACCAACTGCCGTTAGGGACGAAGACGCTGTAATCCTGGACCACCAGGTACATTGGAGTGTTCAAAACGCTGCTCAAATATTAAAAACAAGAGGAATTCCGGTTACTATTATTAGGCATAACAATCTTGAAATGCTAGAAACCAGGATTAGGGAATTATCTACCAAATCTGAAAAAATATGGTATATGGCAGACGGGGTATACTCCATGTACGGTGATTTTGCGCCTCTAAAAGAGTTAATGGAACTGTGCAAAAAATATCCCCAGTTGCACTTATACTTTGACGATGTACACGGGATGAGTTGGAAAGGACGGAATGGGGCGGGTTTCGTTATGTCTATTTTGGAAAAGCTCCCCCAAAATGTGCTGTTGGTGGGAACATTGAGCAAGACCTTTGGTGCAAGTGGAGCGGTTTTTACCTGTACCGATAAAACCCTGTTCAGAAAAATAAAGAATTTTGGAGGCCCCCTGACATTTTCGGCACAATTAGAACCGGCTTCGGTAGCAGCTGCTATAGCTTCCGCAGATATACATCTTTCAGAAGAAATCTACATGTTACAGGAGGATCTCAGAGAAAAAATTGATTATTTCAATCAACTACTTTCCCAGACGGAATTGCCGCTTATTTCGGCCAATGATTCTCCCGTTTTTTACATTGGAACCGGCTTACCTGCTACTGGGTATAATTTTGTCAACCGGTTAATGAACGAAGGATTTTTTGTCAATCTCGGTTTGTATCCTGCAGTACCTGTAAAGAATACCGGGGTCAGAGTAACGATTTCAAGGCACAATCACCTGGAGGATATCAAGGCTCTTACAGAGGCAATGGAGTATCATTATCCATTAGCCCTGGATGAAACAGATAACAATTTGGACAGGGTTGGAAAGGCTTTTAGAATAGAAACTGCGTCTACAGAAACAACTGCACTAGAATCGGGTTCATTAAAAGTACAGTATGCAAAAACAATCGGTAGCATACCTAAAGAAGAATGGAACAAGATTATGGCGAAGGGTACCTTTGATTGGGAAGGCCAGTTTTTCCTTGAAAATGTGTTTCAGGGAAATGAGAGGCAGGAAGATCAGTGGTCATTTCACTATTTTATTATTAGAGATGGAAATCAAAAGCCTGTGCTGGCTACCTTCCTAAGCGACTCCCTGTGGAAGGACGATATGACGGCACCCGCTTCGGTATCTAAAAAGCTGGAAGAAATTAGAAAGGAGCAGCCGTACCATATGACTTCACGTGTCCTCTCCCTTGGTTCTACCTTTACAGAGGGAGAACATTTGTATATAGAAAGAAAGCACCCGAAATGGAAAGAAGCATTAAAATTGTTGTTACAGGAGATTGAAAAACTATCTGGCAGTGTAAAGGCGGAAATGATAGTATTGCGGGATTTTCAAAAGGATGAAGTTCTTGCAAAGTTGTTCAATGATGAAGGGTTCATTCGGACAGAGATGCCGGAGGCTTGTATCTTAGATAATATTGACTGGGAAGATGAACAGGATTATATGGAGCGAATGAGTTCCAGGTCCAGGAGGCATTTCAGGAAAGAGGTGCAAGCGTTTGAAGATAGATTTGAATTGAAAATACTAGAAAATCCCGACCCTGGAGAAATTGAAAGTTTTTATCATTTATACCAGAATGTAAAGCTGAACAATTACGGTATTAACACCTTTACCTATCCAAAACGATTATTTTCAGCCATGGCAGATGATCGAAACTGGGAATTTATCGTACTAAATTTGAAACCTTCCTTTCACGATGGATCTCAACCTGTGACTGTTGGGGTTATGTTTTGCTATAAAAATGTAAGTGGAACTTACGTTCCGTCCCTGATAGGTATGGATTATAAATATGCTATAGAATTCCAGGTATACCGGCAGCTACTTTACCAGACTATAAAAAGAGCGAGAGTACTTAGGTTCGACCGGGTGGATTTTGGATTAAGTGCATCCTTTGAAAAACGAAAATTGGGTGCTACGGTAGTACAAAAATTCGCTTTCGTGCAGGTAGAAGACAACTATAAGATGGAAAGTCTGGGAATGATGAGGAACGAATCCTGAGAGAACCCGGAAGAGCTATAAGTTATTCAAGGAATCCCCTAAATATCCTTCTAAACTAACCCAATTTGAGAGTTCCTTTACCCTTTTATTATTTAATGATTCAAGGTAATAATGAGATGTTTGATGAAGTAATATATAGCTTCCATAATGAGCTAAATAATAAAGTAATGGATATCCCCGATTCGCTTAAAAAAGCGGATGCGGGTATTGACCTTTGTAATAATATTTTATCAACACTCAAGGCCTTGATTGAAAAAGAAGATTTCGAAAATGTTCCTGATGAAATCGAATTCTTTAAAAATATAAAGCCATGTCCTATGAGCTACCTGATTTATTTTACAGAAATGAGGTCTTGTGAACTGAGGAAACCGAAAGCGGGAGATAATTTCCAGATGAGGTTTTATGAAAAGGAACTGAGAAAAGTCAATAAGTTCTTTCATAAGAACAACGACTTTGTCCACTACATGGAACAGGGACATTCTTATATGGATCACCAGCTATTCACCCGAAATCACAGGAAGAATTTTCCATTTACCCCGATGATAAATTACTATTAGTATCCGGAATTTTCAACCTCCCATGATATGTTGTGGTCCAAGGTGCAGGCTATGTACCGTTTTATCCATTACATAAGGGAATCCATTCAGGGACTAAGATTGGGAAAAAAAGACCTGTTTAAAGAAAAAAAACATAAAGTTGTTTTATGGTCAGGTTCAAAAACCGCACTGGTGGAACTCATCTATGCATTGTATGCTACTGGAGACCTAAATTATGGCACAGCGGACTTGAATACCATCACTTCCTCTTTTGAGGACTTTTTCAATATCCGGCTAGATAATACTTACAAAACCTATTCTGAAATAAAAGCTCGTAAAGGGATTAGGACAAAATACCTAAAAAATTTAATTCTTCACTTAGAACTGAAAATGGTAAGGGATGATGAACAATAATTTTAGTACTACGAAAATTCGATTGGTCGGAAGAATCCAAACAGAAACCATCTTCTACAAATAATTTTGCCAAATTTTTGTCATCAAAGCAAGTTAACCGGCTATAAATTCTATGCACGTTAAATTTTTTCGTACTACGAAACCTCTTGTGAAATATTCCTGTTGTCTTGTGTCAAATTAGCATAATGAAAATATTTCTGTATCTCGTTTTCCAGAGTGGCAATCCGTTTAATGAATGGGTCATTTTCCTTTATTTCCGGATCCGTTCCCTTAAAAGTCCGGTGGAATTCCATCTTGGCAAAGTATTTACTGTCCTGGACATTGAAAGCCCTGCCGTTTATTTCCCTATTGAAGGCCGCGGCATATTCTTTCATTATTTCCCTGGTGTAGGCTTTTAATGGCTCTGGAATATTGCCAAGGTGATCCAAATCCCGCCTACTGGAATTAATGGTTTTGTAGTAATATTTAGGTTCAGTTCTTTAAGTTTTGCAGCGTTTCCATCTATCTCTGCCGTCACGGCATCAGGAAGAATGTTGTTATCGGTTTGGTCAAAAAAAAAAGTTCCTGCTGTTCCGGTGTTTTTTAACCCTATCTGTGAAATCAACTGAAATCGAGGAAAACTATACGTTTTTCCATAATTTACTTGGTGATGAAAAACCTTAAAGGGATTTGAAGCAAAATTTCTTTTTTATTGTGGTACAGAAATTGCTTATAAAAGGAATTATTTAATTCTATTTTAAAGTTAATGTTCATTATGGGAAGACCTTCCACAAAGCCAAAAGACCTCAGAGATGGTTATTACATTGAAGTCAAAAATAAAAACCAAAAATCTGGTATAAAAATACGAAGGGATACCATAAGCCAACTTCTATTGGCCATTGATGAATATAAAGAAAATAAGGAGATTGTTATTCTGGGAAAACAAGAGAATGGAAAAATGAAGGCCATTCCAGAACTTCCCACCGAACTGTTGGCTTTCCAAATGTAAAATGATACTGGTAGCTATCCTGTACCTAAACTTTTGGCTGTAAATTTTGCGGCTGTACTTCTTTAAATGCGACCTGTTCCATGGGCGTTAATATTCTTTATCCAATTTGAAAAATTCGGGATATTTTAAACGGGAAATAACATTGAAGCTTTTGTGCTTGTGTCCAACATTTTCTAGCCGCACCTCTTTTCCCGCAGAGTATCGGAGGGGGATGTGGTGTGGTGTGGTGTATCTTGGTTAGAAGTGTTTCTATTTTTACAACTCTAACTTCCTTCGCTCCCAGCTCCACCTCATATGGAAAAGTAAATAGAGAATTATCCTTTCGGGAGAGCCAAGTATCCCTGTCCTCTTTTCTAAACAATACAGGCATACGTTGTGTGATATTATATGTTTTGCTCATCAGCTCATTGCTTCCATTGAAAGAATAGAAGTATATAAGCTCATTGTTCAAAGGGTTTTTATGGTTAGTGTAAATTCCTGCGAAAGCAAAAAGTTCCTGATCCTTTGGCTGCAGGTGACACTTCTTTTTTTCCTTGCCTTTGGGATTTAACCAATGCCATTCATAATAACCATTGGCTATAATCAAACAACGGCTTTTGACAGAATTACGAAAGACAGGTTACTCCGATGCAGTTTCTATTCTAGCATTTAAAGTGGCCTTTTAATTCTGATCATCCTTTGCCCAAAAGGGGACAAGACCCATTGGAATTTAATCTCCGCCTGGTCTTCTGGCTAAGTGAAGTGGCTCGAACGGGTTCTCTCAACTTTAATTCTCTTATTTTAAAATTTCTTTAAATTATCAGCTCTTTTTCTATAGAATATCCTTTCAGGTTCTGGAAACCTGATCCTTATCATTTTTTAATACATCAGGTCTTCTTATTTTCAACCTATTCTAACGGTTAAACCTTTTTAGCATGAAACGTATTTTAATTCTAAGCTTGCTTTTGCCTCTAATTTCCTGTTTGGATAACAATAAGAATGAAACCGACAAAAACAATTTGGATGAGGAGGGATATCTATTATTGACTGATGCAAATATATATTTTGATCCCCTGTCTGATGTAACTATGGAAGAACCTGATTCAAATGAGGTAAAACTAGGAAAGCATTTATTTTATGATAAGCGATTGTCAGGAGAGGGGAATATCAGCTGTAATTCTTGTCACAACCTGAAAACGTATGGGGTGGATAACAAAAGATTTTCTCCCGGGGATGTAGAAGGAACATTCGGCAACCGAAATTCCCCTACGGTCCTCTATGCTGCTTTGCATAAAATGCAATTCTGGGATGGCCGGGCCGAAACTGTAGAAGAGCAGGCAGCCGGACCTATCTTAAATCCTATAGAACACAACATCAAAGAGGAAGAACAACTTGTTAATCGCTTGAAGGAAGTTGAACTATACCGTGAGCTTTTTTCCAAAGCATATGGGGAGGAAGGAATTACCTTTAACAATGTACTCAACGCTATTGGTGCTTTTGAACGAACACTTATGCCTGAAAGTCGTTTTGACAAATATCTTGAAGGAGATGAATCAATACTTAACGATAAGGAAAAAAGAGGACTGCAGGGCTTTATTGATGCGGGTTGCATTACCTGTCATAGCGGGGTCGCTATGGGTGGACAGATGTTTCAAAAGTTTGGTTTATATGAAGATTATTGGACGCATACGGAATCGGAGACAATTGATTTGGGACTGTATGAAATAAGTCAAAATGAAACTGAAAAGTATTTCTTCAAAGTGCCGGGACTACGAAATATCGAACATACCTATCCCTATTTTCACGATGGCTCTGTAGAGGATTTAAGCAGGGCGGTGGAAATAATGGCAGAGCTGCAAACAGCCAATGAATTGTCTGAAAGTGAAATTGAAGATATGGTAGCTTTTTTAAAGAGCCTCTCAGCTGATGTTCCTAAAGAGGTGAAACATTCTCCTTTTAAATAAAAAAGTTTATGCGGTCGAAAGAAGAGGAGATAACCAGGCTTTTCCTGGTGTGCATAACAGTGCATACACAATTTCCAATAAAATTCGAAAGAGAATTTTCACCAGTGGATTTCAGGAAGTAATGGAAATTAGAAGACTCTTAGCCAGAGGTAAATTGATCTGTGGGCTTTCGGATAACGATCACAACTTTTGCCCAATTGAGCTTTTTGAGAGGTTATTTTTTATAGTCTTCCGCTATTCAGCTTAATTAGGAAAATATTTAGGACTTCAGCTTTTGCAGTTGCTTTAATCTATATTGGTAATCCTGGATATAATTGCGCTGAGTAGATTCTTCCAGAAAGGACGACCGGGTCATTCCAACGACTTCTTCCGAATTTTCCAACATACCGGTCATGATTTGATCGAATTGTCTTGGCTTCATTGCTGCCTGTTCTGCCAATATTTGAAACTGTCCCGCTATAGTTGTTTGCGCCATGCTTTTGGGTAATAGTCCTTCATCCAGAGCAAAATTATTGTCATCCACATGAATACGTGTATTTAATAAATCATAAGCCGGACTTAACCGGTGATCGCCCATAGGAGTTTCAAGAATTGCAAAATTCTTGAGATGTGCGTCACCATTCGAGAACAAATAGTTAAATACGAGTATTTTAAAGAGTTTGGGCGTTTCAATTCGATATGCAGGTAGGAATTTTTTCATCAGGTGAAACAGCTCAAGGTAATTTCCCTCATATTTATAATGTTCACCATGACTTTGAGGAGTTTTGCCGGCTAGAGTGGCAAAATCTTCCTTGGCTTTTTTAGAGCCATCCGTTTCTACGTCAAAGCGCTTAGTAATATAAGCAGGAGCCTCATTTTTAAAAAAGATAAGGGCATTTTCGGCAGTTTCAATATTGTAGACCTGGCGTGCAATCTGCATTGTTAGATGCTCATTGGCCGGCATTTGATCACTTTTTTTGCCGAAATGGGGAATTGGTTTTAGTATATGCGTGCCTTGTTCTCCTTCTTTAATGAGACGCAGTTTATTTTTCTCTAAGACTACAGAAAATTTTTCCTGTACTCCAGATATTGAAATTCGTCGTTGATTGTCTTCAAAAAGTTTATCCGTTTGACGGTTAGAGTTTGGTGCCTCATAAGGCAGAAGATGAGAAACCTTTCGACCATCAAATACACGTTTTAAACAAGGTCTGCTGTACGTGTCAAATCCTTCTGCTAAAGTTCCGGGGCAATGATCAATTGTCATATTAGTCCTTTTTATTTTTTCTAACCGTAACAGCTCCTACCGTATCATAACGAGCGGTAGTAATAAGAATCCCAAAATAATCATCGGAATCCAATCGATTTGCTTTACATACAATTTGCCGGTTGGTTCCTTCCGGAAGCATATTGTAGAAAAACGGAAAAAGAAATTCAGCGTGATGTTCCTCTTGAGATCGTGGCAGGGTAAGGCTGATAGATGGATTCTTCGGATCGGACAACCATGTTTCGAAATACCGGAAGGTAAAGCTTCCGTCATCATGCTGTTCCAGGATACCTGCTTCTTTGCCTTTATAGAGTACTGTAGCTTGCCTCATTTAGAATTTAAACCTTTTTGATCTGTAGTGTAATTTCCATTCCGAGGATATCGGTAATTTTCTGCAGGGATTTTAGAGTGGGATTAGCCTGGCCCGTTTCGATTTTATAAAGTGTGTTAATCCCGATATCAGCCATGTCAGCTAATTCTTGCTGAGTGATCCGCATGTGATCTCGACGCTGCTGAATTATGTGTCCGATGTTTTGTATTGATTCCATTAGTTAATTGAGTTCCTCGATCCAGCTTAAATTGTGGATATTCAGGTGTAAAGAACGAGTGAAATCAAATATACGTCTAAATCCACAATTTAATGTGAAATTACATGTTTTTATTTAATTCGACAATAAAAAACTTTTCAGATACACAATATAGTGTGGATTTGCATTTCTAAATAAAGGATTATAAGCATATTATATGCAATTACGAATAAAAAATCCAGAGTTTACTATATTATATGTTATAGCATATAAAAATAATTATCTTTGAATAAGTAAATCACTCACATATAATGAAACATTTATCTAAGTTTTTGAAGGAAAAGAGGAAAGAAAATAACCTGACCCAGGAAGAATTTGCGGAACGTGCAGGAGTGGCGCTGACAGTCGTACGGAAGATAGAACAGGGTAAAGAGAACCTAAATCTCGAAAGAGTAAACCAGGTTCTTAGGATGTTTGGTCATGTGTTGGCACCTGTTAAGGAGCAAGATTTTAAATCTAAAGAATGAGACAGGCTAAAATAAATTACCAGGACCAAATAGCAGGGATTCTATCTGAAGCAGATGACGGGGAATATACATTTCTATGTGAAAGTGCTTCTGTTGAAGAATATACCGACCAGTTTATCACATTTACAATGCCTGTAAGGGAGGAAATATAAAAGGATAACCAATTATTTCCCTTTTTTGAAGGACTTATTCCTGAAGGATGGTTAGTGAACATAGCTTCCAAAAACTGCATAGGATACTTTTTAAGATGATTTGAGAGGTTTACCAAGTAAATCAATGCCCTTGAAAAGTATAACTCAAAATCGTCAATGAGGTTCCCTCAGGCCTTCTTTATCTACATTAGGAAATTACCTACATCACATATAATTTAATATAGCGAATTCTTTGTTTTTTAGTATACGTTGAGATATAAGCTGTAGTATTTTGCTGCAATATATGAGTTCAATATGTTGTTAGGTAATTAGTTACGGGGAAAATCAGGAATTAGGCACAAATAAGGCAGCTGTATAATACTGCAGAATTAGTCAATTTTCAGGTTGCCTTTGTAGGAAATCCCTTTCATTAACAAAAAATTAAGAAAACTAACAGATTTACCCCTAATGTTTATTTAGGCTTACTTATCAGGAGTCTAACCTTGCGAGAGCAACTAGGTGCTTGTAAATAAATTTAATGGCTTAAATTATTTGAGTAACAGACGCAATTCTTCTGAAGGAATAAATATGCTTTTAACCGATAATTTCCAGGTTTTTACAATTGATTTTAGGGGGTTCTAATTTAATTATAGATGCGAAAAGATGTATTTATTGCGAAATCAATAATATAAAATGATTTAGAATCAAAAAAATTATTAAATATGAAACAATTGATTTTGAAATAGGCCCATTTAATAATAAGGTGGGTATTTAGAAAATATTAACGAAGTATATGTGCGTGATTTATGATTAATTTATAATTTTAACTATATGAAAATATTCCCCCTCCCTTTTTTCATACTGTGAATTTTTTAACCTGGTGAGGACATTAATGTGACTCTCCCGGCGAAGCCATGAAACTTCCTTGAAGTTTGTACGAACTCCCCCGTTTTTGATATTTTTTAGATGAACCAATTTTAACTTTCATCAGGACCTTTGTAAAAATTCCTTACTCTACGGGAATTTCTTCCTAACCTTCCCCTAACATATTTTTCCCCCAACATCAGATCAACAATGCGAATATTGTGAGTTTGAGAAGCGATAGCCTTTTTAATACTTTTCAGTTTTTCTGAAAATGGTAGTGAGCCCCCGAAATATGATGATTACGAATTAAAGCATAACTGCTTAATTAAGTAGAACATTAAATGATAAAATTATGTGGTACGTATTATATACTCGTCCAAAAGCAGAAAAAAAAGTTGCTGATACCCTTGAGAAATTGAACATTGATGTGTATTGTCCAATGACTACCGAGATACGACAATGGAGCGACCGAAAGAAAAAAATAACCGTTCCTCTGTTTCGCTCTTATGTTTTTGTCAAGCTAAAGGAGAAAGATAGAGGAAAGGTATTCGAGGTTCCCGGGGTGGTGAGGTATCTGTACTGGTTGGGACGTCCTGCCATTGTGAGGGATGTGGAGATTGAATTGATAGAGAACTGGCTGTGCGAAGATAAGGTGGAAGAGGTGATGGTACAGCATATATCGACCGGGGATAGGGTCTGGTTATCAGTTGGAGCTTTTAAGGATGAGGAAGCTATTGTTCAGGAAATTGGTCCAAAACGGGTTCGTCTTATCCTGGTAAAGTTGGGCTGTATTGTAAATGCACGAACTAAGGATTTGATCGCAGATCGCATGGCGGTATAAATAATGATTCAACAATAACTGCCGTGTAACAGGAGGCTTTGCCATTGCTCCTACTCAAGGGTTTGGCGATAAATCAATTTCAGTATATCAAAAATTATACATGTTCTGCTAACAGGTGGGGTGGGAAGCAGGTTGTGGCTTTTGTCCCGTCGTTCTAACCCAAACAATACCTCGAAATTTTGTCCGGCAGCTCTCTTTTTGAACCGGCGCTAACCAGGAATCTTAACCTGAGCAAAGAATTAATAGTGGTGGGAAATCAAGAAAATAGCAGGCTTTCAGAAGAGATTATGGAAAAGCGGGGAATTGGTGCCAGGAAGCATATTAGAGAGGCAACACTCCGGAATACAGCCGTAGCAATTGCTTTTGCAGCTAATCCCGAGGATATCTTGTTGGTGACCCCCTCAGACCATCTTTGAGAAGAGGAGATCCCTTATTACGATGCTGTCAATACAGCGGTAGATCTGGCAAGGCAGGATCATATCCTCACCTTTGGAATATCCCCCAACAGGCCGGAAACCGGCTACGGATATATGGAAGCAGATGGAACAGATGTTCGATCCTTGAGAGAAATCCGATGCACCAAACTGCAGCAGTATTTTTGAAGGATTCAAATTTCCTGTGGAATAGCGGAATGTTCTGTTTTAAATCTTCCATTTTTTTAGAAGAACTAGAAAAACGTGCTCCCAGTGTTTATGATAGATCCCAGAAGGCAAGGAAAAAAGCCGATGTTGGTTTCGTGGATATGGAAAGTTCCCTGCACCAGTGTAGATTACGCCGTGATGGAAAGAAGTGGGCGAATCAAGGTGGTCAAGGCAAATTTTTCCTGGAGCGACATGGGAAGTTTTGATGCTGTTTATGATTATCTCAAAGAGATGGGACAGCCAGTGGATCCCTTGGGCAATATGCAGATAGGTGCGATGAAATTCACTTCTTTTGTCGGTTTGCACAACTGTATTTTCGTTTCTACAAAAGACGCTGATCCCATCCTTTCAAAACAGGCATCCCAAGCGGTGAAGGGGCTCTATGAGGATTTGGAGAATAGTAATATCCGTTTAATCCAGTAATGTTACCCTAATCTAGCTGTTCTTATGGAAAATTCATTTCATAAAAGACATATTGCCAAGGCCATTACCTGGAGATTTATTGGGACGCTGGACACCATGGTCCTCGCCTGGCTTATCACAGGTGATCCCATGGTTGGGATCAAGATTGGCCTGGTCGAGATCATCACAAAAATGTTCCTATACTACCTTCATGAGAGGCTTTGGTTCAAAATGGCTTTGAGTTTCAGCTCTAATTTGCGCCATCTTCTCAAAACAATAAGCTGGCGAGTGGTGGGAACGCTGGATACGATGCTGCTAGCGTGGCTCATCTCCGGAGATCCTGTGGTAGGTTTAAAACTAGGGATAGTGGAAGTGACCACCAAAATGCTGCTGTATTACCTTCATGAAAGAGCCTGGTATCGAATTAACTTCGGATTGGAGCACAGGAATTAATAAAGCGACAGATGAATAATATTATCCCTCAGAGGTACTTTGTTACAGCAAATAAAAGAGGTGTTCTGAAACGGCATCTTCCTTTGATCATTTGGTTTACGGGTCTTTCCGGTTCCGGGAAATCTACCCTGGCAAACCAGTTGGAAGTGAATTTATGGGAGCGGGGAATTCATACCTATACGCTGGATGGAGATAACATCCGCAGTGGATTAAACAAAGATTTGGGGTTCACCCAAGAGGATCGGACGGAAAACCTTCGCCGGATTGGGGAGGTAGCCAAACTATTCCTGGATTCGGGCACGGTGGTCATTGCAGCTTTTATTACACCCCTGGAGCGGGACAGGGACCTTATCCGAAACATAGTCGGCAGAGACCATTTCGTGGAAGTTTTTGTGAACACCTCTCTCAATGAATGTGAACGAAGGGATGTCAAGGGGCTATATAGGAAGGCACGGCTGGGGGAGATCCCAAATTTTACCGGTGTACATGCCCCTTATGAACTACCCCTGAATCCCACCCTTACGATTTATACAGAAAGAGAAAGCATAGGTGAAGCCGTGCAGAAGATATTGGAATATACAGTCCGGAGAATTGAGCCAATTTATCAGGAATAACTATTTCTCAGGTAAGTGGAGACACTTATTCTAGGTAGTCCAGAACATTTATCATTTCCTCCAGCAGAGGCTACCACTAAAATTTCATAAATCTAATTTAATTAAAGTTACACCATGAAAGTAGCATTCATTACAGGAATTACGGGACAGGACGGCGCCTACTTAAGTGAATTTTTGCTGAACAAAGGGTATACCGTCCACGGTTTAAAAAGAAGGGCATCACAGTTCAATACCGATAGGATTGACCATCTGTATCAGGATCCCCATGTGGCACACAGGAATTTTATTCTTCATTATGGAGACCTGACAGACAGCACTTCCCTTATTAGACTCATTCAGGAGATACAACCCGATGAGATCTACAATCTCGCTGCCATGAGCCATGTAAAGGTTTCTTTTGAAATTCCAGAGTATACTGGCAATACAGACGGGCTTGGAACTTTGAGGATACTCGAGGCGGTGCGTTTACTAGGCCTGGAAAAAAGAACCAGGATTTATCAGGCATCCACCTCTGAATTATATGGGAAAGTGCAACAAGTGCCACAATCTGAGCTAACCCCTTTTTATCCGCGTAGTCCCTATGCCGTCGCAAAACTCTATGCTTACTGGATGACAGTCAACTATAGAGAAGCCTACGACATGTTTGCCTGTAATGGCATCTTGTTCAATCACGAATCCCCACTACGGGGCGAGACTTTTGTTACCCGAAAGATCACACGGGCTGCTGCCCGGATAGCTCTAGGACTACAGGACAAGTTATACCTGGGCAATCTGGATGCGCTGAGAGATTGGGGACACGCCAAAGATTACGTGCGCATGATGTGGATGATCCTACAGGCAGAAGAGCCGGAAGATTGGGTGATCGCAACCGGAAAAACGACCAGTGTCAGGGAATTTGTAACCAGGGCGTTCGCTTATGCAGGTATTGATCTGGAATTCATAGGGAAAGGTATTGAGGAAAAGGCCCTGGTTGTCTGCTGCCGGAATCCGGATTATCAGCTTGAATTGGGGAGGGAAGTAGTGGTGGTTGACAAGCGTTATTTCAGGCCCACTGAGGTAGAGTTACTGATAGGCGATGCGACCAAAGCCTTTATTAAATTGGGCTGGAAACCGCTGTATGACCTTTCAGCGCTGGTTGATGATATGATGCAATGTGACCTTAGATTAATGCAGAAGGAGCAACATCTTATCACGGAAGGCTTTGATGTAATGAACTACTTTGAGTGAAGTTAAAATTTCAAGTCCAACAGGAGAGGAGACCCTGCCAAAGATCTTTGGAAAACTCCATATGTTTTACCCCGAGTTCAGAATAAAAAGAAAAGTCAATGAAAAAAGATTCCAGAATATATGTTGCAGGTCACCGGGGACTCGTGGGCAGTGCAATATTAAATAACCTTCTAGAGAAGGATTTTACTAACATTATTACCCGGACGCACAGTGAACTAGAACTAACCGACACCCAGGCCGTTTCCGATTTTTTCCAGGTAGAAAGGCCGGAATATGTTTTCTTGGCTGCCGCTAAAGTAGGGGGGATAGTGGCAAACGATACTTACAGGGCTGATTTTATTTACGAGAATCTAATGATTCAGAACAACGTCATTCACCAAAGTTATCTCAGTGGAGTGAAGAAGTTAATGTTCCTCGGAAGCACCTGTATCTATCCAAAGAATTGTCCCCAACCCATAAAGGAGGAGTATTTACTGACAGGTCCTCTGGAAAACACCAATGAAGCCTATGCCATTGCAAAGATAGCAGGTATTAAAATGTGTGAAAGCTATAATCTGCAGTATGGGACGAACTTTATCTCTGCAATGCCCACTAATCTATACGGACCAAGAGATAACTTTGATCTGGAAAGTTCCCATGTCCTACCTGCGCTGATCCGGAAAATGCACCTGGGGAAAGCCCTGGAGGAAGACAATTGGGAAGCCCTGGCAGATGACCTTAATAAAAGACCTATTGAAGGAATAGACGGGAGTCAGGGCAAAAAGAAAATACTGGCGATCCTGCATAAATACGGAATAAAACTTGAAAACCGAAATCTCAGAAGTTCCGTAAATGAAGTAATTATTGAAATTTGGGGAAGTGGAAATCCCCTACGAGAATTTCTGTGGAGTGAAGGAATGGCAGACGCCTGTGTCTTTCTCATGGAAAACCGGCACTTAAATGATATTGTAGACCTTAACCGGAAAGAAGGTGATCCGTATTTTACCAAAGATGCTCATATTAATATAGGTACGGGCAGAGAGGTTTCCATTGCACACTTGGCAGAGATTGTGAAAATAATCATAAAATTTAATGGAAGGGTGTACTTCAATAAAGATAAACCAGACGGCACTTTCCGAAAACTTACAGACGTATCGAAACTTAATGCCCTGGGGTGGAGGTATTCTGTGGAACTGGATGAAGGAATCTATAGGCTCTACAAGTGGTACAAATCGAGTATCTATAACCTGGCGAGTATAAAATAATAGAAAGCTGATTGACCGGAATCAACCATCCTTCTCAGTAGCTTTCTTAAATCTTGTAATGCATTGCAAACAATAGTCGCAAATTTGCTCCAAAACCTTACTGTCAAGCTGGAGAAGTATCCATTGGTTACAGGAGGTAGGATACGTCTAATAACCTCCTTTATTGTAGGACAAGGGGCGCTTCAATTACTACAGTTGCTCACTGGTTTTCTGCTCATCCGATGGTTGTCTATTGAACAATACGCCCAGTACAGTGTGACCCTTGCTTTTCAAAGTACTGCTCAAATGTTGGTGGAATTAGGTTTTTCAGGGGCGGTTGTTGCGCTGGTGGGGCCCCATATCAATGATAAAAAACGTATAGGGAATTACATAAAGGCCGGGCAATTTTTCAGAAACAGGTTCTTTTTCTTTGTTGGGGGAGCGTGTATTTTTTTCTTTCCCTTACTCACTTTTCAGCACAACTGGCCCACTTATATCACCGTTCTTTTACTCATCTGCATTCTGGCAAATTTGTACTACTCGGGGAATATTTCCTACTACAGTTCTCCTCTTCTAATTCATAAGAGAATGGATGATCTGTATCGCGTGCAGGTGAAGCATAGCGGTTTAAGATTTGCTCTTATTGGTGTTTTCCATCTGGCGGCTCTTTTGAATGCCTGGTTAGCAGCATTTGCAACCACCCTGATGACCATAGCCAATGGGTTGTCCTTTAAGAAAAAAGCAGCAACTTATGTAGAAGAACCTGGAAGTGCCTCGCAGGAGGTTCGCAGGGAAATGCTGGACTACATCAAACCGATTATGCCAGGAATTGTCTTCATGGCATTTCAGGCGCAAATCATCATTTTCATCATAAGTATTTTCGGTGAAACCAAGAACATAGCAGAGGTCGCCGCTTTAGGAAGGCTCGGCCAAATCTTTCTGATGCTTAACGTAGCGGGAAGCGCCCTTGTCGCTCCTTATTTTGCAAGGCAACCAAGGAAAGGCCTTGTCAGAAAGTTTTTCGCCATCTTATCGATAGCTTTCACCCTTGCTGTCCTTATCTGGATCTTCAGTGCGGTATTTCCTGAAGTGCTTATCTTTCTTATTGGGGAAAAGTATAGCCACCTGAAGTCGGAAATCCCTTTGTTGGTGTCCGCTAGTTGCCTGGCTTTTCTCAGTAATCTGATGTGGTCAATAGCGGCATCCCGAAAATGGTTGTGGTGGTGGATGCCCGCTCTCAATATTGGAGGAGTACTATTCATTCAAATTTTGGCCGTGATTAATATGGACCTAAGTACCACCCACAATGTGCTTGTTCTCTCTCTTTTAGTAAATGCTTTTGCAGTGATTCACAAAATAATAATTTCTATATATGGATTCTCCCGTACTTGACTCTCAGAAAACGAACTCCTTAGTGAACATTGATAAGTTCATTTTTATTCTCTCAGCCCCCAGAAGTGGTTCTACCTTGTTGCGCGTTCTGCTGAACCGCATACCAGAGATAGTTTCTCCGCCTGAGACCTACTTTCTGGAGTTTTACAGGAACAATAAGAACTACGATCCTTCCAGAGCAGAGGACAGGAAAATTCTGGCGGATTATTGGGTGAATTTCAGAAATCATCTTAATGTAAGGAACTTATATGACCGAAAAGCTTTTAATGCTCTTGTTGTTGATGAAGCCCGAAGCTGGGCAGATATATTCTCTATCCTGGTACAACTCTACGCCAGGGACGCCCGCAAGAAGATGACAGAAAATTCCATCATCTGCGAGAAAACACCGCTTCATATTGAATTCCAGAAAGAATTACTGGAAATCTTTCCCAAGGCTCATATCGTTTACTTAATTCGGGATCCCAGAGATGTTGTGGCAAGCCTGAAAACCTGTCCCTGGTCTACCTCCAATGTGAAGTTAAACGCTAATTACTGGTGCAAAACGACAAACCTAATTCAGGATCGTGAAAATTCAATCCTCATAAAATATGAGGATCTGGTAGAAACCCCTGAAGTGCAATTTGGTAGGATTAGCCAACTTCTACAAATTGATATAGACGATAAGTTATTTCAGGATCAGGCTCCTAATGAAGACAAAGAATCGCTGGATCCGAAGAACCTGGATTCGTATAAGCCCATAGATACCTCCTTTAAAGACCGGTGGAAAACGAAGCTTTCGGAGCCCGATCATGAGCTGGAGGTGATTGAAAACCTATGCTTTAAGGAGATGAAGAAATTTAATTATGTGCCCACTACTCAGCCTAATTATAAATTCCAGAAGCTCCTGCAGCTTCATAAATGGACAGATAGGCAATATGGCAGAATTTACAGAAGAATTATCTAAACAATGGCCACTATGTACAATCCAGGAATAGGTCGTGAAAATATTTCAAAAGACAAGGAGGGGCTTGGAGTGAGATTAGTGACTCAGGATGAAGAAACCCTGCTTAAGCCTCCTAAGGGGACTTCTCTTCATAAGCTGAAAAGAAACCTCTCTCAAAGGTTATCCGCTATGGCGGCAAAGATGGTTTCTAAAAACACAAAGGATCTTAAGATCTGTATTTTTTCAAATGATTGTTGGGGCGCCGAATTTTATAGGTGTACCGGTAGGCCCTATAACACTCCTTTTGTTGGTTTAATGATTATGGCACCTTGTTATCTGAGATTTTTAAAACGACCTCATTTTTATTTGAACAAACCTCTTCATTTTTCTACAACAACGCGATATCCAGGGCTTCAGGAAATTCATGAAAAGAAATCCTATCCCGTCGGAGTCATTGAGGACATAGAAATTCATTTTTTGCACTATAAAAATCAGGGGGAAGCTATAGCAAAATGGAATAGTAGAAAGTTGAGAATTGACTGGGATCATTTGTATATAAAGTTTTCCATGGATAAAGACTATGCAGAACAGGATCTTCTACATGATTTTGAAACTTTGCCTTACCAGAACAAAATTTCTTTTAGTAAAAAACCATACGAAAGTAGAAGCAACGTTCAGTTAGCCAATTATACCGAGAATGGGGCTCAGCTGTTCACCCGGTGTTTTAAACAAGTTGATATGCTTTATTGGTTCAGGAGTGGATTTTTACGAAAACCAGGAGGCATTCAGTATGTGAAAAACTTATTTATCAGCCGGTTTCTGAAGATTACTTAAGCCTGGAGAGGGTGAAAACGTGTTGCAAAACGCATGAAAGATAAGAATAAACATTGTTAAAGCACTTCTATGGAAGTATCTGTTTGCATCATTACATATAACCGGCCGGAATTTTTTCGAGAGGCCTTACAATCCTGCCTTGATCAGACACTTCCCCCGGCAGAAATCCTGATAGGTGACGATTCGACTGACCAGACTACAGGGGAGATTGTTAAGGAGGTAAAGCGAGTAGGACCTATAAATATTCGATACTTTCACAATTCTCCCCCTTTAAGGCAGGCTGCAAACATCAACAATTTATTTGCAAAAGCACAGGGGGAGGTCCTGGTACTGCTTCACGATGACGATCTTCTATTGCCAGAAGCTCTGGAACTTATGCATGAAAGTTTTATCAAATATCCTGGCGTGTATGCGACCTTTGGAAAACAATACATTATCTCAGCAGAGGGTACCATAGATAGAGAAGGATCAGAAGTACTCAATCAGCACTATTATCGGGGACCTGAGTATGAAGGATCACGCCTGAGCTCCCTCGAATCCGGATTTTTGCAGCAATTCCCCAATGATGCCTATATGGTAAGAACAGACCTGGCTAAAAGTGTGATGTATAGAGAAGAAGCAGAGGATGCCTGCGATTTTGATTTTGGACTACGCCTGGGGATGAGCAATGGTGACTTCCATTTTATTGACAAGTACACGGCAAAATACCGGTTGTCTTATAAGGCCGTAAGCCGGAATCCAAAAAACAACGCCAGTTTGAAATCCTATGAATTGGTTAGGGATCTTAAAGTTCCTGTGACCTCCCTGGAATTAAAAGCCAGATGGTTGAAACAGAAAGCTCCACTGGCTGTAGGTCAGGCCATTCGCCTGAAGAAAAAGAAGAAAGCCATTGCTATTTTCTTTAGCAAGTGGCATCGTAGCAGGATTTTCACCCCTTCGGGAGTTAAAGTTTTTTTTAGGTTATTCTTGTCTTAAGAAGAATCCCAATTTTCAGTAATCAGGAGTACTCATAAAATGAAAATAGCATATTTGATTTTGGCTCATAAAAGCCCTAAGCAGCTCGCACGACTTGTGAAAAGACTGAATGTTGGGGAAGTTCTCTTTTTTATACATATCAATGTTGCCGTGGAAATATCAGCATTCAAAGCTGAAATGGAAAATACCAATCCAGGAATGGAGAATATTTTTTTTCTTGAAAAAAGATATAAAACGAGGTGGGGCGGTTTTAGAGCTGTGAAGGCAACCATGGCATTAATAGCTGCTAGTGTCAGCCATGAGCCCGAGGTGGTATGTTTTATTAGCGGACAGGATTATCCAATCAAGAATAATCTTGAGTTAAAGGAATTTTTTAAACGTTACAAGGAGAAGATTTTAATTGAGCACGAAAAAATTGATGTATCCAGGCCAAGCCGAATATCCTACTATCATTTTCCAGATTACATAGATTATAAAAAAGCGGCCTTTAGCAATAGAAATATTCCTCTAGTAGTAAGAGTACTTAACAAAGTAGTCCCTATTCGAAAACCTATTGAAGGGGTTATTCCTTACGTGGGGCGGGTCCAATTTACCATGCCGCTGGAGGTGGCAAGATTTGTGGTAGAGGAACACCAACGAAATAAAAAGCTGAATCAATTCTATAAGTTTGTTCTAATCCCGGATGAGCAGTACCTGCACACCCTGCTGCTCAATTCAAGGTTTGCCTCGAGGGTGCTGAACCTTCGAACCTCCTTTGCTGATTATAATGCGCCTCATCCCGTAGTATGGCGTTCACAGGACTTAGAATTTCTTAAAAAACAAGAAACTCCTTTCGCACGAAAGTTTGACATAGAAGTAGATGAATATATCCTGGACCTGATTGATCATGAAATTTAGTATTATCATTCCCACCTTTCATAGAAACGAGCTACTGGAGCACTGCCTGAAAAGACTTGTTCCAGAATTGCAGGAGGTGGCTGCAACTTCTTATCAGGTCATTGTAAGCGACGATGGAAGAACCTCTTCCGCCGAATACCTGATTAGAGAAAAATTTAGCTGGATGCGCTGGATAAAAGGTCCAGGGAGAGGCCCTGCGGCCAACAGGAATAACGGCGCAGCTGTTTCGGAAGGGGAATGGCTTTTGTTCACGGATGACGATTGTTTACCGGATTCAGGATGGATAAAGGCCTATGAAGATGCCATCAGGGAGCACCCAGGGGTGAAAGTTTTTGAAGGAAGATCTTATCCCGATAAGCCTAGGGACTCTTTTTCACAATGTGCTCCAGTGAATGAGAAAGGAGGATTTCTTCCTTCCTGTAACTTTCTGATATATAAGCAGGTGTTTCAGGAATTAGCTGGCTTTGATGAAGACTACGGTTTTTCTTTTGAGGACATGGATTTCCATTATCGTCTTAAAAGAAGCGGACATAAAATAGTATTTATAGAGGACGCAGCGGTCTGCCATCCCTGGAGAAATGTCACCAAGGCCGCCTCAAAATCCTTTTTTCAGCATCAGTTTCAAGGAATCCGCATGTTTATAACAAAACATCCTGAAGTCATCCATTCATTCAATTCCAAACATTTCCTGGCGACTTCCTTTTCAGCCCTTTTCTTTCATATAGTACCGGGACTGATTACATATCGAGGAAGAGGTCTACGTTATGCCCTGCAGAATATGTTTTTTAAATTAAAAATGGCATATATTTTTCTACCCAAGACGCTTCAGTGGTATTTTAGAAAACAAACTGACATTTTAAAAAATGCCCTAAGGGCAGTGCAAAGAGTTTGATATGAAGATCCTGTTTGTATGCGGTTGTCTTGAACCGGGAAAGGACGGGGTGGGAGATTACTCCCGCCTGGTGGGAGCTAGCTTGATCAAAGATAGTCACCGGGTGATGTTACTCTCCTTACATGATTTCTACGCAGTGTCTGGAACTAAAGACGCTGAGCAAGATGCACCTGCAAAGCTCCAGGTCTACAGAATTTCTGCAAACCATAGTCGTGCAAAGAGGACAGGCCTGGCGAAAGCCTGTATAGCCAAATTTGATCCGGATTGGATCAGTCTGCAATACGTTCCATATTCCTTTCATGTGAAGGGACTGGACCTGCGGTTACCCCGTTTTTTTTCGTATTTGAAAGGCTCCTATAAATGGCACATCATGGTTCATGAACCTTGGGTTACAAGTGAGCGTTTTTTTAGTAAGGGAACCCTCACTGGTTCAATTCAAAAAGAGATATTACGTCTGTTGATCCGTCATCTTGGCCCCACTATAATGCATACCAGTAATTCTTATTATCAACATCTTTTGATGCTGACAGGACTGAGATCTGACTTGCTACATCTTCCTGGAAATATTCCAGTGGTGCATGGGGCAGCTGAGCTTGTGAAAGAAGAGTTTATGGACCTGGGTATTACCCGGGAAAACCGAGCACATTGGATGCTGCTGGGAATGTTTGGTAGAGTGCGTGCCGATGTGGATTACAAGGATGTGGTTGGAAAGTTCTTAAAAACACCAGAAGCGGCTGGGAAAAAAATAGCCCTTCTGTCTATAGGGAATGCAGGTCCTTGTGTGGATCCCTTGTTCGAAGAGATCCACAGGGAAAACAAAGAGCGGGTGTTGCTTTACAAATTTGGTCATAAAGAGGTGGCTGAAGTATCCGGTTTTTTTCAGTGGCTGGATGTCGGTATTGCCTCAGTTCCACAATATTTACTCGGTAAGAGCGGCGCATATGCGGCCATGAGAAACCATCGATTAAAAATACTTGTACCCCAGATCAGGGGAAACAAAAAGAGTGAATTTGAAAAAGCTGCATTTTCTTGTGATCTAGAAAAGATCCCGGATGAAGATTTTTCTGCGGGCAGGGTTGCACAGCTACTTTTACTTGCACTTTGCACTAGTAGCCCGGATACAAAAGAACGACTGAATGAAAATTTTGTTTATAACCCATAACTTCCATCCCAGGATTGGAGGTATTGAAGTAAATTCAGAGATCCTGGCTTCCGCTTTTTCTGAGTATGGACATCAGGTTCGCCTGGTCACCTGGACGCCTGATCCTGAAAATACCTCCTTTGCTTTTCCTGTTTATAGAAATCCCGGGATGTGGAAGTTGTTGGAACTTCACCGATGGGCATCGCTTGTATTTGAAAATAATCCGAGTCTTCGCCTGTCTTGGCCCAGCTTATTGTTTGCTAACATCAATGTCATTGCTGTCAGAACCTGGATTTCCAGAAGTGATGGTACTACAGGAATTCAGGATATTCTCAAGAGATACTGGTTGAAAAGAGCTGAAAGAGTGATTGCAGTGAGCGAGGCTGTACGGAGAAAATGTTGTCCTGAGGCCGTTGTTATCGGCAATCCTTACCGGGCAGGTCAGTTCAAGATCCTTCCGGAAATTGATCGTTCCATAGATTTTGTTTTTCTGGGTCGGCTTGTGTCGGACAAAGGAGCGGATCAGGCGATCCTGGGAATGTATCAGCTGAACAAGAGCGGTATGCAGAAGTACCATCTTTCCATTGTGGGAGATGGGCCTGAAAAAAAATATTTGGAAGGTTTGGCCAGTGATCTTGAACTGTCGGAATTAGTGCACTTTACTGGTGCGCTTCAGGGAGAAGAACTTATCAGGACCCTGAATAGGCATCGGATTCTTCTAGTTCCTTCCCTTTGGGAAGAACCTTTCGGAAATGTTGCCCTGGAAGGAATGGCTTGTGGCTGCATTCCTATAGTTTCAGACGGAGGAGGTTTACCGGATGCCGTGGGAAAAGCCGGCCTATGCTTTGAAAGAGGGAATTTAAAGATGCTTGTTTCGACTATGAAACGTGTGATTAAGGATTCCTCGCTTCAGAAACAACTATTACAGGAGGCAAAAACACATTTGAGGGCGCATCATCCAGAAACCATCACCAAAAAATATTTGGAAATAGTCGAGAATGCTCCTACCGCACCAAAAAAGGTATTCACATGAGAATAATTATTTCACATCCCACCAGCAACCAATTCAATCGGGCTTTACTGGCCGGATTACTCGAAAATCAAATGTTGGCTGAATTTCACACATCAGTGGCCGCTTTTCCCGGAAGTCCGTTATATCAGTTGGGAGGAATTACAGCATTGTCTGATATCCGCCGTCGCAGCTTTGAACCAGGACTTAAAAGGTATACCTATAGCTGGCCCTACCATGAAGCAGGACGTATGATGGCAGGTAAACTCGGAATTTCGAAGTTGACCAGACATGAGACCGGCACCTTCTGTTTGGATGCCGTATACGAGCAACTGGATAAAAAGGTAAGAAAGCGTCTGGCATCAGTTTCAGACGGTAAAGAATTTGCAGTTTATTCTTACGAGGACGGTGCCCTGCACAGTTTCCGCAGCGCACGGCAATTGGGGTATATTTGTCTTTATGATCTTCCGATCGGATATTGGCGTACCGCCAGGAAATTACTGCAGCGGGAAAAGGAACTATGGCCCCAATACAGCACTACGCTGACTGGTTTAAAAGATTCCGCAGAGAAACTGGCCAAGAAGGATCAGGAACTGGCCATGGCCGACCGAATTTTTGTAGCCAGCAGTTTCACGGCGAGTACCTTAGAAGATTACCCAGGGAAGTTGGCCCCGATTGAAATTATTCCTTACGGTTTTCCTCCTGTAGTCAAGGCTCGGACGTATGACAATTCAACAAACAGAGCTTTAAAATTACTATTTGTGGGCGGCCTGTCACAACGAAAAGGGATTGCTAACCTCTTTGCGGCAGTACGACCCCTTGGAAAATCAGTCCAACTTACGGTGGTGGGAAGAAAAACCGCTCAGGCTTGTGCGGCCCTGGATGCGGAGCTAGCCAGACATACGTGGATTGAAAGTTTGCCCTACCAGGACATCCTCTCTTTAATGAAGCAACATGATGTGCTGGTATTTCCTTCTTTGTTTGAGGGTTTCGGAATGGTAATTACAGAGGCCATGTCTCAGGGTACTCCTGTGATCACTACAGAACGTACAGCTGGGCCAGATTTTATTGAGCATGACAGCAATGGCTGGTTGGTAGAAGCGGGTTCCACGGAGGCATTAAGAGATGCTATAGCGAAACTGATAGGGAAACCTCAACTAATTGGCGAGGTAGGTAACCAGGCAGTAAACACTGCAGCTAAAAGGCCCTGGAAGGTCTATGGTAAAGAACTGGCAGAGGCGATCAAAAGAACTGAGAGTGTCATGTTGCCTAATGCAGTATAGGAAATTATGCAATCATCTGTTACAAAATATTGGGAAGAGAAAATTTTGGATCCCGAAAGTATTGGAAACTATGAGGTAAGGACGGAAGCTTCTTCCGATATCCGACTTCTTAAACAAGGGGTATGGGCCTACTTTTTTCTCCTCATCTTTGAAGGTGCCCTCCGAAAATGGGTGCTTCCAGGATTGGCAGATCCTTTATTGATTATTCGTGATCCCTTTGCATTGCTGTTGATTTTAAAAGCGATTCAGGGTAATATATGGAAACCAGGAGGTTATGTGTTAGTGATGTGGGGGGTCACTGTGCTCTCGCTCGCATTAACCCTGATCGTGGGCCACGGAAATCTAGTGGTAGCGATTTACGGATTTCGCATTACCGGACTACATTTTCCTTTGATCTTTGTGATTGGCAGTATTTTTTCCAGAGCCGATGTAATAAAACTGGGAATATGGGTGCTGTGGATTACTATTTTTATGACCATTCTTGTAGGATTTCAGTTCTACAGTCCCCAGTCTGCCTGGGTAAATATGGGGGTAGGAGGAGACGAAGCCGGTTCTGGTTTTAGTGGGGCAGCAGGTTTCTTCCGCGTACCTGGGACGTTTTCTTTTACCAATGGGCTCTCTCTCTTTTATGGGCTTGCGGCTGCTTTTGTTTTCTTTTTTTGGGTCACCAAAAAAGAGGAGCAGGGAAATCGAATGCTGCTCATTCTTGCAACCCTTGCCCTGGTAGCTGCCATTCCGTTGAGTATCAGTAGGACGGTGTTGTTTGAGGTCATTCTATCCTTTTTGTTTCTTATCTGTATCTCCGGTCAGAACCCCAAGATTATAAAGTCGCTCCTTGGGGTATTAGTAATGGCTGTTGTAGTGGTTGCAGTACTCTCCAATATGAGTTTTTTTCAAACAGCAAGTATGGCCTTTACAGAACGTTTTAATAATGCCAGTGGTGCGGAAGGAGGACTGGAAGGTACTTTGGTAGACCGCTTCCTGGGTGGCCTCTATGGTGCAGTGACAAATACGGAGGCTTCTTTTGCTGGGCTTGGATTAGGAATGGGGACCAATGCCGGAGCCCAGTTGATGACCGGCAAAAGGGATTTTTTGCTTTCTGAAGGCGAGTGGGGAAGACTCATAGGAGAAATGGGATTTTTCCTGGGAATGATAGCTATTCTGATCCGGGTGTCCTTAGTGATAGCTTTACTAAGGAAGTCTTGGAGGGCCATTGGTAATGGTCATCTCCTGGGCTGGATGCTGATGAGCTTTGGCACCTTGGTAATTCTTCAAGGGCAATGGGCCCAACCTACTGCGCTTGGGTTTAGTAGTATCATTGGAGGTCTGGTGCTTGCTTCCTTTAACGATCAGTAAAAAAATTATGCATATCGTTTTATTTACACATCCCGCTTTCTTTCATTCTAAAAGTATGCCTAAGTATGCAGATTTTATCTCCGAAGGAATGACCAGGAGAGGTCACACTGTGCAGGTTTTCACTGCAAAAGCCTTCTTTTGCAAGCTGCCTTCTCCGACGGGTTTTAAAAAGTGGTTAGGATATCTCGATCAGTTCTTATTATTTCCAATAATTCTAAAAAAAAATCTTTTAAAAATGCCCCCGAATACGCTCTTTGTTTTTTCGGATCAGGCATTGGGACCCTGGATACCATATCTGGTAAAGCGACCTCATGTGGTCCATTGTCACGATTTCCTGGCACAGCGCTCCGCTAAAGGGGAGATCCCGGAAAACAGCGTAGGATTTACAGGCAGGATATATCAGGCTTTTATTAGAAGAGGATTTAAAAAAGCGAATAATTTCATTTGCATTTCAGAAAAAACTCATCAGGACCTTCACCTGTTGCTTCAAAAAAGACCTACCGTATCGAAAGTGATATATAATGGGCTAAATCAGCCATTTAAATTCGGAAATCTTGAGCAAGCAAGGCAGGATTTACAGAAAGTATTTGGCATATTCTTAAGGTCTGGTTACATCCTTCACGTCGGTGGTAATCAATTCTATAAGAACAGAAAGGGAGTGATAGAGATATATTCAGCATGGAAAAAAAGATCAGGCAGCATACAGCCTCTTTTGCTGATAGGTACTGCTCCTAATAAAGAGTTAATTCAAGCCAGGGAGCATTCGGAATTTTCCTCAGAAATTCATTTTTTGACGAAAGTATCAGATGATGCTTTACAGAAAGCCTATCATGGGGCAACTTTTCTTCTATTTCCCTCACTGGAGGAAGGATTTGGCTGGCCCATTGCGGAAGCAATGGCAAGCGGATGCCCGGTGGTCACCATTGACAAAGCTCCCATGAATGAAGTGGGAGGGGAGAACTGCTTCTATTTACCTGAGCCCCCGCAACATCGGGAAGAAAGAGAAAATTGGTTGAAAACAGCAGCGGAAACTCTGGATCGAGTAGGCAATATGACGGTCCAGGAACGCGCAGATTTTGTACGACAGGCCGCTTTGAGGGCCAAAAGATTCTGTCCTGAAAAGGCGATGGAAAAAATTGAAAGAGTATACACTGAGGTTCTTAAATCCTATAAATCATGATGAGAGTATTACGCGTAATTTCTTCTATGAAACCTGAGACAGGAGGTCCCTGCCAAGGGATCCGAAACAGCATTCCGACTTTGGAAAAGCTGGGAGTGCATAATGAGGTTTTGTGCTTTGATGGACCGGATGAAGAATTTTTAAGCCATGATAATTTCCCAATTCACACCCTGGGCCCCTCTAAGGGACCTTATTCATATAGTGCTAAACTCCCGGGATGGCTACGGGAAAACCTGCATAGGTTTGATTCTGTCATTATCCATGGGTTATGGCAGCATCATAGTTATGGAACATATCGCGCATATCGGCAGTATTGTAAAACTAGTGATCACCGGCTAAAATTGTTTGTAATGCCACATGGGATGCTGGATCCCTATTTTCAAAGAGCAAAATCCCGCAGGTTAAAGGCTATTCGCAATTACTTTTTCTGGAAATTGCTGGAACATCGTGTAGTAGAGGCTGCTGATGGTTTATTCTTTACTTGTGAACAAGAGCTGTTGTTGGCAAGAGAACCTTTTTCTCCTTACCAACCAAAATCTGAAATTAACGTGGGTTATGGAATCGTGCATCCCCCTGCCCTGGAAAAGCAACACCAGGAGGCGTTTTATGCCCGATGTCCCGCAGTGGCTGGAAAATCTTTCTTCCTGTTTCTCAGTAGAATTCATCCCAAAAAAGGAGTGGATCTTCTGATAAGGGCCTACACTCGACTAACGGAGGTGAACAAAAATGTTCCGCACCTGGTAATAGCCGGTCCGGGACTAGAAACGCCCTTTGGAGAATTCCTTCAAAAGGGCAGTCAGAATTCCAAAATTCATTTTCCCGGAATGCTCAAAGGAGCGGAAAAATGGGGGGCTTTCTATAGCTGTGATGCTTTTGTCCTGCCGAGTCATCAGGAGAATTTCGGAATCGCGGTAGTGGAAGCCCTGGCTTGTCACAAACCTGTGCTTATTAGTGATCAGGTGAACATCTTTAGAGAGATCAGGAGCATGGGAGGTGGACTCGTTGCAGCAGATTCAGAAGAAGGAGTATATACGCTTTTGCATAAGTGGATGGATGTATCTTCGGCTCAAAAAAAACGGATGGAGCAGAAAGCTTATGAAGCATTTCAAACCTACTACAGTATTGAACAGGCAGCGCAAGGAATCTTCAGAGCCTTAGGAAGAGCGTCAGAAAAAAAGGCTCCAACAAAAATACTTCGTCATGGAATTATCTCTCACAACATTTGACAATACCACCTTTGACAAAGGGGCAGGAAAAATAAAACAGGCCCTGTGGTTTCTAATTCATGCCCTGTTTATAAAGTCATCCCTGCTTCCGGTAATGGGGTTTAAAAAGTTTTTACTGGAGCTTTTCGGAGCTAAAATAGGGACGGGATTTGTTATTAAACCTTCCGTGCATATCAAATTTCCGTGGAAACTCGAATTAGGAGATCATGTGTGGCTGGGGGAGCATGTATGGATCGACAATCTTGACCGGGTAAAAATAGGTAATAATGTGTGTCTTTCCCAGGGAGCCTTATTGCTGACAGGTAATCATGATTATACCCTTTCGTCCTTTGACTTTAAAAATGCTCCCATAGTCATTGAAGATGGCGTCTGGATAGGTGCTAAGGCAGTGGTTTGCCCAGGGGTCCACTGCAAATCTCATTCGATCCTCTCTGTAGGGGCTATAGCCACCAAAGACCTGGAATCTTTTACGATTTATCAAGGGTCCCCGGCTAAAGAAGTGAGAAAAAGAAATATATCTCATCCTAAAAAGTAGACAAAATGAAAAGCATTCTTGTTGCAGGCGGTGCCGGTTTTGTGGGATCACACCTGTGTAAGCGATTGTTATCGGAAGGTAACAAGGTTATTTGTTTGGATAATTTTTCTACCGGAAGCAAAGAAAATGTGCTGCCGTTTAGTGAGAATCCATCTTTTAGACTGGTAGAACACGATGTTGTTCATCCCTTTAATGTGGAGGTAGATGAAATTTACAATTTAGCCTGTCCGGCTTCTCCCGTTCAATATACCAGGGACCCGGTCAAAACAATGAAGACATGTGTGTTGGGTGCCATGAACTTATTGAGTCTTGCCCATAAAAACCATGCGACCATTCTTCAGGCCAGTACCAGTGAGGTGTATGGAGCGGCTGAGGTTCATCCACAAAAGGAGACCTATTGGGGGAATGTAAATCCCGTCGGACCGCGCTCCTGTTATGAAGAAGGAAAACGTTGTGCCGAAAGCCTGTTCATGGATTACCACAATCAATATGGAATTAAAATTAAAATTGTGAGAATTTTCAATACGTATGGACCTGGAATGAGTGCCGATGACGGCAGAGTGGTCCCAAGTTTTATTTTGCAGGCTCTAAGAGGAGAGCGCCTGACTATTTTCGGAAATGGCAAACAAAACCGTTCCTTTCAATATATTGATGACCTCATAGAAGGACTCCTTCGTATGATGGCAACACCAACTTCATTCACGGGTCCCGTCAACATAGGAAATCGCACCAATTATACAATGAATGAACTAGCGAGAATTATCCTGGATATAACTGGTTCCCCTTCAAAGATGATCTATAGAACCTTACCCCAGAATACTCCCAGAGACCGGCAGCCTGATGTTAGTTTAGCTAATTATCATTTAAATGGGTGGGAGGCCAGTGTGGACCTCAAACAGGGTTTGTCCAGAAGTCTTCCGTACTTTATCGGGTTGCATAGCCTGTTACATCATCCTAAACATAAAGCTTCGTAAATTCAATTGCTTTATTCTCTCTTAACGATTGTTCCCCTGGTCCCCCAGAATTTTTGTTGAACTGATGAAGTGGCTAAGGCTAATTTCTCCTTAGAAGTCGGTGCGCCACTTTGAGATCCTTACTCGTTTTAGCGCGAGACACTATTTCCTTTTAAAATCATCCTGAACTTCTGCCAGGGAATTGGCAGGGGTTACTAAAATCTTTTAAATATGAAACGTACAACATTGCTCATGACCATTTCTGTGGTACTGCATCTGGTGGTAATTGATCTTACTTTTTATTTGGTAAGTACTAATGCTCTGATTTCTGGAAGCATTATTCCATTGGGAGGATACAATCTTTTATGGCTATTCATAGCTGGTACACTGGGTATTCACAGTTATAACGAAAGTCGGGAAAACTAAAACCATCCTCTTATGAAAGTTTCAATTGTAACAATTGTCTATAACAGAGCCTATTGTATTGCAGAATGTATTAATTCTGTGCTAAATCAAACCTACCCAGAGGTAGAACACATTGTCATTGACGGTGGTTCTACAGATGGGACAACAAAGGAGATCGAGCATTTTAGAGACCGATTGGCATATTATGTATCAGAAAGAGATGAAGGGGTTTTCGACGCCTACAACAAGGGGATCAGGCAGGCCACCGGAGATGTTATTGGTATCCTGAACTCCGACGATCTTTTCCATGATCCGACCATTCTTGAAAAGGTAATGAACGCCTTTGAAAGCTCTGGTGCAGACCTGGTTTATGGAAAGGGACTTTTTGTGGATAAGAACAATATCAACCGAGTAAAACGAATGTATTCTTCACGGCCTTTCCAGAAGAATTTCCTGTTTTTTGGCTGGATCCCTCTTCATACAACCATATTTGTTAAAAAAAAGGTGTTTGATATGTATGGATTGTATAATTCCGGGTACTCCATCGCCAGTGATTATGAAATCTCTCTACGCTGGTTTCAGAATGATGAAATTAAAAAGCATTTTTTAAACGAGTGGACTGTTAAAATGCGGTTGGGCGGATTAAGCACCTCCCCAAGATTACAGCTACGCAAGTCCAGGGAAGATCTCAGGATCATTAGGATTTATAAATTGAAAGGCTTCTTTACCCTGGCTTGTAAAATTGGAAGAAAGATCCCACAATACCTCATTCCAAGATTTACCAGGATTCCACAAGGATTATAAGATGTCTAAAAGGAGGTCAGGAAGGGATATTTCCGGAAATTCTTAAAAAAAGAATACTATGAAATGGTCTTTTTTCATCATACCTTTTTCTGTGGTAGCCCATGTAGTGACCATTAATGTTACCCTGCACCTGCTCACTCCGATGACCTACACGAGTTTTGGAGGGATCCTTGGCTTTAACCTGGCATGGTTTGTTCCTGCCTTTCTTTTGGATTTTTACAGCGTGGAAAGAAAGGAACGGTTCATCACAAAGTTCAACAAGTTTCTCAAACATTACTTTATCTTCTGCCTGGCATATTTTACGGTGCTGAGCTTTTTGAAAATCGATTTTTCTCCGGAATATCAGCTTTTCGTGTTATCGTTTTTATTGTTTTTACTGGTTTTTTACAGGTGGTTTTTCTTTTCTGTTAGGAGGTTATACCGCATAGAGGGAGGAAACTACGTAAATGTGATCATCGTTGGAGAAGATAAGAACAACAAGGTGATCCGAAAGGTGTTTGAAAATCCAGATTTTGGGTATCGATATAAAGGCTACTTTCATGATAGCTCTTCAAAAGAAACGGACTATCTGGGCAGGATCGAAAGCTGTTACGATTTCATAAAATATAATAATATCGACGAGATCTATTGTATAGTAAGTCAGTTTTCTAATGAAGAATTACATCGGCTGATTTCCTTTGCAGATAACAATCTAAAACGCTTAAAATTAATTCCGGATAACAAAGAGATCTTTACCAGGACTATGAACGTGGAGCTTTTTGATACGCTCCCTGTTCTAAACCTTCGAAATTCTCCTTTGGAAAAGAATTATGCTAAATACGGAAAGCGGGCCTTTGATATTCTCTTTTCCTCCTTTGTGATCTTTTTCATCCTCTCCTGGGCCATCCCTTTACTGTTTGTGATTACCAGGTTGGAATCAAAGGGTTCCCTCTTCTTCAAACAGCTCAGGCATGGATACAATAAACAGCCTTTTTACTGTTATAAATTTCGTTCGATGGCGGTTAATTCTTTTGCTGACAGCGCCATGTGTGTAAGGAACGATGTCAGGATCACCAGAGTGGGAAAGATCCTGAGAAAAACAAGCATCGACGAGTTACCTCAATTTTTTAACGTCCTCATGGGGCAGATGAGCGTGGTGGGACCTCGTCCTCATATGCAGGCACATACGGATGAATACTCTGCCTCTGTGGATAAATATCTCGTCCGGCACTATGCCAAACCTGGCATCACTGGTCTGGCCCAGATCAAAGGCTACAGAGGAGAGATCATACATAAATCCGATATCATTAACAGGACTAGATTTGACATTTTCTACCTGGAAAAATGGTCTCCGGCGCTTGACCTGAAGATCATTTACCTCACGATCAAAAACATGATTACCGGTGAAGAAAAGGCTTATTAATTTCAAAAAATACAACATGCAATGATGACATTGAAAACCCCATCCTCTACCAGACTATTTGGTTGCTTTCTACTATTGATGATGATCTCTTCCTGTGTCTCCCGAAGAAACATGGTATATTTTCAGGAGATCGAGGAAATAGCGGCAAATACCAGGCAGGCATATACCAACAACCTAATCATTAAACCGGATGATGTTTTGACCATACGGGTTTCTGCCCCCGAACAGGAGGCAGCTATTCCTTTTAACCTTACAAAATCTGTAGGCTCTCAACAAATGCTTCGGGGAGAGGTCGAGCTAGAAACGTATCTGGTTTCCGATCAGGGGAGCATAGAGTTTCCAGTGATAGGAACTATGGAGGTTGCAGGCCTCACCAATATTGAGCTCTCCGAAAAGATAAAAAGCTTGATAGATGAATACGTGAAAGATGCCATTGTCAACGTCAGGATACTCAATTTCCAGATCAGTGTTCTGGGGGAAGTGCGAAGCCCAGGCATGTTTTCCATAGAGGATGATCATGTGGATCTGTCACAGGCGCTCGCCATGGCCGGAGACCTTACCATTTTCGGAAAACGAACCAATATACTGGTTATGGGCCAGGAGAATGGCAGGAAGACGTATGCGTATCTCGATCTTACGGATGCCAATGTTCTGAATTCTCCTTTTTACAATCTTCGGCAGGGGGATGTAGTTTATGTGGAGCCAAGGAATTCAAGACGACAATCGGCAGGTTCTACCGGAGTAGCCTCCACCTACCTCTCCATAGCTTCAGTGATTGCCTCTTTAGTAATTCTTTTAACACGCTAACAATGACTTCTAAACCTACTTCCACCAAAATGCAACCGCAAAACTTCAACCTTCGCAAAGAACTGGATAAATATATAAAATACTGGCCATGGTTCCTTCTTTCTCTTGCCATTTTTATATCCCTGGGGTATTTCCATTTAAGATACGCCACCCCGGTTTACAGTGCCAAAGCAAGTATCATTATTAAAGATGATTCTTCCGGAGGAGGTGCAGACTTTTTTGAAGATCTGGGAATTGCGGGTATGGGAACGAAGAATTTCGATAACGAAATGGGGATTCTTCGCTCCAGGCGCCTGATGAAGGAGGTAGTGAAATCCCTGGACCTTCATATTCAATATTTTATTGAAGGAAAGGTGCGTGCTATAGAACTTTATGAAGAGGTTCCTTTTTCAATGCAGGTATTAAAGCTCGACGAGGAAATAATCAGAAAAACCGGAGGTATAACCCTATTGATCAAGAAGACCAGCGATGGTTATAAGATTACCAGGCCTGGAACTTTCACTAGCTTTTCTGCCCGGGAAGGAGCTCCGGTGAACCTAGGTTTTGCCAACCTCGTTTTAACATCCGAAGTTGACTTTTCCGATGAGGTGACCGTGAGATTTTCGGATGTTGAGAAAGTCGCGGCGGGCTATCGCAGTAGAATTAATCTGTCTCAAATAGCAAAATCAGGGGGGCTTATCGAGCTGGAAATAAGAGATCCTGTAAAAGAAAAAGCACGCGATATCCTGGATCAGCTTATTTTGGAGTACAACAGGGATGCCATAGAAGGGAAGAACCTGATAGCTGGAAATACCGCAAATTTTATTAATGAGCGACTCGATATTATTAATGGAGAACTTGATTCTGTGGAAACAGGAAAGGAAATGTTCAAAGAACAGAATTTGTTGACTGACATCCAAACCCAGTCCCAGATGTTCGTGCAAAACGCCAATGAATACAATAAGCGGAGAGAGGAAGTAGGGACACAACTGGAGCTTTCCAATGCCATGCTGGAATATATTACTTCAAGTTCTAGCTCAGATCTGTTGCCTTCCAACCTCGGGATTGCAGAAAACGGAGTCAATGAACAGATTGAGGAATATAACAACCTGGTATTGGAGCGCAATCGGATACTGAGAGGATCCAGCGAAAAAAATCCGGTGATCATCCGGTTGAACAGCAATATCAACCAAATAAAGGGAAATGTGGTCCAAAGTCTAAATGCCATGAGGAGAAATTTGCAGATCGGCCAGGAAGATTTACAACGGCAGGCTTCCAGTATTGGATCTCAGATTTATGCTGTTCCTTCCAAGGAGCGGGCTTATAGAGGAATAGAACGACAACAGAGTATCAAGGAAACTCTGTACCTGTTTCTGCTTCAAAAGAGGGAGGAAAATTCCCTGGCCATGGCCGTGACTGAGCCTAAAGCAAAAATCGTGGACAATGCGTTTTATCAGGAATGGCCAATTTCTCCTAACAAGCGGAATATTTACCTCGGAACATTTATTCTTGGGTTATTCCTTCCAATTTCTGTGATATACATGAAAGGTATTTTCGATGACAAAATATGGAGTCGTGGTGACGTGGAATCCTATACGCACCAAATACCCATGGTTGGCACGATCCCCAGAGTGAAAATCCGGGAATCAATTATAGGAGCCAATGATCGCTCTGTGCTGGCAGAATCCTTTCGGATCCTGGTAACTAACCTTCAATACCTTTTGGTAAGTTCGAAGAATTCAAGGAATGGGGATGTCATTTTCGTAACTTCCACTGTGAAGGGAGAAGGTAAGACCTTCACTGCTGTTAATCTGGCCGCGACACTAAGTCATTCGGGGAAAAAAGTCTTACTGATAGGAATGGACCTTCGAAATCCAAGCCTACAGCCTTTCAGGTCTGATGATCAGCTTTTAGGAGTAAGTGACTATCTTATCAATGATACGCTCTCCCTGCACGATTTAATAGGTAAGGCTTATTTTGATCCGTCCCTGGATATCATAACTTCGGGTAGTATTCCTCCTAATCCTTATGAACTTTTAAAGCAGGAAAAGTTACATGGATTGTTCCACCAATTGAAGGAATTGTATGATTATATAGTGGTGGATACGGCACCTGCTATGCTGGTAGCAGACACCTTTCTGATCACCTCTTTTGCCGACACTGTTCTATATGTCCTGCGATCTGGATTTACAGAAAAAGACCTGCTCGATTTTCCCATCACTGCGAAGGAGGAAGGGAAGATTAATGATGTCAGCTTTATCCTGAACAGTGTAAAGCTAACCAACCTGAGCTATGGAGCGAAATACAGCTACGGGTATGGTGAGGTGAAGAAGGGATTCTGGCAAAGAAGAACCTCTTCTTTTCGAAAATCCGGGCAACACCCTAAGATCCTGAGCAGGAAAGTTGAGTACTTCGGTAGGTAAAGCTTTTCCGTGCCCAATTTTTCGAACCGGTTTGTGATGCCAAGTTGGCTGTTGATCCTTTGATGGTTCCAGTCCCTTTGACAGGATTTATTCCTCAATCCTTTGTGAACCTTAAGAGAGGTAAACTTTCCCATGGATAAAAAATCGAGTGTTTTTCTAAAATAATATATTATGAATGAATTTTACTTTCTGAATAGAAACAAGAAACTATTAACATTGTTGCTGTTTCTGTATGTGGGAATGGTCACCCCTCTTTATGCACAAAGTTTCTCACAGACCGGCCTGGACTTTAACGGCAAAGGGTCCGTTTCAAATGGCACCGGGATTGCTTTTGGGCCTGATGGACGCCTCTACATGACCGAATACACCGGAGAAATTAAGATTTTCACTATTGAAAGAATAGGTATGGGTCAATATGTAGTCCAGGATACCGAAACCTTAAACGGAATCCTTGAAATTCAGGATCACCATGATGATGGCAGCTTGTTCTCTAATACCTTTAGGGAGACTATTGGGATCACTGTGGTGGGAACCGAATCTCATCCGGTCATTTATGTGACTTCCAGTGATTTTCGTATTGGAGGAGGTGGCGGTGGTGGTAATGGAGATGTAGGACTTGATACTAATTCCGGAATTATTACCCGATTCAGCTGGAACGGGGAATCCTGGGATGTGGTTGATATCGTCCGCGGGTTGCCGAGATCCGAAGAAAACCATGCTACTAATAATTTGGAATTCGCTTCTATAAATGGCCAGGATTACCTTCTGGTATCCCAGGGAGGACACACTAATGGCGGATCCCCTTCGGTGAATTTTGCTTATACTACAGAATATGCCCTCTCTGCAGCGGTCCTATCGGTGAATCTCAGTATGGTTGAGGCTATGCCTATCCTGAACGATAACGGCAGGAAGTATATCTATGACCTCCCAACACTTGATGATCCCACACGTCCAAATGCAAATGGAATAACGAATCCAGACGCACCCGGGTACGACGGAATTGACGTAAATGATCCTTTTGGAGGTAACGATGGGCTTAATCAGGCGGTAGTGGTTCCTGGCGGTCCGATCCAGATATTTTCTCCAGGATACCGTAACACATTTGATCTGGTTATTACGCAGAGTGGTGCAGTATATGTAACGGATAATGGTGCTAATGGGGGCTGGGGAGGTTTTCCGGAAAATGAAGGAATGGGTGGTACTGCTACAAACAATTATGTCTATGGGGAGCCGGGAAGTAGCTCCTCATCTGGGGGGGAGAAAATAAACAATAAAGACCATCTTACCCTGGTCACTCCCGATATTCACAATTATGCATTCGGAAGTTTCTATGGGGGCCACCCAAACCCTGTGAGAGCAAATCCTTACGGTGCAGGTTTATATACCAGTCCTGCGGTGACAGGGAATGCGGGGGCCGTTTTTAGAACGAAGAAGTACCACCCGGATATAAATGATTCCGAGTTTACCAGTGATCCTGCTATGGCACTTCCTGCTAACTGGCCTCCGGTAAAAGTAGCAAATGTACAGGAAGGAGATTACCGCAGCCCCGGAGAACCTAACCCCGACGGTCCTTCTGATGATTTAATTATTACCTGGGGCACTAATACCAACGCTATAGATGAATATACAGCTTCAAATTTTGAAGGAGCAATGAAAGGAAATCTTATAGCGGGAGTAAATACAGGTGATCTCAGAAGAGTGGAATTAAACCCCGACGGTACTTTAAAAAAATTAACTCCTTCGTTTGCTTCCGGTATAGGTGGGGATGCTTTGGGAGTTACCTGTAACGGTGATGACCAGATATTTCCCGGTACTATTTGGGTGGTTACTTTAAACGGAAAATTGGTGGTTTTGGAGCCCCAGGATTACATCATTTGTATAGGTCCAGAGGATCCCGGCTATGATTCTGAAGCTGATAATGATTTCGACGGCTACACGAATCAGGATGAATTAGATAATGGATCGGATCCGTGCAATGGGGGATCACAACCTACCGACTTCGACAAGGATGTCGGCGGTACTTTAGTTTCTGATTTGAATGACTTTGATGATGACAGTGATGGAATACCAGATGCTGAGGATCCTTTTCAACTTGGGGACCCGACTATGGGAGGTAGTGATGCCTTTACTTTACCATTAATTAATGAGCTTTTCTCCAGTAATACGAAACTCAAAGGATACATGGGGCTGGGAATGACAGGGTTAATGAATAACGGCGCTCCTAATCCTAACTGGAAGAATTGGTTGGACCGCCGGGATGATCCTGTTGATCCTAATCCCAATGATATACTAGGTGGTGCTATAGGGGCCATGACCATGCAAATGACCTCTGGAAGTGCATTAGGCAACGAGAATACTCAGGAAAAGGCATTCCAGTATGGAGTACAGGTAAGTGAAACAACAGGGGAATTCATCGTAGCTGGGAGTATTGTCAATTTTAATGCTCCGCTCCAGTTATATGGAAATCTGGAAGCTCCAGAAAGTGAATTAGGAATATTTATTGGAGATGGTACACAGAGTAATTTTATAAAATTTGTAATTACTCCTACAGGCCTGGTGGCTCGGCAGGAAATAGATGATGTGCCTCAACAACCGGTCGAATACCCAATAAATCCTAGTGATAGACCCCAGACAGGAGTGACATTTTATTTTAACGTTGATCCTGCTGCCGGAGAAATCCTGCTGGAATATAAATTTGATAATGACTCGATTTCTTCTTTGGGTGTTATCCAGGTAATGGGTACTGTATTAGATGCAATAAAACAGGATCAGAAAGATTTAGCAGTAGGTTTTATTGGCACTTCAAATGCGTCGGGGGTGGAAGTAGAAGGAACATGGGACTTTTTGAATGTCACCGGACCCGGACCCTATATTCTTAAACAAATCACAGATATCGAACACACCGTCGGAGATTCAAACGAATTGATAGATCTGGCCGAATATTTTGGTAGTAGTAAAGATTCAGAGAACCTGGTTTACACCATTGAAGAAAATACCAATCCAGCTATTGGAGCTATTCTTACAGGAAACATCATTGAGCTTATTTTCCCTGATGTTTCCGGGGAATCTGACATTACCGTTCGGGCTACCGATGGCATGGGAGCATACGCAGAGCAGACTTTCAGGGTTAGCGTCAGTGAAGCTTCAGAAGCTGTGGTGCTTTACAGGGTAAATGCAGGTGGTCCTGCGATAGCAGCAATCGATGGAGGCATAGAGTGGGGAGCAGATACCTCTTCCGAAAAATCACCTTACTTATCTGACCCCGGAAAGAACAAGGTTTACTCGGGAAATATTAGCCAATATATTTCAGAAGTGGATTTAACCACCACTTCTACCGGAATCTATAATTCCGAAAGAGCTGGTTCTCTTACCATGGGCTACTCCTTTCCGGTGACAGAGGCTGGGGTTTACGAGGTTCGTTTGTACATGGTCAACGCTTACTACGGCACTTCTCAGCCCGGCAGCAGGATCTTTGATGTTGAAATTGAAGGAATATTATACCCTGAGTTGGATGACCTGGACCTTTCCGACACCTTTGGTCATGAAATCGGGGGTGTAATTAGTCAGGTAGTAAACGTTACAGATGGGGTTATAGACATTGTTTTTAAAAAAGGAGTGGAGAATCCCCTGATCAATGGGATAGAAATCATTGGTGCTCCCGGAGAGGGGACTCCTGTGGAGAATCCTATCGTGGTAGCTGAAATTCCGGATCAGTTGAGTAAGATTGGGGACGAACTCGACGGTAGCCTGATTGTTTCTGCCAGCGGCGGGGATGGAAATCTGACCTATGTCATGAGTGGTGCTCCTTCGGGTATAGTAATCGAGCCGACCAATGGGCAAATAGGAGGCAGTGTCAATTGGGGAGCAGCAGCTGCAAGTCCATATACTGTTACTGTAAAAGTAGATGATAGTGATGATCATGCCAGGGACAGTATTACCACCAGTTTTACCTGGACCATTCACTCGGGAGAACCGGTTGTAGTGGAAGCTCTTCCCGATCTGGAGCGTTTGATAGGTGCTCCAGAGGAGCAGCTGGTGTTGGATTCCTATTTTTCAGATGATGATGGGCTAGAGCAGTTGATCTATACTGTGGAAGACAATACGAATCTGGCAATTGGAGCAGAGATCAGTGGCAACCTGCTTTTGCTGAATTTTCCGGATTCCCCGGCGGAAGCTGAACTTACCATCCGGGTCACAGACGGGGAAGGTAAGTTTGCTGAGCAGAGTTTTCTGGTAAGGGTTCGAGAGGTTCCTCAGTCGATGGTGCTGTACCGCGTGAATGCGGGAGGTCCTGTCATTGCCGCCATTGACGGCGGAATAGCTTGGGGGGCAGACAGTGCTTCCGAAAAATCTCCGTACTTATCCGATCCCGGAAAGAATAAGGTTTACTCGGGGAATATTAGCCAATATATTTCAGAAGTGGATTTAACCACCACTTCTACCGGAATCTATAATTCCGAAAGAGCTGGTTCTCTTACCATGGGCTACTCCTTTCCGGTGACAGAGGCTGGGGTTTACGAGGTTCGTTTGTACATGGTCAACGCTTACTACGGCACTTCTCAGCCCGGCAGCAGGATCTTTGATGTTGAAATTGAAGGAATATTATACCCTGAGTTGGATGACCTGGACCTTTCCGACACCTTTGGTCATGAAATCGGGGGTGTAATTAGTCAGGTAGTAAACGTTACAGATGGGGTTATAGACATTGTTTTTAAAAAAGGAGTGGAGAATCCCCTGATCAATGGGATAGAAATCATTGGTGCTCCCGGAGAGGGGACTCCTGTGGAGAATCCTATCGTGGTAGCTGAAATTCCGGATCAGTTGAGTAAGATTGGGGACGAACTCGACGGTAGCCTGATTGTTTCTGCCAGCGGCGGGGATGGAAATCTGACCTATGTCATGAGTGGTGCTCCTTCGGGTATAGTAATCGAGCCGACCAATGGGCAAATAGGAGGCAGTGTCAATTGGGGAGCAGCAGCTGCAAGTCCATATACTGTTACTGTAAAAGTAGATGATAGTGATGATCATGCCAGGGACAGTATTACCACCAGTTTTACCTGGACCATTCACTCGGGAGAACCGGTTGTAGTGGAAGCTCTTCCCGATCTGGAGCGTTTGATAGGTGCTCCAGAGGAGCAGCTGGTGTTGGATTCCTATTTTTCAGATGATGATGGGCTAGAGCAGTTGATCTATACTGTGGAAAACAATACGAATCTGGCAATTGGAGCAGAGATCAGTGGCAACCTGCTTTTGCTGAATTTTCCGGATTCCCCGGCGGAAGCTGAACTTACCATCCGGGTTACAGACGGGGAAGGTAATTTTGTTGAGCAGAGCTTTCTGGTCACTGTGATCGGAACTACTGGGAACCAGGTATTATATAGAATAAATGCCGGTGGAGGAGAGATTCTGGCCATTGACGGAGGACCTAACTGGAGTGCGGATACAAGAAAAAATAAGTCTCAGTATCTGGTTCAAAGTGGATCCAATAGTGCTTCTTCAACAACTATACATTCTTATGATGCTTCCGTAGATTTTAATACGACCCCGACAGCAGTATTCGAAACCGATCGCTATGATTTAAAGGGAGGAGCGCCTAATATCACATATTCTTTCCCGGTTTCGGCAGGGCAATATGAAGTACGAATTTATATGGGTAATTATTACTCCGGAACTTCTGAAATAGGGACAAGGATATTTAATATTACCCTGGAGGATTTAGTGTTCCCGGAATTCACCAACATTGATCTTATAGCTCTTTTTGGTCAGCAACATGGAGGGGTGGTATCTAAAATCCTGGAGGTCATTGATGGACAGCTGGATATTTCCCTGGAACACGGAGCGATCGAAAATCCAGTCATCAATGGGATAGAAATTATCAAGATCCAAGGTTCGACTGAGGAACCCGTGGTTGCTGAAAAACAGGGCGATATAGTGTATACCACGACCAGCGTATCTGTTGCGAAGCTATTTCCAAACCCTGCCAATACAGAAGTGTACCTGGAGGTTCCGCAGGACTCCGCGGAAATACAGAAGATCCATATATACAACTTTAATGGCAATCTTGTCAGAAATTTTAAAGGTTCAGGGCTGCAAGAGGGGCGGGGAATCTATAGGCTGGATCTATCGGGGCTCCCCGATGGTTCTTACTTGGTGAAATTTGATTCTGCTAGTGGTTCTGGGGCAGGATTACAATTGGTGATCAAGCACTAGCACCTTGCTTGCCCTCTCCATAGTACTACAGGGATCTACAGCATTGACCCTAAAAAAGGACATAAAACAATTTTTAACTTAATAAAAGAAATATGAAAGTAGTTCTATTGGCCGGAGGTTTTGGCACGAGACTGAGCGAAGAAACAGATTTAAAGCCAAAACCTATGGTGGAAATAGGTGGTAAACCCATTTTGTGGCATATAATGAAAATTTACTCCCATTATGGATTTAATGAATTCGTGATCTGCCTGGGGTATAAAGGTTATGTTATAAAGGAGTATTTCTTTAATTACTTCAGGCATCTTTCAGATATAAGCATAAATCTTGGCACAAATACAACAGAAATCCTTAACACCACTTGTGAACCCTGGAAGATCTCCCTGATTGAGACCGGACTGCATACCATGACCGGAGGACGCGTCAAAAGAATTGAACGTTTTGTGGGAAGGGAACCTTTTTTATTAACCTATGGGGACGGTGTGGGATCGGTGGATATAAAGGAGCTTATCCAATTCCATGAGTCCAGGAAAAAATTAATTACGGTGACTGCCGTACAACCTTCAGGAAGATTTGGTGCAATGAGTATAAATTCTGAGGATGGAGTGGACTCTTTTCTTGAAAAACCCAAAGGGGACGGAGGCTGGATAAACGGCGGATATTTTGTTTGTGAACCCGATGTTTTTAAATATATCGCGGGAGATGATACCGTTTTTGAAAAAGAACCGCTAGAAGGACTAGCGCAGCAGGGAGAAATGGTCGCCTACAAACACACCGGATTCTGGAAACCTATGGATTCCTTAAGGGATAAACGGGAGCTGGAAGATATGTGGAATCAGGAAAAAGCACCTTGGAAAAGATGGAAATGAATAATGTAATTAACATGTTTGACTCAGTTTATAAAAGCAAAAAAGTTCTTATTACCGGTAATACCGGATTTAAGGGAGCTTGGTTAAGTATCTGGCTTAATCAACTTGGGGCGAAAGTCTATGGACTTTCAGACAGGATACCTACCAAACCCTCTATTTTTGAAAGCCTGTCTCTGGACCAAAAGATACGTCATCAGTACTGTGATATAAGGGATTTGGAGGAAACCAGGAGGATCATTCACGAGGTAGAGCCTGATTTTCTGTTCCACCTGGCAGCCCAGCCGATCGTCGGTCTCTCTTATGAAGAACCTGTAGAGACCATCAGTATCAATGTGATGGGCACCACCAATGTGTTGGAGGCATTTCGGACATTAAAAAGGGAATGTACAGGAATCTTTATTACAAGTGATAAATGTTACGAGAACGTGGAGTGGACTTATGGGTACAGGGAAACAGATCCTGTTGGAGGGAAGGATATCTACAGTGCTTCCAAAGGGGCCTGTGAGATCATCATTCATGGCTATTATGAATCCTTTGTCAAGAATACTCCCCATTTAAGGCTGGCTTCGGTTCGGGCCGGAAACGTGATAGGAGGTGGGGACTGGGCAGACAAGCGCCTGGTGCCGGATTGTATCAGGGCCTGGTCTGCTCAGGACATGGTGGAAATCAGAAATCCGAATTCCACCAGACCTTGGCAGCATGTGCTGGAGCCACTGAGTGGATACCTGAGAACTGGGCAGCGGCTGTATCAGGATAGCATATCTAGTGGGAATGCGTATAATTTCGGTCCTCCGGGAGAACATTCCCTTTCCGTGGAGCGAATTCTGGAAAAGATTGCTCATTACTGGAATCCGGAGAAAGAGGAGCAATTATTTACGCTGAACGAGGCAAGCAGTTTTCATGAAGCCGGATTGCTAAAATTGAATTGCGATAAGGCTTTGGCAGAGCTTGACTGGATCCCGGTTCTTTCTTTTGACGACACAGCTAAATTTACTGCGCAATGGTATAAGAAATTTTACAATGGCACAGAAGACATGATGGTGTTCACGGAACACCAGATCAGGGAGTATTCACAAAAAGCTTCTAAAAAGCAACTAGCATGGACGAAAGAGAAAAACTCAAAGGCGTTTTACTAACTCCTCTCAAAATTATAAAAAATCCCAAAGGGGATATACTGCATGCTCTTAAAAATACAGAGGCTTCTTTTTCTGAATTTGGAGAAGCTTACTTTTCGATGGTGAATCAGGGCGAGGTAAAGGGATGGAAGAAACATTTGGAAATGGAATTGAACATAGTGGTGCCTGTGGGAGCGATCCGGTTTTATATTATTGATGATAGAAAAGACAATATTAGCTTTCAAAGACGTATGACTGTGGAGCTTTCGATTTCTAATTATTGCCGAATGACAGTGCCTGCCGGCTGTTGGATGGCCTTTGAAGGAATTGAAAAAAATAATATGCTTTTGAATATTGCAAGTATACCACATAATCCCTTAGAAGAAGAGGTACGGGATCTTACTTATATGTCACTGGAATGAATATTTTAATAACAGGAGGACTGGGCTACGTTGGGGGGCGGTTAACAGAATATTTCTCAAAGCTACCTTCTCATCAAGTGTACACCCTATCGAGGAACAAAAAATTTAACGAGCCAATTGAAAATATTAAAGTTTTAAGAAACTTTGAAGTACTGGTAAAAAATAAACTAAAAGAGATCCAGATTGATGTTATAATCCACCTTGCATCTATAAATGAGCATGAATGCGTAAACAAGCCTATGGAAGCAGTAGACGTGAACATAAAGGGAACGCTGGAATGGTTACTTTGGGCAAGGGAGAAAAAGGTGAAAAAATTTTTATATTTTTCAACAGCACATGTGTACAATAAGCCTTTGGCGGGTAACCTGGATGAGGAGGTGGCGGCATTTCCACGCCATCCTTATGCGATTACCCATAAATGTGCAGAGGATTATGTACTTTCCTTCTTTTATGATTATGACTTGGATACACGTATAGTTAGACTTTCCAATTCATTCGGATATCCTGCCTTTACCACTGCTAATCGTTGGACTTTGTTGATCAATGATTTCTGCAGAACTATCGTAAAAGACAGAAGCCTGACGATCCATTCCAACAGGCTTCAGAAAAGGGATTTTATTTCCCTGACAAGTGTTTGTGACGCCGTAGAAAAATTGATTTCATATGAGGTGCCAAAAGGAGATAACAGGCTTTTCAATTTGTGTAGTTCAGAAAGTCGCACTTTGTTTGATATAGGATCTTGGATAAAAACTATTGCCGAAGATTATTTTCAGGAGCGTATTGTATTCTCCTATGATCCTGCTAAAGACCACCCGGTTGACCCATTGCACTTGTCTAATCAAAAGCTTCAAAGGACGGGATGGTTGCCCACTTATCAAAAAGATGTGTGGGAGATTCAGAAAACCCTGGATTTTTTTCTAAAATACAATTCGTAACTTAAACCGAGAAAGGGAAGGAAGTGCTTGTAATTCTTTCAATAGTAAAATCAATTCGGGGTCGACTGCACCCATATCAGTGCTTAAATCTAGCAAAGTCTTTCGTATGATATCGCACGGCTACCATAAGACAAACCTTATTACTAATTCTTTCTTTAGTATTTTTCAATTTTTAATAACATGACAAATATGAACTCACTGGTAATTTCTCCTTTTATCCTAATCATGTCATAAGTTATTTTTATCTTATGCTCAACATTTTTATTTTTGAAGAAAACTAACGCTCCACAATTAAACTTTCCTGATCCAGACCTTTTTTATATTTGTGTAGCAGATCAATCAGAACTAGAAGATCCTTTTCCTCTATTGAATTAATATTAAAATTCATTTTTTGTAGATTATATCTTTCACGACTACCTGATATTTTCAATAGTTCCTCAAATCCTTTTGGAATGAAAAACCGACTTTTTTCAGGGATGTATTTTTTATATTCATGGAGATAAATTCCGATTCCGGCCAAATCGAAATCCCCAAAATGAAGATAGTTATTGGGTATGGATCTCATCCATTTTACAAAATCTTTATTCTGATTTTGGGGATAGCGGCTTATAAACAATGGCCGGATATCTTCAAATAGATAGGCCTGTTCCTTTAACCTTCTGAAATTCTCAGAATTTTCCACGCCCACAATGGTGATATCGGATGCGGGAATAAAATCTTCAAAGTCATATATGAAATGAAAAATGCCCTCCACGGGATGGATCAGAATTTCTTCAGCATTTAATGTTGCAGAAATAGGAGTGAAGCAGTTCACTAAAAATCCTTTGAAGGTCCGAACGGACTTTAATTTAGAATCCCCTGTGACATTCACAAGGGATGCACGAGAGGTATCGCTTTCCTCCAAAGCTGCAACGTAGGCTTGCAGATCTTCAATGGAAAATCTAGTGTGGAGGTACAAGTCCAGCTTCGCTTGAGTGGCTAAGCCCACTGTTTTCCTAATCTTCCCAGTTCGAAATAAAATATTTTCCTGAATGAGATCTTCAATTACAGCGTGCTTAGCGGCACTTCCGGGAAGGATAGCACCATCAGATAATTCTAAAAGAATTTTTGCTATGCGAAGGGGAAGTTTCATATACTACAGGCTTTTCGCTGCCGGTACCTTTTGTACCAGTCGTTTTACAGTGGTGAAATTTTTGCTGTTTTTGGACAGGATGTAGGTGTAGCGGTATTCTGTCGCGTTATAACTGGTGGGAGAACCGTTGATCAACAGGATATTTCGGTCATTGGCAAATTTCAGAATACCTTTCACATTGTTGGGGTGAAGCCTGCCAATCTCATCCATCATGCAGTGAAGCTTGAAATCCTTAAACTTTTTTGAAGCATTGTCCTTAAACACATTCAGCAGCATAATATTGATCATTGCTTTCACCAGCACATCGGTTCCTTCAGATCCTACGTTGGAAAGTTTTTCCACCCATTGGGAATCATTGTCATTTTCAACGATCCTGAATTCCAGCCCAAAAGAATCAGAAAGTTTCAGTTCATCGGCTTTAAAAAGGTGGATCTCTGTGAGTAATTGCTTAAGAAGCTTTACCGCCCGGGCATTACTAGAGTTCTGATCATCTGAAGAAAAAAGATTGGTTTCACCCAATTGCAGTCCGTTTTCATCATTGAAGGCTTTTATTTCAAGCAGGATCTTCATGATCTTATTGGAACTTTCCACGGTTCTCATCGCCATACTTTTTATAGCGCCTACAAAGTTTCTGTATTCAAAATCTGAATTGATCTTTTGGATTACCCGGTTGATCTCTCCTTCTTTAGAAAGCATTTCCCCGGTCTCTTTTCCAATTTGCCTTATGATGTGTGAAAAACGTTCATTCACCCGTGCTTCATATTCTGCAATTTTGTCTTCCTCCAAGAATTCCCTTAGGTCTTCGGCAAAATTCAGGTAATTATTGGTGCTGTTGAAGCGGGTTGGGAAATTGAAAATGTTCTCTTCGGCAAAATTTCCGGCGAACCTGGTAATTGCTTCCTGTAGGGTCCTTAGTTTGTCAATGCCGGAATAGTGTTTTTCTGTTATGTTTTCAATCAGTTTGCTTCCGCTGAAGTCTGTTTTGTCCTTTTCATTAAACTGGATTAAAAGCTTCTCAATTTCGGGAAACCATTCCAGCTTCCGGAAATCCTCATACTTTTCCAGGTCCTGCAGGATCTGTCCCAATTGATTTTTCAGGTCTTTAACCTGGTCAGTCTTATTTTTCAGATCTTCGATAAGGTTGTGTTCCTTACTCCTATATTCTGCTTCTGTTCCTTCCAGTTCTTTATTTAATAATGATCGGCGGTTCCTGAGGTCGGGTTCTTTATCAAATAATTCCCGCTTGTCCTTGTGATATTCAATGACCAGTATATTACTGGATTCAATAAGATCCAATTCCAGGTTTATTTCCTCCAGATTTTTGTCAATTTCTTCGATCCGCCCGATATCTGCTCCCTGTTTATCGAGTTCAGATTTCTCCTGCGCTTTTATATCTTTTGTTCGTGCGGCAATTTCCTTTTCTTTATTTGTTACCTGTTCTTTTAAATTTTTAAAAAGGTATTTTAAATTTGTTTCCTCCTGAAGCAGCAAGTCTTTTTTTTCTTTGTTTTTAGCTGAGACTTCTCTCTTTACCCTTGCCAGTAATTTGTCCAAAGCATCTTTCGCGTCCTGTTTTTCTGCGGCTAAATTTTTCCGATCCTTTTGAAGTTTTTCCAGAGCCTTTGCTTTTTCTGCAGCTGCTTTTTGTTTCAGGTCATGAAGGGAATTTTCTGTTTTAGTAAGCTTTTGTGAAAATTGTTCCTTTTGATAGCTATTAGAGGAAATCTGTTCTTTCAGGCTATTGATCTTAGGACGGAATCTTCTCTTTACATTTTCCTTTGCTTTTTCCAGGTTTTCTACGACTTCTTTTTTTCTTGACTGTAGTTTTTCCGCTTCTTCTGAAAGTTCCTGAATTTCCTCCTCATAATCTTCCAGAGTTCTTACCTGTTTGTCAATAGCGGTTAGATCAAGCTGCACCCCATAAAAGCTGCCGGAATTTCCCTCGCTTAATTGCGGACTTAGATTTTTGCTGAAGAGTATGTTTTCTTCATCCACCACTTTTCCAATAGAGTTATCCCAGTTTGGAAGGTTCGTATTGAGCCATTCATAAAAAGAGCCTTTGCTGTCATCTATTTTTCTTTGAACGGTCTTTATTTTTTTACTGGTTTCCTGAAGCGTTCGTTCCAGATCATCTAATATAGCCTTGGAATCATTTTCTGCCTTTGCATTTTCCAGTTCCCATTCTTTTTTCAGATGGTCTTTTTCCTTTCCGGAATTTTCTATAGTCCTTTCAGCAGTAACTATTTGTTGTTCCAGATCTTTTTTCTCCTCTTCCAGGGCTTTTGTTTCAGACTGAAAAAGAAGTTTATGTTTAATTTTTACTTCTTTAATTTTTAATTCCTGTAGGGAGTAGTCTTTATCCTGAATTTCATTTTCAGCAAGTTTGATTGCCTCGCGGTGCTGTTTTTCTATCTGTGCGATCAGGTTCTCATATTTTTCTTGCAGGTTTTCTTTATAAGTGCCAAAGCTCTCCTGGTGTTCCAGTCTTTCCCGGGTGATCTTATTTTTAAACTTTTCAAGCTGGGTTTCAAGTTGATCCAGCCTGGCCCGGTATTGTTGTTCAATGGCCTCGAATTTCCCGGTAAACAGCTTTCGTTCCTCCTGTAAGTTTTGTTTGTTGAAAATTAGGCCCGACTTTCTTTCAGCCCTGGATAAAATGGTTTCAATATTTTTGGCTTCGTAAACCTTCTTTTTCTCTTTCAGCTCTTTAAGTTGGCTGGAGATAATCCCAATGTTTGTTTGTAGCTGTTTTTGGTTTTTTTCAAAGTTGGCTTTAAGAGCGCTCAGGCGATCCCCGGCTTTTGTTTCCGCCACCGTGGCTTTTTCCAGTTCCTCTTCTATTTCAGGCTTGGTGGATTTGACACTGTTAAGGAACCAACCTAATTGTCTGGAAGAACTTTTCTTTTCCTGTTCCACAAATAAACAGGAACGGTTTGCGGTGGCTACAGCTTCAGCCTGGGAACGCACAATGATCTTTCCGGCTTTGTTTTTTTGGGACCAGATCTTTATATCATTCAGCTCTGTTTCAAAATTCCGTAAGTGGTTGTGGGCATAGGTGCTTAGATCGATCTTTATCTCTTCCTCACTTAGGGATTTTATAATGGTTTCTTTGATAAAAGCGGCATCCAGTTTAGAATTCAAAAATACATTCTGAATGGTTCGCGGAATATTCTGATACTGCCTGCTTTCCAGAAGGGCATATTTTCTGAATTCAGTTGCCAAACCTTTGTTGTTTCCGTAGAGAATATTGCGATAATCCTCGTAATTGCTGATGATCTTTGTATAATAGACTTCCCTTCCAAAAGCCGTTGTCTGTTCAAAAGTGGGAAAGGCCTTTCCGGTGTCATCTATAAAATAATTCTTATCATACCTGGCATCAAAGAACCGGAATGCCACCCGACCCTGGGATTTAAAGGCTATAATAGAGTAGGTAATATCCTCCCGTTTTACCTCGTAAATGATATAGGAATTTTGGTAGGGGAAATAATACTGATCAAAATTCTTTTTTTCACGGGGAATACCCAGCTTCGTTTTATCGGCATTATAAAAGAACAGGATAGCCCTTAACAAGGTACTTTTTCCCACGCCCTGGGTACCTATTAGATGGACATTTCCGTCGAGGCTAATTTCTGCATAATGTGCCGCAGCACTGTTGATAAAGATAATTTTATTCAGGGATCTCATTGGCGATATCTTCAGGGATATGTAAGGTCATAATTAATTCTTCCAGGTATTCAAAAGAGGAAAGCACTTTATAGGTGTTGGTGATCTCATCCTGCAATTCCACAAAATTGTCTTTTAACAGGTAGTCAACGAGTTTGGAAACCGCTTCTGTGTAATTGGTCTTTTTTGTGATCTTTTTTAAGGCAGTCAGTTTGGACTTAAGGTCGGCATCGGTATTCAGTCGCACGGTGATATCTGCAATGCTAAATCGAAATCCGGAGCCAAAAGAATGATCATAGGTTTTGAAAAAGTCGAGAATATCTATCCATTTAAAAGCAATTTCCAATTTGCGCTCCAAATTAACTTTTGATTCATTTCTACTAAAATAAAAGTACCCATTCCCTTTTTCCAGGATAAAATTTATATTCCCGAAATAGGAGGTGAGCAGCTCAAAATGATCTTCATCCTCCAGGACAGCATATAATTTGCGATCAAGGTCTTTGGAACTGTTGGAACAAATAAATTTTCCTTTGCTCAGCACTTCAAAGATCTCTGCGGTATGTTTAGGGAATTCCTGCATTTAGTTCGATTTTGGATAAACAAGCGTATATTCAATATCCTGAAAGGTTTCATAGCTGGAGGTGATTTCAAAGATATCTTCATACTGTGAGATCAACTGGCAATACAGGGTCACCCGCTCTGCAAAAGAAACTTCTTTTAAAAAGTCGTAGTTCATTAAAAAATTAAAGAGGTTATTTCCGGTAGCCATGAAATTGTTTTTAACCTCCTCCAGGTTGATCAATATTTCCTCCTGTATCTGGGTATCCAGTTGGTCTCGGGAAATATTTTCTGCTACAGGAATTTTGATTTCGGCTTTAGTCTTAATTCGTCCGCTTATCCTTTTTATGGCCTCAAAAGCTTCATCTGTAGCCAGGAAATCGGGGGAAAGCTTTACGGGGTAGGTGGGTTGTTTTTCAAAGACCACTAAATTCCGTTGACTTAACACCTCTTTGATATCAGTACCTGCCTGAATAATAAACTGATCTTTCAGGTATTTTACTTTCCGCAATTTTTCTATAATTCCACTTTGGTATTTTATCTGGTTCAAGAATTCGATGATCTGTTTTTCCGTTTCAATGAGATTGTGGGAGCATTCAATAAGATCGCGTTTGATCTGGATAATAATACTATTGAGTTCTTCATCCAAAGCGGCTTTAAAGAAAGTTTTTTCTTCGCTTGAAATCAAGGTTTCCGTTTGATGGATCAGGTCCTGGATATCACGCCTTTTGCGATCTAAATTTTCCAGTTTAGCTTTCTTGTTTTTGTAATTAGGTTCGTTTTTAAAAGTGGTATCAATATTTCGGCGCAGATCCACCACGTTTTTTAGGGTGCTCAATGCGATCTTTTTAAAAGTGTTCTTTATAAACCTTAGGTAATTGTATCTCCTTATCTCATTTTTCTCATTTAGGAAATAATCAATATTTTCCCGGACACTTCTAATGTTTTCATTGATGTAGGAAGTATTGATTTCCTCATTCACCCCCAATACATTTTCAAAAAATTCCAGGTACTGCGTATCCAGCTCAAGGTAATCCCCATTTTTATAGATAACCGAATGGTCGATAAGGAACTGGATCTTTTCCTCCTTATAATCTACCATCTCCAGTGCGTAATCATAGCGGTACGCCAGGGATTTTCTCTTGACGAACATTTCAGACAAAAGCTTTTCCTCCATTTGGAGGGCCCTGAGAAGTTCTCTTAAATTTGAAAAAGTGTTCATATAAAAATAATAACCGGCAAAGTCGGAAATTTTTGTTTCATTACCATACATTTTTCCATGGTCTGTCGAGGATCTGAATATTTTCTGCCACTTTATTTACAAATCCACCAGGAAAATAAAAAAGCCTATTTCCCTCCTTGGTAGGAAATAATTTGGATAAAGCATTCTGTGGCTTACTCCATCGCCCACTTTTCCAGTTTCTCCAACACAGCAGATTTATAGCTTCTGCTAATAGGCAAAGCTTTGCCGGCTACTTCGAGGTGTTCATTGGTATAAGAATCCACGGCAGCAAGGGAGACTATAAAAGAGCGATGGATCCTTATGAAATCAGGATTCGGAAGCTCTTTTTCTATATTGCTGATGGTTTCTCGTATCACAATCGAGCCGGTGTGGGTGTGGATTTTCAGGTAATCACTTAGACTTTCTATATAACAAATATCTTCAAAATTGATCCTGATCATCTTCCGGTCTGCACGCACAAACATAAAATCCTGCTGTACTTCTTTCTCCGAATGAAATTGCTGCTTACCAGGCTTAAAATGGATGTTGGAAAAGGTATTTAGTGCTCTAAGCAAACGTTCAAAAGAGATGGGTTTCAGTAGATAGTCCACTGCGTGTAGATCAAAACCATCTACGGCATATTCCCGGTAGGCAGTGGTGAAAATGATCTTGATCTCCGGATTGATGGAACGGGCGAACGATAACCCTGAGATCTCCGGCATATTGATGTCCAGGAAGATGACGTCTACCTTATTTGCATTAATTAACCCGAAAGCTTGCGCGGCACTTTCACAGGAACCAAGGACTTCCACATGGCTGATCCTCGCCAAATGCGCGGCAATGACCTCCCTGGCCGTAGGCTCGTCATCTACTATGATACAGGAAATTTTATTAGCCATGCCGGTACACTTTAGAATGGGTTAATGACAGATGAGCCTCAAAGCTATTGCCGGTTTTCTCTGCGGAAAAGCTATGTAGGTCCGGATATAATAATTGCAGTCGCTTTTCGAGATTTTTCAATCCAAGTCCGCTGTGGGTTTCCCGTTGCTGATCATCTTTAACAGAATTCCTTATTGTAAACTGAAGTTGTTCCTCATCTGCATGCAGGCTTATGGAGATCTTCAGTTTTCCGTCTACCAGTTCGCCGTGTTTGAAACTGTTCTCCACAAACGGAATAAGCAGCATCGGCGCGATCTCCATATTTTCAGTGATATGGGGGAGGTCAAGATTAATATGCAGGTTATCCCTAAACCTCATTTGCTCCAGGGCAATATAATCTTTTATATGATCAATTTCGCTGCTAAGGCTCACCAGGGGCTTATCTGCCTGGTACAACAGGTAATCCAGCAAGTTAGAGAGCTTCAGGATCATATCGGGCGTTTCTTCACTTTTTTTGAGGGCGTGGCCATAGAGGGTGTTTAGGGTATTGAACAGGAAGTGCGGGTGCACCTGCAATTTCAGGTAATGCAGCTCCTGTTCTTTCAGCTTTAACTGCGCCTCCAGGAACTTATTCTCCAGCGCCCGATTTTCAGCTATAGAAGAATAATTCTGCTTCAGAAGGGTAAAAGCGTTCACCAGCACAACCACGAGATAAACCAGCACCATCATAGATAACAAGCTTCGGCCGGGGGCAGGCATTCCGTGGTAATTCATATTCAGGATAAAAATGAGTCCGTAGAAAATGGAGATCACAATGGCAAAAGCAGAGAGAACCAGCGTATAAAAACTATAAAGGCTAAACAGCAGGTACTTCTTTTTCAGCAAAAATCCCGGGAGGAGGTAATAGATGGTGGTGTAGGTGGTGGCCATTGTTACCGGCAGGAGGAATACCGCAAAGGAGCCTGAAACTAGGAGGTTCTCAGTTGCCGCGCCAAGGAAGTAAGAGAAAAAACTAAGCACCAGGAACCAGAAAAGGCTGTGCAGCGCAATCTTCCTCCATAAAAAATATAAAAGTGTCCCGGTGGTCATAATACCTACAATATCCAATTAATTTCAGCAAGGTTGAACCACCTGCGATGAATAACAGGTTTTTTGCCCGATTTAACCTTGCAGCCTGAAGTAACAATAAAAGAATTACAGAAACTGCTCAAAAAGGACGAATTATGTAGAACCGGGGAGACAGGTTCAATAAATATGCGATGGGGAAATATTTAAACCTTATTCCTGAAAAGTGCAAGGTGTTGTAAGAGGGTCCTACTTTCCAATCCTCCCGCAAGGGCTCCGGTGGAAACTCCTACCGTACTAATAAAAACGGCCAGTCTTATTTTATCTTCCAGAGCTATTTCAGAATGGGTGAGGGTAGGCCACGTGCGCATAAGATCTTCAGGAAAAACATAGAAGATGATTATCACGACCATAACCCCCACAAGTAAGAACAACCCGATACAGGCAAGGAAAATACTGAAATAAATTACGCTGTTGGTAACTGCAAGATGCTCTGTAAGGATCTTTTTTTCTTTGCTGGGCAGGAACAGGGATTGGACGGAGACCAGATAAAAGCTGGCAAGCATGATACTTATAACTGCAAAAAAGGCCGCCGTACCATTTGTCATTCCCAGGCCTACATCCCACAGCTCTGCACTAAAAACCAGAATAATGGCAGGTCCCACAGCAGCCGTGGCCAGGCCGGGGAGGGAAAGTGGAAGGAGAATGGCTTTGTTTTTCAGCAAAGGGGTGAAGAAATGCCGCGGATGCCGGAAGGTCATAAGAATGTGGAAAATAAAAGCCTCCAGGTTATTCCCATTCTGCAGCTCCCTGTCCGGTGCTTTTTTAGCCGATTTTTTAAGGATTGCCTTTTCTTTATTTGAATAAGAGGGAATTTTGTTTATTTCTTCAGTAAATCCTGTCCTTCCCATGATCCTGCTGCCAGCCGGGGAGGTATGGTTTAAGCGGAAGATATGCCCCACCTGATGGAGGAAAAGGGCAGCCGAATTTTTCCGAACCCGGGGATGATCCAGGGATAAGCGCGGCTCCTTTTTTCCCGTAGCCGTGAGTTTCCTGGTAGAAAGAACGATGATCCTGGTAACAGAAGAACTAATCCCGGCTACCATATTGTTTTTTCGGGACGTTACCCCAACATCTGTAATAACGGTGACCAAATCATATGGCCCTTCGGCCATGATAAGGCTGGCGCTATCGAGGAAATACGAAGGGAAGCGGGATTCATCCTTTTCCAGACGGTAAGTATCGGTTATGTCAAAGTTCCACGGGATCCCGGTGCTTTCCTCCATTTCCTGCTGTACGTCCTGTATGAGCTGGTTGGCGTAGGCTATAAGTTTTTCTTTATCCTCTGTTTTGTTAAAAGCGAGAAGAATACCCACATCCATGGCGGGTTCAGGGGCAGGGCCCTGTGCCTCCTGTAACGCGCTGAAAAATCTTTTTCCGGAGGTAATTGCCCTTATGATCCTGGTTGAATTCACTACTCTCACAGATCGTAATAATCTAAGGGCATTGAGAATCCTGAAAACTCTTAAGGCAGGTATTAAGAGTGCGATGATGGTTATCCAGCTTTGCTTTATAAACTGAAATTTTCTTGGTGCAACAATTAATTTCAGCAAAAATTCGAAAATGAAAAGACCCCAGATGATGTAAATAAGGGTTTCCTGAAAAGAAGAAAGCCCCTGTACCAACTCCACAATGAACAGGTATAACCAAACCAGGGCCAGAATGAACATGGGGATCTCGAGGTTTTCCTCCAGCCGATAAAAAAATCTATACCTTTTTCTTTTTGTTTGCAATATATATTCGCTTAAGATTAAAGACCCTCCTGTTTTTCCTAATTTAAGAAGTTTTTTTCAAAGGAGGAGCACCGGTGGGGAAGGGTATTCAATTTTTGACCGGAGAAGTTAACAGGAAGGTGTATTTTATGTGAAACAGTTGGCGACAGGTTTACGAAATAGCAGAATTTCCACCAGCCATTATTTTCACAAACCGAAGCTCAAAAATGGCCGGTACCTACAGCAGCCCCGGGTTCATTTTCACCACTTGCGATGAATAACAGTTTTTTTGCCTCATTTAACCCTGCTGCCTGAAGTAACAACCAAAAGGAGTACAGAATCTGCTGAAAAAGGATGGAAACCGGTAGTTGGTATCTTTTAAAGATTCTCACCGTGAATAAGCAGTAGATTTGGCTATAGACAATTGAAAAACACCGGAATTATGATAGTAGTACTACAACAGCAGGCACCACGAGGAGTTATTGAAACCATAGGGCAAAGGTTTGAGGAAGGCGGATTTTTTATAATGATGTTCATCTTTATTGTTTTGATCATCGGAATCTTTCTCCTGGTAAGGGGAATCTATTTAGCGAAGAAAAGAGACCCAAAAATTGCCAGGACAATTACCCTGCTCAATTCCATAGGACTTTTCGCCCTGGTGCTGGGAGTGTTCGGGCAATTGATAAGCCTCATCGAGACCCTGGACTATCTTAGTTCCTTTGAAGATACCACCCCGCGTGATTTTGCCGATGGCCTTAAAATGACCATGCTGCCAACGCTATTCGGAGCTTTTGTTTTCCTGTGTACCCGCTTTTCTACCATTGTGCTTAACTGGGTGGGCCCGATAAGGTAAAGCCCAAAAATCTTTCAGAATTTAATAAATCATACACATTAATCATTCTAACCAATAACTGATATGAAAAACTTCATCGCACTACTGCTACTGGTTTCAAGAGCGCTGCTCCACGCGCAAACACAGGAACAGAACAAGAAGCTGGACAGTTTGTTTGACAAGATCAATGCCAATGAACTTACAATGGGAAGTATCTCCATCTTCTCTAATGGAAAGGAGGCGTACTCGCGCAGCATCGGCTACCTGGATGTAGCTAACCAAACGCCGGCAAATAGCAGCACCGCTTATAGAATTGGTTCAATTACAAAAACCTTCACGGCGGTGGTGGTGATGCAGCTTGTAGAAGAAGGAAAACTGAAAGCAGAGGCCTTGCTTGCAGAATACTTCCCGCAGGTGCCAAATTCAGATAAAATTACCGTAGAACATTTATTAAGGCACCAAAGCGGATTGTTTAATATTACCGATGATGAAGATCACAAGAAGTGGATGTTAACGCCGCAATCCAGGGAAGTAATGCTGAAGCGTATAGTGAAGAACGGAACCCTTTTTATGCCTGCAGAAGAAACCAAATATTCCAACACCAATTATTTGCTGCTTCCTTATATAGCTGAAGAAATTGAGGATAAAACCTATGCTGAAATTGTGAAGCAAAGGATCGTTGACAAAATCGATTTGAAAAACACCTGATACCAGGTTCCCCTCGAATAAATTCCAATAAAACCTGTTCAGATCTTCGAACGTGGATACCAGTGCGCCTGCTCTCATGGGTACACTCATATCTGTTTCAGGGGTGAGTTCCCAGCCGTTTTCAGTATGTACGTAGGATCTGGCCTGGTTATTTTCAGGAATAATTTTTCCGCCGTAAGCAAGCCTCTCTTGACAAGATGATAACTGTGAAAGACGGGATAGGGATAGGCTTGATGAATTACCACTGGAGGACGCTGAAGTATATGGCCACGGGGGCGGGATAGATGGCTTTTCCTCTATAGCTGTTCATTTTCCTAAGGAGAAGATCACAGCCGGAGTACGATCTACCGGAGTTTTCACTAACTGTTACATGTCAACCGGAAGCACTGGATAGATACCTTGGCACCTACAGTAGCCCGGATCTTCCCATGAAGATCAGCATCTCCAGGGAAGAAGGAACTTTGGTCGCTCAGGCTACCGGGCAGTCTCCCGTACACCTCGATGCCGTTGGTGAGGATACCTTCAAAGCAGAACGGCTCATGCTAAAACTCACCTTCTTCCCGGCTGAAGATAAGATGCTGCTGGAACAGGGAGGGCAAAAGGCGGAGTTGAGGAGGGAGTAAGATTATTTGAGAGCCGTATCTAATACTATATTGAACATCAAATTCATAATCCGGCCCAGGCTGTATGAATTTTTCATATTGAAGGTAAAAATTAAATTCGGTGCCAAAACAAAGGTAAAATTTAACCATATTTACCCTCGTTCAATAAACGAAAGTAAATTCTACCCTTGGACCGCTGCGCATTCTATGATTTTGAGCCGACCAAAACGTGTTGTCAGCTCCGCAGATCCCAACATCTCCTGACGTTTGCACGAATCGTTTTATTACCTCAGTCCTGCACCCGGTTTTTACATGTCTGTCTTCTGAAGTCAGGAGACTTTTTGACGCTCGCGGTTCTTTCAAAATTGCAGCAGACGCGAGGGCGGAGACTTCACGCAGCGAAAGTGAGCAGTTGCACGTTTATGGCATTTTCAGCCACTTTTAAAAACAATAAGGGGGATACCTTCCGTCGTAAAAACAATGTATTCTCTAGTCAATATTTAATTTATAAATACGCGTACTGGATAATACATGTTCTAATTCCTTTTGAAGCTCTTTTCCTTTGTTTATATTATACCAGGTCTGTAGCTCAATTTTAATTATTTCAAAAGAAGCATTCTCTTTGAGCAGTTCATCATACATCTTTTGACAATTTTCAGGGCGCGGCCCCCAGGTCCCTAAATCCTTACCTTTCTGATCCCGGATAATTAATTTAGGAATTGATTTTGTGCCTTTGGTAAGATACTCCTCAATCCTGTAGGGCGGGGCATCTCTTAACTCATAAGATACCGATATCTGTGGGTTCTCACGCGCTATCATTTCTATGAAGGGGATGCTGTGAGCTGCATCGCCACACCAGGGTTCTGTAATAATGATCCAGTGTTGCGGTTGATCTATTTTTTTGACAACTTCCACAATATCATTTTCTAATTTTCCTGTTTTAAGCCAACGGTTCATACGGGACCAGTTCAACCTTGTATAATCAAGGTAAGCAGGATTATCATAAGGAAGTTCATGTTCCTCAGCGGGTTTAAGGATGATATTTTTAAAGTAGGTGCTATATTCCTGAAAATTCATTGACATAATTTTATGTGATCTTTATTAATCCAAATCTACAGGACTGTGGGTAAGTAAATCTTTTTGATACTCACCGTAAAGATATTCCGTAAAGAGATGGCGCTTGAATATAATTCTAATTATTGCTTAAAGGATATAAAGATAAGTAAACTGATTAAGGAGAGGTATGAAATTGATGTAACAAAACAAGCGCTTCCAGGCAGATCTTATTTTAATGACTGCCAAGGGAAATAGTAAAATACCTTCCCTGTTTATTTGTAGCACTATCAGCGAATTACTTAACACCAATCCGTTACAGGCGCTCTATATCCTGAAATAACTATTAAGCTGCCCGGCAAGGAACATATATAAACTGGATTTTTGCGAAAGAAGGTGCAACTCTTTTTAGGAAGACGCCCTCTTTTTTAGGTTGCCCCCTGATTTAATGTTCAGAAATATTCAAATTCAATTTCCTTTGGCATACAATGCAGTCCTTTAAAATCAGTGATTGCCTTAATTTGATGCTTGGTTTCCGGAGGAATTATATAGCCTGATCCCTGTTTTATCTCAATATCTTCATCATTTATTTTCAGGATACATTCTCCTTCGTGTACGAAAAGTATTGACTCAACATTAGCAAGGTGTTTTGGCAAGAGGTCTCCTGCCTTAGCTTCCATTTGTTTAGCTACTAAATTTTTACCGGAGGCAATTGTTCTAACATTGGGTTTGGTTACTTCTTCCATAATTTGGCGATTTCCTTTTAAGATAAGAAATCTCCATGGGAAAGCCTTGGCTTTAATGGACTTATAATTTTTAACAGAAAAAATAGTCGATTATATTCAGGCAACCTTAGTACTTTGTTGCCATGACTGTGCACTCATAATTACAATTTTAAGCGTATTAATACTTCCCTATTACAGCTACTTATATCCTAAATTTACATACGACGTAAGGTTAAGAGAGTAAGAAGGCAACATGTTTAAACAAAAAAAGTAATCGAGTAAAGAAGTTTTTTTCAATAAAAGATTCATGACAATAATGAGAAGTTTGTCCTTATCGTTCGAATTGATCAAAGGGATCATACCAAACAAAATTAATAATTACTTCATCTTTATGGTCGTCGTTGTCTACATCAACCATGTAGCGAAAAGACATGGTTGTGGGAGTAACTTCTAAGATTTGGTAAGTGACTACTAATTGATCACCGAAGTACAAATTCAAAATATCTTCTTTGAGTTCCCATTCCAGATTTGTTCCCTGGTTAGCGCAATTAGCATCTAAATAAATGGTTTCGGTGAAATCATTCCAGTTTCCTTCATTATGTCGAATAATAAAATGGTCTTTATAGCAATCTTCCTGGTGAGGATACAATCCCGTCTCTCCCTCAAAAGTTACTGTATCGTATGCCCAGCTCCCCACAAGATCTTCAATGGGAAATAAATTATTTACTACTTCCTCCTCATTTTCCTCCTTGGAACATGCTGCTAAGATCAATAGTAAAAAACAGGGCAGTAAAAGTTTTTTCATTTTAGTACTTCTTCCGCTAATTTATCAAAATGAGTCTTATCAATATTAAATCTCTGCAAATTTCTCAATATAAAGAATCACCTCATAATACTACTACAACTGTGTGTATCTAATTGAATCCAATTCTTTCCATAGTGGAGGATTTTTCAGAACAAATAGCAATCTCTGCAATAAGGAATTCAGAATAAAATTGTAAAGGGCGTAAAGATTTACGTTACGTAGAGATATTTAGCTCTCGAAATTTTTTAAAAATTGAGAATGGATTTCACCTATTTTCTCTCCTAAATTTTTTCAATGCTATCAGCTTTATATATCAACTTTTTGCAGCTTTACGAATTTTATTGAGCCTTGCAAAAGGCGGCAGTATAAAAGTCAGGAACTGATAGCTACTGGTTTTTCTTTTAATTCTATTTTTGCAGCTTGGGCTGGTAGCTTCTGGATTGAACCTGCTGGACCTGTGATTTGGGGGTATGCATGGTTGCCTATTTTCTTTTGGGTTTTTATAGTGGCACTGGTTATTGCCGCGGCAGCCGGTACTTCAACCACTTCGAGATGTGAAAGAACCACAGATGTAGAAACTACCAACAGAGAGATTACAGAAAGTGAGGCGGAAGCAGCTGCCGCTCCTGGAATTTTCTTCTGGTTTTTACTGGAAATTTTATTAGCAGCTATAATAAGTGTGTCTTCCGAGGCTGAAAAAGGAAGAATCTATAGAAGCCCTCTTCCTCAACAGACAGCCAAAGAAAACCGGGTTTTTAATTCTGTAATTTGCCAATAGCCGGTCCTGTCCCTCGTCCAACATACAATTAGTATAAGCTCCTCCCGCTGAATAGTTTCCCAGTAATCTTCACATCAATTACTAATTTTTTCCTTGTTAACAGCATCAGGATCTACACCTACTAGTACTCCTGAATATTTTGCGTCCCGATAGGCCCAGGCAAAAAGTTTGGGCAAGAGATCCTCAACGGCTAATACGCGAAACGTTCTTACTGAATTTTCCTGTGTACTTTTTAACATCCTCTACCACTTTTTCGTGATAATGTTGAAAACACCAATTTTAAAGTCTTACCATACTGTCTACTGAAATTTCGATTGCTTCTTTTTTTATGAATAATAATATCAAGGGGAATACGCTACTTTTGTCGCCACTGAAATAATATGAAAAGAGTTTTAGAAAGATATAGAAACAGTGCTTTTGGAAAGACTGTTATTCGCAATCAAAAGTACGCCCCCATTCTTTTTTTTATGGGTGGCTTTATTTTTGACACGTTGACTTTAGGGCGAATAGATCGAATTTATGATACGGTGGTACTTTGCTCGCATATGACCTTATTATCCTTAACGCTTTATTTTTTTAATTTGTCGGATGATGGTAAATGGAAAAACACTTTTATCGATCGTTATTCCGAATATTTTCCGCTAGCCATACAATTCTTTTTTGGGGCACTATCAAGTGCTTTTGTCATCTATTTTTTTAGAAGTGTGTCACTCTCAAAAACTATGGTTTTTTTCATACTGCTGGTTCTGCTCTTATTTGCAAACGAGTTTCTTAAAAAGAAAATCTCCAATAAATACCTCCAGTTCAGTGTTTATTTTTTTATAAGTTTTACCTTTTTCACCTTTATGGTCCCTACGCTGATAAAGGAAATGAATACCTTTATTTTTATTATTTCCGGACTTCTGAGTTTAGCTTGTACGCTGGCTCTTATCCTGTTTATTTACACCTCTAGCCCAAGCACAAGAGCAGAGATAAGTCTAAAAAAACTGATCAGTGGTATCCTTTCGATCTATTTAGTTATCAATGTTTTTTACTATTTCAACCTTATTCCGCCGGTACCGCTGGCTATGGAAACCGGGTTGGTGGCTCATGATGTCATGAAAAAAAATAATGAATACATCGTTACTTACGAGAGGGATGAATGGTATATATTTTGGCGTACACATAACATCAATTTTCATCGTCATGCTGGTGAAAGGGTTTATGTGTTCACTTCTGTTTTTGCACCTACAGCTATAAAAAAGTCAGTTTTTCATCGTTGGCAATGGTACAATCCCGAAACCGGGAGGTGGGAAATAACTGAGGACATTGGCTTTGAAGTTACCGGTGGGCGTGATCATGGTTACCGTGGATTTACTTATAAAAACAACCTTAAGGAAGGCAAATGGGAAGTTCATATAATTACGCAAGAGGAGCTATTACTTGGTGTTGTAGCTTTTGTGATTAAAAACATTTCTGAACCCAATATAAATGGAGAAATGGTGAAGAAATCATTTTAATAGTTGTTTTCCTCAATCATGGGACTTTAAACTATATTGTGTTTTAGGTTTAATTCTTAGGTTTTACAGAAGAAGTCCAAACAAAAAAAGCCTTCCCAATCACGGAAAAAACTTCTCATCGGCTCTACTACTATCCTTTCACAATACATCATTTTACTTTTCCCACTACATGCGGTGTGACAATTGAAGGTACAAAAAGGTACAGTAAACTGACAGGGAATTGAGCTCTTGAAATTTCATAAAAAATTGAAAGGGAGATCACTGATAATTTCACTGCCAGATTTAGCTCCCCTTTCAATGCCTTAGTATTTAATTAGATAATTGTTTAATTATATTAATTTAGTTCAATAGTGTTATCTTCGAACGCACAAAAGGAACTATGGGGGCACGTTGTGATAAAGAAATGGCGAACTATCTTGCTCTTAACTTGGCTCACGACCTAGCTCAGGGAAACAAGAGCGTGGATAAAGCACGACAACATTATACTGAGACAATCATAGCAGTGATGATTGGTGAGAAAACTGAGTACACACAGAAATTGATATTCAATCCGATTCAGGATGCTGGTTTCTGAACCTACTATTCCTGAGGATAAGTTGAATCAAATAAAATAATGGAACATCATTTTAGTACTGAATCCCTCTGGTTAAGCAGCTTCTTATTCAGAGGGAATTTTAAATAAAGCAGAATTTTTTTCGTGGGTCTATTTTTCAGCGCCAGCCAACTTCCTTTTTAGGCAAAGACGGTCGATAATGGTATACCTCAATATGTGCCTTTGGAGAGTATGAAGGAGTGAATACCTGAATTTTTCATTTAGGTTTTGGAAAAAAAATCTTTTTGGGAATTTTTCCCCGAGGAGTAGACAGAATTTCAGATTGGGAAGGCTTTCTTATACTATTCATTAGGTTGAAGATGCTGCATTGGAAAGTCTGTCAAAAATATCAGTAACTTTTAAAGAATTAAATTGTTATAAATATTCATATTGATTACACAAATAGATTATTAATTTGCTTGCCTAAAACTATGCTGCTAACCTATTACGTTTTCTCTTCTCTTCTTTTTACAGCCAGTATTTTACCTTTTATAAGTCATCAACATTGGTTCTTTAGGGTTTGGGAATTTGGCAAAATCCAGCTTTTGATCCTTCAATTAATTACTCTGGCACTGGGGATCCTGTTTGTGGAGGAAAAATACATTGTATTCTGGATTTCGGTATTGGTACATATTGGCCTGATGATACACCATTCTATAATATTAATACCTTATACTACATTATACACAAGGAATTCGACCCAAAATGTCCCTAAACAATCGGGGACGGTGTCGGTAATTTCTGTGAATGTCTTACAGTTTAATAAGAAGTTTGAAAAATTAATCCAGTTGGTAGAAGAAGTCGAACCCGATATTTTACTTACCATGGAATCCAATGAGGCCTGGGACTCTGCCATGAGCAAACTTGAAGAGGAATATCCGAATTTCAAAAAAGTACCATTAGAAAATACATACGGAATTCACTTTTACACAAAATTATCTGTTACATCATTAAAAGTTAATTATTTTATAGCAGATGATCTTCCGAGTATTGAAGCTTCCCTTTTAACAGAGGATGGCAAACCTTTTACTTTTTTTGGAGTTCATCCTCCGCCACCAAGCCCTACTGAAGAGGACAATTCCAAACAACGGGATGGGGAACTGCTTGCTTTAGCCAAAAAGGTTAGAACATTTAAAGAACCTGTAATTGTTGTTGGTGATTTTAATAATGTTGCCTGGGCAAAATCTTCGGTTTTGTTCAGAAAAACATCAGAATTAATTGATCCAAGGATAAGTCGGGGATTTGTTTCTACGTATCACGCGAATTACAAATTTCTAAGATTTCCCATTGATCTTTTCTTCCACTCTAAAGATATTTTTATAGAAGACTTTAGAACCTTACGAAATATAGGAAGTGATCACCTGCCACTTTTCTGCAAATTTTTTATAAATCTTACAGAAGATGTTCAGGAAGAAGAAGTGGCAATACTGGAAAATGGTGAAGAGAAAGAGGTTGACGAAATGATAGAAGAAGGAAGTGAGGAAGAAAGTGACAGACCAGAAGTTGCTAGAGAATAAGGTAGTTGCTATAAAATAAAAGTAATCAGAGTGTCTTTACCAATTTCTCTACCGCGTTAAAAATAACTGTGTTTTAGGCTGTTTACTCAACATTGGGTAAGAAATCGGTTTTTTTATCACACCCTGCTATAGATTATTATTACAGGCTCCAGATTCCCAGGATTTGACTCCGCTTCGCTGAGCTTGACAGGGGTTACCATATGTTTCTTGATCGCATCCGCAAACCGGATTGTATTCCATAGTGCACGGACCATCACTCACCATTGACGGGTCAATGCATTCCTGAGAATTAAGCGTACTACAAGAAGTTCCTATTAATGCAGAAAATAATATGACTCTGCAAATCTTTAAATATGGTATAAATCCTTTAAGTTTCATGGTTTAGGTTTAATAGATTAGAAAAAAACCCGACCCCTGGATAGAAGGACGGGCTTAAAAAAATGAGGATTTTTGTTATTCTGTTGCATTAGAGCCTATGTTCCCATGGGAAATCATAGTTTCCATGTCTTCTTCACTTAAATACACATTAAGAGAGCCATCATACTCTATTAATTCTTCATAGGTTACACTTTCACCATCTTCATCTCCTTCTCCATCAAAAGCTGAAATATTTCTTTTGCTCACTCCATCCTGAACAGGATTAAGGCTAATTACCGCATCGCCTTGTTCATCACCTATGGCTCCGGAATGGATAAATGATGGGTGTTCACTACCTTCTTCAGTTTCCTCAAGAGTAATGGTAATCAGGGTTTCTCCATTTAACCGCTCTTCTAAAGTTACCGACCCGGCATTACCTTCATCTCCAACCGCATCTAAGTCATAAGAAACGGATTCTCCGGAAAGTTCATTTTCTCCAAGATCAGTCTGGGCTACCAGAGTTTCAGTCTCTCCTTCTACTAAATAAATGTTGATATGGGCATCGAGTTCCATCAAATCATCATAGGTAACCTCAGTCTCATCATCAAGCTCTGAAACGGTAGTTGTACTGGTTCCGTTGTCATCTTCGATTTCCTCCAGGGTTA